>Ga0209628_10000450_pt1 | contig 25010 bp, 18 predicted proteins | sample TergutCu122P4_FD_187285 | JGI IMG/M metagenome (GOLD analysis project Ga0209628, IMG submission 187285) | Cubitermes ugandensis P4 segment gut microbial communities from Kakamega Forest, Kenya - Cu122 P4 (SPAdes) (version 2) | ecosystem: Host-associated > Arthropoda: Insects > Digestive system...
TACCACTTCTTTGGCAAAAATAATATGCTGTTTTGTTTCATCACTCATACGGTTAATTACTATTTCATCCGCTTGTACTTGCGTAATTTGTGCCGTTAATGTTGCTAAAAAAACAAACGGCAAGGTTAAAAAGAGTAAGGTTTTTTTCATGATGGTTAATTTTTAATTATTTTTTTTGTGATAATACCGGCTTCTGTTTCTATTTTTACAAAATAAATGCCCTGCTGTAAGACCGTAAGATCGTAAGACTGTAAGACCATAAGGATTACTATCTTCAAACAATTTTCTGCCATAAATATCAAATACTTCCACACTATTAATTGTCAATTGTCCATTGTCCATTGTCAATTGTCCATTTGTTGGGTTAGGAAAAACTTTAATATTAGTTCCTGCATATTTTTTAATATTTACCGGCTGTACTTCAATTGGCACAATTACTTTCGCACCGTAACCTATGGCTTCATTGGTCATTGTTACAACGTATTTACCGGGTGCATTAAATGTAAGTTTTCCATCTTCCACTGTATAATCGCTTTCAGAAGCTGGTATTGAATCTTTGGTTATGGAATAATTTGTGTATATACCATCAAATATTGATTGCTCTGAAAAGAGTTCTGCTCCCATAATTGCTGTTTGTGGTAATAAATGCTGTTCACCCAATACTAGGTAAGAAAATTTTTTTATTGATTGTATTTCAAATAAGTCAGAGAGTTGTAATTGATTATTATTGCAACCTATTCTAGATAAAGTCGTACATCCGGTTAAATTTATTTTTGTTAATTTGTTATGATGACAATATAATCTTTTAAATTTTGAACAGTTTGATAGATCTAAAGTTGTTAATTCGTTGTTGCTGACATCTATTGCATCTGTTAAATTTATACAGTTGGATAGATCTAAATTTATTAATTTGTTATTGTTGCAATATAATCCTTGTAAAATCGTCCAATTTGATAGATCTAAATTTGTCAATTCGTTGTGACTACAGTGTATTTCATATATTGAGTTCTTACAATTGGGTTGAACTAAATTTGTTATTTTGTTGTAGCTGCAGTCTATGTAATATGTAAAATTCATGTAGTTTGATAGATCTAAATTTGTTAATTCGTTTTTAGAACAATCTAATCCCTCTAATTTCATACAGTTTGATAGATCTAAATTTGTTAACTTGTTTTCAGAACAATAGAGGTCCACTAATTTCGGGCAGTTTGATAGATCTAAATTTGTTAATTTGTTTACAGAACAATTGAAGCGCTCTAATTCCGGGCAGTTTGAAATATCTAAATTTGTTAATTCGTTGTGTTCGCAGGCAAGGTCAATTAAATTAGTACAATTGGTTATATCTAAATTTACTAATTGATTATAAAATATATGCAAAATTGTTAAAGCAGTGCATTCGGTTAAACCTATTATATCTGTTAATGAAGATTCTAGAAGTGTAAATGCAGTTAGAGCCGTACATCCTTTTATTTCTATGTCTTTAATATTCCAACTGTTGATAAACATGGGTTGTGAATCAAAATCTAAAAATCTGCAATTATTGTCTGAGGCTTCAAAAGTTACCGTATATTCTCCAGCTGCATTATAAGGATGTTTCAATGTTACAGAAGTTTCATTAGTACATATAAATGTTTGAATGCAACCATCGCCCCAGTTTACTGTAAATGGCTTGTTTTTTGTTGCTTTGAAAGAAAAAGTTTCAAACGGGAATTGTGGCGTTTGTAAAGTCAATATTATTTTGTCTTTCGCGTCATCTGTAGCATTTAATTCTGGAATTTTCTTTTGTTCCCTTTGGGGCGTAAAGAAATCGTGTTGGGCAAAAAGGTTGCTTGCAAAGAAGATAGCAACAAAAAAGGCGGTTAATGATTTTATTGTTTTCATAATTTTTTTTATTAAAGGGGACTCCGAATAATTCATAAATTGATTTTTATTGTTTTACAAATTTCTTTACTATATTTCCTATGTACGATGCCAACTCCATCTGAATAGAAATACCATTTCCTTCACGAAAATTAGAGTAAGTTACTTTTTGAGCATATAACTGAAAAATAAATGGTAACAACAGAACTAAAATAATTGTTCTTTTCATTGCGATTAATTTTAAAAATTTGTAGTTTATCATTCTAATATTATGATTTGATTATAAACTTCATTCATAAAATGGTGAATGACTAAACGATAGGTTCCCGGTTCAAATTTTCCGGCTGAATAACTAAAATCAACCTTACAATAACAATCTGCATCATCCGGCTCTTCCCAGTAATAAATGTCAATCGGATCATTTTTATAAGAGGTTGCAACATTAATAACTTCATATCCGCAATTGATTCTTGCATCATAATGCTCAATAAATAATTCTCCGTCAATGTATGAAATCTGGATACTACCTTTGTTCATCCGTGATGTTTCGATATTATAAACACTTTTGCATGGCTCATGAATCGTAGCATTCATATTAGAAAAATTTACCCATCTCCATTCCGCAAAATTTAAGGAAGATTGGGCATCTTTTAAATTTACTTCTAACAAATTTCCGTTACTTTCTTTAACAATCAGATATTTACCATTTGTTCCTTCATTGTATTTTATATAATACACAAAACAGGAATAATCCAATTCTAACATCTCGTTTTTGGAAGTTATAACAGTATATCCATCCATCTGTACCACTTCTTTGGCAAAAATAATATGCTGTTTTGTTTCATCACTCATACGGTTAATTACTATTTCATCCGCTTGTACTTGCGTAATTTGTGCCGTTAATGTTGCTAAAAAAACAAACGGCAGGGCTAAAAGGAGTAATGTTTTTTTCATGGTGTATTAATTTTTAATTACTTTTTTTGTGATAATGCCGGTTTCTGTGGTTATTTTTATAAAATAAATGCCGGATTGTAAATGGGAAATATTGATGAGATGATGAGGTGATGAGGTGATGAGATGATGAGATGATAGTTTTCTGCCGTAAACATCAAAAACCTCCACACCCGTAATTCGTAATTCGTAATTCGTAATTGTTAATTCTCCCGTGGTTGGATTGGGATAAATTCGGATATCACTTTTCTCTAAGTCAATCACTTTAAGCGGCACCAACTCCCATTGGGTTAAATCAGCAGGTACTAAGTCGTTGTATGTAATTACTTCTAATAAATTACCGTCATTTTCTTTCACAAACAGATAACGATGTCGGGCAGGTTCGCTCATTTCGGGGTGTTCGTTCAAATAATATGCCCAACAGGCATATTTTATTTTCATGCTTTCCTCATTGTGTGTAGTCAGCGCAATTCCATCTTCACTTGGTAAATTGACATTAACATACAAAAAATAAGGGGAAATTACTTCATTTTGAATATGTTCTAAAACAATGGTGTCTGCTTGTTCTCGCGTAATTTGCGCGGACGATACAGAAAAAAACAAAATGAAGAAAGCAAAAAGCAAAAATTTGCTTAAAATTATAAAAGTAAAATTTTTTTTCATAATAATTTTTTTGCGACAAAATTATTATAATTTCTTTACCTCACAACCAATTTTCAAACAATCTATCTATCACTAGTTTTTTTAATACTTTTTATTCTTTGTTTTATTGGCAATATGGATATATTATTGGTTAATTGTGCGTTAATTATAAAGAGTGCCCTTAATTAAAAATCGCCTATAGTTTCCGGAAGTTGATTTAAAGCTACTTGCGCCTGTTCGTCGTTAGGGGGCGATCCGTGCCATTTGTGCGTTCCCATCATGAAATCTACGCCCATACCCATTTCGGTGTGCATAATTACAACTGTTGGTTTTTTCATGAGTGTAAGTAGTTTAGTTTCATTCATTTGTTTGAGAATATCCGTCATATCATTTCCGTTCATATCAACCACATTCCAATCGAATGCTTCAAATTTAGCGCGTAGATTACCCAAACTGCACACCTCGTCAAGTGAGCCGTCAATCTGTTTTTGGTTATAATCAACAATAAGAACGAGATTATCAATTTCTTTTGCAGCGGCAAAAAGAATGGCTTCCCAATTTTGCCCTTCTTGCAGTTCACCGTCCCCACATAGCACATAAACAAGATTTGCATCCTGGTTTTCTTTTTTAGCTAAAGCAGCGCCAACGGCAACCGATAAGCCCTGTCCTAATGAACCGGAAGCTACTCTAATTCCGGGCAGTTTATGTTTTGGAGTTGGGTGTCCTTGTAGGCGTGTTCCTAAAAAGCGGAATGTTGCCAATTCTTTTACGGGAAAAAAGCCTCTACGTGCCATTACGCTGTACAAAACCGGTGAAATATGTCCATTGGAAAGAAAAAACATATCCTCTCCGGTGCCGGTTTCTGAAAAACTCTCAGGCGTTGTATTCAAAATGTTAAAAAACAAGGCAGTCAAAAAATCGGCACAGCCGAGTGATCCGCCGGGGTGCCCCGATTTGGCAGCATACACCATCCGAATAATATCACGTCTCACTTGCGTGGCTATTTGTTCGAGTTCGGAAATATTTTTTTTGTTCATAAGTATATATATATAATGTGGTGGTATATTGCCGAAGTTGCTGCTTCATAACACTTTATCAACGCGAGCAACGACCGCGAAAATACACTTTTTTTGGCAACGTATAGTAAGGCTGCAAATTTTGGCAATATGCTCGTTGCACGCTGTGGTTGCCATCATGAAATACTTTTATTTTCAGGAATAGTTCATTTTTTTATGCTTTTGATTCAATTGTTCTTTTTAGGGCGGTGGTTTGCACCAAAAAAAAATGGAAAATTTTGCCATTTTCTTTGGTGGGGTAAAAATTCAATCAAATACAAATACATAATACTGTAAAACAATTACTTTACTTCCAGTTGTGAACCTAATTTAACTTCAAAAGGACCATCTATTGTAGTTTTATAAAAGGAATCAAGAATTAATTTAGCGTTATTACTAATCGTTACATTTTTAACATAAATATTACACTGAGATGTAACGGTTTGGTTAGTAGTAACAGTTTGATTTGTAAAGATGACAATTGGCGATGTGCAAGGTGGCGGCTGTGGCGGCGACGAAAGTCCTGCTAAAGTAGATACTGTATTATTAGGATCTAACCAAGGTTGTAATTTACGTTTACTGTTTGTTTCATTACTACTGCCTATCCAAGAAACACTGATTTTACCGTAATAATCAAGCCCGCTTAAATTACTACAACCCGCTGACCCACCATGTAACTGTCCTACAATATGGCAGTTGTTATCAATCAATGAAGAACCAGAAGAGCCTCCTTCTGTAGTCCCTGATTTCCATACAACTTTCCAATGTGTGTTTGCTTCACAAACCTGTCCACTAATAGTAATTTGTGAAGATTGATTTTGAATATTGCTTGTAGAGCATATTTTCTTAACATCTCCCTTTGGATGATGTATTCCTACACCTCCAATTCCTACATTACCCGATCTGTCCCAGCCTAAATAATAAGGTGAAACTCCTGAAATATTTTTAGGGTCTTGATTTGCAACTATTTTGAGTAAAGCAAAATCAGAATAAGTATTATTAGCAACAACTGTTGCACCTGTACTTGTACGATGAGTTGGTTGTATCGTACTATTAGCACACCCAGAGTGCTCATATCCCCAATAAAACATCCATTGACTTGCGTTAGAATTGCTAACAGCATCAAAACCAGAAAGACAGTGGTTTGCTGTTAATACATAAGGTGTAAAATCATTATTCGTGTTATTAATTAAAGCACAAGAGCACCATCCTGATCCACTTGGCGATACAACACTCACTCTTGCCACGGCATGTTTTTCTCTTTGCCAATTATCTCCTTCTTGACAATTGATGTTTATATTGCAAGAGCCTGAATCACCAAAACCTCTATGTTCATTTTCAAATGGACTATTAATGTATCTGTATCCGTAATCTATACGAGAAATTGATATAATTGGAAGTTCATTCACATAAGCCGGTTGGTAGTATTCATAAATCACATTTTCTTCATATATGAGAGCGGTTGCAAATTCTATAGGTTTATCTCTGCTTCCATCAATAAAATCAGAAATGATAGCTCCTATAAATTGTTTAGTATCTTCATTGTAAACAAAAAATTTACATCCTTCCGGTAACCAAAATTTATCATAATAAGTATTCGTTGATAATGCTCCTGAAATATTCACTTTTAATTTCCATAGTTTGCTTCCATCATCTAATTGTTGCCAAACTCCAGAATTTTCCAAGGTATAATTAACATGAAGCGGATAAGCATAACGAACCGCTCCTGGTTGTTGGTCATTATTCAAATCTTCTTTCTCAATTAGTACTCTATCAGGTGATGTTAAAGCAACCGTGCTTTGCATTTGTGTTTGAAATTTCAAACCAAAAGGTTGTTCATCTGTTGAGCGTTGTGCATATAAATTCAATAGGAGTATGTAGCACATTGTTATTAATATTATTTTTTTCATAGATTGACCTGTTTGTAAAGTAAGTATTTGCTATTGTTGTCATAAAATAATTTCAATTCGCATTTATAAAATGTGTAAGATTTTACAGAAACTAAAGCATCATAACAAATTCCCGCATCGCCTTCTTCTCCAATTTTTGTTCCCCAAATACTGAAGGGATTTAGGTCGGATATAAACATTTCATTTAAAACAGTATAACCACGAGCAGTTGTATTTGTATTAAATGTAAATGTATAACATTCTTCACAATCTTTTGGCTCAAGTTTTTTTAAGTCTCCTGTTTGAACATTCATAATACCTTCTAATTTCCATTTAGTATCTTTTAAACCCGTTTTACTAGGTTTTTCACAAGAATAAAAACCTACCACCAAAATCAATAAAAATACAGTAAATGTTATTATTTTCTTTTTCATAGATACTCCTTTCTATTTCGTTAAAACCATTCTCTTGGTATCAACAATCATATTGTTTATCAATAGTGTGTACATATACATTCCTGCTTGTAATTCAGAGCCCTGAATGACAATATTTCCTTCACCTTTTTTGGTGATTGGATAAGATTTAATTTCCGCACCCTGCATATCATGAATGAGTAATTTAGCAGAGGTTGAATTTTTAGGAATTTCAAATCTAATTTCCGTTTTCACAGAAAACGGATTCGGTGTGTTTTGAAACAATCTACCGCTTTCAATGTTTTCATTTACAAACAGATTGTTTTGCAGATTATTTACTTTATAATTTGTTTCATTCTGCCCTTTTAGCATCATCATTTCAGATGCCTGTTTATCCACCTTAGTTTGTAATTTCTCTATTTGAATTTGCTGCTCTTTAATAGCTTCAAGTAATACAGGTATCATTCCGTTATAATTAACAGCATAATAGCCACTTTCAGAAGTTGGAACACTTACTAATTCAGGAAACACTTTTTCTAATTCCTGTGCAATTAACCCAAATGTTTCTTTGTCTAACATCTCTTCAAAACCATCTTGCCCACAGATTCAGTATCCTTTTTATACGTAAATCGTTTCCCCTCTATCTCCATGAGTCTATTTAGTGTGCTTCCTAAAGGTTTGATGTTTTCTTTCAATCTTTCATCTGACCAATTATAGGAATTTTTTGAATAAAGCCAAGTAGTCCACAAAACATGTACCGGATAGTTTTCTAATCCTAATGCAAGAAGACTTGGGCTATAAATACGAGGGGAACCTGTTGAGGTAGCCCATTCAAAATAGATTGGATCATAACCCCAATTAGGTTTTGTAAATTTTACAGCACCAATTGTTTCTAACTCATAAGTTGGGTTCGTACAATTAGCCCCAATCCCAACATTCCCGTTACTGAGAATGTTAATTTGCGCAGTTGTGCTTGCGTAGATAGCAAATATTGCTATCATAATAATTAATTTTTTCATAAAATATTGTTTTTAAAATAATGATTAATTGATGTGAATTACAGAAAACCTTTCCCCATTAGTCCCTCAATGGAATAAATTTGACAATAAAAAGGGGAAACTTACACTTTCTTCAAATATTTCATTTATAAGTAATCTTACTTTTCTATATGCTATATTATTTTGTTTTATGATTTTTCAAGTCTTGTCATAACTTTCATATTTCGCTATAGTACTTTCATTATTAACCATCTTGGCTACACTCATCCCGCCATAGCGTGTAACTTTATTATTTCGGCAATTTCTTTATACTCTTCATCAGTAAATGTAAGGATTTCTTTTCCGTGATTCATATCGCCTTCCACACGAATGGGAATCAGGTGAATGTGGGTATGGGGCACTTCCAAACCGATCACTTTAATTCCGATTCTATTGCAGGGGATTGCATTTTTTAAAGCGACTGCAATTTTTTTGGAGAATAAAACCAAGCCACAAAGTTGTTCATCGGATAAATCAAAGATATAATCATTTTGTATTTTAGGAATCACCAGTGTGTGTCCCTTGGCAGATGGGCGAATATCTAAAAATGCAAAATAGTTTTCATTTTCTGCAATTTTATAGCATGGAATTTCGCCTTTGATAATTTTTGTAAAAAGAGTTTCCATATTATCTTGTAATATTAATGATTTCAAATGATAAAGTACCTGCCGGCGCTTGAATGGTAGCAATCTCTTTTTTCTTTTTTCCAAGCAATCCTTTAGCAATGGGCGAATTAACGGAGATTTTTCCTGCTTTAAAATCCGCCTCCGATTCAGGAACAATCGTATAGGTCATTTCCATATTGTTAGCCAAATTTTTAATAGTAACAATGGAATATATTAAAATTTTAGAGGTATCTATTTTTGATTCGTCCAAGATACGGGCGCTTGCAATTACATTTTTTAATTTTCCAATTTTAAGTTCTAATAAGCCTTGTGCTTCTTTAGCGGCGTCGTACTCTGCATTTTCCGACAAATCTCCTTTATCCCTTGCTTCAGCAATGGCGGTTGAGATTTTTTTACGTTCAACGGTTTCTAATAAATGAAGTTCTCGCCTAAGGGCAGCTAAACTTTCTTCCGAGTAATACTTAATTTCGTTCATATTTTTTGTTATTTTTGTTAGTAAAAAAGAAACTAAAGAGGCTTAAAATAAGCCTCTTTAATTTTAAGTAGAAAAAGCGATAGCTTTTACAAGCAGAATTTCAATCCTATATAATGGCTTCCTTTCCAGAAATTCGTAAAGCGGTAAGCGTAGTCAATCAATAGTTGTTGGTTATTTCCTTTTCCTTTTTTAGTTAGAGGCACACCAACGGAAACACCTGCGCTGGGTCCTAAGTAGAAGCTATCTTGATTTGCAAAAATTTTATTTTTTCCATCAATTTTTCTTTTTTCAAAACTTTGAATGAGATAACCTGCTCTAATTTGCAAGTATCTCATAAATCCATATTCCACACCAAGAGCAAAATTATCTCTTGAGTATGCATTTGCGGTGAAAGATCCGGCTAAAGTAATGCGGTGTACGGCATCATTACGTGTTAAGCCCTCAGCTTTTTTGTCTTCTTTACTCATTTTTTTGTATTGCTCTGCAAAAATGAGGAAGTCGTAAGACAAACCGATGGTAAGTAAAGCTGGGAGTTCATAAGTAGCCGGGCGGTGTTCAAAAGAAGCGACATACTTTGTTCCTTCTTGTTTCGCTTTAAGTGATATTCCGTCTCCTCTGTAACTTGTGGGCAATCCTAAGTTTTGGAGCGTAACCCCAATTTTAAAGTTTTCATAAGGACCGGCAAGATATTGCACGCCAACATCTATGGCAAGGCCATTAGCACGGAGGTCTGACACGCTTTCATTTACAATTTTAAAAGAAACGCCACCATGAATAAATCTATTAAAAGATTTTGCATAGTGAACCCCAATAATATTCAATTTAGGAGAGAATATTGAGCCGTCTCCGTCAGGTCTTTCTTCTGTAGTTCGATAAATATCACCAAAGCCCATAGCAAATACAGAAATAGCTATAGTACCCAGATCTACTTTTCGTCCGGTTTCTTTATTTTTATAGGTTAAGCCTTGAGCTACGCCAAAAGCGTTAATGTTAATACCACCATCAGAACCCACAAGATACTGTGTGCGAGAGTAGGCTACTTCTGTTCTTTTAGTGAAGGCGATTCCTGCTACGTTGCTAAAAACGGATTCTAAGCCACGTGTTTCGGCTACGCCGCATGAACTCCAACCGGCAGAGCGTGCCCATGGGTCAATAAGAAGGTGCTGAGCTCCAGATTGACCGGAACGGTCTCTGTTTCCTGCCATTGCAGTAAATGCAGCAGCAAAAAAACCGAGCATGATACAAATTAGTAATGTTCTATATATTTTTTTCATAATCTAAAATTTTTAATGTTACTAATTAATTATGGTTAGAAAGTATTCAAATCCGTTGGACGCATAGTGCAGAAGAATTTTAACATTCTTTCACCAATTCCGGGACAGTTCACATGAATAATATACACCCCTCCTGCAATCGGGATATTGGCATAGTTTTTCAAATCCCAATCTACATACGTTGTTGCTGCGTCCCCTTTTGTTAGTGTACGTACCAAAATGCCATTTACAGTAAAGATATTAATAGTTATAGGTGAATTATTTTTCAGGTCAGTGGGTAGATTTGTGATTTTTACTTTTGTATCCAAAGCATTTTTTTCATAGAAAGAGCCTCCGTAATAAGGATTCGGCACGATATTAATCTTATCAAGTGTTGATTTGAATAATCGTGTATCATCTTTTGTTGGCGCTAATTCTTTTGTAGAGAGTTTATAAACAGGATATCCAAAATAATTAAACTCATCCGGTACGGAATAATCTTTATCTCTTCTTTCGGGCGATTCATACCATCTTGAGATATATCGCCAGTATGGACGAGTTACTCTTATTTTAAAGGTTACATCACAACTCAACCATTCTTTTTGAAGTTCGGGTGCGAAAGGTTGCATGGGAATATACGTGTACATCACATTGTTAAACAATTGCATTTTGAATTTTTTTATTTCATTACCTGGTACCTCTCCAAGAAATTGTTTAAATTTTTGCACCAACCACTTTCCTTCATCATAAGGTCCAAGGTCAAAAATCGGATATTTTTTTGTCTCTTTGTCAATAAAACCTCCATGGATAACGGGTTTGGGGTTACCTGAAATATAGAAAGTAGTATCATCTAGATTAAAGTTTCTTCCAGGGGTAGCAAGCAAGTTTGGAACAACTCCTCTGCTATAATTATGAATGGAGCAAGTATTACCGGAACTACCGCATACATAAACATAGTGCATACCTCCCCAAATTCTTATAATTCCTATACTTTGCAACTTTCCTGTAAAATTGTCATTGTTAGTAAATAATTCGTTATAAAACGCTTGTGGAATTATCATCCCTGCTTCTAAAGGCAAAAATTGACGAGTTCCAAACATATATAATTCAACGAGAGTATCCTTAGTTGCTATAGCATACGCTGAAGTTGGATTGAAGACCATATCATTTCCATTAACCAAACGACTAAACTTAGCTAATGTAGTATCAGAGTTTTCAGAAAACATAATGTTAAGGCGTTCACCTGTTTCAATATTGATAGCATATCCGGGGAACCAACCCATACCTTCGTCTCCATTTTCTCCAAATCCATCAGTTGAATTATCCGGTTTTCCGTCTTTTCCTACAGATTTAGATTTTCTTGGTTCATTTTTCAAAGCACCGCCAATTGATTTATTCGGGTCAGAGCACGATTCTAAGATGATACATCTGGTCCATAGATCTTTATTAGGAGTCAAAACCACGTTTACCGAATATAGATTTGTAATGGTAGTGTTATAGCCGGGTTGATAAGGTGGGCTAGGATATGTTTGCATTTTTTGAAAATCATAATATCGTTCTTTTGGTTCCTGAAGCAACCCATTTGAATCATAAATAGAAAGTCCTTCGCTATCGCATATTGGTTCCGGGGCAATATATTTTGCTTGTGGACCTCCATCGTAAGGAGAAGTTAACACATAGGGTGCCCAAGTACCTCCGCACAGTGTAGCAAATCTGCCCGTAAAATCCTTAAAAGCACGATCTTCATCCGATTTGCCATGTTCACTGGGTTTTGTAATTAAACTTGTAGGGAAAAATGCATCTTCTAGTCTCCAAAGGTCATATATCTTCCAAACTTGTGTTTTTGTGGCTGCATTATAAGACTTCCATGTTCCAAGATTATAATTTCCGGCACGTATCCAGTGAGAAGGAAGACCACCAACATCATTTACCAAGCCGGTGATCCAGCGTGGGCCATTATCACTAAATACAACATCGTTAGCCATCTCAATTTTTAGGGGTTGACCATACAGCAGTTTTGCTTTGTAATCACGATGTTCTTTTTTAGGGATAGCTGGTGGAAGTGGTGGGATGCTACTCCAGCTATCTAAAATCTTTTTCCAATTTTCAATAACTTTGGGTTGAGTTGCTACAAAATCTTCATTTTTAATAGTTACAGAAATTCCCAAAGGCATAATAATTTGTTCTTGGTGTAATTTTAGAGAAGTATTAAAAGGATACTCGGCACATGGAAATTGTCTTATAGCTTCTTTATCATTATTTTTTCCCAAGCCGGCGGCTATGATGTCTTTATCGGGAATTGATTCATCAATAGTTAATACCCAATAGGCATCATCCGAAACGTCTAATTTATTAATGGCTTCAAGTGGAAGTAAGCCTGCTTTTACCTTTTCTACAACAGAATCCATAATAACTAATGTGAAATCAAATGGTTTTACACGTAATGGGTCAATTACTTTCACTTTAAGTGGTCCTGCATTTTTTTCATATTTAAGTTCTCTTACTCTATAATCATTGTTATCACCTCCACTTACAATTTTATTAATTGTTTCTTGTGTAAGTTCTAACGCAATTCCTCCATTTCCTTGACCGTCAATACGAATAATATTTGGAATGGAGCCATAGTCACTATTGAGTGTGTTAGTGCCAAAGTGCAGTGATGAAGGATGCGGAACACCGGGAATAGGAACAACTGATCCGCCACCCATTGAGGGACCTGTTTTTCTTCCTCTTAAATAAGGAAGTTGTTGCCCTTCTAATCCATGTTCAAAGTCTTTATCAATACTAAAAGGCCAAAATTGATTATAAGCGTAAGCTACCGCAATGAAATAATAAGTTTTATAATTAACCAATTCTTCATTTTCTCTGGCAAAAAGGTCTTTTGTAACTTCAAATGAGTGTAAAATTCCTGTATTTGCGCCCTCTACTTTTGTTACAGGAACAGGAAGTTGCATTTTTTCATCAAATTCCCAATTGATAAGCGTTCCGATAGGATTACCGTTTTTATCATAGTTCACAATATCAAATTGACGAACTAATCTTGCTAAATCAGGGTTATCCAAGTCATTAGCGCCCACTTCCGGTCCTGTAACCTGATAAATTTGATATCCTTCAAAACGATAAAATCTATCTACTGAGGCTGAGTCAATCCACGGTAATAGTTTTGCTTCAGGGATTTGCGCGTCAACTTCCTTATAATCTTCATTTGCGTTATTTCCATTGGGGTCGTTGGTTAACAAGAAAATAAGTCTTTTATCATATTCTCTGATAGTTAAAATAGGGGCATCCGGTCCGTCAATCAATTTAAAGCAGTTTTCAAAAAGTGCTTGGCACTTATCGTCTGCTACCATGAGTAATTTAATTGCAGCCTCAACACCGCCTTGTGTGGCGCGAGCCCATGGAATACCCACAGTAATATAGTTACAAGCTCCTTGACGCAATTCAAAAGGACCAGCAGAGTGCATAAAGCGACGGTCGTAGGGTTCATTTGAAGGAGAGCCTATCCCATTAGGTTCTCTCTCAGTCCACGTCCCTTTTCTACCCCCTTTTAAAAACTTTATTGCATCCGGTTCAACTCCCTTTGTGCCCCAGTTACAATAGTCCGTATTTCCGGGAAACATAAAATTACACTCAAGGTCACTTGATTGATAAGCATTTCCTCCATAAGTCATTGGGAGGTTATTTCTCCAAATTCCCTGCAACATTTGATAAAATTCAGGAGCTATTTGGGGGTCACCGTATGGAGTATCTTTATTATCATGAAAAACAAATCTACGCATTCCGAATCTTTCATTATCAACAATTCCATCTCCAAAATTAACTCCGTTGATGGCAAATTGGTCATTCCATCTTAAGATTTGTGGTTGCTTGAATCCGGTTATATTCATTTGAACATATTTATCATATAAATTTGGATCATTTACATCAAATTTATCAAAAATATAATGAACAAATCTTTTGCAATATTCTTGTTGATTAATATTTCCTAAAATATTAGCTTGTTCTTTATCAAATGCGGGATTATCTGCACCATCGGGGTCAATATATGGACCTTGAAAGAAGTCCACACCTACAGCCGGTGGGTTTGCCCCATACGCCCATAGTTGTCCTGTACCATCCACCTCCGTACCATTATAACAATACCCTAAACCTCTATTAACATCGCATCCCACGTAATCATCCAATGCGTAACCCAAATCGGGGTCAACCCACTGAGAGAAAAAGGTATTACTCAATGTTACCGAACCTCTATTAATGATTTCATAAGAATAGAAAGTCATTTTATTGAGTTCATTATTCGTAGAAAAAGCAAATGCTTGCGCTCTGATTTCGAGTCCAATAGATGCAATACTTTTTGATTCGCCATGGCTTCCACCTGCATCATTTAAAAACCAAAACACGGTTTCGTCACCTTTCAGCACGTGGTCTGCATAAATCATTAAGTTATCCCATCCGTAATCTTTTTGTTGTTGTCGTGTCCAAATTCTTTCCGGGGGCATTGGTAAAGCTTTCGGGTTTGGGATTCTTCCGTTCGGGTCGCAAACACCACCCTCTGCTGCATCTTTGTCAAGCCAGGGACAAATTTTAGCTCTTTCCTTATTTTGAATTGTCCACGGACAAAGTTCATTACTTAGGTCATAATAGGGATAGTCTCCGGATAAAGGTTCATATACATTTGGGTCTCCACCGCCCACTTTTTTAAATGGTGCTAAAAATTGAGACTGCCCTGTATTACTATTACGTGGATTTGCAGGCCATTCAAGTATGGATTGTGGAACTACGTATGTTGGGTCCGGATTTCTTGGGTCGAGTGCAGCAATATGTTTTTCAACTTCAATTCGGGTCATTCTGAAAAATTTATCATAATAACTACAAGTACCGGGGTCAATTGAACCATCTTTCATTTTTAGCGGACCAGTCCAAAAGTCGTTTCCTCTTTGTCCAAATGTCATAGCAGCTACATAAAGTTGTCCGTTAGCATCTTTTCCTCCAATCCAAAGCGCTGATGAAAACATCGACATTTTACCGGAGCCTTTAGGAACTTCATATTCTGCAGATTCGTCAAACCACATTGTTCCGTTAGTTTTAAGAAATGCTCGAACATTATTTAATTTGAGTTCAGTATTTTTAGCCGGTGGAAAACAAGAAGTAGAACCTTTGGGAGAATTTTGCACAACTATGGTGCCCTTGTATTTTTCAGCTTGCACACAAAAAGTTGCAAAAATGAAAACAAGGGAAAAAACAATTAAAAATTTACATTTATTATTCATATTATCATATATTTTACAAGGTGAAACATTAAAATGAAAATTCTAAGCCTAAATAAACTCTAAATGGCTGGGTAAAATTACGCGGGTCTGCTACTCTCATTTGGTAATAATTTACAGCAGTTGAATAGGGCATTGAGAAAACCTGTCCGTTGGATTGGTTGCTTTGGAATAATGAAGAAGACAAGTATCCGTCATCTTTGGCGCTACCAGTGTATTGGTAAACAGATTGTACATTTTTTATATTCAAAAGATTTGTAAAATCTAAATATACTCTAAGATAGCCAGGTTTATTATTTCTTTTTCCGCTTTCGTTTTTATCTTTTTTGCTTGCGAGATTAAGCATAAAAGCTTTTTCAACACGTAAATCACATTGAAATGTCCAAGGCATATTTGCTCCGTTAATAGCTCCTTGCAGTTTAGCATCACCTACCCAACCCAGTGCAGAATATACTACACCTGAGCGGGAATATGGCATACCCGATGCGGCTGAAAGGAGCAGGGTAACTCCCGCATTTTCAAACCATCTTATCTCTTTCTTGGTATCTGTACCCTTCTTTTGTTTTACAGTTATTGGTCCATTATAATTAACACCTTGATCAAAACGGAGGTCAATATTAGCTGTAATTCTATGACGTTGGTCAAAACTTAAATTGGCTAATGTTCTTAAATTAGGCTGACCCGAAGCAATAATTGCCAAGTTTGATTGAGAACTAGAGCCTGTTCCTTTAGCAAACTGCAAAGTATAACTGGCACGGAATGTCAAGTTTTTTGTACCTCTCATGGTCATTTCCAACATAAATCCTTGAACAGTTCCAAAATCTTGATTTTCGTAAGAATAATAGGTACTAGGATAAGCTCCTGTAAAACGATAGGATTGAATTTGGTCTCTCTTTTCAGAGTAATAAGCGCCAATGTTTAGTGCTGCATTTTCTCCTACTTTTTGACGGAAACCAATTTCATAGTCCACACTTCTTGCTGCACGAAGATTTGGGTTATTAATAATATCTCTATAAGATTTATATTTAACAATAAATAAATATGCAATTGGGTCAATTCTCAAATTAGTAGGGCGCGTAGTAATAATGTTATAGTGTGCATAAAATAGGGAATTTGTTGAAACGGGGAAGGAGAAAGAGATACGGGGCATTAGACTCCATTGTGGTTTATAGTTTGTAAATGCGTTTGAAAGTGCGCTTGATGGATTTTCAGGATCAAGTTTTTCTTTTAAAATGGGACCTCCTGTTCCTAAAGCAACCATGGGGTCTGTTACCTCTTGTCCTAAATGGTTATACCATTTTTTTCCATTTCTATATGCCACAATTTCGTGGGGTGCATTACTAATGTCATAATCTGCAGATCTAATATAGGGAATCCAATCAGCACCCACGTTATCGGGAAGATTTTTATTAAGGTAGGTAAGCCATTCATCACCATTTGCTTTCAGGTCTCCAACATTAACAGCGCCTTTAAGCAAAAAAGGGTCTTTTAATATCGGTTGATTAGCATTAAAATAGTCCAAACGCAAACCCACACTAAAAAGAAGATTTGAAATAGAAAATTTATCTTGCAAAAAAAGCGCTAAATAAATTGGTTCATAAGCGCCAATACTGAATTTATCTTTTTTATTCAAATCACCACCATCAAAGAAATTCTTTAAATTTAATTTTTTATTTGATATTTTGCCGGTATAGTCATACCCACTATAAATAGCAAGCGGATCTCCCATATTTAACAACTCATAGTTAGAGAACAAATTCAATGAATAAATTGAGGGGTCGTAGCTATCAACATCTAAAAAACTTTCTTTTTCAGTAATTCCTAATTTTTGTCTAAGGTTTAAGTCAAAGTTTGTAATTTTACTAGTAATAACCGGAAACATGAGCGTATCAATAATTTCATAACTTGGTCCGTCTAGTCCGCCATACTTCCAATAAGAATCACCATAATCAAGGGGACGCAAGTTGATGTTATAAGTTAAATCTCTCATCAGCGTCCAAAGCTTTCTTGCGTTCAAGTCGTAATTTCTTTGGGTAAGTTTTTCAAAATCAAATCCAAACTTTACTTCGTGGTTTGCAATATTTAGAGAAAGCATCGCTTTGGCACCAATTGCCTCTTGTCTTGCTTTAGAATACCATGAATTTGGAGAGCCCGGAATTTGATATAATCCATATCCCACTGTAGGAATTCTGTCTCCGTTAAGTCCGTTAAGGAGTGCTCCAAATCCCATAAAAGCCTCATAATCTAAATTTCCAAAAAACATTAGATTTTCATTTGCAAAATCAACAAAATTTTTAGTATAAGGTACTAGATCGGGGTTGTAATATTTTCCTTTTTTTGTATATCCGTTGGGATCAAAAGTAACATTATATACTGCTTGGAATTGATCCATTTTTCCACCATAATATTCAATTTCTTCAGCTTCCGGGTCTCTTGGGTTTTTCCAGCGAATCGTGTCATTGGGTTGCCACACATTCTTTCTTTCAGTATTAAATTTACCAATATAGCCATATCCGAAAAAGTTATCTTTATGATTTATATCTTGGTTTCTACTATTAAATAAAGTATAATTTATATTAATATCGTACATTACGTTTTTAAGAATTGCATTTGCTGCCGTATCGGTTTTAACTCTATGGTTTAATCTGGCATTTAAGCGGAGTGTATTTTGGGTAACAATACCGTTATGTTTTGAGTTAAATAAGGCAGAACCAATGCTCCAATCTCTAAAGTGGATATATTGATAAGAACCTCCTATTGAGAAACGGAGATTGTTTTTTGGTCTTCCGCGTGCATCTTTTCCGCCCCCCATAATATCAATTTTTGCATGGGTAAGAAATCCCCAACTTTCTGCATCTTTCCTTACTCTTGTCTTTTTAAAATCTCCGGGACCCAATTCGTTTACTCTGGGAAACATAGCGTAAAAGTTATTTCCCGGTCTATAATCAATAGGGTTGGCAATAATGTTTTTTCGCACACTTTCTTTGGCAACCCAGGAACCACCGGCACATGGGTAATCGTCAATATCATAATTACCTTCGGCAGAGAATAAAAATCCCATTCGTGCGGGGTCTTGGGGTTTTTTCCCTTTCAAAATAGGACCGGATACACTAACCGCACCGGTAAATTGTCCGTAGCCTTCCAAAGAGGCGCGTAGTTCGGCGCTTCCGTGATAGTCTTTTCCAACGCCGCGTGTAGTAATTACAGCAATACTTGTAGCATCGCCATATTCAGCGGGGATACCCCCTTGAATAAGTTCGGCACTTTCAATAGACGACATGGTAATCCCGGTGTTTCCGCGAACACGCACGCCGTCAATAATCATTACTTGACCATCACTACGATTTCCGCGCACTGAGGTCATCCTTCCGTCCACACTGGATACCCCCCCTAAATTGGCAAGGGCTGCAGTAACCGAGCGTCCCGGAGTTTTACGTACTTCGTCTCCAGTTAACTTTTGAGCAGAAGTGGTGTTGTCTTGAGAGAAAAGCGGGGGAACATAAATCACTTCCACTTCTCCCAATTCGGTAGAGCAGTTGATGGTCATATCAACAAACTTTACCTCTGAACTTGAAACATGAATTCCTTTTTCTGTACGGATGGTCATACAAACTACAGAGCCACCAGCACTAATATCATAAGTGCCGGATAGAACTCCAAAGATTTGATAGTTGCCATCTCCGTCAGTAATTGCCATATTTACCACCTTGTCGTCTTGTTTTAAAAGGACCTGAAGATATTGCAACGGACTACCGCTGGCATCTTTGATAACCCCTTTAATGGTACTTTGGGCGTAAATTGCGTTCCCAACAAACATACACAAAGAAAGTGTAAAGAGTAACTTTTTAATCATAGCCATTAAATTATATTAAACATAAATTTTAAAGATTGCTTTTAAGGGCGTAAAGATAGAATATTTATTTTCTGCTAATAAAAATATTAAAAAAAATTTAAAAAAAAATATAATTATCTAATTTTTAGTAATTTTCATAAACCCCAGTGTTTCTAAATTTATTATTTTTTGCTTTTTTTGCTTTTTTTTTGTAAGAAAAATTAATAATTTGATGCAGTTTTTGTCATCTAATTCGTACTTCTTTGTAGATTCTTGTAATAATTTTTTTTGTGTAAAGCGGAAAATCGGCTTTCATCATCCAATCGTAATAGGGGGGTTCAATCACAAAAACTTTTCTAACGGGAACTCCTTTATATTTTCCAAAATTAAAAACCTCTTCATCATTTTCATTAAAAACAATATGCCCGGCAAAATCCACCGTACGATGCTCGCGGGAAAAATCACTGAGCATTTTTACTTCATTTTTTATTAAGGTAATTTTTCCAGACCTGGAATCTTCATGCGTCTTATTTTCATATCTTTCCAATTGTCCTTTCAAGATTTCGAAAGTGGCTTTTGAATCCGCCATGGCTTGATGCGCATCGGTTAATTCTTTTTGACAATAAAACCGATAAGCCGCTTTCAGGTTTCTGGGTTCCATTTTATGGAAAATATTTTGCACATCAATACATTGCCTGCCCACCAAGTCAATCTCTTTATTTACTCTCAAAAATTCTTCTACCAAAAGGGGCAGGTCGAATTTATTGGAGTTATAACCTGCCAAATCGCAGTTTTCAAGAAATTGAAGAACGTCATCGGCAATATCTTCAAAAACAGGTTCGTTTTTCAAGTCGGCATTTGTAATTCCGTGCACAGCTTCGGCTTCTCTCGAAATGGGCATTTGCGGATTGATTCGCCATACTTTTTCTTCTTCGCTGCCGTCCGGATTAATTTTTAACAAAGCCAATTCAATAATTTTGTCTTTTCCAACATTTAAGCCGGTGGTTTCAACGTCAAAAAAAACAAGGGGGCGGGATAGGGATAAATTCATTAGTGATTAGTGATTAGCGATTAATTCTTTATAACTTTTTTAACAATTACCTCGTTTTCGGTTGTTATTCTCACAAAATAAACCCCAAAATTAAGATGAGAAATATCAATTTTATGATGAGGGGATGAGACGATTAGATGATGAGATGATAGAATTCTGCCGTAAACATCAAATATCTCAACACTCCTCATTCGTAATTCGTAATTCGTAATTGTTAATTCTCCTGTGGTTGGGTTCGGGTAAATTTTTATGGAAATAGTTTTGGGATTTTGAGGAGGATCGGAACTTAATGGCTTGCCAAAAACAGGTCGAAGCATGGGCGTGCCTCTAAAAGAGGATCTTGTCCAATTTCCATCGGTATTATATTTGAAAAAATCTCTGGAATCATTATTTTGGTCAAATCCTATATTCAACTGCACATTTCCATACTGTTTAAAACCTACCCAGAAAGTTTTATTGGCATCTGAAATAAATATTTTTTTATCGAATCTATATTCATGGAAATTGAGATAATTCAACGAATCAAATTGAGGTTTTTGTCCCTCCGTGGTATAGAGTATGTCGCCGGGCACTCCATTGTTATCCTTCCAAACCACAATCGAAAAAGTAGCCGCTTCATTTTCAGAGTTTTTTGTATGGTTAAACCACATACGCACCGCACTTAACGAATCGGGAACCCGTAGCGAAAATTTCATCGCCAAATAAGCAGTATTATACTGATTGTTAAGACAATATCCATATTCTGCCGTGCCGTCATCATAAGCATAATAATCCATGAATTCTTGTTCAAATATGCACGTATCATTGGCAACACAAAAATCTTTATCAACACCGGCAGCATTTTGAAAAATGTGCGTAATTTTAAAAGTCGCAGTATCCGTTAAAGAAGTTGGAAAATTTGAAAGTTTTTTAATCTCCGGAGAAGCCTGTTCTTTTATTTTATTAATTCCACTATCAAAATAAGAAGGCGTATTAAAAGCTCCTGTTTTATACTCAGAAACCACTTTGCCATCGTAAACAATATTGTATTCATAAGTTGATGTACGTTCTTCTCCCTTTTCGCAAAGATTGGTAAGTTGATTTGCAAAATTCGTTTTCAACGAATCTATATGAAACTGTTTATACGGCATCGCCTGACAGTTTTTTAAAAATGAAGTGGTGGGGCTTACAAATGCCAAGTCGTTGGTATAAAAATCTTTATAATTTCTACCCGTATCCAATCGAATATAATCAATATGCCACTGGTCCACATTTCCTTCCCAACCGACAATGCCTTGCTGGGGCTCCAAACTTGCATAATTTCTAAATCTAAACTGAAACCTGTCGCTCAAATATTCTTTATCTGTAATGGGAATCAACACTTGTTTAAAATATTGATGAGGAGTTAAAGTATCTGAAGTCCATTCACTTACATTAAATCCGGGCGTTGACCAAATATGATTCCAAACGGTAATATTGGCAGTATCTTTATATCCAAACTCAAGTACCAACGAGTCTCCTTTATTGGGTTGATTTCCAATATTTCCCCCCACGCCGCCGTTAGCAATTCCGGCGCCTCCGGGTTGAAAGTAAAAACTGAAATACAACGAATCTGCCAATGTAATTATTCTAGGTGTGTCCGCTTCTAAGTAATCCAAACGAATGTAATGAGAGGTGAGTGTGTCGGCTCCTTTGGAAACTTCGTTCAAATGAGAATACAATTTTCCGTTTTCATCTAATGCATCTAAAGTAGCTACACCCATGGTGGGAGGAAAAACAGGAAAAGTACGATTTACAAATGCTTGGTTATCAATAAAAAGGTCAGCATTAGGATACCCTGTATAATTTGAAAAATCTTCAAAAAAAGGAAGAAACAGCTGTTTTTCACTTGATTTTCCTTTAAACAAATGCTGTTTTTGTTGTTGTGCCTCTTTAATAATTTGCGGGTTTTTTCCAACACCGGTTAAAAATTCTTGCGCCCGAGCGGTATAACACAAGCCCGTTCCCAAAATAAAGAAAAGCGCCATAAAGTAAAAACGCCATTTCGTGTTACAAAAAATATTCATTGTATTGTAGTTTTATAATTGTTTTTATTGAGATAAATTTTCCGAATTTTTACCCACTACCAAAGTAATGGTTTCTCCCATACTGATTTCTGTGCCCGGCGCAATCGCCCTTCCTCTGTAAAGTTGCTCTAAAACAGCATTTTCGTATAGACTTGGTTTAAAAATAACAGGTCCAAGAATAAGTCCAACGGCTTTTAACATAATTTCTGCTTGTCGTAAAGAAACATCTTGTAAATGAGGCATAATTACTTTTGGCGGAGCATCAGAGGCAACCGTAACATACACTTTTCGCCCTTTTTTTACCATTTCTCCCACGTGAGGGTCTTGTTTTAAAATGGTTCCCGGCTTCGATTTCTTATCAAATAAATAATCGGAAACCACAATAATATAATCTTTTGCCGTACTCTCTTTTTTCAATAATTCTTGAGAATCCATCCCTGTAAAATCGGGCATAACTTCTTCGGTTCCGTGGCGGGTATAAGAATCTAAAACAAAAAGAACAACCACACAAACAACAAAAACTATACTTGTGGCAAGTAAAAAATGAAACCCCATTTTGCGAGATGAAAAGAAAAAAGTTCGTAAACCTGACATATATTAAGGTATTTTTTTAAGAACAGCAAAAATATATTTTTATTATTATGGGTTGTGCAATAAAAATTTTTGTTTCTTTGTCTTTGAAAATAAAAAACATTAAAATTTATGAATCCACTATTTGAATCACACATTTATCAAGAGAGAAGAAATCAGTTAAACGCTGCATTTTCGCAAGGTGCAGCCATTTTTTTATCAAACGGGGAAGCGCCCTGCAACTATCCGGCAAATACATATCGCTATCGGCAAGATAGTAATTTTTTGTATTTTTTCGGATTATCGCTATCAAATATCTTCGGTGTTATTGATTTTGAGCAAAAAAAATCGCTTTTATTTGGGGATGATTTTACCATCGATGATATTATTTGGATGGGCAATCAACCTCAATTATCTGAGTTAGCAGCAAAAATAGCAGTGAACGATGTGCGTCCGTTAGCGGAATTGTCTTCTTTTTTGAAAAACAAACAAGTACATTTTACTCCTCCCTACCGCGCAGAAAACAAAATTGAACTGGCGCGTTTGCTCGGAAAAAACCTTGATGAATTAACGCCATCTGTTGAATTAATTAAGAAAATTGTCTCGCTTCGTGAAATTAAATCTTCCGAAGAGATTGTTCAAATGGAAGAAGCTAATGAAATTGGGGTTATTATGCACAAACTCGTGATGAAATATTGCAAACCGGGGGTTGGTGAAAGAGAACTTTTTGGTATGGCAGAAGGCGTTGCGCTGGGTATGGGCAACGGACCCTCGTTTCCCATTATTTTATCGCAAAACGGACAAACCTTGCACAACCACGACCACAGTTTGATTTTGGAAAAAGGCAGACTGTTGGTGATGGATGCCGGCGCCGAAAATGCGATGAATTACTGCTCCGACCACACCCGAACTTTGCCTGTTTCCGGAACATTTACTACAATGCAACGCGAAATTTACGAAGCGGTTTATCAAGCCAATATGGCAGCCATTGCCAACTGCAAACCCGGAGTACAACATTTTGAAAATCAAAAAATTGCCGTAACCATCCTTACCGAACATCTCCAAAAAATCGGATTAATGAAAGGAAACTTGGAAGAATCGGTAGCGTTGGGAGCACACGCTTTATTTATGCCGCACGGCTTGGGACACCAAATTGGCTTGGATGTTCACGATATGGAAGATTTGGGCGAAAATTATGTAGGATACGATGAAACCATTCAACGAAGCAAAATTTTTGGCTGGGGGTCGTTGCGAATGGCAAAAACCTTGCGCCCGGGGCACGTAGTTACGGTTGAGCCGGGCATCTACTTTATTCCGCATCTTATTGATATTTGGAAAAATGAAAAGAAATTCGTGGACTTTATCAATTATGAAAAAGTAGAAAAATATAGAAATTTCGGCGGAGTGAGAATTGAAGATTGTGTATTGATAACCGAAACGGGGCACCACGTGTTAGGCTCTCATCTGCCGAAATCGGTAGAAGAGATTGAGAATTGAACCCAATAAGCCAATTATCTCTTTCAAAATTTGAAGAGGAATTGAGTGTTAGAAAAAGCGGGATTTACACTCGAAGCAAGACTAAAAAAAGCAGTATTTAAGAATGGGGAATTTATGGACGAATTAATATATGCAAAACTAAAAGAGTGAAATGCACGTCGAAAAAAATTAGATATAATACAATACAATAGAGCTATTGAACTTTTTGACATTTCCCGAGAACTTACACATGAGGAAAAGATATTTCTATCAGAGCATTGGATTGCATACTCGCCATTTGAAGCACCAGAAGATGCAAATACAGGCGAAAATTAAAGAAGTAAATTGGAAAAGCCCTCGGGAAGACAATTTTTGTGAATGCATTTGTGGAAAAGGATACGCGAATTTTTGCTAAACTGCTTTCAAATCAAAGTACATGGCACGAGTATCTTCGTCCTCATCTTTAGTTGTTAAGTATTTGAAATCGTTTCTTTCGTAAAACGACAAAGCAGAACGATAAGCATCTACGGTTACAAAACGGCAACCTGCATGGTGCGGCTCAAACATA
>Ga0209628_10000451_pt1 | contig 24997 bp, 20 predicted proteins | sample TergutCu122P4_FD_187285 | JGI IMG/M metagenome (GOLD analysis project Ga0209628, IMG submission 187285) | Cubitermes ugandensis P4 segment gut microbial communities from Kakamega Forest, Kenya - Cu122 P4 (SPAdes) (version 2) | ecosystem: Host-associated > Arthropoda: Insects > Digestive system...
CGCGTCTTCTTGCGCAGCCCCTCAAGCAGGGGCGCTATCTGTTCAAACTGTTCTCGGCTAAGGTCGCTGGGATATTTCTTTCTCATCTCCGTAGTATCAACGATGAAAAAGATTTTGAACAGGTTCTTAAAACTGATGAAGTGCTGGGAGAACTGACTCGTTATGCCATCAGCTACATCCATTCGCCCATCCAGTCCATGACGTGGCTGAACCATCGCATATGCCCAGACCAGAACATGACAGGGGATAGTTACAGCACCCGCATGTTTGTTGACCAAGTTCTTATTCCGAAGAAGGAGAAATAATCATGGCCGCACCGACTGTTGCTGAAATGCTCAAGTACGCCAATCTGCAAATGGCTGCGGAGGCGCTGTACACCTTTGATACCAAGCTCAATGATCCGGCGGCCCTTCCTCCGGGCAGCACGACGACCTTGACAGCCTTGGCTGGACATTACAAGGGCTTGATTGACCCCAAATGGCTCACCGCCGGCAACGAACACGCCACCCGCTTCACCGCGCAGGAAGCGGCGAACTTCGCCGCGCAATGGGAAGTGGTAGACCACATTTCATCACCTTCAACGGTGCCGGCGTCGGGCAGACCCTCAACGGCAAAACCCCGGCCGACGTCATCGCCGACTGGGACAGCGACCCGGGCAAAAACGGCATCCAGCCCCAATACGACGACTTCGGCAACACCATCCGCGCCGACGGCAAAGACGGCCGGCCGCTGATCCCGCAACCCGACCGCAACGACGTGTTCAGAGGCAGCGGCGGCAATGATGTCTTCCAGACCGGTGGCGGCGATGACACCGTTTACGGCAATGGCGGCCAAGACCGCATGGACATGGGCGCCGGACGCGACAGGGCCTATGGCGGCACTGGCGAAGACTGGATCGAAGGCGGTGCCGACGGCGACATTCTCTTCGGTAGCATGGGCGGCAGGCCGGAGTGGAATGAAGTGGAATCCCGGTTTCGGGCGGCAGATGCCGGGATTCCACTTTGTTTCATCCAAGCCTACCGTGCTGCCAGATACTCGGCCTCAGCCTCTCGCACCAACTCAGCGGCAGACATTTCCAAGGCAATGCCTAATCCGATGAGCGTCGTAATCGTTGGTTGCCGGATGCCACGCTCGATTCGGGACACAAATGTCCGATCGACGCCAGCCCGAAACGCAAGTTCTTCTTGCGATACCTGCAATCTTGTACGGTGGCGACGAAGAACGTCACCGAAGATCAGACCAACAGTAGGTAGTTGCGAATCCGCCATACAGCGAATGTCACGGTGGTGTAGCCTATGGGCAATGGCCTATAGGCACGTCTATAATGCTGATCGAATCGCAACAGAAAAGCAGAAGGCGCGGCGTTTTCTTCTCTCCATGACTGCACGGTAAAGGAACCCCGCCATGTCCGAGACCACGATCCAGAAAATCCCGCTTGACCGGCTGATTCCCTCGCCCTACAACGCCCGACGGTTTCGCACTGAAGAACGCATCCAGGAAATCGTCCAATCCCTCGCCACGCATCAGCAAAGAGAAGCCCTGCGCGTCTATCCCGGTGAAGGAGATGCGCAAGGGAAATACCTGATCGTCTCCGGCGTCACCCGCTATCTGGCGGCCAAGACCCTGGGCTGGCTCACCCTGGATGCCATCGTCGATCCGGCGCTCAACCCGCAAGACCCACTGGCCCTGGTCAGCCTCAGCCGCATCTACAACGACACCGCACAAGAAACCGACATGGATCGCGCGGCGCTGGTCGCCGATCTGGAGGCGCAAGGCTATAGCCAGCACGAAATCATGCGGGCCATGGGCTTCAATACGCCAAACAAACTATACAAACTGCGGGCATTCAAAGAACTGCCACGGGCAATCTTTGACATCGCCGCCCAACACCCCAAGAAAGTGACCGCCGAATTCGCCGACATCCTGAAAAAGGCGGTCTCACAACTCGGCGAAAACAAAGCCGTCCTGCTTGCCGAAGAACTGATCGCCAAGAACCTCTCCAAGAGCAAGCTCATCAAGCGCCTTTGGGCCGAATGCCGAAAAATGGCCAACCAGCCCACCCGGTCGACAAAAGAGCGGTCCGCCGTCATCAATCGGGGCGATGTGAAAGTTGGCGACCTTCGCATCACGCGCCGCCCCGGTTCCGACGACAAAAAAGTCAAACTGGAAGTCAGCCTCCCGGCGGATGCCGCCAGAAGCCTCTATGCCGAACTGGAAATCCTGTGTCAGAGAGTGCAGGAAGAATGGTAAGCAAACCGCCGCCTGTTCTCACGGGTCAAACTTTCTTAATTTCGATAAGCCAATGATTAAAAACGAGAATTCAACACTTTCCGCCGGCGGAGAGAATCATTCAATCACAACCAAGGAGTAACGAATGAACAGGGGTGACGACGACTACAGGAGGATTGCCGCATGAAGCGCACAACGATAGGGGCGCTGCTGTTCAGCCTCTTGCTGGCGGGCTGTGTTGGGCCGTCGGCGGGGGAGAAGGCCCAACAGGAAGCGGCGCAAGCCCGGCTGACCAAGGCCGAAGCGATGTTTCAGGAGCGGTGCAAGACGGCCGGGGAGTTTATCTACCGCACTGCGGAAAACGTTGAAGGCGTGTTTCTGCTCAAGCTGCGTCCTGGCGACATCAATCGGGGAGAGCAGTATCGGATGGATGATCCGTATGGCCGAGATTTGAGAAATGAGGGATATATCGAAACTTTTGTTCGTGGAAGTTTTCAGGCAAACACAACTGGTACGCCGAAACCCGGATCACCTCAATATCTTGGCTACCACTACGCCGACGCCATCGACCCCAAAGACGGCAAACGCTACCGCTACACAGGCGGAATGAAAGTCGTCGGAAGGAAAGATACGAATGCCAAGGGCGTCCAGATGGCAATGGAAAGAAATCCCGACTACGACCTGAATATCTACAGCTTCGTCCTCGACAAGGTTCCCGCCCCCGACCCCGCGCCGCGCTACGGCGTGACGTATGACGACATCTCGACCCGCGAGGAACGCGACTACTGGATTGCCGGCAGTTCGCTGAAGGTGATCGACCTCAAGACCAACGAAGTGATGGCCGAGCGCATCGGCTACATGATGGACCGCGGGCAAGGCAGCAAGGCCGGCGGGAGATCGCCGTGGTTGTTAGCGGCAGACAATGCGTGTCCAGAATTTTTCCCCCGCCGTGGTTCCACAGTCCAACCCTACCAAACCCTTGTGTTTGTAGAAAAAACCCTTAAACCAAAGATGGAGAAATAACATGCCTACCGTTACTGACTACCTGAAATACGCCAACCTGCAAATGGCCGCTGAGGCGTTCATAAGGAATGAGAAGACTGATGTCTTGGCAGATACCGGGCAACTATTGATAGATGCCCTCGTAGCAGGCAACAACCACGCCTCCTACTTCACCGAATCCGAAGCCAAAAAGTTCGAGAGTGAATGGATCGTCGTCGACCAATGCAAAAACACCCCCACCGGCTTCGCCGCCGGTTGGCTTTGACGTCAGGCGCTATGAACCCGGAAAAAGTCGTGCGGGAAAAAGTGCGGCGTTTCACAGACCTTCCGAACATCGGCCCAGCAGCAGCCAAAGATCTGGCTTTGCTCGGTTTTACCGAGCCAATGCAACTGGTCGGCGCCGATCCGTTCCAGTTGTATCAGTCACTATGCGTTGCCACAGGCTCACATCACGATCCATGCGTGCTCGACGTATTCATGTCGGTGACGTATTTTTTGGCTGGCGGCGAACCTGAACCGTGGTGGCACTTTACCGCGCAACGGAAACGCCAGTTCGCGCACCGGCTGCTACCGGCCATTGAAGCCCGTAGGGCGGGGCTTGCCCCGCCGGTTCAAAGTCAAATCAGACCGTAGGGCGCAATAAGCAACGCGCATTGCGCCATCCGGCCGCAATCGACTCCACGAATGATCGGTGCAATGCGCTGCGCTTATTGCACCCTACGGCCTAAACCGTGGTGGCACTTCACCGAGCAACGGAAACGCCAGTTCGCACACCGGCTGCTACCGGCCATTGAAGATTGAGTTGTTCAGCACTCAATGGCCGGTGGCAATTCCCCACTCAAGCCCGCTGTTTGCGATCCATCAGCCGCAGCACCATCGGCGTGAGGATCATCTGCATGGCCAGACCCATCTTGCCGCCGGGGACGACCAGGGTGTTCGGGCGGGTCATCATGCTGTCGTGCAGCATGCTGAGCAGGTACTGAAAGTCGATGCCCTTGGGGTTGGCGAAGCGGATCACCACCATGCTTTCATCGGCGCTCGGAATGTCGCGGGCGATGAAGGGGTTGGAGGTGTCGACGATGGGCACGCGCTGGAAATTGACGTGGGTGCGGCCGAACTGCGGGCAGATGTGACTGACGTAATCCGGCATGCGGCGCAGAATGGTGTCGGTGACGGCTTCCGGCGAGTAACCGCGCAGCTTCTGGTCGCGGTGCAGCTTCTGGATCCATTCCAGGTTGATGATCGGCACGACGCCGACGCACAGGTCCACCTGGGCGGCGATGTCGATGCCATCGCCAGACCAGGCGCCATGCAGACCTTCATAAAACAGCAGGTCGGTGCCGGCGGGAATATCTTGCCAGGGCGTGAAGGTGCCGGGTTCCTGCTGCCATTCGGCGGCCTCGATGTCGTCGTGAATGTACTTGCGCACCTTGCCGACGCCGGTTTTGCCGTAATTGCTGAACAGATCCTGAAGTTCGGCCAGCAGATTGGCCTGCGGCCCGAAGTGGCTGAAGTTGTGGTTGCCTTGACTCTCCTGTTCCTTCATCGCGGCGCGCATGGATTTCCGGTCGTAGCGGTGAAAGGAATCGCCCTCGACGACCTGGGCATTGAGTTTCTCGCGCCGGAAGATGTGCTGAAAACTCTGCATCACGGTGCTGGTGCCAGCGCCGGAAGAACCGGTGATGGCGATGATCGGGTGTTTGCTGGACATGGCGGCCTCTGACTGTGCTGAAAATTACGATGCGTCGGCGCGGAACAGGGAGCGCTCGGAGAACAGCGGCGACGTGAAGGCGCGGTCGGTGCCGGCGTCGTATTCGCCATGATAGCGTTCGAGGCGCTCGACTTCCTGCCGCGAACCAAGAATGACCGGCACGCGCTGGTGCAGTTCGCCTGGCTCCACCGCGAGGATACGCCTGCGCCCGGTACTGGCCGCGCCGCCGGCCTGCTCGATCAGCATGGCCATCGGGTTGGCTTCGTACAAGAGGCGCAGGCGACCGGGTTTGGCGGGATCCTTGTTGTCCTTGGGATACATGAAGATGCCGCCGCGCATCAGGATGCGGTGGACTTCGGCCACCATCGAGGCGATCCAGCGCATGTTGAAATCGACGCCGCGCACGCCGCTCTTCCCGGCCTTGCATTCGGCCACGTAGCGCTGCACCGGCGGTTCCCAGAAGCGCTCGTTGGAGGTGTTGATGGCGAATTCGCGGGTTTCCTCGGGGACGCGGATGTCGGGGTGGGTGAGGATGAAGTTGCCGTTCTCGCGGTCAAGCGTAAAGCCGTGCGTGCCGCTGCCCAGGCTCAGCACCAGCATCGTCGCCGGGCCGTAGATGGCATAGCCGGCGGCCAACTGGCGGTCGCCCGGTTGCAGAAAATCGGCGGCGGACGGGTCACCGTCGCCGGCCGTTTCGCGCTTGAGAATCGAAAAAATGGTGCCGACCGAGACGTTGACGTCGCTGTTCGAGGAGCCATCGAGCGGGTCGAACACCAACAGATAGCGGCCGCGCGGATACTGGTCGGGAATGCGGTACGGCTCGTCCATTTCCTCCGAGGCCATGCCGGCCAGTTGGCCGCCCCATTCGCAGTGGCGCAGGATGGCTTCGTTGCTGGCCACGTCGATCGCCTTCTGCACCTCGCCCTGGACATTGACCTCGCCCGCGCCGCTGGTTCCGGTCCAGCCGCTCAGCGCGCCCTTGCCGACCAGCGCGGCGATGCCCTTGACCGCCGCCGACACGTCGATGAGCAGCGCGCCCAGTTCGCTGTGTCCGCCGCGCGTGTGTTCGATGACGAATTTTGAAAATGTGGTGCGTCCGAATTGCATGCTGCCTCCCATCCGTAATGGCGCCACGATACGGCGTCAATCGGTTAAACGATAGTCAATGTTTTTTAACGGAGTATTCAAGCATGGCTTAATTTGGTGCTCCACCACACAAATAAGCCATTGCTGACTTGGGTGGTAAAAATACATGACTGTTATTTATCCATCGATCTTTCTAACATGCGTCCGTCACTGCCCCCATCCCTCACCAAGGAGAAACCCGATGGACCAATCTTCACGCTACGCCAACCTCAGTCTCAAGGAAGCCGATCTGATCGCCGGCGGCCGTCACATTCTCTGCGCCTACAAGATGAAGCCCAAGGCCGGCACCGGCTATCTCGAAGGCGCCGCTCACTTCGCCGCCGAGTCCTCGACCGGCACCAATGTCGAGATTTCCACCACCGATGATTTCACTCGCGGCGTCGATGCGCTCGTCTATTACATCGACGAAGCCAAGGAGGACATGCGCATCGCCTATCCGCTCGAACTGTTCGACCGCAATGTCATCGACGGGCGCATGATGCTGGTTTCCTTCCTGACGCTGGCCATCGGCAACAATCAGGGCATGGGCGACATCGAGCACGCCAAGATGATCGACTTCTACGTGCCGCCGGAAGTGATCCGCCAGTTCGACGGCCCCGCCTACAACATCGAAGACATGTGGCGCATTCTCGGCCGCCCGGTCAAGGATGGCGGCTACATCGCCGGCACCATCATCAAGCCCAAGCTGGGTCTGCGTCCCGAGCCGTTCGCCAAGGCCGCCTATCAGTTCTGGCTCGGCGGCGACTTCATCAAGAACGACGAACCGCAGGGCAACCAGGTGTTCGCGCCGCTGAAAAAGACCATCCCGCTCGTCTATGACGCCATGAAGCGCGCCATGGATGAAACCGGCCAGGCCAAGCTGTTCTCCATGAACATCACCGCCGACGACCATTACGAAATGCTGGCCCGCGCCGATTTCGCGCTGGAAGTGTTCGGCCCCGACGCCAACAAGCTGGCTTTCCTGGTCGACGGCTATGTCGGCGGCCCCGGCATGGTCACCACCGCGCGGCGCAACTATCCCAACCAGTTCCTGCACTATCACCGCGCCGGTCACGGCGCTGTCACCTCGCCCTCGTCCAGGCGCGGCTACACCGCCTTCGTGCTGGCCAAGATGAGCCGTCTGCAAGGCGCTTCCGGCATCCACGTCGGCACCATGGGCTTTGGCAAGATGGAAGGCGAAGGCGACGACAGGAACATCGCTTACATGATCGAGCGCGACGAGTGCCAAGGCCCCGTCTACTTCCAGAAGTGGGACGGCATCCGCGCCACCACGCCGATCATCTCCGGCGGCATGAACGCGCTCCGCCTGCCCGGTTTCTTCGAGAATCTCGGCCACGGCAACGTCATCAACACGGCGGGCGGCGGCTCCTACGGCCACATCGACTCGCCGGCCGCCGGCGCCAAGTCGCTGCGCCAGGCTTACGAATGCTGGAAGGCCAAGGCCGACCCGATCCAGTGGGCGAAAGAGCACAAGGAATTCGCCCGCGCCTTTGAATCCTTCCCCAAGGACGCCGACATGCTCTATCCGGGCTGGCGCGAGAAGCTGGGCGTGCATAAGTAATTGCCGGAAAATCCCCGCTGCGGCGGGGATTTTTTCCTCTGACCACGGCGCAAGCGCAAACCCCGGCCGTCAGGCCGGGGTCAAGCGAGCCAAACGTGATTTCGGTGCCGGAGGCACCCCAAACTCGTGGCGAGGAAGCTCCGGGCTTCAGCCCGGAGTGACTCACCATCCCGACTGTTTTTAGCGGACGCCATCATGTCGAATCAGGCACAACAGTACCTCGTCAAGCAGGAGCCTTTTTACCAGCCGCAAGGCAACGAAGTCGCGCTGTACGAAGCCGCTTATGCGGCGCGCCTGCCGGTCATGCTCAAGGGGCCGACGGGCTGCGGCAAATCGCGCTTCATCGAGCACATGGCCTGGAAGCTCGGCAAGCCGCTCATCACCGTGGCCTGCAACGAGGACATGACGGCCTCCGACCTCGTCGGCCGTTACCTGCTCGACGCCAACGGCACGCGCTGGCTCGACGGGCCGCTGACCACCGCCGCGCGCATCGGCGCCATCTGCTATCTCGATGAAATCGTCGAAGCGCGTCAGGACACCACCGTGGTCATTCACCCGCTCACCGACCACCGCCGCACGCTGCCGCTGGACAAAAAGGGCGAGTTGCTCGCAGCGCATCCCGATTTCCAGTTGGCCATCTCTTACAACCCCGGCTATCAGTCGCTGATGAAGGATTTGAAGCAATCGACCAAACAGCGCTTTGTCGGCTTCGAGTTCGCTTACCCCACCGCCGAACTGGAAACGGCTATCGTCGCCACCGAAACCGGCCTGCCGCGTGACCTGGCGGCAAAGCTCATCAAGATCGCCCACGCTGCGCGCAACCTGAAGGGGCACGGTCTTGACGAAGGCATTTCGACGCGCCTCCTGGTCTATGCCGCGACGCTGATCGGAGGCGGCGTCGCGCCGGGCGATGCCTGCCGCATGGCGCTGGCGCGGCCGATTACCGACGACGCCGATATTCGCGTCACGCTCGACCATGCCATCGACGCCGTTTTCGCCTGACCCATCCGCCGCAACGGCACGCCGCCATGCACCCGCACGTCCAACCCTACTGGCATGAACTCGACTGCGGCTTCCCGCCGGTTGCGGCCGTATTCGAGGAATGCGCGCTGGCGGCGCTGGAAGTTCTCGACCCGCAGCAACTCACCGCCTGGCTCGGGGCCGCGCGCGCGCTCGGCAAGCTCGGACGCGGCCCCGAGCCGCTGCTGGCTTTCCTCGAAGGCTGGCCGCAAGTCGCCGCCACCCTCCAGGATGACGCTTTGGCGCCGGTCATGGCTTTCGTCCAGGCCATGCAGAAGTCGCCCAACGGCCCGGCCATCGCGCCTTTCCTGCAAACCCTGCCGGCCGTCGCCCGCCGCCAGCCTGCGCTTACGCAACTGCAAGGCTACATCGACATCGCGCGCGACCTGATGGCGCGCACCACCGGTTCCATTCACGGGCTTCAGCAGACCATCCCCAGTCCGGGCCTGCCGGAATTCTTCACGCACGCGCCGCAGCTTCTCGATCTGCTTTCCCTGCCGGCGCTGGCGCGCTGGGTGGAGTACGGCATCCGCAATCACGGCAAGCATCCCGAGCGCCAGGCGGAATACTTCAAGCTGGCTTCTCCCGACAGCCGCGCGATCATGCAGCGCGAGCGCCACGGCACGCTGTTTCACGATGTCGAGCGGCAGCTCGATCTGTACCTGCGCGCGCTGTGGAACGACCACAACATCCTGGTGCCGTATTCCACGGCCTTCCATGCCATCCGCCAACCCGTGCCGTATTACGACAAGCTGGGCATGCGCGTGCCGGAGGCGCTCGATGACGCCCACGGCATTTCCGGCATCGATCGCTATCGCGCCGTGCTCGCCCACATGGTCGGCCACCGCCGCTGGTCGACGCCGCAGATCGCCGATAACTGGAGTCCCTTTCAACGCATGGCGGTCGAGTTCTTCGAGGATGCTCGCGTCGACCTCTTGCTGATGCGCGAATATCCGGGCCTCGCGCGCATCCTGCTGGCGCTGCATCCCCGGCCGGTGGAAGGCGCTTGCGATCCCGAAACCACCTCCACCCTGCGTTTTCGCCTGGCCATGATTTCGCGCGCCGTGCTCGACCCGCAGCACGATTACCGCGATGCCGCGCTGAACGCTACCGTCGCGCAGATTCACGCCCTGCTGGCCGACGGCCCCGGCGAAACCCGCGCCATCGCCGAACTGGCGCTCGCCTACGTCGCCCGCACGCGCCGCCAGAGCGACCAGTTTGCCAAAATTCATTTCGCCGACACCGTCGTCAGCTACCGCGACGACAACCGCCAGCTCTGGCGTTTCATCGAAGAAGGCGACGAGGAAGAAGCCTTCGACGAACCGCGCCAGTTGCAGCGCACGGAAGAAGAGGTCGGCTTGCCGCCGCGCCATTACCCGGAATGGGATTATCAGTCGCAGACCTACCGCCCCGACTGGGTCAGCCTTTACGAGGCCCTGCATCCTGCCGGCAACCCGGCCAGAATCGACCGCCTGCTGGCCAGGCACGACACGCTGGCCAAGCGCTTGAAGCGTTTGCTCGACCTGCTCAAGCCGCAGGACAAGGTGCGCATCCGCTATCAGGAGGAGGGCGCGGAACTCGATCTGGACATCGCCCTGCGCTCGCTGATCGACTTCAAGTGCGGCGCCATGCCCGATCCGCGCATCAACATGAGCCATAGCACGTCGGGCCGCGACATCGCCGTGCTGCTGCTGCTCGACCTTTCCGAATCGCTCAACGAAAAAACGCCGGGTGGCGAGCAGACCATTCTCGAATTGTCGCAGGAAGCGGTCTCGCTGCTGGCCTGGGCCATCGACCGGCTGGGCGACCCGCTGGCCATTGCCGGTTTTCATTCCGACACGCGCCACCAGGTGCGCTATCAGCATATCAAGGGCTTTTCGGAAGGCTGGGACGATGACGTCAAGGCGCGGCTGGCGGCAATGGAGGCGGGCTGGTCGACGCGCATGGGCGCGGCGCTGCGCCACGCCGGCCACTATCTCGGTGGCCGGGCGGCGGACAAACGTCTGCTGCTGGTGCTCACCGATGGCCGACCGGCGGATGTCGACGTCGCCGACGACCGCGCCCTGATCGAAGACGCCCGCCAGGCCGTGCGCGAACTTTCCCGTCAAGGCGTGTTTTCCTACTGCATCAGCCTCGATCCGCGCGCCGATGAATACGTTGCCGACATCTTCAACCGCCAGTACTCGGTGATCGACAACATCCGCCGCCTGCCCGAAAAACTCGCCGAATTGTTCATCGCGCTGACCAAGTGACGGCGGCGAGCAAGGCGCCGTCCCTCTTTTCACGACACAGCGAGGAGCTTCCAGCCATTTGACCGGCGGCGGCCAAGCTTCTAAAGTTAAAGCTTCGCTTTTGATCGTTGTCGAAACCTTCACACCTCGATGAATTTCGTCCGTACCCTGACCCTGCGCCAGTTGCAGATCTTCGTCGTCGCCGCCCGCCACCAGAGCTACGCCCGCGCCGCCGAGGAACTGCATCTGACGCCGCCGGCGGTGTCGATGCAACTCAAGCAACTGGAAGACAACGTCGGCCTGCCGCTGTTCGAGCGCATGGGCCGCGGCGTCGCGCTGACCGGGGCGGGCGAACTGCTGGTGCACCATGCCCTGCGCGTGCTCGGCGAAATCAAGGATGCCGAGGCCAGCCTGCAAGCGCTGGCCGGGGCCGAAAGCGGCCTGCTGGCGGTCGGCCTGGTCAGCACCGCCAAATATTTCATGCCGCGCCTCTTGGCCAAGTTCGCCCAGGCGCACCCCGGCGTCGACGTGCAATTCACGGTCGGCAACCGCAGCGATCTGCTGCGCAAACTTCAGGACAATGCTATCGACCTGGCCGTGACCGGCCGCATTCCGGTCGAAATCGAAGCCCACGGCGCGGCCATGGCGCCGCATCCCTACGTGCTGGTCGCGCCGGCCGACCATCCGCTGCGCCACGCCCGGCGCCTTGAAATGACCGACTTGCGCGGCGAAACCTTCCTGCTGCGCGAAGACGGTTCAGGCTCCCGCCTGGTTGCCGAGGAAATGTTCAAGAACCACCTGTTCACCCCCAGGCGGACGATCAGCCTGGGCAGCAACGAGACGATCAAACAGGCGGTGATGGCCGGCATGGGCGTCAGCCTGCTGTCATTGCACACCCTGTCGCTGGAACTGAAGACGGGCGTAATAGCCATTCTCGACCTGGTCGGCACGCCGATCGAGCGCACCTGGTACGTGGTGCACATGAACGCCAAACGCCTGCTGCCGGCCGGCGTTCACTTCCGCGGCTTCCTGCTCGACGAGGCGGCGGCGGCCCTCGATGCCGAGTTTTCCCCCTATCTGATCCGCCCGGACGCGGGCTGATTTCATTTTTAGAGCGGTTTGAGTTCAAGTGTGGCGTACGTTTCCACGCCCACACGCTTGCTCCCATCGCCCGCTTGCAGGAGAGGAGAGATTGAACTACGCCGTTGCATCCTCTATGTCGATTGGGTATGCTGTCGCGAGTTTTCCTGTGCTCTGAAGCATGACAGGATGCTGGATGCAAATGAATCAAAATCGCTCTAAAGACCGAAATCGTACTGCCAGTTGAGCATGATCTGACGACTTTGGTAAGCAAACGGGGATATGTTTTCCTGGTTGTCAAGAAAACGGTATTCCAATAGCACGCTCTGCCGGGGCGTTACGGCGTAGGAGGCACCAACCCGCCAGAGCGTGGTGCGTTGCTCCCGCCGGTCATCGAACAAGCCCGGCAGGTAGGCTGTCTCCCCCCGCCAGTTTTGCCGGCTCCAGGAAAATTCTCCGAGCAGCCGCTCCCCCAGACGTTGCCGCACAATCAGGTTGGCCGTCCAGCCCTGCCTGTCGCCTCCCGCCCGCCCCTCTTCCCCATTGTCACGGGTGACGCCAACCCCCCCCAGGAACTGGGTATCCCGCCCCTGAAAGGTCAACAGGGTTTGCGCCCGCAACAAATTGGCGTCAAAACGATAGAGCGTGGGGTGCCAGAGTCGACTCCAGTCTCCCATGACACTGATCCGCCAGCCCGCGGGAAGGTCCGGCCAGGGCGGCAGAACCTGCACATAGGCATTGACCTGCTTCTGGTACAAAGCCCCGCCCAACCACGTCGCGCCCAGCCCCCCTCCCCAGCGACTTTCCCAGTTGCCGATTCGCCATGGCTCCTCGACTCCGATCACGCCAGTCGTCTGATCGTAATCGGAAATCCGGTCGTTCTTGCGGGCATTGAAATAGGCGTGGAACAAGGTCCCGGAGCCTGGCCGGGTATAAGTCGCTTCCAGCCCAAGCTGGGTAAAGGAATCGGAGCGGGGACGAAATTCGGGCGCCAGCATGAGCGGAATCACACCGCCATCCATGACCAGCATGAAATAAGGGTCACGCGCGCCCTGATTGGCATTGCTGTCATACCCTCGCCCCAGGCGAATCTGGAGCCGCGACCCGGTGCGAGTTTCGTCGCGCCGGCAATCTCCCGCCCGTATCTTGCGAATCAGATCGCGAATCGCCAACGGCGGATCAAAGCGCGCTTCTATCTGCGCAAACGAGGCCTCGGCTTCGTCCACAAGCCCCATGCCGCATTGCAGAATGGCCAGATCAAGCAAGGCTCCGGCATGTTCGGGCTGGCTCGCAATGACGGCCTCAATGGCTTTTTTCGCCTCTTCATACGCCCCTTCGCTCAACAGCTTGAGGGCATTGCGATAGTCATCGTCATCCGCCGCCGCAGTGCTCGCCAAACCGGCAAGGCCGCAACAAAGCAACAAGAAAAAGAAGAAACGCAAGGTTTGCCCGGTGTTGTGATATGGTGAAAAAACAAGGGAAAAGCCAAAAGGAAAGAACAAAACCGCTGGCAAACAAGCTTTGGATTCTATAATAGGAAGCTCCCGCATGGGAGACCCGAAGCAGGCGCCAGAGCCATCGCAGAGAGACAACGTCATGACCCATAGCCCCCCCCGCGCCGCCTTGATGCGCGCATTGCTGACCTTTTCCCTCGCCTTCGTCTGCTGGTCAACCGCCACCGCCCAGACGACCACAGAGGCCGGAAAAATCATCCTCGCCATCGGCGAAACCCGCATGGCCGGCCAGGCCGTCAAGGTGGACGATAGCGTGCCCGTCGGCGCCGAGCTGTCAACCGGAGCAAACGGCTACCTGTACCTGAAAACCATCGATAACGGCTTTCTGATCCTGCGCCCCGGCAGCGTGGCCACCGTCGAAGCGTATGAGGTCAACCGCGAAAATCCCGAACAAAGCCGTTTTAAATTCGTCCTGCGCCAGGGCATTGCCCGCAGCATTTCCGGCGAGGCCGTCGCCAAGGCCCGGAAGAACTTCCGCTTCAACACGCCGGTCGCCGCCATCGGCGTCAGAGGCACCGATTTCAGCGTTTTCGCCGACGTGCAGGAGACCCGCGTCATTGTCACCTCCGGCGGGGTGGTCATGGCCGGGTTCGACGCGCTCTGCTCGCCTCAGGGAAGCGGCCCCTGCGAAGGCGCAAACAGCGTCGAACTGTTCGCCAACGCGAGCGCCAGCACCAACGTGCTAACGATCAAAAAAGGGCAGGGCAAACCCCAACTGCATCACGACAGGGAACTTTCGCCTGATCTGACCGCACCGCCGCGGCTGGACGAGCCTCAAGGCAAGGCCGCAAACGAACGGCAAGGCGTTATTAACACAAACGACGCCAAGACGGACGCCGTCAGCCTGGAGCCGATCAAAAAAACCGCCATCTGGGGACGCTGGCAGGCCATCGCCAATGATCTGCCCGCCACGGTGGACAAGTCGCTCAAGCCCGAGGATGGCAAGGAATATGCACAGATCATTCTCGGCAGCTACATTCTGTTCCGGGAACAGTCCTCTGCCTTCAATCTTCCCTCCAGCGGCGCCTTCAGCTTCGCCCTCCAGGATGTCAACCTGGCGCACGTCAGCAACCCGGCCAGCGGCGCCAGCGCCGAGGCTACCCTCGCCAACGGCGCCCTGGACATCAACTTCACCAGCGCCACCTTTGCCACCCGATTCGACCTGAAGGCCCTGGGCGAAACTCACCCCCTGTACGCCATGGGAAATGTGACGCAGGATGGCATCATCTCCAGCACCCCCGCCGCCCCGGGCAACATGACGGTGCGGGGATTTCTGTACAAGGACGGACAACGAACCGATTCGCCCGGCAGCGCCACCTACCTTTTCCGCGCCACACTGAATAACGGCTGGGAAGCCAGCGGCGTCGCCAACTGGGGCAGAAAGTAGACGGGTTCTGACCCGCGCTGCCAAAACTTAACGCACCCCTGCCTGAGCGATGTTGGGGTTCGCCTACGGCTTACCGCCAACCTACTTCCAAACGATGAATCAAAATCGCTCTAGCCGGCCGATTGAGACGCCGAAACAAGAACGACGGGTCAGACCCGCTCTACTGCCCTAACCAGCTATTGAAGCGATTGATCTCGGCATCATCCAGGCGGCCGACCAGGGAGAGCAGATTCAAACGCGCCATCACGTATTGATAGCGACCCCGGTTCAAATCCCGGCGGGCAGTGGCGAGATTCTGTTCGGCATTGAGGATGTCCAGCATGTTGCGCTTGCCGGCCTGAAAGCCTTTCTTTGTGGAATACAGGGTCTGCTCAGCGGATCGAACGGCCTGTTCGTAGGCTTTGACCCACTGGACACCCTGGGTGGTGCCATCAAAATCCTTTTTCACCTCCAGGCTGATCTGACGGCGCGCGGCTTCGAGCTGTTGCCGCTGCTTCTCCAGGGCAAAAAGCGCCTGATTCGTCGTTGAATTGACATAACCGCCTGAAAAAATGGGGACATTGAACTGCACCCCGATCATTTTTGTGTCATATTTTATGCCGATACTGGTGTTGTTGTCGCTTTCGCTCTTGGAACGCTGGGCGATCAAATCCACGGTGGGCAGGTGCCCGGAGCGGGCTTTCCAGACTTCGCTTTCCGCTGCATCGACATTGGCCCGGAGCGCTTTCAGTTGAGGATTGACCGCTTCCGCTTCGGCAACCCACTCTTCCAGACGCAAGGGCGTTGGGGGGGTGAGTTCGAGGCGTTCTGCATTGAGCGGGGCCAGCGGCGTCAGAGGGCGGTTGACGAGCGACTTCAGGGTGTCCTGGGCGTATTCCAGGCTATGCTGGAATTCCAGTCCCTGCGCTCTCGCCAGATCAAGGCGAGAGCGCGCTTCGTCGATATCCGTGCGCGTTGTGGCGCCAGCGCCGAAGGCTTTTTCGGCATAGGCGAGTTGCGCGGCATAGGCTTCCTGTTGCGCCTTGTTGACATCAACTTCCGATTGCGCATGGAGGACATCGAAGTAGGCGCCGCCCACCCGCACGGCAACGTCCTGGACGGCGCGTTCCAGTCCGGCGTCGGCATTTTCTACCTGCGCTTTTGCCTGGATATAGGCGGCGATGCTGTAGGGGCGTATCAGGGGCTGGCGCAAGGTCAGCGCATAGTTGTGGCTCCTGTAGTCGTAATTGCTGGTCATCGGCCCGAAAATGGTTTGGGTGTTGGTTTGCTCCGTCGTATTTTTGCCTTCTGAACCTGAAAAGGAGAGGTTCGGCAGAAGTTGCGCCCGCGCCTGCGGCAGCAGCTCGCGCTGCGCGTCCATGTCCGCCCGTATGGAAAGGAAAGTGGCGTCCGCCTGCATGGCTTCGCGGTAAAGGCTGAGGAGGTCGTCCGCCGAGGCCGGCAGGGTAAACGCGGTCAAGGCCACGCAGGCCAACGCCCAGTGCGGTGCGGAAATTTTCACGGTTTTTTCCAGGCTGGATTTCATCATTCTTCCTTCATGGAGACGGCCATGCGTTTCAGAAGCGGACGCACGAGGTACACCAGCATCGAGCGTTCGCCGGTCACAATGACGACGTCCGCCGGCATGCCGGGGTACATCTGGCGGTTGCCGAGGATTTTCATGCCTTCTTCGGTGACGGAAATCCGCGCGAGGTAATAGCTTGTGTTGGTTTTCTCATTGGTGAGAAGGTCAGCGGAAATGGATTCGACTTTGCCCGGCACCACGAGTTGCGGGCTGTGGGCAAAAGAGGCAAAACGCACGTCGGCCTTGAGTCCGGGATGAACACGGTCAATGAGGTGCGGCGGCACGTTGGCTTCAAGAAGCAGGGTTTCGTTTTGCGGCACGATGTCCATGATTTTTTGACCCGGAGTGATGACGCCGCCCACGGTCTGAGCCACCAGCCCGACGACCTGCCCATCGGCGGGAGCGCGAATGACGGTTCGCCCAAGATCATTTTTCAGAGCGGCAAAGCGCTCCTGCTCGGCCTGCGCCTGGCTGCGAACATCGGCAAGCTGCGTGTCGACCTCTTTGCGGAAGTCCTGCTGACGCTGGGCAATCTTGAGTCGCATTTCTGCCGTGGCGCGTTGCGTTCGTTCAATGTTGCCCTGCAGGTCGGCGATGGCGCCCATGGCCTCGGCTTTTGAGCGTTCCAGCGCGAGAAGGTCGTTTTTGGGCGCATACCCTTCCGCGACCAGCCCACGCAAGCCCTCGGATTCTTCTTTCAGCAATCCGAGTTGCGAGCGTCGCGCCTCCAGGAGGCCGTTATAGCCCGACAAGGAAGCGGCAAAGCCGTGGATGGATTCTTCCATGCCGCTGATTTCGGCCTCAAGCGATTTGCGCCGCGACAGGAAAAGCCCTTCCTGATTTTTCAGCATGCTGTCGACAAGCGGGTCGTTTTGCCGGGCGGCAATGATGTCGGGATGGAAAATGATTTCCTTCTGCCCCGTCTGCTCGGCAGTCAGGCGGTTTTCCATGGCCTGCAAGGTGTAATAGCGAAGGCGGGCGCCTTCAAAGTTGGCCTGGGTCGTGGCAGGGTCAAGGTCGATCAGCGGATCGCCCGCCCGCACGAATTGGCCTTCCTTGACATGCACGGCCTTGATGATGCCGCCGGAAAGGTGCTGCACCGCCTTGCGCTTGGTATCGATGGTCACCATGCCGGAAGTGGGTACGCCTTCGTTCAGGGGGGCAAACGCCGCCCAGAGCAAAAAGCCGCCAAAGCCGACGCCGAGCACCCAAAATCCCAGACGAGCCGGGGTCCGCGTGTCGGTGGGCAAATCGTCGCCCGCGTCTGGCGCTTCTTCCACCGGATCGGGTTTCAGGTAATCGACGAGCGTGCGGATAGCGTTGTTCAGATAATCACGAAATGACATGATCCACTTTCTTTTTCATACGGATTTGATGACAGAATGCCTCGCCCTCAAGCGGGCACGGGTGCGGAGACAGGCATTGACGCGGCATTTGGGACAGGTTTTTCTTCGCTGAACTGGGGCTTGCCAAAATGCCTGATCTTGCCGTTTTCAAGGACGAGCAAAAGATCCATGGCGGCTATGACAGGCAGGCGGTGGGTAATCAACACGACCGTCACGCCTTGTTCTTTCAGTTTCATGATGGCCTGGAAAAGCGCGCGGTCGCCAGCGTCGTCCAGATTGGCATTGGGTTCGTCGAGGACGACCAGCCTGGGGGAGCCATAGAGCGCGCGCGCCAATCCGATGCGCTGGCGTTGGCCGCCGGAAAGAAAGCGGCCGCCATCACCGATCTCGGTGTCGTAACCCTTGGGAAAACGCAGGATCATGTCATGCACGCCCGCCTGCAGGCAGGCCGCGACGACCTTGCCCGGATCGGCATCGCCGAAACGGGCGATATTGTCGGCAATGGTTCCTTCGAATAGCTCCACGTCCTGCGGCAGGTAACCCAATTCCGCTCCCAGCGCGACGCGATCCTGATCGCGAATGGACATACCGTCATAGAGAACCTTGCCTTCGGTATTGGGCCATATGCCCAGCATGGCCCGCACCAGGGTGGATTTGCCGGAACCGGAGGGGCCGGTGATGCCCAGCGCCGAGCCGGATGGCAGGGAAAACGTGATGTTTTCCAGAATGGGCGCTTTGCGGTGTTCCGCAGTCGCTGTCACGTTCTCGAAAACAATCTCGGCGCCAGGTGCTTCGCCGACGACGGAGACGGCCTCCCGCTGCGGGTGCTCTTCCAGCGCCTTTTCCAGATCGAGATAGGATTTTTTCGCTTCCAGAAGGCTTTTCCAGGCGCCCATCAGGACATCGATCGGGGCAGTAGCGCGTGATGTCAAGGCATTGGCGGCAATCATCGCGCCGGGAGAGATTTTCCCGTAAATCACCAGAAGCGCGCCCGCGCCCAGGACAAGCGATTGCTGGAACAGACGCACGAAGCGGGTAATCGACTGCATGCGGACTTGTGCATCATGACCCAACCGCCCTTTCGCCAAGGTGTTCTGGTGCCGCCGCACCCATGCGGCTTGCATGTTTCCGAGCATTCCCATGGCTTCGACCACGGCGACATGCCGCAATTTTTTGTCGAGATAGGTGGCTTCCTGTTGTGCGGCTTCCCCGGCTTCTTCCACGGCCTCCTTGATGACCAGAGCGGAGAGATAGGTCAGAAAGGCGAGAATGAGGATAAAAACGATGGCCAGTATGCCCAGCGAGGGGTGGAGGAAGAACAGGACGAGAATATAAATCGGCGACCAGGGGGCATCCAGAATGGCAAAAAGGCCGGCCCCGGTCAGAAATTGGCGAACGCGGGAAAGGTCGCCGAAAAGCTGGCGGGCTTCCTTGTCCTTTCCCTGATTTTGCATTTCAAACGCGACGGCAAAAACTCGCGGGTTCAAACGCGTGTCAATACAGACTCCCAGACGGATCAAAAGTCGCCCGCGCACCCATTCGGAAAAACTCATGATGCCCATGAAGAAAACCAGCATCAACGTGACCGCATAAAGTGTGAATTCGCTCTTGCTCACCATGACACGATCAAAAATTTGCAGCATGTAGAGCGTCGGCGTGAGCATCAATACATTGATCAGCGCCGTAAAGAAAAAGGTATGAGCAAACTCGCTGCGAAACGACCACAGAAAGCGGCCCAGCTCGCTTCTTTGTATCAAATGTTGAAAACGGTTGCGTAAGTTCATGGGTTCATCATTCATGATTCGATAACAATTGCTCGAAAACGATTTCGCAGACATCCGGTGGCCACAGTTTCGAGCAGTCTGATAAAGCCGGACAGGTCAGGCTGCCAGGGCAGCGGGAACCATTGCCCCTGCGGATTGGGCTGGCGCGGCGGGAGGAGGCGACCCTTGCAGGGTGGCCAGGACATCGGCGGCAGGGCCAAAGAGCTTGGCTTCGCCATCCATCAGGACAAGCATCAGGTCGGCCACGGCGAGCAGGCTGGTCCGGTGCGTCACCACCACCACCGTTGTTCCAGCGGCGCGCAAGGCTTGCAAGGTCGCCAGCAGGGCGGCTTCTCCGGTATCGTCCAGATTGGCGTTTGGTTCGTCGAGCACAACCAGCTTGGGTTGGTCGTAAATGGCGCGAGCCAACCCGATGCGCTGGCGCATTCCGCCGGAAAGGATGGCGCCGTCTGTGCCGATATCGGTGTCGTAACCATCGGGAAGGGAAAGAATGTAATCGTGCAACCCGGTCTGCCTGGCGGCAGCCTCGATTTTTTCCTGTTCGCGTTCGCCGAAGCGGGCGATGTTTTCCGCGATCGTCCCCTCGAACAAGGCGACGTTTTGCGGCAGGAAACCGATATGGGCTCCCAGTTGCCGCTTGTTCCAGGTGAAAATATCCGCCCCATCGAGACGAACCTTGCCATTCGCGCAGGGCCAGACTCCGACCAGCAGATGCGTGAGGCTTGTTTTCCCGGAAGCCGAAGGGCCGACAATCGCCAGTATTTTCCCCGGCGGCGCAACGAGGGACACATTTTTCAGGATCATCTCGCTCATGCCTGGCGCACCCGCAGAAACATGTTCCGCCAATAATGCGCCTTGGGGCGGCGGTAACGGCAGACCCGGCCCACGCGCCGGAATCTTGGCCAGCAAGTTTTCCAGCCGACCCAGCGATTCCCGCGTATTGACCACAAGGCGCCAGCCGGAGATAACCTGCACGAGTGGCGCCAGCGCTCGCCCGGCAATAATGGATGCCATCAGCACAAACCCGGCGCCCGCAGGAAAACTCCCTTGCAGGACAAGCCAACTGCCCAAACCCAGAATGAGTGAACCGGAAAGGATTTGCACATATTTGGAAAGGGCAACGTATATCCCGGCATGATCGGAAGCTTCGGTCTGGTGGCGCAGCATCTCTTTCTGAATGGCGAGCCAGCGTTGCCGCAATCCCTCGCCCATACCCATCGCTTGTACTACTTCGCCATTCTTGAGCGAGGTCTGGATGAAATTCTGCGCTTGCGCTCCGGCGACGCTGGATTTGGCCAGCGCCGACCCGGACGCCCGTTTGTTGAGGAAGGTGATGAGGCTCTGAAGGCAGGCGCTTGCCAGACTGAACCAGCCCAGGGTGGTGTCAATCAAGAAAATGACGATAACCAGAAGCAGCGCCATGGGGACATCCATCAGGGCGGCAGCCTGTGCGCTGCTGATAAAGTCCCGAACCCCGGCGAAGTCCCGCAAACCCCGGGAAGCCAGCAGCCGTGCTCCAGAAAGGTTGGCGCAAAAAACCGCTTCGTAGACGCGGTTGCCCAACATCCGGTCGAAGCCTTCGGCAGCGCTCCGCAAAACGCCCATGCGTGCCCATTGCAGGAATTCCATTACAAAATAAGCCAGCGCCAGCAGGAGCGTCAGCATGACAAGCGTCATCAGGCTTCGGCTGTTAACCACTCGGTCATAGACTTCCAGCATGTAAAAGGACGGCGCGAGCATGAATGCGCCGATGATCACGCTGAAAAAAATCGCGCGCGTGAACTGCTTTTTTTGCGAAATCAAGGCTTTCTGGACTTCAGAAATATTCTCATTGCTCATCAATTCAGGCTTCCACAGGTTCGGTCAAATTCAAATGTCTGGATGCAGCATCAGACAAAAGGGGTTCTGCCGGCGCGTCGTCGGGCAGCAGTACGATATATTCGGGAAGTTCGCCAACGGTGTCTTGTTCCGTCGATTCCGCATCCGCCTTTTCCTGAACCCGAAAACTCATGGAAAATGCCTCGCCATTGCGGTGCAGCACGATCTCACGCAACTTTCCGTGAGCAAAGACATCCAGAATTTCCGAGGGGCAATGGAATCCGAAGCGGATGCGCCCGCCCAAGGTGTACATGGAAAGCTGCCCCTCCTTGACGCTGACCGTATGGCGGTCGAAAAACACCGGCGCACTCGGCTGGAATTGAAGGCGTGGCAGGGGCGACTCGGGCTGCTTGGGTACCATCCGATAGGCGCGTGAGACAGAATAGATCGCGTTGCAGACCATTTGCGACCCCATGCGAGGAAACTGTGCGCGCAGAGCATGGTAGGCCAGATGGTGCAAGCCAACCCGGCTCCAGCAACGGGTTTGTCGCACGACGGGCACGAGCGCATTGCAAAGCTCGGCGAACGCCTGCTGCAACGCAACGAGTTGCGCGCGCTCTTTGGGGCGCGTCTGCAATGGGATGGTCAAAGTGCGTTCTTTCATATATGAACCCGATTGTAGCCAACTTCATATATGAAGTAAAGAGGATTGGACACGGATCTGCTCCTCGCCTATCGTCACTGCTGACGAACCGCTCAGCTGGCGGCAGTGCGACGGCCTATTCGCCAGCCACCGTCATCCGTTCGAGCAAAATCGAGCCGGTCTGCTTGCTGCCGCGCACGTCCACGTCGTTGCCGACGGCGGCGATGTTGGCGAACATGTCCTTGAGATTGCCGGCGATGGTGATTTCCTCGACCGGATGGGCGATCTGCCCGTTTTCCACCCAGTAGCCGGCAGCGCCGCGCGAGTAATCGCCGGTCACGTAATTGATGCCGTGGCCGAGCAGTTCGGTGACGAACAGGCCGCGCCCCAGGCGGGCGAGCAGGCCGGCGCGGTCGAGTGGGCCGGGTTCGATGATGAGATTGTGGCTGCCGCCGGCGTTGCCGGTGGTCTGCATGCCCAGTTTGCGGGCGGTGTAGGCGCTCAAAAAATAGCCTTGCAGGATGCCGCCTTCGACCACGTCGCGGTCGCGGGTGGCGACGCCGTCGCTGTCGAAGGCGGCGCTGCCGAGGCCGCAGCGGATGTGCGGCCGCTCGACGATGCGGACGAATTCCGGCATCACCCGCTTGCCCAGATGATCGAGCAGGAAGGAGGATTTGCGGTACAGCGCGCCGCCGCTGGCGGCATGCACCAGGCTGCCGAGCAGGCCGGCGGCCAGCGGCGCCTCGAACAGCACGGGGAACTCGCCGGTCTTGATGCGCCGCCCGCCCAGCCGGGCCACGGCGCGCTCGGCGGCCAGGCGGCCGACATGGAGCGGATCGTCGAGGCGGGCGGCGTCGCGGTGGGTGGTGTACCAGTCGTCGCGCTGCATCGTTTCCTGTTCGCCAGCGATTACCGAGCAGGCGATGGTGTGGCGCGAGGTCGGGTAGCCGCCCATGAAGCCGAGGCTGTTGGCCGCGACGAACTGCGCCTGCTGGGTCGATACCGTCGCCCCTTCGGAATTGCTGATTTGCGGGCTGGCGTCGAAGGCCGCCTGTTCGCAGCGCCGCGCCATGTCGATGGCCTCCTCGACGCCGAGCGCCCACGGATGATGAAGATCGAGATCGGGGCAGGCGCGGGCCAGCAGGTTCTCGTCGGCCAGCCCGGCGCAATCGTCCGCGGCGGTAAAACGGGCAATGGCCAGTGCCGCCTCGACGGTTTCGCGCAGCGCTTGCGGCGAGAAATCGGAGGTGCTGGCGTAGCCCTTGCGCTGGCCGCTATAGACGGTGATGCCGACGCCCTTGTCGCGGTTGAACTCGATGGTCTCGACCTCATCGCAACGCACGCCGACGGTCTGGCCGAAGCCTTCGGAAACATCCACCTCGCAGGCCGTCGCGCCCTTCTGGCAGGCATGGCCGAGCACGTCGGCGGCCAGTTGTTGCAGCGTGGCGAAGGGATAGGCGAAGGTGGCAGAAACGGCGGCGGTAGCGGGCATGGAGGCGACGGCAAAAGGGGAAAGCCGCTATCATAGCAGCCCGCTCCCGCCCATCCGCGCCCCCCCATGTCCGAAGAAGATTTCACCGAGAGCACCGATCGCCCCTCGAAAACCAAACGCAAGGAGGCGATGCACGAGTTGCGCGACCTCGGGGCCGAACTGGTCGAACTGTCGGCCGGCCAGTTGAAACGCATCGAGTTGCCGGAGGATATCCGGCAAGCGGTGCGCGAATGCCAGAAAATCACCGCCCACGGCGCTCGCCGCCGGCAAATTCAATATCTCGGCAAATTGATGCGCAACGCCGACGATGCGCCGATCCGCGCCGGCCTGGCGCTGCTGCGCGGCGAATCGGCGGCCGAAACGGCGCGGTTGCACCGACTGGAGCGCTTCCGGGCGCGGCTGCTGGAGGACGAATCTTTTCTCAGCGACATCGCCGCCCGCTGGCCGCAAGCCGATCTCCAATATTTGCGCCAGTTGCGCCGCAACGCGCTGAAGGAGCAGGAAGGCGGCAAGCCGCCGAAAAATTTCCGCGCCATTTTTCAGGCCTTGCAGGAACTCGATCACGAGGAAGAAAAGCCGAGAGTCGAGAGCTGGGGAGTGGAGAGTCGGGGCTTGCAGGAACTCGATCACGAAGAAGGAAAAACCGATGTCGACGAATAGCGTCCTGAAAATCGGCCTGGTTTCGATCAGCGACCGCGCTTCGACCGGCGTTTACGCAGACCAGGGCATTCCGGCGTTACAGGAATGGCTCACCGCCGCGCTGACCACGCCCTGGCAGGCACAAACGCGGCTGATCGCCGATGATCGGGCCAGCATCGAACAGACGTTGATCGAACTAGCGGATCACGCCGGCTGCCATCTGATCCTGACCACCGGCGGCACCGGCCCGGCGCTGCGCGACGTGACGCCGGAAGCCACGCTGGCCGTCGGCGACAAGGAAATGCCCGGCTTCGGCGAGGAGATGCGGCGCATCAGCCTCAATTTCGTGCCGACCGCGATTCTCTCGCGCCAGGTGGCGGTAATCCGCAAGCAGACGCTCATCATCAACCTGCCCGGCCAGCCCAAGGCCATCCGCGAAACGCTCGAAGGCGTCCGCCAGACCGACGGCGCCGTCGCCCATGTCGGCATCTTCGCCGCCGTGCCCTACTGCATTGACCTGATCGGCGGCCCCTATGCCGAAACCGACCCGGCGGTCATCAAGGCTTTCCGGCCGAAGTCGGCGCTGCGGCCACCGCGCCAAGAACCTGTCCAAAAGCCAAGAATTTTGTTTGAATAGCCTTGTTCCGAATAGCGGATTGAGGACAGCCATGTCCCCCAGTGATCTGAGTGCCAAGCCATGGGCGAAGTTGGAGCCTCTTCTGCATGAGCCACGGGAGGTCGGCCCCGCCAGTATGCCTTGCCATGAGGATTTTCGCCGCTGGCGTCGGTTAGGGGTATGGCCGCATGTGGTCACGGCGCGACGTGAAGAG
>Ga0209628_10000452_pt1 | contig 24974 bp, 17 predicted proteins | sample TergutCu122P4_FD_187285 | JGI IMG/M metagenome (GOLD analysis project Ga0209628, IMG submission 187285) | Cubitermes ugandensis P4 segment gut microbial communities from Kakamega Forest, Kenya - Cu122 P4 (SPAdes) (version 2) | ecosystem: Host-associated > Arthropoda: Insects > Digestive system...
GCGACGGCGCTACCTAATCCGCCGTTTCGGACGCCGTCTTCAACCGTGATGATGGTTTTGAAGTTTTTGCCAACCTCATGAAGCAGTGACGCATCGATGGGTTTGAGATAGATCATATCGTAATGGGCAACCGAAGGGCTGTTTTCGGGGAATTTTTCAATCGCTTTTCGGACTTCATTACCGATGGGACCGAGCGACAATACCGCAATGTCGGCGCCCTCCCGTAACCGGCGTCCTTGGCCGACAGGCAGGATTTCGAAAGGCAGGCGCCAATCGCACCGTTCGCCTTTGCCGCGCGGGTAACGGATCACAAACGTTCCAACCCCTTCCTGACAAGCGGTATACATCAATTGCCGCAAATCGACTTCGTTGAGCGGCGAGGCGATAATCAGGTTGGGGACAGGCCGCATATAGGCCAAATCGAACACCCCATGGTGTGTTGCGCCGTCTTCACCAACAAGACCGGCGCGGTCCAAACAAAAGACGACGTGTAAGTTTTGCAAGGCGGTATCATGAATCACTTCGTCGTAAGCCCGTTGCATAAACGACGAGTAGATATTACAGAAAGGGATCATCCCTTCTTTGGCCAATCCGGCGGAGAATGTGACGGCATGACCTTCGGCAATACCGACATCAAACGTGCGTTCCGGAAAACGTTTCATCATCAAGCACATCGAACAGCCGGTGGGCATGGCGGGTGTAACGCCGACCACTCGCGGATCACGTTCGGCCAATTCCACTAAGGTATGGCCGAACACATCCTGGTAGAGCTGAGGTTGATTCAGGTTGAGTGTATAGGAGCGTTTGCCCGTTTCTTTATCGAAAGTGCCCGGCGCATGCCATTCGGTCGCCGATTCCTCAGCCGGTTTAAACCCTCTCCCTTTCTGCGTTTTCAAGTGGAGCAGTTTGGGTCCTTTCATATCTTTGATGTCATTCAGCTTTTCGACTAAATTCAGGACGTCATGGCCGTCGATCGGGCCGAAATAACGGATGCTGAAACCTTCAAACAAGTTATGTTGACGGGATATCAGCGCTTTCAAGCTATTGTTGAAACGAAGGATATTTTCGCGCCGGTTTTCAGCGATCAAATTCAGTTTACGCATCAGGCGGTAGATGTCGTACCGCATTTTATTATATGTTCGACTGGTAGTGATATTGACCAAGTATCGGCTTATCCCTCCGACGTTGTGATCGATAGCCATATCGTTGTCATTCAGGATAATAAGCAGGTTATTCGGATCGTTCGATGCATTATTAAGTCCTTCAAAGGCAAGTCCTCCCGTCATTGCGCCATCGCCGATCACGGCTATTACGCGGCGATCTTCTTCCTGTTGCAATTCGGAAGCGGTGGCGATACCTAAGGCGGCCGAGATGGAGTTCGATGCATGACCGGCGATGAATGCGTCGTATTCGCTTTCGGCCGGGTTCGGGAATCCGCTAATGCCTCCCAACTGCCTGAGCGTATGAAAACGCTCGCGCCGACCGGTCAGAATTTTGTGGCCGTAGGCTTGATGCCCGACATCCCATACGATCCGGTCGAAGGGCGTATTAAATACATAATGTAATGCCACAGTCAACTCAACTGTTCCGAGGCTTGCGCCGAGATGGCCTGGATTGCGCGATAATACATCTATTATATATTGTCGCAATTCGTCACACACCCCTTTCAACTCTTCCGGCTTGAGCTTCCTCAAATCAGCCGGCACATCGATGGTTTCTAACAATGCTTTTTCTCCGTTCACCTTAATTTTTTTTCTTTCGGGGTGCAAAGGTAGTGCAAGCCGAGAGAAGAACAAAAGAAACGCGTTTCTTTTTTCTTCCGAGGCGCAGCCTACCCTTCTGTTTTTTACGAAAGGTAGCGAAAATCGAGAGCAGTACAAAAAACTTGTTTTTTTTAATGCCGAGATGAGCTACCTTCTGTTTTTTACGAAAGGTAGTGCAAGCCGAGAGAAGAACAAAAGAAACGCGTTTCTTTTTTCTTCCGAGGCGCCATAGGGCGATGCCCTATGTGAAATCAATAGCACAGGGCATCGCCCTGTGTGTAGATAATAGCAACGGCTGGAAGCCGTTGATACAATGGGGCGCAGGCCTTGCCTGCGAAACGGCAACGGCTGGAAGCCGTTGATACTATGGCGCGCAGGCCTTGCCTGCGGAATAGATAATAGCAACGGTTAGAAGCCGTTGATACTATGGCGCGCAGGCCTTGCCTGCGGAATAGATAATAGCAACGGAGAGAAGCCGTTGTTACTATGGCGAAATGACACGATGCGGCATCGTTAATTTCTTTAACCGCGACGGCTGAAAAAGTCCTAGAAAATGATTTAAAATAAAGATAATGAGATGAATAACAACAAAAATCGTTGCGTTTCCTTTGCGCCTTTGCGGTAAAAAAAATTTGAAATCCAAAATACCATATTATCAATTAGTTAACCCGCACTCAACGAGAATTTCAAAAAAAAAATCACATTTTAAATGTTAAAAATGATTTTTTATTTTTTTATTCCCATTATCTCCTCTATATTTGCCCCCGTAAAAAATGGGCTGTTAACTAAATACAGTGGTATTCGTTTGCTTTTCAAGCATTTAAAATAAAAATGAGTAATATTTAAGTTTTATTAACATTAAATATTTTCTACTGTGTTTGCTTATGCCTATTTTTGCGATTGCTTAAGTTGTGATTAATGCCCTTTAACTGGTGCGTTTGCGCAGATAAGCGTTTGATAGACAGGCTTCTTAAATATGAAAAAACAAATATTATTAATTAAAAACTAGTTGAATATGAAAAGAATTAAATTTACTTTTGGTTTGATGCTCTCGATGTTAATCTTGGGAGCAAGCGTTGTTAATGCGCAATACATTAATTACTTCCCGCATGACGGGTTGCTTATGGTAACCGCTGATGTGCAAAAATGCGAGTTTTACGCAAGTGATGTCAGCATTGAAGCGGTGTATAAGGATTATCAGGGTAATTATGGGTATCCTTATGGTACGACTAATGGTTCGGCTTTCGGTTTTATTAAAAAAACGAAAGGCACCACAGGTTTTGAAGATTGTTTCGCTTTCCCTTATGGAAGCGGACTATGGGGTGATTCGCCGATACCGGCCAATAGCCAGCGTGATTGGTACTTCGATGACGCTTCGCAACAATATGTACCCAATTCTCCTTTTGGCGCTGGGATACCTAACCTGTTCTATTGTTTGCAAAAGAGCCAGGTTCAAGTTTACAACAACATTAAAGTTGAATTGAAAGGCAAATTAGGCTTGGATATCGTTCCGATCGTTAAAAGGACGATCTGGCTTGGCGATTGGGAGACCATTGAAGATGCTGGACAAAAGAAGAATGTATTGTTACCTACAGGCGTTCTTATTTCCCAATATTTGATTCGCGACTCTGTCTGGTTCAGACCGATCATGGATCGCGCCGATGGCACCTATACCTTTATTTTCAAAGACCAAATCCTGCCATTAATTGACAAATATCACGGCTCAATCTTCGCTATTTTTTATGAAATCACGATCAATGATGAATATGATACTCAAGGTACAGTCAACTACGATCCTCCGGTAGGAAAAGACACCCCAGGTACACCTCGTCTTATGACTCTCGCACCGGAAGCCGGGATTAAGACTTTCCCGAACCATTTAAATGGCCCGTATTTTGTTAATTCATACAATGATTTCACGTTCAGAGTATTTAGCGATAATCCAATTGAAGTCGTTCTTAAAAACAGATACGAGTATGTTGTTCGCCAACCGGGAGGTCTCTTCTGGATTGACAATCACGATGGATCATTTGATGTCACGATCAAACGTGTACAACACGACATGACGATTGAAATCAATTCTGCTGTACCGACAACTGCAACAGGTAATGAAGCCATCTTGGCTGACATTGTTTGGGCAGCATCCGGAACGCTCTTTGTTAAAGCGGCTAACCCGGGCACCCTCTCCGTTTACAGCATAACCGGACAGTTAGTTAATCAAACGGCTGTAAGCGGAAGCTATTCATTAGCATTACCAAAAGGACTTTTCATTGTTCAACTGAACGGTAAAGCCTATAAGGTTATTAATTAATCACTAAGAAGCTTTTATTGAAAAAATCCCGGAGCCACAAGCTTCGGGATTTTTTTATTCCCCTCACTCCCCCTTTGAAGGGGGCAGGGGGGATGTCAAAATTCCCCCTTTGAACGTAGCTGGTAGTCGGTAGTCGGTAGTCGGTAGCTGGTAGCCAATTCCCCCTTTGAAGGGGGCTGGGGGATGTCTTCTAACAGCCCAACAACCTCTTCCGGCGATTCCGCGACCTGCCAAAGCGCAGCATGTTCATCGTGTGCAAATTTTTCTTCAACGGTGCGGGACAACATCTCGAGTAACGGATCATAAAACCGGTTGGTATTTAAAATAATAATCGGGATGTGATATAACCCCAACTGTCGCCAAGTAATCATTTCAAGCAACTCCTCCATCGTGCCGAAACCGCCGGGGAGCGCGATGACAACATCCGACAGGTCGGCTATCACCTGTTTTCGTTCGTGCATCGTCTGTGTTTCGATTACCGTGGTCAGGTTTTGGTGACATAACCCGCGTTTGACCATAAACGCTGGGATGACGCCGGTCACTTGACCTCCCGCCGCCAAAACAGCATCGGTAACAACACGCATCAGGCCGATATTGCCAGCGCCATTGATCACATGCAGACCGCGTTGACCGAGTAAATCGCCCAATCGTTCCGCATCGTCGAAATAAATGCGGTTGATCCGGCTGCTTGCAGCGCAATAGATACAGATGTTTTTGATATTCATGCGATTATCGCTATCGCGAATTTAAAAATTTAATCATTTTACGCTCTTACGCTTTTACGCTCTTACGTTTTTACGCTCTTACGCTTTTACGCTCTTACACTCTTACGCTTTTACGCTTTTACGCTCTCAATGGCAAAAGCACCGTAAAAGCGCTGCCTTCGCCTTCTTTGGTCTGTACCTGCAGGCTGCCGTTGTGCATTTTGACAATTTCGCGCGAAAGACTGAGGCCGATGCCAGTGCCGTTTTTCTTGGAACTGAAGAAGGGGATGAATATTTTTTCGCGTATCTCGGGGGAAATGCCACAACCGTTGTCGGCGACCGTCAAGAAGGCATTCTCGTCCGTTACTCCCGAATAAAGAATAACACGGGGTTCGACGCTGTCCTTCACAGCATGAGTGGCATTAGTAATGAAGTTGATGATGACTTGCTCGATCAAGTTGCGGTCGACATGGACCATCACCGACGGGTTGTCAGTCCGGATTTCCAAAAGGATGCCTTTTTGTTCAAGCGATGGCAACATCAGGCGATGAATCGATCGTAACAGCTCATAAAGGCAAACCGGATGCATTTCGGGGACGATGTTTTTGCTCAGGTTGCGATAGGTATCGGCAAAACGGAGCAGCCCTTCACTGCGACGGCGTATGGTGGCCATCGCCGATTCCATTTCTTCAAAATCGGAAGAATCGTTCATCGCCAGTTCTTTTTTCATGATTTCCATTCGTTTTTTCAAAGAATCAGCCAATGAGGCTACCGGCGCAATCGAATTCATGATTTCGTGGGTCATCACATTCAACAGACCTTTCCAGGCGCTTGATTCGATTTCTTCCAAGGTGGAGCTGATGTTGTGAAACACGATCAATAAAAAGGTTTTACCATTCGTTTGGAAGGTACAGGCGTTACTCAACATTTTTACCGTGCGATGGCCTGTATTGATCGTAGCGATGCGATTTTCTCCTAAGGGAATATCTTTCAACTCGCGAAACAAATGGGGATGATGTTTCTCAATCCAACCGATGTTTTTGATGTAAGGAATGTGAAACATGGTCATAAACGATTCGTTCAGCCAAAGTGTGTCCAATGTCTCTGTGTCATAGGCCAATATGCCGGTATTGACTAATTCCAACATGCGTTTCAGGTATTGATGTTGCGCTTCTTTTTCACGCCCCATAGCTATAAAAGTGTCACTGATAAGATTGAAATAGGTATAAAAAAAATTTTTCTTTCTGCCCGTCTCCGGATAACGTTTTGAAAAATCGCGGTATCGAACCGCTTCCACGAAATCGTCGATATCTTTAAATATCTTTGATAAATATATAAATGTATAGGAGAAGAGAAACAGCGTCAGGATAAAAAAGAGGATGGATAAAGGGTATCTGCTTTCTTCATAAAAAAAAACGGCAGCGCCTCCCGAGCAAAGGGTGAGGCTAAACAAGAGGATAAAGAACGGTTTGATTTTCATAGTTCGTATTTTTCACTTCCATTCTCCCTTTGAAGGGGGCAGGGGGGATGTCATGGGACTTATCATAGTTCGTATTTTTCCAACCGCCGGTACAATGCTGCACGGGTCAGTCCAAGTTCCTTTGCCGCTTTGGAAATGTTTCCCTGGTATTTATCCACCACCTGCATGATGGCTGTTTTTTCCATATCTTCCAGATTACCGGTGATCAGTGGCGGCGTTTCTTGCGTTTTCTGTTCGATCGGTGAAAAAACGATGTCTTCGGCGCGCAACGTGTCGCTGTCGGCCATAATAACCGCCCGTTCGACGGCATACTGCAATTCGCGGACATTCCCCGGATAGTTATAACCCATCAGTTTATTTTTCGCCGATTCGGAGAGCTTTAACTCGATTTTCAGGTATTTCTTCGCATACATTTTTAAGAAATAGCCGGTTAACGCCACGATATCGTCTTTACGTTCCCGCAATGGCGGAACCATGATTTCGACCGTATTGATGCGGTATATCAGGTCTTTCCGAAAAATCCGCTCGTTGGCCAATTCCGACAGGGGCATGTTTGTCGCCGAAATCAACCGCAGGTTGACAGGGATCGGGATGTTTGTACCCAAGCGGGTCACCTGACGGTTTTGCAAAACGGTCAATAGTTTGGCTTGTTGCTGGAGGGTGATGTTCCCGATCTCATCGAGAAACAGCGTGCCATCGTTTGACGCTTCAATCAATCCCATCCGGTCCTCGCGTGCATCGGTAAACGCGCCTTTCTTATGGCCGAACAGCTCACTTTCAAAGAGCGTGTCCGTCAGTGCGCCGACATCGACTTTGATGAACGGTTTGTCTTTCCGGAGCGACAACTGATAAATGGCTTGGGCGATCAAATCTTTTCCGGTACCGTTTTCGCCGAGGATCAACACATTGGCTTCGGTAGGCGCGATCTTTTCTAATTTACGGAACAGATTCAACATGACTTCCGATTCGCCGATGATCTCCACCGTCGCTTTTTTCTCTTTGGCGTCGATCTGTTTTTTTCCGGAAGACGATCGATTTTCAAGCGCTTCGTTCAGTGTCTGAAGCAGTTGCTCGTTGTGCCAGGGCTTTACTAAAAAATCAGCCGCACCCTCTTTCAGGCATTTGACGGCTAAATCAATCCCGGCATAAGCCGTAATCATAATGACCTGCATTTTGGAATTCCACGACTTGACTTGCCTCAGCCAAAACAAACCTTCATTGCCGGTATTGATCGAACTGTTGTAATTCATGTCCAACAGCAAAATGTCGAAATCGTTTTCCGACAACAGCCGTCGCAGGTTTTCGGGATTCGATTCGGTGATGATTGTTTTGACTTCGGGTTTTAACAGATAACGTACTGCTACTAATACGTCTTTGTCGTCATCGACCACGAGAATAGATGCCTGGCGTAAGTTCATCATATTTAATCTTCAAAGAGTTCGTTTATTTCAATTAATATGCCACAAAAGTAGGAAAAAAAATCAATTAATCATAATTTCGATGAGCAATGGGTACAAATGCTTGATAATCCAGTTTTAGTTCTCTGTGGTTCTCTGTGGTTCTCTGTGAAACTCTTTTTTTACACAGAGAACCACAGAGGTTTCACAGAGAACCACAGCGCATGTGTCCCATTTTCGTACAGTTGGTGTCCGTTTTTGAACACTTTAAAAAGCCCATGAAACAATAATACGCTAATTATCAAATGGATGAGACTTTGGCACGAATATTGCATTAAATATTGAAAACAGATTATTTTTCAATTACTCAATTACTCATAATTATAACTCATGGACAGGCCAATAGAAAAGAAAACGTGGACAAAAAAGCGCATCCTGATGATCGCCGGAGGAATCGCCGTTGTCGGGCTGATTATTTTAATCATTTTCAACGGATTCGGCAAATCGAAGTTGAATGTGGACAGCGAGCGTATGACCATCGCCGAAGCGCGACAAAGCAATTTTCGGGAATTTATTCCGGTGACCGGAACGATACAACCCGTGACAACCATTTTCCTTGATTTGCAGGAAGGCGGACGGGTAGAGGAGATTTTTGTAGAGGACGGCGCCGTACTCAAAGAAGGTCAACCCATCCTGAAAATGGGAAACACAGATCTCGAACTGAGTATTGTCAATCAGGAAACGAATGTATATAACATGTTGATGCAGATGCAATTGGCTCAAATCAATGCGCGGCAGAATACGGTTAACAAACAGACGATGATGGTCGATATGGATAACCAGTTGAAGGAAGCCAAACGCATTTACGATCTGAATGAACGCTTATTCAAAGCGCATACCATCGCCGAGCAGGATTTTTTGGAAGCCAAAAACAGATACGACTATATGGTGGAAAAAAGAGCGTTAGCTTTGGAAATTCTGAAACAGGACTCCATTGCTTCGGCGCAACAGATGGAACAGCAACGCGAATCTTACGAGCGATCGAAAAGCGCTTTGGACCTGATGAATCGCAAATTTGCCGATCTGACCGTACGCGCTCCGGTTGAAGGTCAACTCACCTCGTTGGACGCCGAGATCGGGCAAAGCAAAAGCAAAAGCCAGCGCATCGGACAGATCGATGTATTGAGCGGGTTCAAAGTGCGTGTTGATGTGGACGAACACTACATTTCGCGCATCTATGCCGGACTTGAAGGCCAGTATCGACTTGGAGACACCATTTATACGCTGACGATCAAGAAGGTGTATACCCAGGTTTCCGGCGGACGTTTCGCTGTCGATATGCTGTTTGAAGGCAAAACGCCCGAAACGATCCGTCGCGGACAGACGCTGCAAATCCGTATCGCCCTGAGCGACGAAACCGTAGCGTTGATTATTCCCCGCGGTGGTTTCTACCAGCAGACCGGCGGCAACTGGATTTTCAAAGTGTCGAAAGACGGCAGCAAAGCCTACCGTATCCCCATCCGCATCGGACGCCAAAACCCCGACTACTACGAAGTGCTCGAAGGCTTGGAACCCGGCGACCGCGTCGTCGTGAACAGCTACGAGAACTACGGAGACATACAAGAATTACGAATTAAAAATTAAGAATTAAGAGCTTTTAATTTTACGATATTACGTTCTTACGTTCTTACGTTCTTACGTTCTTACGATTTCACTATTCACTATTCACTATTCACTATTCACTATTTTACCTATGAACCTTTACTTTTTCAAAATTACACTCAGAAGCCTTGTTAAACGGGGCGTGTTTCCGATCATCAATATCTTGGGGTTGTCCATCGGCTTGACTGTGGTATTGTTGATTAGTCTGTTGGTCTTCAGCGATCTGTCGTTCGACAAACAGTTCAAGGAAAGCAACAATATCTACCGCATCAATGCCAATCTGACGGCCTATAAGGCGGGTGAAACCTGGTGTACGCTCGGTAACGCCGCAGGTCCGGCATTTAAAGAAGCCATACCGGAAGTCATTGCCGCTGTGAGAACTCAAAAACGGGAATTTACGATCAAGGTTAATGATCATCCCATGCGGATCGAAATCATGACGGTTGACGAGGATTTCTTCCGGTTGTTCGATACCCCTTTCGTGCTCGGATCGCCCGAAACCGCTTTGTCGCGTCCCAACACGGTAGCCTTGTCGGCAGAAATGGCCAAAAAACTGTTCGGCGCCGAAAATCCCATTGGCAAAACGTTTTTAGTTGAAAACCAATTACTGATGGAAGTGGTAGCCGTATATCAGGACTATCCCAAGAACAGTTCCTTTTGGGGCTACAAAATAATTGCGCCGATTACTGTATTTATCGGTTCAAATGTAACTTGGATGAACGCTGGGTATGAAACCTATTGTCTGCTGCCCGAAAAGGCCGATACCGCTCAAGTCGGTGCGAAAATGCGTCAAAAAGTTTTAGAAGCCAATAACGGGTGGTGGTGGTATCATCCTTATTTGCAACGATTAGACGAAATGCACCTCTATTCGGCCAAGTTTGGCCGCAGTTTCACCTCTTCACAAAGCGATATTGAGAGAGTAAAAATACTGATGCTCTTAGCGGCGATTATTCTTATTGTGGCCTGTATCAATTACATGAATCTGAGCACGGCGCGCGCGCAAAAACGTTCCCGGGAAATTGGCATCAGCAAAACCGTCGGCGCCAAACGCCATGAACTGATCACCCGCTTATTATTCGAAACCGGCATTTTTACGTTCATATCTTTTCTTTTAGGTTTTGTATTAGCCACCCTGCTGTTGCCTGTATTCAACAACTTACTGAATGAGCATTTAGATTTCGGATTGGCCTTTCGTCCGTTGTTTTTAAGTGTGGCTTTGTTGATATGGTTGGCCACAACCGTGTTTGCCGCATCATACCCGACGTTGTACTTGTCCGGTTTTCCACCCTTATTGGCCATTCGCAGTGGCGGTTTTACGCCGACATCGAGCCATGCCACTGTTCGTAAAATTTTAACCGTTGGGCAATTTGCCGTTGCCGTCGTGTTGATTGCCTGGGTGTTGATCATTCAATCGCAAATCCATTTTATGAATAACAAAAATCTCGGATACAACCCCCACCAATTGATGTACTTTTCGTTGAGCATGTCGTCTATGCAAGCCGATGTTGGCCCTTTAGTCAACGATTTAAGGGCTGAAAGTTCGGTTGAAATGGTTTCCCGCCAAATGCCCGCATTTTTTTCAGGGAATTCGACAACGATTGCGATAGATGCCAATGACCACGTTGGATTAAGTGTTTCCATGCAAGCCGTCGACCCCGATTTTATTGATTTGATGCAGATGAAACTCATTGCTGGTCGGATGTTTTCGGAAAGACGACCCGATGATTCCATTTTCCAAGTCGTACTGAATCGTGCAGCCGTAGAATATATTGGGATGACGCCGGAAGAAGTTCTTGGGAAAAGGGTTCGTTTATTTGGTTATGAGAAAAACGAAGTCTGTGGCGTTGTAGAAAATTTTAATTTCGAATCGCTGCACAGTTCGGTCAAAGGGTATGGTTATCACAACGGACCATGGCCAAAATCGTCCATCATGCTTCGTTCGAAAGATGGCCATTGGTCGGAACAAATGAAAAGATACGAGCAAATCTTCAAGAAACATTTTCCCAATGAATTGTTCGAGCCACAGTTTCCCGATTTACAATTGGCAAAAGCGTACGAAGGCGACCGGCGCACAAATCACGTTGTCCTCGTGTTCTCGATCCTGGCCATTTTTGTGGCTTGCATGGGCGTGTTCGGACTGACGGCGTTCATGGCTGAGCAACGCACAAAAGAAATAGGCATCCGAAAAGTCATGGGCGCACGAATCGTCCAAATTATCCATCTGTTTACCAACAATTACGTCAAATTGCTCCTCATATCACTATGCCTATCTATCCCTGTCGCCTGGTGGATTGGCGATCGCTATCTGCAAAATTTCGCCTACCGCACATCCCTTTCATGGGGAATATTTGTTGCAGCAGCAGTGATTACCATCGTATTGACATTACTCACCGTATGTATGCAAGCCCTCAAAGCCGCAATCAAAAACCCTGTAGATGCTATTAAGAGCAATTAAGAATTAAGAATTAACAATTAACAATTGACAATTGACAATTGACAATTAATCGTCATTCATCAATCGAATAAAATCATATAAATCAAATAATAAAAAGTTACAATCATGATTAAAATTACTGACTTAGAAAAAATTTACCGTACCGAAGAGGTAGAAACGGTAGCCTTAGACAAGATGAACTTAGAGGTCAATGAAGGTGAATTTGTAGCCATCATGGGGCCTTCGGGCTGTGGCAAGTCGACTTTACTCAACATTCTGGGTATGCTCGACGAGGCTGATTCCGGCAGCTTTTTGTTCAACGGAATCGAAGTATCCAAATTCAATGAGAACAAACGAAGCGATCTGCGTAAAGCCAACATCGGTTTCGTTTTCCAAAGTTTCAACCTGATCGACGAACTGACTGTCTTCGAAAATGTGGAGTTGCCATTGGTGTACAACAATGTCAAGGCGTCCGACCGTAAAAAATTAGTGGAGCAAGCCTTAGAGCAAGTACAAATGATGCACCGCCGCAACCATTTCCCATCCCAGCTCTCCGGCGGTCAGCAACAACGTGCAGCCGTAGCCCGTGCGGTTGTCAACCATCCGAAACTGATCCTTGCCGACGAGCCGACCGGTAACTTAGACAGCAAAAACGGTGTGGAGGTTATGAATATGCTCACTGAGCTGAACGAAAAAGGGACGACGATCATCATGGTGACGCACAGCACCCACGATTCCCGCTACGCCCACCGCATCGTCCACATGCTCGACGGCAAAACCGTTACCGAGAATTTTCTGAAGGAATTAGCGTATGCCACAACTTAATCTCTGTGGTTCTCTGTGCCTCCTCTGTGGTTCTCTGTGTAATAATTACACAGAGCTACACAGAGCTACACGGAGCTACACAGAGAACCACAGAGAACCACAGAGTAATAAATAATTAAACGTATGTTTTATCACCTGAAAATCATCTTCCGCACGTTGCGACGCGACAAATTTTATTCGGCAATCCATATTGGCGGATTATCTATAGGTATGGCGACAGCGATGTTATTGCTGATATGGGTATATAACCAGTGGTCGTACGACCGTTTCCACCCAAAAGCTAAACAGATACATCAGGTATGGAGCCGGGAGGCATCCGAAGGGCTGATCCATTGTTGGCAGGCTACTTCTTTAGTGATTGGTCCCGCCATGAAAGACGAATACCCGGAAATCGTCGAATCGGTGCGCGTTGCAAGTTTTGGTAACGCTCTTATGGGCGAAGGCGACCGGTATTTGGAAGCCCGCATCAACTATACCGATCCTTCTTTCCTCACCATGTTCCATTTCCCATTAGTACATGGGGATGTCCAAACGGCGCTAAATGATCCTTATGCCGTGATCCTCACCGAAAAGACGGCAAAGCGGCTTTTTGGCGACGAAAATCCGATGGGGAAAACCCTTATGCACGACATGAAAACGCCGGTGACTGTAACAGGCGTGATGAAAGACTTGCCCGGTAACACCCGTTTTAATTTCGAGATACTCGGCTCAATCACATTTTTTGAAAAAGTTATCGGTTACTCAGCCTCATGGGGAAATATGGGGCTACTAACTTATGTGGAACTTTCGCCGCTTGCGCCATTGAACAGGATCAATGAATCCGTTCGCGATATTATCAAGAATCACACCGATAACCTGTTAATCACGGAGGCTTTTCTTTATCCGTTGGATAAATCGTATCTGAACGACACTTTTGAAAACGGCGTGCCTTCGGGCGGACGTATGCTTTTACTGCGCTTGTTGTTCATCATTGCGATGGTCATTCTGCTTATTGCCTGCATTAATTTTGTGAATTTAAGCACGGCGCGGTCGTCGCTGCGGGCGAAAGAAGTTGGGGTCCGTAAAGTGATGGGTAGCCGGCGCGGCGGACTTATCCGGCTGTTTTTGAGCGAATCGCTGATAATGGCAATTATTTCCGGTTGCTTTGCATTTCTTATCGTTCATGCGGCAATGCCCTCTTTTTCGGGATGGTTAGGCGGATCTGCCGGAAAATCAATCGCTATCGACCTTTCCGACATTCGTTTCTGGTTATTTACAGTGACTTTTATTCTGTTTACAGGGCTGTTAGCGGGGAGTTATCCTGCGTTTTTGCTGTCGGCTTTTCGCCCTGTCATCGTATTAAAAGGCGTCATTGCTGTAAGCGGGTCGCGCGTAACACTACGAAAGGTATTGGTGGTCATGCAATTTTTCTTTGCCATCATTCTGATTATAGGCACGCTTGTTATTCGAAGGCAAATCATTCATGCTAAAAACCGCGATGCAGGATATGATAAGGAACTGCTAATCCACATCCCGCTACCGGAAGGTATTGCGAAACATTATACCGCTTTCCAAAATGATTTGATGTCGTCGGGCGCAGTAACCGAAATGACAAGGGCGTGGGCTGACATGATGGGCATGTGGGCATCCACAAGCAGTCCGTTGTGGAGGGGTAAAGACCCCGAAGATCGCCGGCCTTTCAATCTCTATTTTGCCGACGGCAACTGGGCGAAAATGATGGGCGCCGAAATTGTCCAAGGACGCTTCCCCGATCCGGCCACTTTTCCAACGGATTCGTTCGCTATCCTGATCAACGAAGCGACAGCCGCCATGATCGGATTCGATGATCCCATCGGCGAAAAGTTGTCATATTGGGGTTATGAAGGGCAAATAACGGGCGTAATCAAGAATTTCGTTTTGCACTCGCCATTTTATAAACCCGAACCCATGGTCATTGGTTGCGAAAAACTCGGTTCGAAGCGCACCAAAGTATATATCCGTTTGAGTCAGGGAAAAACGGCAGACCGATTAGCGTCGGTTGAACAAATTTTCAAACAGTACAGCGCCGGTTATCCGTTCAATTACCGGTTTGTCGATGATGACTACGCCCTGAGATTCAAAGAAGTGTTAGCCATCGAAGCGCTGACCGGTTCCTTTACTGTCATCGCCATACTGATTTCCTGCATGGGCTTATTTGCGCTGGCGGCGCTCACAGCCGAACGCCGCAGAAAAGAGATTGGTGTCCGCAAAGTATTGGGCGCAACGGTTTCTAACATCGTCTGGCTGATTTCAAAAGAATACCTGATCTTGACAGTCATCGCTTTTACGTTTGCCGCACCCTTAGCATGGGTGGCATTGAATCGACTGCTGTCCGCGTTTGAGTATCGCACGAATATACCTGTATGGTTGATCGCATCGGTAGGCACGCTCATCCTGATTATTGCCCTGCTGACGGTTGGCTTTCAAGCGATCAAAGCAGCTACCGCCAATCCTGTCAATGCAATTAAAAGCGAGTAAATGAATTATTGTTTTCTTTCCATGCTTCATCTTCCTCTGGGGTCAACCAATCTTTTGCTAATACACTTTCGCTTGCAAAATGGGTCAATGTACGGTCATCATCCGATAGAGAATACATTTCAACCTGATCCCCCAATTCACGTACAAACTCTGAAATTAATTGAGCAACACTTTTCGACTTACTTGTTATTACAAATGTTTCCATTTCTACTTTATTATTCGACAAAAGTACACATAAATTTTTTAATTCAAAAGTTTTATGAAAAATTTTATTCGTAATTTCAAAAAACAGCTTACAGTGGGTTTGCTGAATATTTGCAGTCTTTCGTTGGGCATCATGGTAGCGATTATCGTCGGTTTATGGGCGATTAATGAAATGAGTTTCGACCGGTTTCACAAGAACAAAGACCGGATTTATCGGACCGTACTCCACGCCAACGTGAGTGGGAATCCGATCAAGTTAGGTTCGACCTTTCGTCCCTTTGGCGAACAGGCTAAAGAGGAGTTCCCGGTAATAGCTGATATGTGCAGGGTATACACAGATAATAATAACCTCTATATTGATAATGTACTGCATCAGAACGTCTCCATTTTCATGGCGGATTCGAATTTCTTTTCGTTTTTCACCTTTCCGCTGAAGGATGGCGAACCAAAACAAGCCCTTTCAACTCCCGATCGTGTGGTGATCAGTCAGTCAGCGGCGACGACCTATTTTTCGGGGAAAGAACCGCTTGGGCAGATCGTCCGGTTTCAGGGGAGGAATTTTGCCGTCAGCGGCGTCATGCGGGATATGCCGAAAAATTCGAGCTTGCAAACTGACTTTGTGTTTCCTTTTTTTGGTCGGATGGCTGTAAACGATTGGGGCGACAATGATGCTTTCTTCACTTTTTTCCGATTGCAGGAAGGCGTACAAGCAGAATCATTGACAGAACCTCTGACTCAACTGTCGTACCGAAAATTTGAGCTTTTCAAAAATTTTGGGACGACCTATACATTGGAAGCGCTGACTGATATGCATTTTAGCTCGGGAATGATGATGGATCCCATCGTCAAAGGCAACAAATCATTGGTGATGACATTCATTCTCACTGCTTTGGTAATCCTGATCATTTCTTGCATCAATTTTACGAACCTCTTCGTGTCCACCTCGTTTATCCGCGCCAAAACCATCGGTATCAAAAAAACTGTCGGTGCGAAAAAATTTCGGCTGATACGCGAGTTCTACGTTGAAACCGCTTGTTATGTCCTGTGCGCCATAGGTTTGGGGTTGGTGTTGTCGACACTGCTTTTACCCACATTCAACAACTTCACCCAATCGAGCGTTAATCTTGACTTCGGTTCTCCACAAATATACCTGTTTCTCTTTGTGTTATTGATGGTGGTTGTATTGATGGCAGGTTCATTTCCGGCATTGGTTATGACGCGGTTCAACGTCATCGAAACACTGAAAGGCAAATTTAAAGGGAAGAAGATGTCCTTCTTGCAGAAAAGTTTGGTGGTGACGCAATTTACAGCATCTATCGCCTTACTGATAGTCGTTGCGTTTATGCAAAAACAGGTCAATTATCTCCTCGCCTACGATCTGGGATTCGACAAGGAGCATGTGATTTATATCTATGCCTGTGAAGGTTTCAGACAGAATTACAAATCGTTGGAAGGCGAATTTCTTCAAGAACCATCCATTACGGCTGTCAGCCGCAAAAGGGCGCTTCCAACGAAATGGACGCAAGGCTGGTCGATCAAGCGGGTACCTGATGACCATTCACAGCCTATTTTGATGGAAATGTGTTATGTCAACCCCAACTATTTCGATTTTTTCGATATGAAAATCATCGATGGGGAAAATCCTTTCTTCTTAGAATCGACCGATCAATCCGATGTCATTATCAACGAAAGCGCTGCACGACTGTTGGGTTATGAGCAGCCTGTGGGCCGAATGCTCGAAGTGGATGGCAATGGCCAAAAAGCGACGATCAGGGGTGTGGTACGTAACGCCTATACCAAATCACTTCATCAGGCGGTTGACCCGCAGGTCTATTTTAAACTAAATGAAAATCAATGGTTTCCGCCCGTTATATTTTTCAAAGTCAGCGGCGATCCGCAACGCGCAATTTCGTTCATCGAACAGAAATGGAAAGCGCGCGAAGCCGAATTTCCCTTTGCATATCATTTTTTGGATGATACCTACAAACAATTATATACATCGGAAATGAACGCCGGCAAGGTATTTGCTTTTGCCATGCTGATTGCGCTGTTGATTACGGTGGCGGGATTATTTGCCATGGCGTATTACGCCACCCAACGCCGTGTACGCGAAATAGCCATCCGCAAGGTCTACGGCGCATCCGTAAAAAACCTCTTTATAATACTCAACAAAAGTTTTCTGTTTTGGGTAGCTATAGCCTTTACGATAGCCTGTCCGGTTGCCTACTTTGCTTTACAAAAATGGTTTTCCGGTTTCGTAGTCAAAACAACGCTCACGATCTGGATATTCCTGTTCGTTGGCGCCATCGCCCTATTGATCACCCTGTTCACAACTGGCTACCAAACATGGAGAGTAGCCACCGCCAACCCTGTAAACGCCATCAAAAGTGAATAGTGAAACGACGAACGAAGCGAGAGCAGAGACCGCTTGCGGGCTATGCCGAGCGAGGAGGAGTTCTTTTACGAAGTAAAAAATAGTGAATAGTGAATAGTGAATAATCTGTGTAAATCCGTAAAATCTGCGTCATCTGCGTGCAAAAAAAATAAAAATATGAAACCAATTATTACATTTATCATCGCGCTCCTGTTAATCAGCAGTTTAGAAGCGCAGAATGCTCAAAAGCAATGGACATTAGACGATTGTATCCAATATGCCATTACCAACAACATCACTTTGAAACAACGGGAAAAAGACGAAGAATCCCGAAAAATCGAAATGCAGATCAGCCAAAACAGTTGGATACCCAACGTAAACGCCACTTTTGGCCAGAACCTTGACTTTGGACGTACGCCCTCGAGGGAGGGGGTGATTATCGACCGCAACTCCGCCAATTCTTCCTTTAATTTGCAAATGAACATGCCGGTATTTAATGGATTTAAAATTGCAAATAACATCGCCGCCCGCCAATTGAATTTAAAAGCGGCAACCGAATCATTGCAAAAGGCGAAAGAAGACTTGTCGTTATACGTCGCATCCTATTATTTTCAAGTGCTTTATAATAAGGAGATATTGGCTATTGCCGAACTACAGGTGAAGCTGACGAAAGAGCAGGTCGCACGCACGGAAGTGTTAGTGGAAGTCGGCAGAGTGCCTTTGTCGCAGTTGTACGACATCAATGCACAATTGGCTAAAGATGAAGTGACCCTGACGGAAGCAACCAACAATGTCAGTCTATCCTTATTGGATTTAGTCCAGGCCTTAGAATTAGAACGATTGGGTACGGATTTTGATGTTGTACAACCGGAAATCAGGAACGTCTTAACCGATAACATGAGAAGCGTTATTCCGCCGGACGATGTTTACGATAACGCAGTCACGTTTAAACCCCATATTAAAGAACAGGAATACATGTTAGAAAGCCGTAAAAAGATGCTGAAAGTAGCGCAAGCCGATTATTATCCGCGATTAAGCGTTTTTGCCAATTATGGCAATGGGTATTATCGCTACTACGGGAACGCTGATGATGTATCCGTACCATTTAGTGATCAATTGAAACAAAACGAACGAAAAACAATTGGCCTCAGTTTAACGATCCCTATTTTCAACCGGTTAGACATCCGCAACAATGTTCGTCTGAATCGTGTAGCTGTTGTCAGTCAGGAATTGACGATGGAAAACAGCAAAAAAACGCTTTACAAGGACATACAGCAAGCCTATTTTATGGCTGTTGCGGCACAGGACAAGTTTGTGGCCTCCGAAAAATCTGTCGCTGCTACTCGTGAAGCGCTCACCTACGCCGAAGAACGTTATGCTGCCGGCAGGAGCACCGTTTTTGAGTATAACGAATCAAAGACCAAATACGCCCAAAGTTTGTCCGAGCAAGCCCAGTCCAAATACAATTTCATCTTCCGCGCCAAAGTGCTTGACTTCTACAACGGCCTCCCCATTAAATTATAAGTATTAGGGGATTTCTAAAAACCCCAAACTCTGCGTTACGCTTCATCGGCAAAATGCTCATTTACTTCAAGTAAACTGCGCTTTTGCCTCCGTCGCAAGCCTTGATTTTGGGGTTTTTAGAAGTCCCCATTAATATTACGGTCATCGCTATCGCGAATTTAAAAATTTAAAATTTAAAAATTTAATAATTTTTACGATTTTACGCTTTTACGCTTTTACGCTCTTACGTTCCCAGCAACCAATCAATGACATTTTTCTTTTCTATGCCTTCGATATTGACATTGTCATAGTCGAGTGTCAAAAGAAATTTCGGGTAATTGTCTCGTATATTTCTTAATGACGATATTTCACGTTCAAAGACTTTTTCGTCATTAACGGTATAAGCCACCTGATAATACGCGCGTTCATTGCCAGCTTTTTGTACCATAAAATCAACTTCTTTGTCTTTATTTTTGCCAACAAATACCTTTCCTCCTCTGCGCAAAAGTTCTAAATAGACCACATTTTCCAATTTATGCCCCAAATCAGCATCGAGTTTATTGGTTTGCGTGATATTTCTTAAACCCAAATCCACCATGTAATATTTTTCGTTGGAGGATAGCAATTCTTTGCCCTTGATATCGTATCTCGGCGCTGCATAAAGAATATATGACTCTGTGAGATAGCCAATTAATTTTATAACCGTGTTGTGAGAAATTTTTTTATCTGAATTTCTGTTCAGTTGCTCGGCCACATTTGTAGGTGAGATTAAAGAACCGGTCGTATTGAATAGAAAATCAATTATTCGCTGTAAATTGTTTATATTACGCAACTTATGTCGTTGAACAATATCTTTTCCGATAACTGTTTCGAAAATAGATTGTATGTAATCATTCTCAAGTTCGGGCGCCACTTTTGAAAGATTAACAGCTTCGGGGAAAGAGGAATGATTGATAAAATGCCGAAACAGACGGTCGGTATTTTTTTCTTCTGAAAAAGCGAGCGTGTATTCGGCAAAAGAAAATGGGAGTAAATGGATAGCGATATATCGTCCTGTCAGCATGGTCGCTAACTCGCTTGACAATAAATAAGCGTTAGAACCGGTGATGTAAAGGTCAATATTTTTCTTTACAAATAAACCATCGACAAGTTTTTCGAAATCAGGGATTAATTGCACTTCGTCAAGAAAAACATAGCTTTTTCGATTTGGATTGATTTTTGACAAAATTTCGTCATAGAGTATCGTCCAAGCGTTAAACAGGACATTTTCGCGTTCTTCAAAATTGAAGAAGAGAATCTGATCTGCACTAACTCCCGATGTTATCAGTTCGTTGCGAAACGCTTCCAAAAGTGTCGATTTTCCGCACCGGCGTACGCCTGTAATAACTTTGATTATATTCTGGTCTTTGAGTAGACGCAACTTACGTAAATAAATTTCCCTGGCTATCATTGGCATAAAATTTTTGCAAAGATACAACTTATTGACGAAAAAAACACATTTCGATTGTTTTCGTCAATAAATAGCTATCGAAGAATGAATCTCTACACCACCTGTACATCTGTCAGGCTGTTAGCCTGTAATCATTAGCACAGGGCATCGCCCTGTGTGTAATAAAAAGTGTCCCGATACCGGACAGGTGGTGTCCGTTATCGAACACATTTGCGACGAAACATAATTTAATATACTGTATATCAAATAAATAAAAGTTTGGCACGATGTTTGCATCATCTAAGGTAAATAATAAACAATTAAAAAATTTACAGATATGATTAAAATGGCCAACCTTGGGAAAAATGACAGAACCGAAAGCTTTGGAACGATAACCTTTAACGGAACGAAAATTGAATCCGCCGTATCCCTGATTATGCGTACCTGGTGCATCATCTACGTCGCTTCACTGACGATCATCACATTGGGTTTGTTTTTATCGAAACTGATAGCCCATTAATTAGACAGCGCAACAAAAAATGTTCAGGAAACCTGAACGGATTAAAAAAACGGATGATGCGTAAACACCAGCGCTTGGAGTAAGAGATTCCTGTGAAGGCGGGAGTCTCTTCTGTGTTTTTTCATTTCGCTGGCTTGTGGCGAAATATAGCATTATATTTCGCCAAATTAAATATTTTTGTATCTTTGTGGCGAAATATAGACAAATTGTTATGATAACAAATGGGATTATTGGCAGGAAAAATGAACAACAACGTTTACTGAATTTATATCAGTCCGGTAAGGCTGAATTTACAGCTATTTACGGTAGACGACGTGTCGGAAAAACTTTTTTAATTCGACAACTTTTTGAAAACGAGTTTGTTTTTGATTTAACAGGATTGGCCAATGCAAACACCAAAGAGCAATTGGTTAACTTTACTTTATCACTCAACCGAGTGACATCAACACCCAATAAGACCCCACAAAATTGGTTGTATGCATTTGAACAACTTATTTCGCTTGTTAAGAACTCGCCAATGAAGCGAAAAGTAATTTTTATGGATGAGATTTCGTGGTTAGATACGGCTCGTTCGGGTTTTCTAACAGCATTAGAACATTTTTGGAATGGTTGGGCTTGCACACGTACCGATATCATGTTTATTGTCTGTGGTTCTGCCACTTCGTGGATGATGAACAAACTCATTAACAATCACGGCGGACTACACAATCGCCTGACGGCAACGATTTATTTACAACCATTTACGCTTTACGAAACAGAACTTTTCTTGCAGTCGCAGAACGGTGTTTATTCGCGCTACGACATTGCTGAATGTTTTATGGCCATGGGTGGTATACCCTATTATTTAAACAAAATTGATAGCCGTTTGAGTATAGCGCAAAATATTGATAATCTGTTTTTTGCTGAAAATGCTGAACTTAAAAATGAGTTCAGGAATCTGTATGCTTCGCTATTTCAGAATTATACGGATTACATAAAAGTTGTGGAAGCATTAAGTATCAAAGCAAAAGGGCTTTCGCGTCAAGAAATTGAAAAAATTACAGGACTTTCGAGCGGCGGCGGACTGACAACCACACTGAAGAATCTTGAATATTGTGGATTTATCCGTTCATACAACACTTTTGGGAAGACCAAATATGAGCAGCTTTTTCAACTATTAGATGCTTACACCTTGTTTTATTTTAAATATTTAGCAAAAAATGAATATAACGATACGGCTTATTGGAATAATTCGCTCAATACACCTCAGCACAACAGTTGGGCAGGTTATGCTTTTGAAATTCTTGCGTTACAGCACATCGCTGAAATAAAACAAGCGTTAGGGATAACCGGTGTACAGTCTTCTGTGACGGTATGGAAGGGTAAAACCGCACAAATTGATTTGTTGATCAACCGAAAAGATGGAATTATTAACCTCTGTGAAATCAAGTTTTCCGGAAAAGATTTTACGATTGATAAAAATTATGAAGCAAATTTACGTAACAAAATTTTCACTTTTAAAGAAGAAACCAAAACAAGGAAAGCCGTCCATTTGCTTATGCTAACGACGTATGGCCTAACGAAAAATAAATATTCAGGTATCGCTCAAAAAGAAATAACATTAGACGATTTATTCAAAGCGCATGGGAATTAAAATAATTCATGACTTCGTAATCGAAAACATTTATTTCTTCAAAAAAATTCCTACCTTTGCATAAATTCTTTTTGCTATGAACATTAAATTCACCGATCAATTGAACATCAAACCCTTTGTCAGGGCTATTTTAGTAGCCCTGATCGTCGGATTTTGTTGGCCTGCGTGCAGCAAACATACAGATGAAAAGACCGTGTCCGGCGCTATCAACGCTGATGCAGAGGGAAAGGTTTTGTTTATGTATTCGGTATTGAAGGGCAGTCTTCCCGAAGACTATAAATCATGTGCGTTTACAACGAATTTACCAGCGCCTAATGACCGTTTTACCATCGTTGTAAGCGTCGAGCCATCGACCGGAGACGCCATATTTGCGTCATTAAGTTTTCCAACCGGAAAGAGAGAGATTGAAGGCCTGACTGTCGGACAAAAAGTGACCTGGACGGCCACTGCTAAAGGAACGCCCTTAAATCACGGGAGCGGCCATTTTGTGCATATTATCAATGAATAAGAGCGTAAGAGCGTAAAATCGTAAGACCGTAAGAGCGTAAAATATTTTTTAAATCTTAAATTATTAAATCTTAAATTATCATATGACAACAAGACGTAAATTTCTTCGCAGTTCGGCATTAGGCGTTGCCGCTGTGGCTACATCGCCATCGGTTTTGAGCGCTGCCACAGAAAAAACTTCAACTAATCAGACTTCCGGTCGGTTAATGGCTGGGATATCACGGGAGATTATTACCCCGGCTTTGGGTGGAACTTTTGTGGGCTATGGTTCAGAAAAAGGCAGTACAGCCGTAAACGACGACCTCACGGTAACGGCATTGGCTATATCGGACGGACAGACGAAAGTGGTGTTGATGAGTATAACGGTTTGTGTGATGAACGCCACTGAAGTTGATCAGATACGCACCTTGTGCGGAAAAGCTACAGGCGTACCGGCGGCTAATGTGATCATTGCTGCTTTGCATACACACTCTGCCCCCAATACAACTGTCGCCTGGAACGCCGATTACTGCAACAACACCTTATTCCCCAAAGCTGTAACGGCAGCAAAAGCGGCGGTCGATGGGATGAAACCGGTGAAAGTGGGCATAGCCACAACAGAAACCAAGGTTGGTATCAACCGCCGGAAAATTTTGCCCAACGATAACGTGGTCCTGGGGCAGAATCCATGGGGCCCCTACGATTCGGAGATGACGGTCATTTCCTTTAAGGGCGATGATGGGAAAGCAGTAGCTAATATGGTTCATTGCACTGCACATCCCACGGCAGCCGGAACAAATACAGAGATTACACGCGACTGGCCGGGCGTGATGATCGATCGGCTTGACCAGCAGACAGGCGCTATCACCATCTTTTTCAACGGTTTGCAAGGCGATGTCGCACCCCGTATCGCTAATGGTGGTTCGGATGGTGGCCGACCCGGTAACATCGGATATGCCATGGAGGTCGGGTCATTGGCCGCATTAGACGCCATTCGGGCTTATCGAGATATCCGCGAATACCGCGACTTAAACCTGTCGGTTGTAACCGGAGTGATTCGGATACCTCACGCGCCGCTTTTACCTTTGGAAGAAGCCCGCGCGGAATTGGCTAAATTGGAAGCCGGCCCGCAGGCGCGTTTTACGGGGACGAATATCAGTGTTCTAAAGTTAAACATCGAACTGCATGAAAAAGGACAGACGGGAGAATCGTTCTTCACGTATGATCAAACCCTTGTTAAAATGGGTCCCGTAGTATGGATTCCTGTTCCTTTTGAGGCCTCTACAGAAATAGCGATGCGACTGCGCACCTACAGTAAATATGGACATACGTTAGCCATGGGCGTTACAAACGGTTATAACTCGTATCTGCCTACACGTGACCAGATACCCAGAGGTGGTTATGAAGTCGAACGGTTCTTATGGTCGGGGTCAAGACAATTGGTTGAGAATGCCGATTACCACATCATCACTGAGAATATCAAATTGATGGAGAAATTTTCATGAACCAGTTAAAAGCAGGCATATCCCGTGAAATCATCACGCCGAAAGTTGGCGGATTGCTCATGGGCTACGGTTCCATTTATCCAAGCACTTCGGTCAATGACGATCTCACGGTGACGGCACTAACCATCGATGATGGAAAAACCAAAGTGGTGTTGATGAGTGTGACTGTTTTGTATATTGGGGGTTCATATAATGGTTATGGCTTCGGGAACGATTATGCCGACCAATTGCGCGCCTTGTGTGGTGAC
>Ga0209628_10000453_pt1 | contig 24939 bp, 19 predicted proteins | sample TergutCu122P4_FD_187285 | JGI IMG/M metagenome (GOLD analysis project Ga0209628, IMG submission 187285) | Cubitermes ugandensis P4 segment gut microbial communities from Kakamega Forest, Kenya - Cu122 P4 (SPAdes) (version 2) | ecosystem: Host-associated > Arthropoda: Insects > Digestive system...
CCATAAATTTTATAAAAATGAAAAAAATAATTTTAATGATAATAGCAGCAGCCTTTGTTTTTGTAGGCTGCAAAAAAGAAGAGGCAGCAAACAACGGATATCAAAGGGCTCCCAGGCCAAACGAATTGGAACAACTTTATAAACAAGTTCCCACTGTTGACTTTGGAAATATTAAGTTAATAAATGGCGATATTCTAAGATTTGAAAGTGCAGAACACTATATACAAGTTTACGATGCGCTTTTAGATTTGTGTGAGACATGGACTAGCCTTTTTCTCCAAACGTATGATATGGGCGATGAAGAAGAATTAGATGCCACTATTGAGAGGCTAGGATTTGATGATCTATTGCCATTATATAAATTTGAGCAAAAATATAAAAAGCCAATCATCTATACATCTTTGGAACGTTACGCATTTAAAGAAGAAGAATGGCTAAATCGAGGTGGTGACCCTCCTTCTAATGATATTACTGAATGTCCAGTAGGACTTGCTATTTTGTCTTCATTTCATGAGTATTGCATTAGAGATACCATTTTTCAATTCCGTCCTGATGGGTATCAAATACTCATCCCTATTTCAGAACTTAGTTGCCTTACTGTACTTAGAAATACATCAATTACTGAATTACTAGGAAGGGCACCTGTACCTAATGACCCATATCACCCAACTTGGATAGTTCTTCAGAATCCTTCGGTAACCGTTATTCCTCCTGATGTAGAATGCAAATCTAATTTCAAAAATTCAGGTACGGTTGATCATGGCGATAATTATAAATTTACATGGTTTTACCACTATTATAGTTTTTTTACATCTACTGCATATTCTATGAAGAATTATAAATTAAAAGATGGAATATGGAAAAAAGATTACGGTTCGTTTGGCCAAGTATCTTTTGCAACACAACTTTATTTGGATTGTGGTGAGGATTGTTGTAGTAAACATTACGTGTCAGAAGCCGGTACTCCCAATCTAAAAACTTTTTGGCGAGGCAATGCTGCATTTCATCCTTGGGATTGGACCACTCTGAATCGTTGCAACCCCCAGGAAAGCTACATAACATGTCGTCACAGAGGTGTAAATTTTAAAATTAATGTAGAAACAGGCAATATTGTCGAATAACAAAGAAAATATTTGAATTATTAATTTTTTCTGAGTTAAAAACACATCAATAGCAAATAATTACTACCTAACAAACAATAAAATAAATTTTTAATACATGAAAAGAAAAAAAAACATTGCCTTAATAGTTTTTATTATACTACAGTTTTGTTCTGAGGCGCAGAATGCTCCCTCTTTTTACTCCTTTAAAGGCTTTCATGTGGGCTTAACAGGGCAGGTAGAGTTTATACAAAAATGCACGTATGTTGCGCTTACAGGTACCGATCTGGTGCCAAGGACAAGACCTACCCAAGGTTGGGAATCAGGTATTGAATTTTCTTACCATTTTGCCAAATATTTTGGCATTTCTATAGGTATCAATTATGGAACAATACTCTCATATACTTATGACCTTTACCTGAGTACTATTCCGAATTTTGACGGAACATGGAAAGAAGTAAACAGATATGATGCACCTATGCCTGATGCACAAATGGTTGATAATGAAATTCTTTTCCCTGTGAAATTAGAATTTCATTATCCCTTATGCAAAGACCTCTTTTTTACTGCAGAAGCAGGGGTTAAGCTTAAAGGAATCTTTAATAGATTGTTTTATGAGAAAGATGAAATAGGAAGATATAGCTCAAGTAGGAGTTTTGCTATTTGTTCACCAGATACTCCTGGGAAGTATGAAGGCATTAAGTATTACCAAGATTGGGGAGTTCGCAATATCGGAAAAATTAATTGTGATTTGCTTCTGGGAATTGGTTTGTACTACAAATTGCCTTACGGAGATTTACTTCGGTTTACTGCCGGAGTAAATCTGTCTTTTAACAACATAATAGAAGGTTATTACAAATACTATCTTACAGAAAGTTACGGCACATTTGCTGTGAAAAATGATTTTATTTACACCCAACTATCCTATATCCACACCCTCCATTGGCAAAAAGCAAAGAAGTATTTAAAGAAGAACGATTATTCGTTTACAACAAAAAAAGAGCGCAGAAAGAAGATAGTTGAAGTGCTGGGGAATTGGTAAAATAATGAATAAGAGAACCATTATACGAAAAAAAGATGAGGCTGTCTTAAAAAAAGTCAGCCTCATATCATCTTTTACGGGTATTAGTTATTCTTACTCTAATACGAGTCCTGCTTTCTTAAATTTATTAACAGATTTAATAAAATCTGCTAATTTATCGGGCGTAATTTGAAAATGTATGTTTATTGAAGTGGGATTTTGACTTGCTGCTTCTCTTTTTTTTATATATACTTCTGAGAGAAAATCATAATGTAAAACATCAGAAATTTTACACAGCAGGTCTACATCTATTGTTTTGCTTTCAAAGATATTATAGATGCGCGTTCTTTGTATTTCGAGCATACGTGCAAACTGCGAAACTGTCAATCCACTTTGATTAAAAACGAACTGAATTTTTTTTCCAATATGAATTTCATCGTAATACATGGAGGCAATTTTGGAAGTTTATTACAGTTTTTTCACGCAAAACAATTTTTTTAAAAAATGCCGAAGTGTCCTTAATATACACACTATTTTTGTATTTTTTCTAAAAAATCAATAACAGTGTTCTAAAATTGCACACTTCATTGGGTTACATTTTTCCATAAATGGATAAATGAATTCGTTTCAAATATAGAAAATTTTAACATAATTAATTATTAGATATTTTTTTTTTCTACGTTTGCACTCGAAAAATAAAAAAAAAAAGCATTATGAATTTTGAATTATCTAACTTTCACCTACTTACATACAAACTTCTCAAAGAAATCTATATTTCAGTACCAAAATTTGCACATAAAGGCAGTAATGGGCTTGGAATTCTTATTGCCGGTTCACGAAATATGCCTGGTGCCGCATTGTTGTCAGCCAAGGCAGCATTGCGCTCCGGATTAGGCAAACTCATTGTGCACGCGCCAGTCACAACATTGGATAAAGTGGCGCTTTATGTTCCCGAAACCCTATTGAATTGCGACTCAAATCCTGATTGTTTCTCATCGTTACCGGATACCATAAGCAATTATAATGCGCTTGCCGTTGGACCGGGTTTAGGAAAAGATTTTGCAACACAAAAAGGATTTTATGAATTGTTAAAAAAAGTCTCCTTTCCTATTATTGTGGATGCAGACGCTTTGAACATTCTTGCCGAAAATAAAAGTTGGTTAGATTTACTTCCCAAAAATTCTATACTTACTCCTCATGCGGGAGAATTTGAACGTTTGGCAGGAAAATCGGAAAATCATTTTGAAAGAGTATTAAAAGCACAAGACTTTACTCAAAAATATCATATCATTGTAGTACTAAAAGGACATTACACTACCATTATTACACCGGAGAGAAATATATATATGAATACTACCGGTAATCAAGGTATGGCAACCGCAGGAAGCGGCGATGTTTTAACAGGTATTATTTTAGGATTACTGTCTAAAGGATATGCTCCCGAAAATGCTGCTAAATTTGGAGTTTATCTGCATGGATTTGCAGGAGATTGTGTGTTGAAAAAACAATCGTATGAAAGTTTGATTGCTTCGGATATTATTGAAAATTTGGGGAAAGCATTTAAGTCGTTATATCAATGAGAAAGGAGCGCTTTTGATTCAAAGCACCCCCTTCCCGTGATTTTATTTCTCTGTTTGTTACAAAATCTGTCTTATTTTGTAACGGTTCTACAAAAATAGAATGAGTTTGAAACAAAAATCGTAATTTTTAGAAATTTGACATGAAAATGTCATGAGCGCAAATTCAAGCACGTAGTGCGATGAAAATCACAGAGATACACAGAGACGCTTTTTGTCTTATTTTTTCTAATTTTGCAGGCTAAAAAATATCAAAATGAAACAAAAATTAATATCCCGCTTTTCGAAGTATATTTCGTATCCAACCACTTCCCATGACGCATCGGAAACTTACCCCAGCACGCAAGAACAACTTGCTTTTGGAGATGTTTTGGTGGAAGAATTAAAATCTTTAGGATTAATAGAGGTAGCAAAAGACCAATTTGGGTATGTTACCGCTACTTTACCTGCAAATTCAGAAGAAAAATCACCCGTAATCGGGTTTATTGCACATTTTGATACGGCACCCGATATGCCCGGCATTCATATACCAAATATTGTAGAAAATTATGACGGAAATGATATCATTTTAGATAAAGAAACGCAAACTATTTTATCTATCACAGATTTCCCGGAGCTAAAAAATTATATAGGGCAAACACTTTTAACTACAAATGGCAAAACATTACTGGGTGCAGACGATAAAGCCGGCATTGCCGAGATTATTTGTGCACTTGAATATTTGATGCAACATCCTGAAATTAAGCATGGAAAAATCAGAGTGGCATTTACGCCCGACGAAGAGATTGGTCAAGGCGTACTCCATTTTGATGTGGAAAAATTTGGATGCGACTTTGCTTACACAGTAGATGGTGGTATGCTTGGCGAACTCGAATATGAAAACTTTAATGCAGCCGGTGCTACTATTACAATTCAAGGAAGAAATGTTCATCCCGGATATGCTAAAAATAAAATGATTAATTCACAGCTTATTGCAATGGAATTCAATGCATTGCTTCCCGAATTTCAACGCCCACAATATACGGATGGTTACGAAGGTTTTTATTTATTAACCAAAATGGAAGGAACGGTTGAAAACAGTAAATTGAATTATATTATCCGTGACCACGATAAGCATCTTTTTGAACAAAAAAAAGAGTTTTTGCACAAAGTTACTGCTTTTTTAAATGAAAAACATGGAACTAATCGAGTAGCATGTGAAATTAAAGACCAATATAAAAATATGCGGGAGATGGTAGAACCTGCATTTTATATTGTAGTGCGCGCGCAAAAGGCAATGATAGATGCAGGCGTTGTACCCATAGTAAAACCGATTCGTGGCGGAACTGACGGAGCAAACCTCTCATTCAAAGGGCTACCGTGCCCTAACATTTTTACCGGCGGGCATAACTTTCACGGAAAATATGAATTTATCCCTGTAGAATCAATGGAAAAAGCCGTACAAGTAATTGTGAATATTGCGAAGATTTAAACTCTGAATCTTTATAACTCTTCCGCTAAAATTTCACCACGAGGTTTTCTGATAGTATATTTTGTGAATCTTTCATCAGATTCAAAACCATCTCCTTTATTCACTGTACCATCCGCCTTAATTTGAGTAACTTCTACATCTGAAAAAATTCGTTTGTTCATTTTATCCCAAATAATTTTTTCAGTAAGAATAGATTCTTGCTTTATTAAATCTATAATTACCACATTTTTAGAAGCTTCCATTCTTCCTATACGTTCTTCGTTAATTGCATAATCTGCTTTAAGTGTAGATTGTTTTTCACCGTTTGTATAAGACGTAACCATAATCCCTTCCGGAAAATCCATATAAGGATTGTCGTTATAATATTTATTCATAACAGGCGCATATAAAGTAAATGTGATTTGTCCGTTCTCACTCATAATCAATTCAATGTTTCGTGCAGATTCATCGGGAAATTTTCCGTCATATTCTAATAATGGCACTGACTTTGAATTAGAACCACAAGAAAGAATAGATAAAAGTATTAAAAAAAATAAAAATAAAAAAAAGCTATGTCTAAACCGATTCAAGTGTTGAAATTTTTTGCAAAAATAGTTTTTTTATCCCAAATTACGCATTAGCAAAGCATTTTTTTTCTCAAAAGACTTCTCCTTCTGCTATAAGCAAAATAAACAACAATTCCAACCAACATCCAGAGAATTAATCGAAGCCAAGTGGACCACGGGAGTGATACCATTTGCAATATGCAGAAAAAAGCACCCAATGAAGGAATTAACCATACTAACGGCACTTTGAACGGACGTTTAAGTTCGGGATGCGTTTTTCGTAATACCATTACGGAAATACATACAATGGTAAATGCCATCAGCGTTCCGATTGATACCAATTCGCTCAGCACGCTCAGCGGAAAAATCCCTGCAATTAAGCCGGTTGCAATTCCTGCAAAGATAATAGCATTTTGCGGTACGCCTCTTTTAGCGCCAACTTTTGAAAATAATTTTGGTAGCAAGCCATCTCTGGAAATGGCATAATAAATACGCGATTGTCCCATCATCATCACTAAAATTACTGAACTTATGCCGGCAATAGCGCCTAATTTAACAAACGGGCTCATCCATGCCAAACCTTGTCCGGCGCGGTCAATTGCTAAGGCAATGGGTGCATCTACATTCAGTTGGTCATATTTCACTATACCTGTAAGTACTGCTGTAACAGCTACATAGAGTAATGCACAGACCGTAAGTGAAATTAAAATACCTTTAGGCATATCGCGTTGTGGATTTCGTGTTTCCTGCGCTGCCGTAGAAAGCGCATCAAATCCGAGATAGGCAAAGAATACCACCGCCGCGCCGCGCAAGATGCCACTCCATCCGAAATGTCCGTATTCACCGGTATTTTCAGGAATGTAAGGAATCCAATTTGACGTATCAATGAAAGACAATCCAAAACCGATAAACATTAAAATTACAATTACTTTAATCAATACAATAACATTATTTACCCAAGCCGACTGCTTAATTCCCCCCAACAACAATGCCGTGATAATGGCCACAATACATACAGCAGGAAAGTTAAAGAGACTGCCTGTGAGAATCCATTCTCCATTTATATGTTCAACAGTAGCTCGTGTTAGTTGATAGGGCAAATCAACGCCCCAACCGTGCAGTAAATTCTGCATATAGCCCGACCAGCCTACTGCAACCGTAGAGCAAGCAAAGAGATACTCTAAAATCAAGTCCCATCCGATAAACCACGCAAGAAATTCGCCCATAGTGGCATAGCTATACGAATACACACTTCCGGAAACAGGAATCATGGCCGCAAATTCGGCATAACAAAAGCCGGCAAAAATACAACCGAGCGCCGAAATGACAAAAGAAATAGTGAGAGCAGGACCGGCATATTGGGCAGCAGCCTGTCCGGTAATCACAAAAATACCTGTACCTACAATGGCGCCTATTCCTAATGCCACCAAATTTGTAGCTGTTAACGTGCGTTTTAGTCCGCCGTTATTTGTTTCCGCTTCACGCAAAGTGGCGGCAACGTCTTTTGTTCTAATCAAACTTTTAAAAAAATCTTTACACATAAATAATTATTTTCTGTTAACTGTTTTTGATAAATTTATACTTTGCCATTATTTATAATGATATGGTATTCATACCCATCTATGGTTTAAATTCCCAAAAATCTTGAAAATATTGACCGGTATTATAGTAACCTGTTCCAATATATCCTTTGTTACCAATAGCAAATCCAACAGCACAAAATCTTGCTCCGCCGGGAATATCTGCTTTTCGTGTCCAAGAACTTGCAGCAGGATCATATTCCCAAAAATCTTTGTATATTTTGTTGCCTTTTGCATTACCGGTTCCAATATATCCTTTATTGCCAATAGAAAACCCAACTGCGCAATACCTTTTTTGGCCGGGAAAATTCATCTTTTGAACCCAGCCGGTGGGAGTTCTGCTCATTGTAAAACTTCTTACAGAGCCATAAACAACAGCATTGCCTTTTTGAATAAAAACTCTACAATAATATGTGTATCCTTCTTTTAAATTGCCAAGTTTTACCATGTAACTTCCATCATAAGACCAATGTGTAATAAAGGATACATGATTATTAATGGTTGGCAGTGAATCTTCTTCTGAATAACATATCCCCTTATTTACTAAATCCGTATTTCGTAAATATACTTCAACATATTCATCACCTAAATAAACAACATCCGATGATTCAATTCTTCCAATTTCAGTTTCTACGTTATAATCCTTTTTACAACTCCAAAAACTTACTGTAAAAGCGATAATGATAATTATTTTTATCTTCATTTTTAATTTAATTTGCGTTTGTTCATACAGACTTTTGTATTTAGAGTTTTATTACGAATCCTGCATCCCAATTGAGTGGGCACCATTTATTAAACCTGTAGTTGGCTCTTATTCCAACATTTACATTAAAGCCCAATGCAACTTTTTTATTAATATGCCAAATAGGCGAATATCCGAAAAAGAGACCGGCACCCCATATATGTGGATACAAATATTCATCATGTTGAATGATGTTGTTATTATCTCCGGAATAATGAGAAATATTATGTATTTCATTTTGACCTAAATAACAGAAAGGTAGAATATTGAAATAGAAATTTCTTGCCATTTTTTTCGTTTCGGCTAAATAGAATTTTAAGCCTACATTCGCATTAAGTGCCAAAGAGCCCCACATGTTCTTTGCCGTACCTTCGTAGCCCACAGCAATGTTTGCCCCGAATATTCCATGTCGGTATTCATAACTTACCCCAATGGTTCCTCCGTAATAGCCCGAAGATAAACCACTGCTTCCCAAGCCAAAATAGTGTCCATTTAGATTTTCGTTGGCAATTTTACCTTCCGCTCTATCTTTTTCTCGGGCAAGCATTCTTTCCTCTTTTCTATTTTTTTTAGCCAATATTTTTGCATCAATTGCTCTTTGAATGGCGTATGGTTCAACGCTTTTCAATCTAAAAAGCATATTGCTTTGCACGATGTCGTCATGCAAATAGCCGTCTTTGTGGCTTTCCCAGATAATAGTTTTCATTCCGGTGGTTTGCCTTTCAATATCACCGGTTATTGCTTTACACAATATCCATGTAGTGCTGTCTTTTAATCCAAACAATCCCAAATCAACAGGTTCTTCCGTAAGTAACGAAAAGGTCACCACTACAATAGAATCTTGTATCTCAACTTTCGTGTCAAGAATCTTGTATCTTTGTGCCAAAAGCGTGAAAGGCAGAATGAGTAAAAGGGATAATGTAAAAAGTTTTTTCATACGTAAAGTTTTATTTTCCAAAGTTAAAACCTATTCGAAGCGCACAGGTATTATAAGTTGTAGCTACGATAACATCTTCATAATAATAATAGTTACCATAGCCCTGCTTCTTTTCCTTATTAAAGCTACTTAGAAGATTATAAGAGAGTGCCAAATAAAAAGTACGATTCAAATTTATTCCAACTTCAGTTTCAACGACTAAGCCGTGCGATGAGGTATTTACAAAATGAAATCCATAGCCTAAACGTAAAGCGCCGTACACGTTCATACACTTATAAAAATTCCGAGAATAGAGGCGAACACCTGTTAGAAATTGTAAATTCATCAATTTGGGGTAATCTAATTCATTGAAAGGAGAGGAGAGGTTCATCTTTACGAAATCAATACCAAAACGGGTTTTAAAATGATGCATGATACGAATACCTGCCGCAAAAGAATGGTAAAAATCTTGATTCATAGCATTACCGATTATTGTAACGCCTGCGCCCAAATCTAACGCACAGCCGGTTTTAGGATAACAAGGATTGTCCTTTCTTTGCGGCTGAGCCGATACATAAAAGGAAAGCGAAAAGACGATTGCAATTAATAAAAACAAATAATGATTTTGTTTCATAATAGAATCTGTTTGATAATTATTGTGGCGAAATTATATTTTTTTTGTCAATTGAAAAAAGTAGAGACATTACATAAAACATATTACATAAAATGTGTAATAAAAAATATATCTTTACCATGCTTAATGTAAAATGATAAATCTATGAAAAATATTGATAATCCATTTGTTACAAACTGATATTTTGGAAAAAAGTATTTTTGTGATAGAGAAAACGAACTAAAAGAACTGCGAAAAATACTCAAAAATGACTCAAATTACTTGCTTATTTCTCGCAGAAAACTTGGAAAAACAGCATTAATTGAACGTTTTTTTGAGGAGATACAAACGCGGGAAGAGGTAATTTGTATCTTTATTGACCTATTTGCTACCCAAAACATTCACGACTTTGTTATGCAATTAGCATCCGGTGTGTATGCGGTTTTGAAACCTCACAAACCACTTTTAAAACAATTTATTACTTTTTTGCAATCATTGCGCGTATCTATTTCATACGATTCACTTTCCGGATTGCCGGAGTTTCGTTTGCAATTCGCGCAATACCAACCCGTTGAAAATACACTTTCAGGGTTGATGAATTTTTTGGAAAACCAAAACAGAAAAATAATTGTCGCATTTGATGAATTTCAACAAATTGCTGAGTATCCGGAGAAGAATATGGAAGCGCAACTGCGAACTATGATTCAAAAAATGCACAATGTTCAATTTATTTTTTCAGGAAGCGACCAACGTATTATCACAGAACTCTTTTTTAGTCAAAAACGACCATTTTATAATTCCACTGTGAATTTGGTTTTAGATAAAATTCCTAAAGAAAAGTACTATCCTTTTGTGGAAGAGCATTTTAATAATTGTAATAAACAAATTGACAAAGAAGCGTTGGAGTTTATTTTTGAATGGACACAAACGCACACCTATTATGTTCAATTCGTTTGCAAGAATTGTTTTAACTTAAAAAAGAAAAATCTCAAAAAAGAGGATGTTCAGGAGGTTTGCAAAAATATCCTTGCACAAAATGAAACGATTTACCAGCAATTTCGTAAATTATTGACCGACCGGCAGTGGAAACTTCTGATAGCCATTGCAAAAGAGGAGAAGTTGCGAAAACCAACAGCATCAAATTTTCTTCAAAAATATAATCTCGGAAGCGCATCTTCTGTTAAAATTGCACTACAGTCGTTGTTAGATAAACGTCTTATTATCAGTATAGTTTCGCATAACGAAGAGTTTTATTTGGTTGATGATCTGTTCTTGTTGAGGTATTTACAATATAAATATTAGAATTCGCCGCTATGATTTCCATCCATAAACTTTCGATAAATTTTACCGGCGATTTTCTCTTCAAAGATATCTCTTTTGTTGTAGGCGACAGAGACAGAGGAAAAAACGTGTGGGAAGAAACTATTTCCGCTTTTGGAATTGCAAGAAAAAAATCCACAATTTGAGTAAAAAATTGCATTAATTAAAAAAAAATCTATTTTTGCAAATATTTTATGTAAATACAAACAAAAACCTTATTTATTAACCAAAATTTATTTATTATGAAAAAAACTTTAATCTTTTTAGGAATGCTTTTTATGTTTGCGTTCCTTAATGCACAAAACTTCACAAATGAACAGTTGCAAAACTGTATGCAAAGACCCGCTCTTTCTCAAGAAAGAGTAGTTGCCAACGATTTTGACACGGACATTTTCTTTGGTACTTCTACAAGAGGAAGTATGGCTTATGGCTATATTACTTACCCTGAATCTGCACAAGGGTTTTATAAATGGGATGTGGACAATATTCACGGAAAAACTGTAATTAAGTCAGGTACTTTGAGTTTTTATGGTGGTACGTATTACGATCACAAAGTGTATGTTTATGAAATTACAGGTACAAGTCCCAATTATGTTGTAAAATTTCAAATTCTTGACCCCGCAACCGGAAATGCAATCACTACCATTCCAAGACCGGAATTGAATGGCTCTATTGTTAGTGCCTTAACCTACGACTACACAAGCAATGAAATGTATGCACTAAGGAGTAATGGACTATATAAGGTTAATCTAACAACAGGAGAGCTTAGTTCTGTTGCTTCTCTTACGGGGTTTACTTCAGGCACAACCATGCTTACTTTGGCAGTTAGATTAGATGGAGCCATGTATGCTATAAACTCAAGTACGGCTACTACTCAAGGAAATTTATATTCGGTTAATAAGACTACCGGTGCTTGTACTTCTGTAGGTGCAACAGGAATGTTATTCGTTAAATACGCTCAAAGTATGGCTTTTGACCCCACTGATAATCAACTTTATTGGGCATGCAGTACGGATGCTTCCCCCTATGATAAGTGGACAAAAGTTAATACGACCACAGGTTTGGCAACTATAATTACACCTGACACTTATGAAATCAATTTTATGTATTTTCCGTATGATGCTACCCCTACCAAAGTAACCATCACTACTGCCGTAACTCCTGAAGGCGCTGGTACTGTAGCGGGCGGTGGCGAATATGAAGTGGGAGCCCCCGTTACGCTTACCGCTACTGCCAACAGCGGATATGAGTTTGAAAAATGGACCCCCGGCAATTCTACTGCCAACCCGTTGGTTTTCAATGCTACAGAAAATGCTACCTATACTGCAAATTTTAAACTTCCTCCTCCTCCTCCTTGCAAACCCGTTACCGAAGTGAATGCAGTGCTTAACGAAGTAACGAAAGAAGTTTTAATAACCTGGACTGCTCCGGACGGCTTAGTTCCTACACATTACAAACTCTTTGACGGAGATGAGGTAATTGGCGAACCCACTGAGATGTCACATAAAGTTGATGTTTCTTCTTGGGAAGCTGCTGAATATACCAAAAATTATTGCGTACTTCCGGTATTTGCCCCAACTGTTTGTGAAGGAGATGTAGCAAAAGAGTGTAAAGAAATATCTTTCACACTGAGCATCAAAGATTATACCCACAAATTTTCTATCCGTCCTAATCCGGCAACTAACGACATTACTATTACGTCAAAAAGCGATTTCAATAAGATAGAAGTAGTTAACTTCTTGGGACAAACGGTAATTACCGAACAAAATAACGGAAAAACCGCCAAATTGGATATATCTACGCTAACCAACGGCGTGTATTTCGTTCGCATTGCAACAGAAAACGGCGCAAGCGTAATGAAGTTTGTGAAACAGTAGTAATCAATTACGAATTACAAATTACGAATTACGTGTAACGAGTAAAGAAGGGGCTCTCTGAAAGGGGAGCCTCTTTTAATTTTTCATTATTTAGGTGAATGTTCCAGCCTAAATTTTTATTCGTTTGGTGTAGTTCAGAGATTTTTATGTTATTTTGCCGTTCAAAATTAATCTTTAATACCCAAATTAGCACCTTATCATCTCATTTTATAATGCTCTTCAAAAACGTTCTTAGTTCTTCCGCACTTCAATCGCAACTCATTGCTTTGGTAAAAGAAAATCGCATCAGCCATGCGCAACTTTTTCTTTCTCAATCCGGTACACATAGTTTTGCTTTAGCGGTTGCATACGCACAGTATATTTGCTGTCAAGCTCGAAAAGAAAACGATTCGTGCGGAGTTTGTCCTTCATGCATTAAGTTTGAGAAATTGGCGCACCCAGACCTGCACTTTATCTTTCCGAATTGTATTACAAAAACAATCAAAAAAGAACCTGATTCACGACAGTTTGCACAAGAATTTAGAAATTTTGTTATTTCTAAAAATTATCATATAGATATAGAAGATTGGCTTTCGGAGCTTGGGGGAGAAAACAAACAAGCTACCATAAACATTCGCGATTGTTCCAATATTATTCAACAAAATAGCATTCAATCTTATGAGGGTGGGTATAAAATTTTTATCTTTTGGTGTTTGGATAGATTGCATCATGCTGCTGCACCAAAACTACTTAAAACATTGGAAGAGCCCGAAAAAAATACTTTATTTATATTGCTCACGGAAAATCAGGATAAGATTTTAGCAACTATCTTATCTCGAACACAATTAGTAAAAATTTCGCCGTTAGACCACGATACAATTGCACAACAATTAGTTAAAGATTTTGGAATTTCAACGCAAAAAGCAGCAGATATTGCCGAAATAAGTGAAGGTAGTTACGTAAAAGCTATCCAATTGCACGAAAGCAACCACGAATTACGCAACATGCTACACAAATTTGAGGTATTGTTTGCCAGCATGTCGGCGCTAAAAAACTACGCTAACCATAAACAAATCAATTTTTTATTAGTACAAGATACGATTGCTTCCATTGTAGAAACCGGCAGAGAAGAACAAAAAAACTTTTTACGTTTTGCTTTAAGAATGATACGAAACATATTGATGTTGGGTTCGCATAATGAAAGTGTAATAAAAGCCACCACTGAAGAAAAGAAAGTCATGAATTTCTTTACCAAAACTATTACATTAAAAAACGCCCAATCTATTCTGTACGAATGCAATCAGGCGTTGTATCATATTGAAAGAAACGGAAATTCAACGTTAGTGTTTACCGATTTCTATTTAAAAGTAAGCAGATTAATGTTGTAAACTATTTCGGAATATCTAACAACTCTACTTCAAAAATCAAAGTAGCTCCTCCTTTAATTATGCTACCTGGAGCACCACGCTCTCCGTAAGCCAAATCGGAAGGAATATACAGTTTAAATTTAGAACCTACGGGCATCAATTGAAGGCCTTCAGTCCAACCTTTAATTACTTGATTTAGCGCAAATTCAATAGGTTCGCCACGTTGAACAGAGGAATCAAAAACATCTCCGTCTATAGTAGTTCCATGATAATGAACCTTAACCTTATCGGTAGCAGTGGGTTTATTACCCTTTCCCATTACGAGCACTTCGTATTGTAATCCGGAGGCAGTTTCCTGAACGCCTTTACGTTTTTTGTTCTCTGCTAAAAACTGTTTTCCACGTTCTCTTTCAATTTCATTTCCTGCATTTTGTTTAGCTTCAACTTTTTTTTGAAGGTCTTCAAAACAAGCCTGCATATCTTCCATTGTGAATTTGTTTTCTCCTTTTAAAGCATCTAAAAATCCTTCTTTAAAGGCATCGAAAACAATGTCAATTCCTACATTTCTTAAACTTTCTCCTTGGCTGGCGCCAATGGCATAACTGTTTTTTTCGTCCTGTGTCATGTTTTGTGATTTTAAGGTAAATGTGATTCCAACAAGGAATAAGCACATTAAAATTAATACTGATTTTTTCATGTTTTTATTTTTTAATTGGTTTTTAAATCAATGCACAAAAAACGATTATTTTTAGAAAATATTATATTTTATTTTAAAAATAGTAGAGGAAAATTTTTTGGCAAAACTTTCGTTGTTAATAATTATGTTTTTATTAATTAAAAGAAAATAACATGAAAAACTTACTCTTCTTAATCAAATTAAGTATCTTGGCTATTGTGATTGCAGGATGCTGCGGGTCTTCTTACAAATATGAAACTGTAAAAAACGACCCTACCAAAACCAGAATTTACACACTTGAGAATGGACTTAAGGTGTATCTATCTGTAAACAAAGATGAACCACGCATTCAAACCTACATTGGCGTACGCGTGGGAAGTAAAAACGACCCGGCTGAAACTACCGGTTTAGCACACTATTTTGAACATTTGATGTTCAAAGGAACCAAAAACTTTGGCACTTCCGATTACGAGGCAGAAAAACCGCTACTCGACAAAATTGAGCAACTGTTTGAAGAATATCGTAGTACAACCGACGATGCGGAAAGAAAAGCGATATATGCTAAAATTGACGAAATTTCGCAAGAAGCCTCCAAAATTGCTATTCCCAATGAGTACGACAAACTTATGGCTTCTATTGGCGCAAATGGAACCAATGCCTTTACCTCAAATGATGTTACTGCCTATACCGAAAATATTCCTTCTAATGAAATTGAAAGCTGGGCAAAAATTCAGGCAGACCGCTTTACCAATCCGGTGCTTCGCTTGTTTCATACAGAATTGGAAACGGTTTATGAAGAATATAATATGAGCCTCACCAGAGATAGCAGAAAAGTGTTTTATGAAATGATGAATGCGTTGTTTCCCCATCATACATACGGAACGCAAACCACGCTGGGTACCGGAGAACACTTGAAAAATCCATCCATCATCAATATCAAAAATTATTTCGACACATACTATGTGCCTAATAATATGGCGATTATTATGGTTGGTGATTTTAATCCCGATGAAGTGATTAAAATTATTGACCAATATTTTGGAAAAATGGAACGCAAAGAAATCCCTGAGTTTAAATCTGAGCCAGAACAACCTATTACTGAGCCTGTTACAAAAGAGGTAATCGGGTTGGAAACTGCAAAAGTGGCATTAGGTTTCCGCTTCCCTGCGGCCAACACAGACGAAATTAAAATTCTTGAATTAGTGGATTATATGTTAACAAACGGAAAAGCCGGACTCATTGACCTTAATTTAAAACAAAAACAAAAAGTCTTAAATGCAGGAAGTTACGTAAATGCTTTAGCCGATTATTCTTTTCTCTACTTAGAAGGCACGCCTAAAGAGGGGCAAACTTTAGACGAAGTAAAAGATTTATTGTTAGAGCAATTAGAGCTGTTGAAAAAAGGAGAATTTGACGAAGAACTACTTCAGGCAGTTATTAATAATTTTAAGTTAAATAAATATTACGAGCAGCAATATCCTTATTATTCCTGTTATCAAATGTTAAATTCCTTTGTGTGTAATATTCCATGGAAAGATATGGTTACAAGGATTGATTTTCAATCAAAAATTACCAAACAGGATATTGTGGATTTCTGCAATAAATATTTCCAAAACAATTACGCAGTAGTTTATAAAAGAGAAGGAAAGCCGGATGATAAAAAGATTGAAAAACCAACTATTACGCCCATTTGCACAAATCGTGATGAAGAGAGCGCTTTCTTGGCTGAAATGAAAGCCCGCACAGTTAAACCTATTGAACCGGTATTTATTGATTATAATAAAGACCTTTCAAAATTAAGCGTTAAAAATAATATTCCTTTACTTTACAAAAAAAATACTCTAAATCCGTTATTTTCATTGTATTATGTTTTTGAAATGGGAAATAACAACGATAAAGCGCTGGGCGCGGCTTTTAAATATTTGGATTTTCTAGGAACATCAAAACATACGGCTGAGGAGATTAAAAGTCAATTCTACAAAATGGCTGTTCAATTCGGCGTATTTGCAGCAGATGACAGGGTTTATGTGTATATCAGCGGTTTGAGCGATAACTTTGAAAAAGCAATGGATTTGCTCGAAGAAAGATTGGCGGATGCACAAGCGGATATGGAGATATATAATAATATGGTTTTTGATATGATGAAAGAACGTGCTGATGCCAAACTAAATCAACAAACCAATTTCTCAAGATTGAGAAACTATGCCATTTGGGGCGCTTTTTCTCCTACTACTAACCTTCTATCTAAAAATGAATTAGAAGCAATGCACCCTAACGAATTGGTGAATCGTACTAAAGAATTGAAAAATTATGAACACACCATTTTGTACTATGGACCATTATCCGAAAAACAGATTACTAAATTTATCAACGACAAACATGTTGTGGCTGATAATTTGATGTCTGTTCCGGAAAGTGCCAAATTTGTTCAACAAGATGTTGTGGAAAATAGCGTGCTTTTGGCAGAATATGACGCCAAACAAATTTATATGTCCATGGTAAACAAGTGTGGAAGTTTCGATAAAAATATTGAACCGATAAGAACGTTGTATAATGAATATTTTGGAGGTGGAATGAGCAGCATTGTTTTTCAGGAAATGAGAGAAGCCAGAGGTTTGGCGTATTCCGCATGGGCAGGATATAATCGTCCGGGAAAACCGCAATATGCCTACTATATCTATTCGTTTATCGCTACACAAAACGATAAAATGATGGATGCCATTGGTGCATTTATGGATATTTTAAACGATATGCCCGAATCTCAAAAAGCATTCGACATTGCCAAAGAAAATATGATTACGAATATACGCACAGAAAGAATCCTTCGGGAAGATATTCTTTGGAGTTATTTGGATGACACAGAATTTGGCTATACTACCGATGCCCGTCAAGATATTTATGCTCATGTTCAAAATATGACTTTAGATGATGTTAAAGCATTTCAGGAAAAATATGTAAAAGGCAGACCTTACACCTATTGCATTTTGGGAGATTCTAAAGATTTAGATTTAAAGAGTTTGGAAAAAATCGGAAAAATCAAAAAACTGACAAAAGAGGAAATCTTTGGATATTAATAATAATTCAGCCATCCGCAATTTAGCCGGTTCATCCCTCGCTGTTTTTGCAGCAGATAAAGTAAAAACAGATGAATCGGCTCATTTGTTTGTGTTGCCCGGAAAAGAAGAAGCGCTCTTTTTTTTCAATGACTTAGAAATTTTATTGCAAGATAAAGAGAAACCGCTCAGCGAGAAACGGGTGTACTATTTTCCTGCCTCGTTTAATAAAGTCGTGAATTGGCAAGATATTGATACTACTTATTTGAAAATGAGGGCGGAAGTGATTGACAAGTTGATTCACAATCAAAAAGGAATGCTTATTGTTACTTATCCCGATGCGCTGTGTGAGCAGATTGTGTCTAAAAAATATGTGCAGGAAAACTCGTTTTCCATTGCAAAAAATGAACTGCTTCCGGTGGATATTTTTTTGGAGTTTTTATATGAATATCAATACAAACAGGAAGATTTTGTATTTGAACCCGGGCAGTTTGCGTGGCGCGGCAGCATTTTTGACGTGTTTTCCTTTTCGGAGGAAAATCCGTATCGCATTGAGTTAAACGATGAAACGGTAGAATCCATTCGAAGTTTTGACCCGGGTACGCAACTATCTCTTCACGAATTGGATACCTTATATATTATGCCGGCACTACTAAACGAAGAGGGAACAGATAGGGTTTCTTTTTTTGAGTTTTTACCCAATGAAACTACTCTTTGGCTCAAAAACATTCCTGAAATTCAAGGCAGAATGGATACCACCAGCGAAAAAATGGAATTTGAGAATCCACTACGTTTAACCGATTTTATGAATAACTTTACAATCGTTGAAATAGATTCCAATTTTTTACAGCATGAAAACCCAACCGACTTTAATATAAAACCCCAACATCATTTTAACAAAAATTTTGAACTTCTATTAAGCGAATGGGTTGACAACCTTGAACGAGGCTTACGTACTGTTTTTTTGTCCGAAAACCCTAACCAACATGAAAGAATGAGGGTCATTATGCGAGATTTGTTGGAGAAATATAACCATCTTGAAAAAACAAACTATACAGCGGAACAACTTTTTGAATCTCAAAATTATGTGTTGCACGAAGGATATAGAGATGAACAAAATAAAATTTGTGTTTACACCGACCATCAGTTTTTTGAAAAATACCATCGTTTTATTATTCGAGATAAATATAAACGCAGTGAGGCATTTACACTGAAAGAGTTGTACGATTTGCAAGTGGGCGATTATGTAGTGCACGTGGACCACGGTATTGGCATGTATCAAGGATTAGCCAAAATGGAGATGAACGGGCGCGAACAAGAAGTAATTAAATTGGTGTATAGAGATGGTGATACGCTCTATATCAGCATCCATTCGTTGCATAAAATCAGCAAATATGTGGGTAAAGATGGCGCGCCGCCCACCATTCACCGACTTGGTTCGGGGGTGTGGGAAAGAACCAAAGAGCGTACTAAAACGCGAGTTAAAGAATTGGTTATCAATTTAGTAAAACTTTACGCGTCGCGAAAAACAAACAAAGGATTTAGTTTTTCTCCCGACTGTTACTTGCAAACCGAATTGGAAGCCTCGTTCATCTATGAAGATACACCCGACCAACTAAAAACCACCAACGATGTAAAGAAAGATATGGAATCGGAAAAACCGATGGATAGGCTCATTTGCGGCGATGTGGGATTCGGAAAAACAGAAATCGCTGTTCGGGCAGCATTTAAAGCGGTGTGCGACAGCAAACAAGTGGTTGTGCTGGTACCCACTACAGTTTTGGCATTGCAACATTTTAACACTTTTTCAGAGCGATTGAAAAATATGCCGTGTACTGTGGAATATTTGAATCGGTTTAAATCTGCCAAGGAGATTAAAGAAATTCGAGACAAATTGGAAAAAGGCGCGATTGATATTCTCATCGGCACACATCGGGTTTTGAGTAAGGATATAGTTTTTAAGAATTTAGGGTTGATGATTGTGGATGAAGAGCAAAAGTTTGGCGTTGCAGCAAAGGAAAAGTTGCGCGAAGTGCGTGCCACCATAGATACGCTTGCCATGAGCGCCACGCCGATACCACGCACGCTGCAATTTTCGCTGATGGGCGTGCGCGACATCTCTGTAATTGCCACTCCCCCACCCAACCGCCACCCCATTCAAACTGAAATTCAGACATTTAATGAAGATTTGATACGCGATGCCATTAATTACGAAATGAAGCGCGGCGGGCAAGTCTTTTTTGTGCACAACAAAGTGCAGAACATTAAAGATATAGCCGGTATGATTCAACGTTTGGTGCCGGATGCAAGAATCGGAGTAGGACACGGACAAATGGAAGGTGCTGAATTAGAACGCGTGATGCTGAATTTCATCAACGACAAATACGATGTACTCGTTGCTACTACCATCATTGAATCGGGACTGGATATTCCCAACGCAAATACGATGCTAATTAATGACGCACAGAATTTTGCATTGAATGTGCTGCACCAGTTGCGCGGGCGCGTGGGGCGAAACAATCAGAAAGCATTTTGTTACATGTTAATACCGTCTAAAGATATTTTGAACGACAATGCCCGAAAGCGCCTCAAAGCGATTGAAGATTTTTCCGACATCGGCAGTGGCTTTCAAATTGCGATGCGCGATTTGGATATTCGAGGCGCAGGCGATATTCTTGGCGCAGAACAAAGTGGGTTTATCGCCGAAATAGGATTCGAGATGTATCAAAAAATCCTCAACGAAGCAATGCTTGAGTTGAAAGAAACCGAACTCGGCGAGCAAATGGCAGACAACGAAGCACTTATTCACCGTGATTGCGTGATAGAAACCGACCTCGGACTGCAACTCCCTTCCGATTACGTTACCAATGTGAGCGAACGGATGAGTTTATACAAAGAGTTAGACAGCATTAAAACAGACGAAGAATTAACAAAATTTGAAAAGAAACTGTTGGATGTGTTTGGTCCGTTACCTGAAGAAACTGCGGAACTATTAAAAATAATTCCTTTACGAAAAGAAGCGCTCCGTTTCCATTTTGAAAAAATTGTGCTTAAAAACAGAAACTTTACCGGTTATTTTATCGGAAATATGAACTCACCATTCTTCCAATCGGAACTTTTTACTAAAATATTGGATTTCTTACAAAAACATCACCCGCGGGTAGAGATGAAAGCCGTAAACGGTAAACCACAACTCATTATAAAAAATGTTAAAAGTGTGGGAGAGGCAATAGAGTGGTTGAAGCAAACAAAATGTAATTAAGAAGTAAACATTTTTCTAAAACCGTTTGGGTGTAATTTCAAGAATTTTATGTTTATTTGCGGAAATTGAAACCATCAATATGAATCGTAAATTTTTAATGATAATCAGTAGCATAACTGTAGTTGCTTTTTTAGTGTATTTACTATTTTTTTCTGAAAACAACATAAAAAAACATCGAGAATTGAATACAAAAATTAAACATTTGGACGAAAATATAGCCAAAACAAAAAATCAAATCAATAATACATATACTTTTGAGCAATTGGAAAATGATACTGCAGGAAAATTAGAAAAGTATGCTCGTGAACAACTGAATCTTCAAAAACCTGATGAAGATGTATTTGTGGTAATATATAAATAAGTATAGAAATAAGTGAAAGGGTAATAAATAATTATTCATCTTTTTCTGTTATTTTGCACCCTCATTTAATTAAGAAGCAGTTCACAATGGAAATTTCAACGAAGTACGACCCCAAAGAGATTGAAAATAAGTGGTATAAATATTGGGAAGAAAACCAATTTTTTGCGTCCAAACCCGATGAACGTCCGCCATATACAATAGTCATTCCGCCGCCCAATGTAACTGGTGTCCTGCACATGGGACACATGCTGAACAACACGATTCAGGATGTTTTGATTCGCCGTGCCCGCATGTTGGGTTTTAACGCGCTGTGGGTGCCCGGCACCGACCACGCCTCCATTGCTACTGAAGCAAAAGTGGTGGCTATGTTAAAAGAAAAAGGTATTGACAAAAATTCGCTTACACGGGAACAGTTTTTAGAACATGCGTGGGAGTGGAAAGAGAAACACGGCGGCATTATTTTGCAACAGTTAAGAAAATTAGGCGCTTCGTGCGATTGGACACGTACCAAATTTACTATGGATGAAGATTTGTATGATTCTGTAATTGATGTATTTATTGATTTATACGAAAAAGGATTGATTTATAAAGGCGTGCGGATGGTAAACTGGGACCCTAAAGCGCTTACCGCAGTTTCAGATGAAGAAGTGGTTTACCAAGAAGTACAATCGAAATTGTATTATGTTCGTTATAAAATTGAAAATACAGAAAATGAATTTGTAACTGTGGCTACTACACGCCCTGAAACCATTTTGGGTGATGTGGCTGTGTGTATGCACCCTGATGATGAACGTTTCAAGCATCTGAAAGGAAAACGTTGTTGGGTACCCTTGCTCAATCGTTCTATTCCCCTAATATTTGACGAATACGTAGAGCGCGAATTTGGTACGGGCGCACTTAAAATTACTCCTGCACACGACCTCAACGACTATCATATCGGAATTAAGCATCAACTGCCCTCTATCAATATTTTTAATGATAATGGTACTTTAAATGAAAATGCAGAAATTTTAATTGGAATAGACAGATTTGAAGCACGTAAGCAAATTGTGCCGTTGCTGGAAGCCGCCGGAAATATGGTAAAAATTGAGGATTACGTAAATAAAGTAGGTTTTTCAGAACGTACAAATGAAGTGATTGAACCCAAATTGTCGCAACAATGGTTTTGCGACATGGCAGCGTTGGCAAAACCGGCATTAGACGTAGTTATGGATAACTCCATTCGTTTCTTTCCCGAAAAACTGAAAAACACTTACTCCCACTGGATGGAAAATGTGAAAGATTGGTGCATCAGCCGCCAATTGTGGTGGGGACACCGCATTCCTGCATACTATACACCCAATGGCGAAGTTGCTGTAGCGAAAACAAAGGAGGAAGCGTATGATAAATTACGAATGACGAATGACGAATTACGAGTTGAGGATTTAAAACAGGATGAGGATGTGATGGATACATGGTTTTCTTCGTGGTTGTGGCCCATATCAGTGTTCGACGGTATTCGTAAACCTGATAATGAAGAAATTAAATACTACTATCCTACAACAGTATTGGTAACGGCTCCCGAAATTATTTTCTTTTGGGTGGCTCGTATGATTATGGCCGGTTTGGAGTGGCGCAATGGTATTCCTTTCCGCGATGTGTACTATACAGGGATTGTACGCGACAAATTACGCCGAAAAATGTCGAAATCGCTTGGAAACTCGCCAGACCCTATTGAACTGATGGAGAAATACGGCGCCGACGGAGTGCGTATAGGTATGTTGTTCTGTTCGCCAGCCGGAAACGACCTCATGTTCGACGAAGCGCTGTGTGAACAGGGAAGAAATTTTTGCAATAAAATATGGAACGCCTTTCGCTTGGTTAAAGGATGGGAAGTGGCTGAAAACATTCCACAACCGGAACATACAAAAATTGCCATTGAGTGGTTCTCAAATCGTTTAAACGAAGTAGCACGCCGTTTAGAAGACGATTTTACCAAATACCGCCTCAGCGAAGCACTAATGAGCATCTATAAATTGCTCTGGGACGACTTCTGCTCCACTTTCTTAGAAATTGTTAAACCACCATATCAACAACCCATTGACACAAAATCATTAACCGAGATTGTTGATATTTTTGACAAATTATTAAGATTATTACATCCCTTTATGCCATTTATTACAGAGGAATTATGGCAAACCTTAGTACCACGTGCAGAAAAAGAATCCCTTATGTTTGCCCCAATGCCCAAATTTGAGGCAATACCCGATGAACTTCTATTAACTTCTTTTGAAAACACCTTAAAAATTGTAGAACAAATCCGCCGAATCCGCGCAGAAAAAAACATTGCACAAAAGGTATCATTAAAATTATTTATAGTACGAAGCGAAGAGTACCACATATCCCCTTCAAATTTTGAAGGGGTGCCCGAAGGGCGGGGTAGTTTATATGACACATTTTCTGCAATCATACAAAAACTCTGCAACTTAGAATCCATTGAATATGTATCCGAAAAACCGTCAGGAAGCGTTTCGTTTATTGAAAATAAAACAGAATACGCTATTCCTTTAGCAGATACTGTGAATGTAGAAGAAGAATTGAAAAAACTGCAAGAAGAATTAAAATACACGGAAGGTTTTTTGAAATCGGTATTAAACAAACTGTCGAACGAAAAATTTGTAGCGGGCGCGCCGGAGCAAGTAGTTGCCAACGAGCGCAAAAAACAAGCCGATGCGGAAACCAAAGTTGCAATGCTGAAAGAGCAAATTGGTAATTTATTTTAGGGTATAGTAGAGTGTTTTATTCGGAAAAATTACGAAATATACTAAAGTATTCACCTAAAGGCGAGGGATTTACCCCAAGATGGTGACATTAAAGTTAAAAGCAAGCCCTTTGGGTCAACCTAAATCCTGTTGAGATTTTTTTGAAAAAATGACAAAAAAATTTAACTTAAAAAATCTAATTCATTATCCCCAAAAGTAGTTTTTAATATTTGCTCTCTTTTAGCCCCTCTAACTTTTATTTGGAGAACTATTTCAGGTTCAATTATAGCCATCTCTAATGATTATAATGAATAGCTTGTATCATTTTTTGATACTTTTGAAACAAAAATTATTACCCTTAAACCGTAATTATGATTTACAAATTATGCAAAACAAATTTATCCTGATTGGCCACTGCTTTCCGCAAATAGCTTAAAGTGGTGGCAAAAAAAATTATTGGGAAATAAAATGAAAAAAAATAACAAAAACAAGTAAAAAACGTTAAATAAAAAAAATATGAAAAAAATAAATTTAATTACTATAACCGCATTCGTAGCATTAGTGCTTCTCTTCTTCGTTTAGCCCAAATCTTCATTGGACATCGTATTAAAAAAACAAAATAATAAATGAATTTTTATATCAAAACTTAATAAATAATGTGCCAATGAATTTTATACAAAAACTTAAAACCCAGAAAAATATATTAAATAAGATAGAGTTAATATTTGCTTTTATTTT
>Ga0209628_10000455_pt1 | contig 24868 bp, 22 predicted proteins | sample TergutCu122P4_FD_187285 | JGI IMG/M metagenome (GOLD analysis project Ga0209628, IMG submission 187285) | Cubitermes ugandensis P4 segment gut microbial communities from Kakamega Forest, Kenya - Cu122 P4 (SPAdes) (version 2) | ecosystem: Host-associated > Arthropoda: Insects > Digestive system...
CTTCGCTCATCGGGTAAATCCCTCAGAAATCAATTCACCTTTAACGCTTCTCGGGGGAATTCGGCGTACTGCAAGGTCAAACAAAACCACTGTCCATGCGGCAGCTCGGGGTTTCGCAGGGCAGACTTTGTACCCCAAAATCGGGGGGGTGTCGAATTCGGGCATCCTCCTACGCTTGCTGTTTTCGCTTACGCAGGCTTATCCGCTCTACGCTTGCTTGCCACGCTTGCTTGCCACAACTTGCTTGCCACAAACTTGCTTGCCACAAACTTGCTTGCCACAACTGTGCAAATTGAGGCGAACGCAGTACAATACGCGGCGACCCCTTGGGGGCGTAGCTCAGTTGGGAGAGCGTCTGGTTCGCAATCAGAAGGTCGGGAGTTCGATCCTCCCCGTCTCCACCACCACACGACGCCCAACCGTTCTCGGTTGGGCGTTTTCTTTTGCGGAATCCGCATACCACTCGGGGTTCCCGCCCGTTCTGCGGGTGCCCCGAGTCGCGACTTTTTAGCCTGCTCGCCTGATGCTGCTGCCTTGAGCCTCCCTCTGTTTTGAACGCTCAACGCACCGCAAGCGACAGCAAGACCGGAGTGCTAGAATGGCGCCTTCGCCAACAAGCCCATGCCCATCGTCATGTTTGATGCCTTGATGCCCAAAGAGGGCAAGTATTTCGACTATTTCAACGCTCACAGCGAGCTGGTTGAACTGGGCGGTTCGGCGCTGACCAAGCTGATCGAAGCGCTGACCGATGGTTCCGCCGACGCCCAGGCGCTGGTCGACGAGATCGACCGGCTCGAAAGCCAGGCCGACAAGATCACCCACGATCTTCTGGCACAGTTGCATACCTCCTTCATCACCCCCTTCGATCGCGACGAAATTCACCAGCTCATCAATGGCATGGACAACATTCTCGACATGATCCAGGACGTTGCCGAGGCCACCTCGCTGTACGACATCCAGCGCATCCCGGCCGAAGCCAGGGAAATGACCAGCGCCACCGAGCGCTGCTGCAAGCACATCCGCGCCGTGGTCAAGCTGTTGCACAACATGGATAACGCGCCGGAAATCCTCAAGCTGTGCCACGAGGTCATCGACCTGGAAGCGGAGGTGGATAGCCAGTTGCGCGTGGCGATGTCGAAAACCTTCCGCGAGGAACCCGATGTCCGCGAGGTCATCAAGCTCAAGGAAATTTACCAACTGATCGAGTCGGTGACCGACCGCTGCAAGGATGTGGCCGGCACGATCGAATCCATCGTGCTCGAAAATTCCTGAGCGCCGCCGATGCAGACCCTGAACATCAGTCTGGGGGTCATGGTGACCCTGGTAGTGGTGGCCTTGCTGTTCGATTTCATGAACGGCTTCCACGACGCCGCCAACTCGATCGCCACCATCGTCTCGACCCGCGTCCTGAAGCCGCAGCATGCCGTGCTGTGGGCCGCCAGCTTTAACTTCCTGGCCTATTTCCTGTTTCACCTGAAAGTCGCCGCCACCATCGGCAAGGGCACCATTGATCCCAACATCGTCGATCATTACGTGATTTTCGGGGCGCTGGTCGGGGCCATCGGCTGGAATCTGATTACCTGGTACTACGGCATTCCTTCCTCCTCTTCGCACGCCCTGGTCGGCGGCCTGGTCGGGGCCGCCGTCTGCAAGGCCGGCTTCGGCAGCCTGATCGCCTCCGGCGTGCTGAAAATCATCGCCTTCATCTTCATCGCTCCCCTGCTCGGCTTCCTGGTCGGCGGCCTGTTGATGGTCGCCGTGTCATGGATCTGCCGCGGCATGACGCAGCGCCGGGTAGACAAGCATTTCCGCCGCTTCCAACTGCTTTCGGCAGCGGCCTACAGCCTTGGCCACGGCGGCAACGACGCGCAAAAAACGGTCGGCATCATCTGGCTGATCCTGATTACCGCCGGCCTGTCGACCACCGAATCGGAAATTCCCGGCTGGGTCGTGCTCGCCTGTTACTCGGCCATGGGCCTGGGCACCCTGTTCGGCGGCTGGCGCATCATCAAGACCATGGGCAATCGCATCACCAAGCTGAACCAGGCGCGTGGCTTCTGCGCCAACAGCGGCGGCGCCTTCACCCTGTTCCTGGCCTCGGCCTTCGGCATCCCGGTGTCGACCACCCACACCATCACCGGCGCCATCGTCGGCGTCGGCACCACGCGCGGCGCCCGGCGGGTGCGCTGGGATGTCGCCGGCAACATCGTCTGGGCCTGGATTCTGACCATTCCGTGCAGCGCGCTGCTGGCCGGTATGGGCTGGTACCTCGGCGGCCTGGTGCTGTAGGGCCGCACCCCGAGCGGGCCGCACCGCCCGCTGCTAGAATGGCGATCCGCGATCCAGCCCCATTTCAGCCTCATTCCCGCGCTACGTCATGAGCCACGAAATCCCTCCCGCCGCCCCGGCCGCCCATTTCATCAGGAACATCATCGAGGCCGATCTGGCGGCGGGCAAGCACGCCCAGCGCCGCTGGGTCGGCCGTCCCGGCCCCGCTGCCGACCATGCCGCCGCGCCCCTCGATCCGGCGCGCATCCGCACCCGCTTTCCGCCCGAGCCGAACGGCTATCTGCACTTCGGCCATGCCAAGTCGATCCTGCTCAACTTCGGCCTCGCCGCCCAATACGGCGGCCGCTGCCACCTGCGTTTCGACGATACCAACCCGGAAAAGGAAGAGCAGGAATACGTCGATTCCATCGTCGACTCGGTTCAATGGCTCGGCTGCTCGTGGGAGATGGGTGACGAGAACAACCGCTACTACGCCTCCGATTATTTCGACTGGATGTTCGCCTTCGCCGAATACCTGATTTCTGCCGGCCATGCCTACGTCGACAGCCAGTCCGCCGAGGCCATGCGCGCCAACCGCGGCACGCTGACGCAGCCGGGCAAGGATTCGCCTTACCGCAACCGCAGCGTTGCCGAGAATCTGGATTTGTTCCAGCGCATGAAGGCCGGCGAATTCGCCGATGGCGCGCACGTCCTGCGCGCCAGAATCGACATGGCCGCGCCCAACATCAACCTGCGCGACCCGGCCATCTACCGCATCCGCCACGCCAGCCACCACAACACCGGCGACAAATGGTGCATCTACCCGATGTACACCTATGCCCATCCCATCGAGGACGCGCTGGAGTGCATCACCCATTCCATCTGCACGCTCGAATTCGAGGATCAGCGGCCCTTCTACGACTGGCTGCTGGAGCGCCTGGCCGAGGGCGGCCTGGTGCAGCGCCCGCTGCCGCAGCAGATCGAGTTCTCGCGCCTGAATCTGACCTATATCGTGCTCTCCAAGCGCAAACTGATCCAGTTGGTCGATGACAAGCATGTGGATGGCTGGGACGACCCGCGCCTGCCGACCCTGGTCGGCGCCCGCCGGCGCGGCTATGCGCCGGAAGGTTTCCGGCTCTTCGCCGAGCGCATCGGCGTCTCCAAAAACGACTCGCTGATCGATTACGCGCTGTTCGAGGACGCCCAGCGCGAAGTCATGAACGAATCCGACCAGCGCCGCGTCGCCGTGCTCGACCCCTTGAAACTCATCATCGACAACTATCCGGCCGGCCAGTTCGAGGACTGCCAGACCCCCAACCACCCGCTGCACCCTGAACTCGGCGAGCGCACCATGCCCTTCGGCCGCGAACTGTGGATCGAGGCCGAGGATTTTCAGGAAATCCCCGAAAAAGGCTTTCGCCGCCTGTTCCCCGGCAACAAGGCGCGCCTGCGCTACGGCTACGTCGTCGAATGCACCGGCTGCGACAAGGATGCCACCGGCAAGGTCATCGCCGTGCATTGCGCCTACCTGCCCGACACCAAATCCGGCACGCCGGGCGCCGACAGCGTCAAGGTCAAGGGCAATCTGCATTGGGTTTCGGCGGCCCACGCCTGCCCGGCGGAAATCCGCCTGTTCGACCGCCTGTTCCGCGTCCCGGCCCCCGGCGCCCGGCGCGAGGGCGACGCCCCCGACCTGGAACGCAACTTCCTCGACGACCTCAACCCGGCCTCAAAAACCGTCATCACCGCCCAACTCGAACCCAGCCTGAAAAACGCCCGGCCGGAACAACGCTTCCAGTTCGAGCGCCACGGCTATTTCGTCGCCGACCGCCACGACGCACAACCCGGCCAGCCGGTATTCAACCGCACGGTCACGCTCAAGGATTCCTGGGGTAAGGAGAACTGATTCCATTTCCAAATCAACCGATGACTTTGTCGGCTTCGCTTGCCGTACAACCGTACTGTCTGCGCTTCGCCTTCGCGTCCTCGGCTGATTTGAAAATGGAATGACGCAGCCGGAAGCCGGGATGCGACAGGTATGCAGCTACCCAGGGAAAAGGCGCGTGAACCAGCTTTTTTTCTCGCTTTTCAGCCGCTGCTGAAATTGTCCCAGATCGACGCCGTCATCCTTCCCGGCTTGGCTGAACCATTCGCGGTAAGCCCTGTCTTCGCCCTTGATATGCCTGATGAGCCAGAGCTTCAGGGTGTCATTCAACTCCGCCGCGATATTTTCGCCGCGCCCGATGCGCTCCTGATATTTCTGCATTTTGTGCACGAATGCCTCGTGGATTTTTTTGTGCGCGTGCAGAAATTCGTAATTCACCTCCTCCAGCATCGCTTCCTCGAATGAAAAATGCGATTCCGTGTAGTCGATGGCGTCGTTCAAAACGGCGGCGACCCGGCGCTGGGTTTCACTGGCCCCTGGTATGCTTACAGCATCGTGAAGTTCGTTGATGTAATCGACGATGCGTTTGTGCTGCCTGTCGATGACTTCGATGCCGATAGTCAAATCGTCGTTCCAGCTCAGATAGGCCATGTGTGTTTGTCTCCATTGTGATGGTATGGTTTTTAACGTCAGGGTTTGCCGGCGACGAAGTCGTCCGGCATTTGCAGCGCGACCACCTCGCCCTCGGCGGTGATGACGCCGTTGACATGAACGGTGGCTTCGACGAGCACCTTGCGCCCCTTGATTTCCTTGACCCGGCCGCGGATTTCCAGCTCTGGCCCGAGCGGCGTCGGTTTCAGGTAGCTGACGCGCAGCGTCCCGGTGACGAAGCGGAAGGCCGGCAGGCTGTCCAGTGGCCGGTTCTCGGCGCGGTACATCGCAGCGGCGGCGGTGCCGGTGCCGTGGCAGTCGATCAGCGAGGCCAGCAGACCGCCGTAGACGAAACCAGGAATGGCGGTGTGCTCGGGTTTCGGCTGGAAGCGGGTGACCGTCTCGTCGCCGTCCCAATAGGTCTTGATCTGGTGCCCGTGCTCATTCAAGCGACCGCAGCCATAGCAATGGGCGACGTTTTCCGGGTAGTAATCCTGAAAGGCGTGCATGCGGTTTCCTTTTCCTGAACGGTGTGGTCATGTTCAGCCGAGGGGATGACAGGGCTGTGACAAGACCACTCGCTGCCAAATTACTGTAACAGGAAAGAGGCTTTTTCGCGCACCTTGATGTCCGGGTTGTCGATGGCCACGATCTCGAAGTGGATCGGGTTGGCGCCTTGCTTGCCGGCCTCGGGCGGCACGCGGACGACGGCGTTGAAGCCGTGCAGCGTGGCGGCCGGGACGTCGACTTCGTTGCCGTCGGCGATCTCGGCGCCGGGCAGGCCGTCGACGGTCACCCGGTAGCGATGCGCCCGCTCCTCGGTATTCATGATTTGCAGCATGTAGACGTTCTCGATGCGGCCGTCGTCGGCTTCGCGGGCGAGCACGGAGCGGTCGCGGATGATGTCCACCTTGAGCGGCATGCGATGCGTCAGGAACCAGCCGGCGAGGCCGGTAATCAGCAGCAGGATGGCGGTGTACAGCACGATGCGCGGGCGCACGATATGGCGCAGGATGTCCTGGCGCGACAGGTGCTGGGCCATCGCCGTTTCGGTCGAGTAGCGGATCAGGCCGCGCGGCTGCTTGACCTTGTCCATGACCTGATCGCAGATGTCGATGCAGGCGGCGCAGCCGATGCATTCGTACTGTAACCCCTTGCGGATGTCGATGCCGGTCGGGCAGACCTGCACGCACAGGTCGCAATCAATGCAGTCGCCGCGCCTGGCCGTTGTCGGGGCGGCATCCTTGCGGCGCACGCCGCGCGGTTCGCCGCGCTCGGGGTCGTAGGAGATAATCAGGGTGTCGGGATCGAACATCACGCTCTGAAAGCGGGCATAGGGGCACATGTACTTGCACACCTGCTCGCGCAGGAAGCCGGCCATCAGGTAGGTGAAACCGCCGTAGAAGAAGATCCAGAAGATTTCCCAGCCGCCCAGGGTGCCGTGCAGTACCGACTGGGTCAGTTCGCTGACCGGGGTGAAGTAGCAGACCAGGGTAAAGCCGGTCCACAGCGCCAGCGCTCCCCACAGCAGATGTTTGGTCAGCTTGATGCGCAGCCAGGATGCGTCGCGCGGCCCCTTGTCGCGCTTGATGCGGGCGTTGCGCTCGCCTTCGACCCAGTTCTCGATCCACATGAAGATTTGCGTGTAGACCGTCTGCGGGCAGGCGTAGCCGCAGAACAGCCGGCCGGCCACGGCGGTGACCAGAAACAGCGCATAGGCCGAGACGATCAAGAGGGCGCTGAGATAGATCACGTCCTGCGGCCAGAAGACGACGCCGAAAATGTAGAACTTGCGCTCGACCAGGTGCAACAGTACCGCCTGGCGGCCGTTCCACTGTAGCCACGGGGTGACGTAGAAGATGATCTGGGTGAACAGTACCAGCGCGATCCGCCAGTTATCGAAATAGCCGCGGGCGCGCTTGGCGTAGATGACTTTGTGTTTCTCGTAGAAGGAGATGGGGGCGGGATCGGGTTCCTGGCGGGAGGGGCTGGCGGGCTGGCTCATTGAACGGGGGGATTGATTCGCAGACGATTGGTCGGGCGGAAACCGGTCGGGCTGATTGTCCGGGCGATCCGGCGGCACCAAGCTGGCCTGCGGGGCGAGTTGGAAGGGAAATGCCATCGGATGACTTGCCGGTCAATCGCCGCGGCGCTGCGTGCGTGGGGGCGCGAGTCCGTGGTTGCCGCCGGTTTCCGGAATGTCTTTAATCAAGATGCGTGCCTGACTCGCTCTGCCCAAGTAAATCGAAACGAATCAATGGCTTATGCTCCACATGCCCCATTGCTCACAGGCGGCACAGGGATTTTGTGTCATTATTGCCAGTATCGATTGGCTAAAGTGACAAATTCGACATGAACTCCCCCATCCTCAGTGAATTGCTGTCCTTTCTCGACAGCTTGCCCGAGCCGCGCATCGTGATGGATGCCGATTACCGTATCGTCGCCGCCAATGCCGCCTATTTGCGCGAATTCTCGGGTGGTACGGCGGTTGCCGGGCGCTTCTGCTACGAGGTTTCGCACCGCTTCGACGTACCCTGCGACCAGGCCGGCGAATCCTGCCCGCTGAAGCTCAGCCTGGAAGCCGGGGCATCGCAGCGGGTGCTGCATCTGCACCATACGCCGCGCGGCGACGAGCACGTCGCTGTCGAAACCATGCCCATCCGCGACGATAAGGGGCGGATCGCCTACTTCGTCGAAACCATGCGCATCGTCCGCCAGGCCAGTAGCCGGCCGGCGGCGTGGGGCCTGGTCGGCCGCTCGCCGGCCTTCGTCGCCATGCTCGACAAAGTGCTGCGCGTCGCCCCGTCCGATGCCGCCGTGTCGCTGCTCGGCGAGACCGGCACCGGCAAGGATCTGGTCGCCCACGCCATCCACGAGGCCAGCGCCCGCGCAGCCGGTCCCTTCGTCGCCGTCGACTGCGCCGGCATGACCGAGACGCTGTTCGAGAGCGAATTATTCGGTTACGAGAAGGGTGCCTTCACCGGCGCCGCGCATCGCAAGCAGGGGCTGGTCGAGGCTGCCAGCGGCGGCACGCTGTTTCTCGACGAGATTGGCGAATTGCCGCTGACGCTGCAAGTCAAGCTGCTGCGCCTCCTGGAGACCGGCACCTATCGCCGGGTCGGCGGACTGGAATGGCTACCCGCCGATTTCCGCCTGATTACCGCCACCCACCGCGACCTGCGCGCCATGGTGCAGGAGGAGAGCTTTCGCCGCGACCTGTACTTTCGCATCAACACCTTCCCGATTCACATCCCGGCGCTGCACGAGCGAGCGGAGGACATTCCGCTGCTGGCCAATTCGCTGCTCGCACGGGTCGGCCGCCAGTGCCGCCGCCGCTTCTCGCCGGCGGCGCTGGCCTGGCTTGCCGGTCGCCGTTTCAGCGGCAATATCCGCGAACTACGCAACCTGATCGAGCGGGCAACGCTGCTGGCCGACGGCGAGTTGATCGACATCGCCCACCTCGACGATCCGGCCGATGCCGTACCAGCGGCGCCGCCAGTCAGCGACGACGCCTTTCGCCTGTCCGAAGTGGTCGACCTGGCCACGCTCGAACGGCGTTACCTCGCCTGGGCCAGATCTCGTCCGGATGGCGATCCGGCCGCTCTGGCCAGTCGTCTGGGCGTCAGCCCGCGCACCCTGTATCGCAAGCTGCAAACTGGTCGCGCCGGCTGATTTAAAAATGGAATAATGGGTGAGTTCCCCTTTTCACCGGAGCGCCATCATGAGTCACAAACACGCCCACCTGCTGCGCAGCATTTTCCATGATCCACCGCCGGCCAATGTCCACTGGCGCGAAGTCGAGTCGCTGCTGCATCACCTCGGAGCCGACGTCGAACCGGCTCACGGCGCCCGTTTCAAGGTCACGCTGAACCGCCATGAAGGCTACCTGCACCACCCGCACAACAGCAGCACCTGTTCGCGTACCGACATCAAGGCTTTGCGCGAGGTGCTGACTCATGCCGGGGTGACGCTGGCCCGCTATGAGGCGGGCGAATGACGGAGCCATGTCAATAACCTATGGCAGGCTCGTGCGAAAACATAACATCTGAATTCACCGGCCTGCCCAGCTTTTGCGCAGACCCGAATGATGAGCTGGGCCTATTCTGAACTCAGCGTGACATGCCAGGCAAAGCAATCCGCCAACCGTTCTGGAATACCAGGAGCATTTATTTTCACCCAGTCCGCTATCTCGCTGGTTTCAAGGATTGTCGCGGCGCCACTCCACACAGCCAAGGGTTTGGCGCCCTTTACCGGGTCTGTTGAGTAGAAGAAGTAGGGACTATCACCAACGCTGGCGTCCGAAAACACGATAGACCAACCATCACGCTTGAACGATTTGTACACGGTGACTTTTTCCAGCTTTTGCTGCCTGGCTATGGCGGCTTCCAATTGTGCTTTCCGGCGAGTGGTCAGCCCACGGTCGACGCCAGCGCACGGCGCTGAGTTGACCCAGGAAATCGACTGCTCATATTCCTGCTCCGTGATGACTCTGTCACGGAGGGCTTCGCTCATGATTTTGAGCAAGTGAGCTTTGTTATCAGCAGAAAGCGCTGGCTCGGCAAAGCTGTAATCGACAGCGGCAAAAAGCAAGATGGAAAGCAACCACTTCATTGATCGGCCCGGCGCCGCGTCAGCGACCCTTGCGACCGAATTTCTCGGCCAACTGATTGAGCTTGGCGGTGCGCAGTTCTTCCGCTTTGGCCGCCGCTTCGGCGGCCCTGGCGGCGGCTTGTGTCGCTCGCCGCTGCTCGTTCTGCTTCTTGAAGCGTTGGCGCAACAGTTCGGCGGCGTGCTGGCGGTTTTCTTCGGTGACGGCGTCGGCTGGCGTGCCGTCGAGGTTCAGGCGCACGGTCGCTTTTTCCATCTCCTTCAGGTAACGGGTCGAGATGGTATGGCTGCGCATGGCCAGGCGCAGGGCCTTTTTTTCCAGATCCGGCATTTGGGCCAGCACCTGTTTGTCGATGCCGATGGCCAGCGGGCTGTGATTGCGAAAAACAGCGAAGCGCGCCTGCAAATCCTTGAGCAGGGCGCGGGGATCAAGCGGCGTGACGGCAGGCGGTTCGTCGTGGGTCATGATCGGTCGGAAATCGGGTCGGGCAGGAGGTGAAGGGTAGCATGAAGCCGGCGCGGGAGGCGCAGGCCGCAATGTGCTCAAACCTGACCACGGCGCGAAGCGAGAAGCCCTATGCCTTCAGGCCGGGGTCAAGCGAGCCCAGCGTGATTTCGGTGCCGGAGGCGCCCCAAACTCGTGGCGAGGAAGCTTAAGGGCTTCAGCCCGGAGTGACTCACCGTCATAAGCGGGCGATGCGCTGATGGGCGACCGCCGGCAGCCAGGCGGCGAGACGGCCGCGGCCGGGCAGAAGCAGGTCGGGGGCGATTTCGGCCAGCGGCCACAGCACGAAAGCGCGCAGATGCAGGCGCGGGTGCGGCAGGGTCAGTTCGGGCAGATCGAGGCGGCGCTGATCGTAGAGCAGCAGGTCGAGATCGAGGCTGCGCGGGCCGTTCTTCTCGCCGCGCAAACGGCCGAAGCGGGATTCGATGACGAACAGTTCGGCCAGCAGTTGCGCCGGGGCCAGCGTCGTGTCGAGCAGGACGACGGCGTTGATGAAATCGGGCTGGTTGGCGAGGCCGACCGGCGCCGTGCGATACAGCGATGAACAGCGCAACAGGCGGCTATCGGGCAGGTTGGCCAGCGCGGCGAAGGCGGCGCGGATGACACAGGCCGGGTCGCCGATATTGGAGCCGAGCGCGACGTAGGCGAGGCTCATGCGGTTTGCCGGCAACAATCAAGTGATGAGTGCGCCAATGCCCTCATCCCGGCCTTCCCCCGCCAGCAGGGGAGGGAGCAATCTTCCATCATGACAATCGGATTCATAGGATCGCCCTGGTCTATGCCCCCTGCGTCAGCCATTCATCCAGCGCTGCCGGCAGTTGCTCGACGAGCAGCGCGTGGCGGCCGGACATCCAGCCGTGGAGGGGGCCGGGGGGGCGGTGGGGGAGGATTTCCTTGATGAGCGCGGCGGCGGTGACATGATCGTTGATGAGGCCGAGTTCGTCTTGCAGGCGACCGAGGGCGGCGAGGCTGGGAGCGAGGCGCTTGGCGGGGAGCAGCGGGGCGAAGAATTCGCTGGCGTAGCGCAGTTTTTTGCAGGCGATGCGCAGGCGGTGGCGGTCGGCGGCGTTGAGCGTGGCGTGTTTTTCGGCGAGTTTGCGGGCACGCCGCGTGTGTTGCGCCAGGCGCCGGCTGGCGAATTTTTTCAGCGGCAGCGGCAGGATGTCGGCGAGGGCGTAGACGGCGGCGGTGAATTCGACGATCAGGCGCGGGGTTTCACGCAGGGCGAGGATGCGGGCGATGGTGCGGCGGGCGCGGCGGGCGCGCTGGCGGGCGGTGTCGCGCAGGCGGTTGAGGTCGCGGTGGTCGGGGAATTGCGCCTGGATCGGCGGCAGGATTTCGCCGAGAAAGACATCCCAGTTGCGGGCCTCGCCCAGAGCGCTGGCCAGGGTTTGCCAGGTCTGGCCGTAGGCGGCGACGAATTCCGGCGGCAGCGCCGGGGCGAACAGTTTGATGGCCGAACGCAGCCGGCGCAGGGCGACGCGGGCCTGGTGGACGAATTCGATCTGGCCGCCGTCTTGCAGGCCCGGTTCGTTACGCTGGAAGTGTTCGAGGCAGGTCAGGGCGATGCTGCGAAAGGCTTCGATCGGCGTCATGCCGGCCGCGAGCGACGGCGGCCTGGCTTTGCCGGGTTGCGGCGCGGCGTTGGTGAATAGCCGGTAGCCGCGCTCGGCCTTGCTGGCGATGGCCGGGTAGAGTTGCAGGTGTTTTTGCAGGCTGCGGGTGAGGCCGAAGATGTCGGCGACGCGGCCTTCGATCAGTTCCAGTTCGATTTCGCAAATGACTTGGCGGCGCTCGCCGCTGGCGATGTGGCCGCGGTCGAGCGCCAGTTCGATCAGCGATTCGGCGAAGGGCACGCGCCAGGTCTGGCGGCGGAAATCGGTGGTGAAGATGGGGGTCAGGCGCGGCGTTGCCGTGGCGAGAAAGTTTTTCAGGTCGGGGACGTCGACGTGGCTGAAATCGAATTGTCCGGGCCGGGCCGGGGCTTCCCATTCGCTGCGCACGGCCAGGCCGCCGCTGGCCGGCTCGGCCGATTTGACGGTGAGCAGCCAGTCGATGCCCTGGCGGCGAAAGCGCAGGGCGACGCGGCGCTGGTGCAGGGCCAGTTCCGGCGTGTCGTAATAGGTGTTGAAGAGGCGTTGCCGCTGTGTCGGCAGGCCGGCGAGCAGCGGCTGCCCGGCCAGTTTGCGGGCGGTTTTGGCATCCAGCCGCAGCTTCAGTTCGATTTCGGTGCTCATGCTCAGTGCTCACCCCTCTCGCGCGGGATGGCCGGGCCGGTCGCGCCGTCGAAGCCGAGTTGCGGCAGGATGGCCAGTTCGGCGGCGCTGTGCACGCCCTCGGCGATGACGGTCAGGCCGATGTTGTGGGCGATGTCGCACAAGCCCTTGAGGAAAGCCTGATTGCCCGGCTGGCTATCGACGGCGCGGATGAAGCTGGCGTCGACCTTGAGATAATCGAGGCCGATGTCGTGCAGGCGGCCGATTTCGCTGAACTGGCGGCCGAAATGCTCGATGCCGAGGCGGCAGCCGAGCGGCCGCAGGGCGTTGCAGAAAATCTGGAAGGCCGGGAAGTGGCGAAAAACGCCGACCTCGGAGATTTCCAGCCACAGGCGCGGCGCCAGTTCTTTGCGGGCGCCGATCTGGGCCAGCAGGCGATTGCAGAAATGGGCGTCGATGATCGACTCGCCGGAGAGATTGACCGCCACCGCCGGAGTACCGGCGGCAATTCGTTCGAGCGCCAGGCGGACGGCGGCGAGATCAAGCTCGGCGGTCATCGCCAGACGCGAGGCCATCGGCATGAAGCTGCCGGCGGCCAGCCATTCGCCGCCTTCCACCGCTTGCAGGCGCAGCGGGCATTCGAGATGGAGCAGTTGGCCGCGGCTGTCGGCGACCGGGAATTCGATCAGGCGCAGGCGCTGGGTCTGGATCGCTCCGTCGAGCAGTTTGCGCCAGTCGGCGCTGGTCGTTGCCTGCGTGGAATCGCCGCTTTCGGCGCGGCTCCAGGCAAGCGCGCCCTGTCCTTCGGCGGTGGCCAGGGCGCTGTCGAGGCGGGCCAGCAGCGCGCCGATGGGCTGGTCATGCAGATAAAGGCTGCTGGCGATGTGGCCGATGCGTTCGCCATCGATCAGGCCGGCCGAGACCAGTTCGCCGAAGGTGGTCAACAGGCGCTCGGCAACCGGCGCCGGCTCGGCCAGGCCGGGCAGCAGCAGGGCAAAATCGGCGCCATTGAGACGGGCGGCGGCCCCGCCCGGATAGCCGGCGGCGTGCTCTTGCAGGGTTATGCCGAGGCGGCGCAGCAATTCGTCGGCCAGCTCGCGACCGAGACGGCGATTGATGCCGGCCAGGTCGGCGACGCGCAACAGCAGCAGGCTGCCGGTCGGCGGCGCGTCGTCGCTGCCGAGCGCGGCGTCGAGTTGATTCAGGAAATAGGCGCGATTGGCCAGGCCGGTCAGGGGATCGAGCGTGGCTTCGCGGCGCAGCGCTTCGAGGCGCTCGGCTTCTTTCTCGAACAGGGCCTTCAGGCGCTCGACCATGGCGTTCATCGCGCGGACCACGCTTCTCAGTTCCGGCGGCCGCGGCTCGGCAATGCGGATGAAGCGTTTTTCGCTGATGGCCGCCGCTTGGTTGACGACGGCATTGAGCGGACGTTTGATGTTGTTGCGCAAAAAACGCACGGCCAGCAAGCCCACGAAGAGGCCGCCAAAGAGGAACCACAGCAACAGGTTGCGCGCTTGTTGCCACAGGGCGAGATGGGCGAAATGGCTGTGGCTGACGAGTTCGACCGTGCCGAACTGGCTCCAGCCGCTGGATACCTGCGCCCGGCCCGGTTGCGAGACGATCGGGAAGATGCGCACGAACCATTCCGGCACCTCGCCGACCGGGGCCGGGCCGATTTTCTCGATCATCACCGCGCCGTTCGGATCGATGACCCGCACCACCTGGTACTGGCCGCTGTCGAACACCGCCGCCACCTGAAGCTCGACGGTCACCGGATCCTTGTCCAGTTGCGACATCGACAGGGCCAGCGAAGCGGCGTTGTCGTTGTTCTTGATGGCGAGCTGATGGGTCAGGTAGAGGCGCGCCGCCACCATGCTGACGGCGAAGCTGCCGGCAAAGGCGATCAGCGCGCTGACGATGACGGCCAGCCAGATCTGACGAAACAGGGACATGTTTGATTACCTCACTCGAAACCTTCGGCGCGGGCGCGCGCCAGCAGATCCTGCCAGCGCGACAGGCTGCTCTTGCTGGATTGGTTGCCGGTGCCTTGCCAGAGGCCGGCGCTGTTGAAACTGAAAACCGGAGACAGATCGGGCCGCTGCGAAGCCGGGAGAATCACCGGCTTGAGGTTGTCGAGAATCAGCGGTTCGGCATTCGGCGTCGGATACCAGGCGAGCACCATGTGCGCTTGCTGGAACGGCCCGGCCGGGCCGTTCAGGCGGGCGCGAACATAGACCAGACGCAACTTGTTGACGGGCACGCCCATCGCCAGCAGCGAGAAGTATTTGGCGATGGAAAAATCCTCGCAGTCGCCGCTGCCCATGCCGATGGTTTCCAGCGGCGTCGCCCAATAATCGGTCTGGCCCCAGACGCTGATGTCATCGTCGAAGCCGATGCGCTGGTTGAAAAAATCGTTGACCCGGCGCAGTTTTTCTTTCTCGTCAAGGTTGCGGCCCTCGTTCACCAGCGTTTTCCAGTCGGCGAAGCGGGCCAGCGGCGCATTGCCGAAGCGACTGCTCAACGTCTGCTGCATGCGCTCGAAATCCAGCCCGAAGGCGGCGGGCAGGACGAGCAGCAGGAGTACGGCGAACAGCGTGGCGGCAAAACCCGGAGGAAACGGCGCGGCGTGTCTGGACAAGGCGAACGGGAAAATTTGATTAAAGAGAAAATACTATGAAATATTACACAACTGTCTCGATATGCGACCCTGATTATGTTTTAAGCCATGTAGAATGAGAGCTACCCAAAACAGTGGACAAGAGCCATGAAACAACCGATCAAGTCATTCCTGCTGCCAGCGTTGCTGGCCGTTGCCGCGGGCCAGGTCATCGCCGCCGAAACGACCGCGCCGGTCACGCTCAAGGAAGCCGTGCAGCAGGCCATCCTGCAAAGTCCCGAAGTCACCGCCCGCTGGCATGCCTACAAGGCGGCCGACGAAGAAATCGGCGTCGCCCGCGGCGGTTTTCTGCCGACGGTCGATTTGAGCGCCGGGGTGGGCCGGGATCGTTATGAGATCGACTATGCGCCGCCCGTCGGGACCGAAAAAAATAGCTACAACCGCCGTGGCTACCGCCTCACCCTGACCCAGATGCTGTTCGACGGCTTCGCCACGAGCAGCGAAGTCGACCGGCTCGGCAAGGCCAAAATGGTTCGCTTCTACGAATTGCTCGATGCCTCGGAAAACACCGCCCTCGAAGCGGCGCGCGCCTATCTCGACGTGGCGCGCTATCGCGCGCTGGAGAGTCTGGCCGAGGACAACTACGTGCAGCACAAGGCGACCAGCCAACAGATGACGCAGCGCGTCAACTCCGGCGTCGGCAAGCGCGTCGACCTGGAAATGGCCAACAGCCGTCTGGCCCTGGCCGAAATCAACCTGACCACCGACATCGCCAATCTGCACGATGTCTCGGCGCGCTATCAGCGGCTCGTCGGCAACCCGCCGCCGGCGACGGTCGCCCAGCCGGGATCGGGCGATTTCAGCGGCATGTTGCCGGCCAGCAGCGATGCCGCGCTGGGCGGCCTGTATCACAACAACCCGGCCTTGCTGGCGGCGGTCGAGAACGTCGACGCGGCGCAGTACGACATCGACGTCCGCCGCGCCGCCTACTACCCGCGCTTCGACCTGCGCGCCTATACCGACGATACCAAGCACTACCTCGGCAGCTATAACTGGTACGGGCAAAATGTCGTCGAAGTCGTGATGAACTGGAACCTGTTCCGCGGCGGTTCCGACCGCGCCCGCGAACGGCAGTACACCGAACATCGCAACACCGCGATGGATCTGCGCGAGAAGGCCTGCCGCGATACCCGCCAGACCCTGCTGATCGCCTACAACGACGTGCAGCGTCTGCGCGTCCAGAAAGAGTATCTGGCGACCCAGGTTGCCCTGCTGGAGCGCACGCTGGTGGCCTACCGCGACCAGTTCAACATTGGCCAGCGTTCCCTGCTCGACCTGCTCGATACGGTGAACGAACTATTCACCGCGCGGCGCAATGTGGTCATCAATGAAGCCGATCTTTCCCTCGGCATGTTGCGCACCTATGCCGGCATGGGCCAGTTGTTGCAGTCCCTGGGGCTGCGCCGCCTTGACGCCGGGGGGGATGTGCAGCAGGGCAATGCGGCGGCCGTCGACCTGGCCACGCTGTGCCCGCCCGAGGTGGTGACGCTGTCGCCCACCGATCGGGCCGTGCTCGATGCCCGGGCGGCGGAGATCGTGAAGAACAAGGGAGTCGCGCCGGCGCAGCACTAAGACCGCCGCGCCTTGGTCAGAAACCGCCGGCTGGAGACAGCCGGCGGTTTTTTTGGCAACCCGGTTGCTGGCCCCCCGACTGATTTTGATACCAACATGCTGGAAATCCCGACACCCCCGCCGACCCGCCTGTGCTTCGTGCGCCACGGCGAAACCGAGTGGAACGCCGTCCGGCGCATTCAGGGGCAGACCGACATCGATCTCAACGCCAGCGGCCGGCGTCAGGCCGTGGCGGTTGGCCGTTGGCTGGCAGCAACCGACATCGCCGCGCTGTACAGCAGCGACCTGCGGCGGGCCTGGCAGACGGCAGAGGCCATCGGCGATGCCCTGGGCTTGCCGCCGCAGGCTGAACCGGCGCTGCGCGAGCGGCGTTACGGCGTCTTCGAGGGGCTGACCTACGACGAGTTGCAGCGCGATCATCCGGCCGGCTACGCCGCCTTTGCCGCGCGCGACCCGGATTACGATTTCGCGAGCGGCGAGAGCCTGAAGTCGCTGTACGCCCGCGTCACCGAGGCCGTGCGGCGGATCGCCGCGCGTCATCCGGGGCGCAATGTGGTGGTGGTTGTCCACGGCGGCGTGCTCGACATCGTCAATCGCTTTGTCCGGGGCAAGCCGCTCGACGCGCCGCGCGATTTTCTGATTCCCAACGCCGGGCTGAACTGGATCGCCTGCCGCGACGGCCTCTGGTCGATCGAACACTGGGGCGCAACCGACCATCTGGCGCCGGGCGCGCTCGACGAGCTGAGATAAAAGCGGCCTTCGTGATAGCATTTCCACCCTTTTCAATGGCTTGAGGCTTCCTCCCCATGTTCTCCGCGAAAGACACCCTCTCCAAAGTTGATCCTGACCTGTGGCGAGCCATCGAGGCCGAAAACCGGCGGCAGGAAGAACACATCGAACTGATCGCTTCCGAAAACTACGTCTCCCACGCGGTCATGGCGGCGCAAGGCTCGCAACTGACCAACAAATATGCCGAAGGCTATCCCGGCAAGCGCTATTACGGCGGCTGCGAGTATGTCGACATCGCCGAGCAGATCGCCATCGACCGCGTCAAGGCGCTGTTCGGGGCCGAGGCTGCCAACGTCCAGGCCAATTCCGGCTCGCAGGCCAACCAGGCCGTGCTGATGGCCTTCGCCAGGCCCGGCGACACGATCATGGGCATGAGCCTCGCCGAAGGCGGGCATCTCACGCACGGCATGGCGCTCAACATGTCCGGCAAATGGTTCAACGTCGTTTCCTACGGGCTGAATGCCAAGGAAGAAATCGACTACGACAGGATGGAAGCGCTGGCCCGCGAGCACAAGCCGAAGATCATCATCGCCGGCGCTTCGGCCTATGCCCTGCGCATCGACTTCGAGCGCTTCGCCAAAATCGCCAAAGCCGTCGGCGCGATTTTCTGGGTCGATATGGCCCACTATGCCGGCCTGATCGCCGCCGGTTTCTACCCGAACCCGGTGCCCCATGCCGATGTCGTTACCACCACCACGCACAAGACGCTGCGCGGCCCGCGCGGCGGCGTCGTGCTGATGAAGGCCGAGCACGAGAAGGCGATCAATTCCGCCATCTTCCCCGGTTTGCAGGGCGGCCCGCTGATGCACGTCATCGCCGCCAAGGCCGTGGCCTTCAAGGAGGCCGCTGCGCCCGAGTTCAAGCGTTATCAGGAACAGGTGATGCTCAACGCCCGCGTCATGGCCGCCGTGCTCGGCGAGGAACGCGGCCTGCGCATCGTTTCCGGGCGCACCGAAAGCCACGTCTTTCTGGTCGATTTGCGGCCGAAGCATCTCACCGGCAAGGACGCCGAAGCCGCGCTCGGCCGCGCTCACATCACGGTCAACAAAAACGGCATTCCCAACGATCCGCAAAAGCCTTTCGTCACCTCCGGCATCCGCATCGGCTCGCCGGCCATGACCACACGCGGCTTCACCGAGCTGGAGGCGGAGCAGATCGCCCACCTGCTCGCCGACGTGCTCGACGCGCCGAACGACGAGACCGTCGCCGCCACGGTGCGCGCCAAGGTCGCGGCGCTGTGCAAGAAATTTCCGGTCTACGGCGCGTGATCTCTGCCTGACGGGCAACCATCATGAAATGCCCGTTCTGCGGCGCGGAGGACACGGCGGTCGCCGACACCCGGTTGAACGACGACGGCGACGTGGTGCGTCGCCGCCGCAAATGCCCGGCCTGCGACAAGCGCTTCACCACCTACGAGCGGGCCGAAATCCAGTTGCCGCAGGTGGTCAAGAAAAACGGCCTGCGCGCCGAATTCAGCCGCGCCAAGCTGCGCGCCAGCCTGGAACTGGCATTGAGGAAGCGCCCGGTCAGCATCGAGGCGGTCGACGCTGCCGCGACCGACATCGAGGAGCGCCTCTTGTCGGCCGGCGAACGCGAGGTCAGCACGCAGCAACTGGGCGAACTGGTGATGCGCGAGTTGAAGAAACTCGACAAGGTCGCCTACATCCGCTTTGCTTCGGTCTATCGCAATTTTGAAGACGTCGACGCCTTCTCCCGGGCCATCCGCGAAGTCTCGCCGCCCTCTGCGAAAAAATGAGCTTTACCGCCGCCGACCATCGCGCGATGGCAGAGGCGCTGCAACTGGCCGAGCGCGGCTTGTGGACGACCAGCCCCAACCCGCGCGTCGGCTGCGTGCTGGTCGCGCCGTCCGGCGAAGTCGTCGGCGCGGGCTGGCACGAGAAAGCCGGCGAAGCGCATGGCGAAATCCATGCCTTGCGCGCCGCCGGTGAGCGGTCGCGCGGCGCGACGGCCTATGTGACGCTGGAGCCGTGCAGCCACTTTGGCCGCACGCCGCCCTGCGCCGAAGCGCTGATTGCCGCCGGGGTGGCGCGCGTCGTTGCGGCGATGACGGACCCCAATCCGCTGGTCGCCGGCCGCGGCCTGGCGGCCTTGCAGGCAGCCGGGATCGAAACGGCCTGCGGCCTGCTGGAGAGCGAGGCGCGTGAACTGAACATCGGTTTCGTCTCGCGCATGACGCGCGGCCGGCCGTGGCTGCGCCTGAAGGCGGCGGCCAGCCTCGACGGCAAGACGGCGCTCAACAATGGCCGCAGCCAATGGATCACCGGCCCCGAGGCACGGCGCGACGGCCAGCGCTGGCGGGCGCGGGCCTGCGCTGTCCTGACCGGCATCGGCACGGTGAAGGACGACGATCCGCAACTCAATGTGCGCGAGGTTGACACGCCGCGCCAGCCGCTGCGGGTCATCGTCGACAGCCGGCTGGAAACCCCGCTGACCGCCCGCATCCTGCAAGGCGGCGGGCCGGTGCTGGTGGCCGGGGCCGTGGCCGACGCGGCGAAAATCGCGGCCCTGCAAGCCGCCGGGGCGGAAGTCGTGGTCTTGCCCAATGCCGAAGGCAAGGTCGATCTCGCCGAACTGCTGGCCGAACTGGGCCGGCGCGGCTGCAACGAAGTCCACGCCGAGGCCGGGTTCAAGCTCAACGGTTCACTGCTGCGCGAGGGACTGGTCGACGAACTGCTGCTTTACCTCGCCCCCTGCCTCATCGGTCACGCCGCCGCCGGCCTCTGCAACCTGCCCGAACTGGAGCGCCTGGACGACAAGCGCCGCCTGCAAATCCGCGATCTGCGCCAGATCGGCGCGGATATCCGTTTGCTTGCCCGGCCGTTCTAATTCCATTTCTATTTCAAAAGGTAATTATTTGTATGCCGGGCGGCACCAGCTTGTCATTCCGCGCGTAGTCGCGGAATCCATGCGGCGAGTGGATTCTGCGACTACGCTTCGCTCCGCGCAGAATGACGATTCTCGGCGGTTTATTGTCGTTACGAATGAGAAATTGAATAAAGCCCCTGCGCCGCCATCTTTCTTCGCAGGAACGCAATCTGCGTTTGCAGCGGCAGGGATTTGGGACACACGTCGTGGCAGGCGAGCAGCGACATGCAGCCGAACACGCCGGTATCGTCGCCGATCAGGTCGTAATAATCGTCGTCCGTGCGGGTATCGCGCGGGTCGAGCCGAAAGCGCGCGATTCTGGCGAGGCCAACCGCGCCGACGAAATCGTGGCGCATTTGCGCCGTGCCGCAGGCGGCGATGCAGCAGCCGCATTCGATGCAGCGGTCGAGTTCGTAGATTTGCCCGGCGAGATCGGGATCCATGCGCTCTTCGCTGCGACAGAGGTCGATTTCTCGCTCCTGCGCGTGCAGCCAGGTTTGCAGGCGCTCACTCATGCCGCGCATCCATTGGCCGGTTTTGACCGACAGATCGGCGATCAATTCAAAGAAGGGCAACGGCGCCAGCGTGATTTCGCCGGGCAGGTCGCGGGTCAGGGTGCGGCAGGCCAGGCGCGGGCGGCCATTGACCATCATCGCGCAACTGCCGCAGATGCCGGCCCGGCAGACGAAATCGAATTGCAGGGTCGAATCCTGGTATTCGCGGATTTCGGTCAGGGCGATGAAGAGCGTCATGCTGTCGTCCTCTTCGATCCGGTATTCCTGCATGTGCGGCTTCGCGGCGGGATTTCTCGGGTCATAGCGCAGGACCTTGAGCTTCAGATGGCGATATGGACGGGGCGCGGCGTTGTCGCTCATCGCGGGGTCTCCAGCGGCTCATCGAGCCGTTCGTTGCGCCCCGTGAGCGAGGCGGGCAATTGATCGGCAAAAGGCATCAGGGCTTCCTGAACGGCGAAGCGGTCGCTGCCGGCCATCCGGCTGCGGATGGCCGCCACGTCCTGTTGCCGGCGCGGCGTATCCGGGTGGTCGATGTAGTCTTTCGCGCCGTAGCCGCGCCAGCCGGGCGGCAGTTCCATTTTCATGACATCGAGCGCTTCGTACTCGAAACCCGGCATGCCGGCCGTCTCATCCGGCCAGAAAGCCAGCGTGCGTTTGAGCCAGTCCCGGTCGTTGCGGCGGGGAAAATCCTCGCGGAAATGCGCCCCACGGCTCTCGGTGCGCAGATAAGCGCCTTGCGCGACGATCAGCGCCAGCTTGAGCATGCGCCGGATGCGGTAGGCGGCCACCAGTTCGGGATTGGAGCCGGGCGATTTGCCGGCAATGCCGATTCTGGCGCTGCGCTCCACCAGGGCTTGCAGGCGCGCGATGCCGTCTTGCAGTTCGTCGCCCTGGCGGAAAATGCCGACGTGGCGGGTCATGACGCGCTGCATCTCGGTGCACAGTTGAAACGGGTTTTCGTGACCGTCGCCGTCGAGGATGGCGGCGAGCTTTGCCTCCTCGCGGCGCACGAATTCGCGCGCCAGCGCGAGCGGAACGGGAACGTCGTTTTCCGGCCTGGCGCAGAAGTCGGCGATGAATTCGCCGACGATCATGCCGGCGACCACGGTTTCGGCCACGGAATTGCCGCCCAGGCGGTTGAAGCCGTGCAAATCCCAGCAGGCCGCCTCGCCCGCCGCGAACAGGCCCTTGAGCCAGGGCGACTGGCCGGTATGGTCGGTGCGGATGCCGCCCATGGTGTAATGCTGGGCCGGACGCACAGGGATCCATTTCTCGGCGGGGTCGATGCCGAGAAAGTGCTGGCAGATTTCCTTCACTTCGCGCAGGTTGTGCTCGATGTGCCGGCGCCCGAGCAGCGTGATGTCCAGCCACAGGTGCGTGCCGAAGCGCGAATGCACGCCCAGGCCGCTGCGGATGTGTTCTTCCATGCGCCGTGAAACGACATCGCGCGAGGCGAGTTCCTTCTTTTCCGGCTCGTAATTTGGCATGAAACGGTCGCCATTCACATCCCGCAGCAGACCGCCGTCTCCCCGGCAACCCTCGGTGACGAGAATGCCCGCCGGGAAAATGCCGGTCGGGTGAAATTGCACGGGTTCCATGTTGCCCAGGCGGGCGACACCCGTTTCCAGCGCGATCGCGTGGCCCATGCCGTCGCAGATCACCGCATTGGTCGTGACATGGTAGAGCCGGCCGGCGCCGCCGGTGGCGATCGCCGTGGCCTTGGCCAGATAGGCGATCAACTCGCCGGACACGAGATTGCGCACGACCGCGCCGTAGCAGCGTTCCCCGTCGTGGATCAGCGCCACCGCCTCGGCGCGCTCATGCACCTCGATGCCGTGGCGGATGGCCTGATTGGCGGTGGTGTACAGCATGGCGTGCCCGGTGCCATCCGAGGCGAAGCAGGTGCGCCACTTCTTGGTACCGCCGAAGTCGCGTTGCGCGATCAGGCCGTGCGCCGCCGCGCGCTCGGTGAGGGTCACGCGCTGTTCGTTGATGACGACTTCGCGCTCGCCGCCGCGCACCCGGCTCCAGGGCATGCCCCAGGCCGCCAGTTCGCGCGCCGCCTTGGGCGCGGTGTTGGCGAACATGCGGGCAACGACCTGATCCGCGCCCCAGTCGCTGCCGCGCACCGTATCCTCGAAATGCACATCCTCGCTGTCGCCCATGCCCTTGGCGACATTGGCCAGCGACGCCTGCATGCCGCCCTGGGCCGCGGCCGAATGCGAGCGCTTGGCCGGAACCAGCGAGAGCACGACGGTTTCAAGCCCGCGCTTCTTCGCTGCGATGGCCATCCGCAAGCCAGCCAGGCCGCCGCCAACCACCAGCACATCGGTCAAAAAGGTTTTCATGGCCCCTCTTTGCGGGGCGCGGCCTTTTCCACCGCCCAGGCCGGCGTGTAGCGTTCGCCCGCATGGGCGCGGTGTTCATGACCGATTTTCATGTAGGCGCCCAGTGTCGCCAGGCCCAACACCAGGAAAAACCCGGTCAGCGCCCATTTCACTTTTTTCAGGGTCTCGCGGGAGGCGTTCGGCCAGCCCCATTTGACCGCCAGCCGATAAAGGCCGATACCGCCGTGCAGTTCCACCACCAGCAGCATGACGAGATAAAAGGGCCACAGACCGTCGCTCCACACGCGGTCGGAGGAGGCGTAGGGGCCGATGTCCTGCGGCCAGAAAAACATCTGGTAGAGATGGGCCGAAGCGAGGAAAAAGAGCAGAAAGCCGGTGTAGACCTGCCCGATCCACAAGGTCGAATCCTCGTGGCGCATGAGCGTGGCGTGGGCGCGAATGGCCCGCCACTGCCGGTAATTGATCGGGAATTTGCGCACCGCCAGGAGCGCATGCGCGAAAAAAACCAGGGCCACGAAACCGACGACGCAGGAGACCAGCCAGGGATGGCTCTTGCCGAAGAAGAAATAGCCCTCGAACAGTTTGGTGATGGTCCACATGGCCGACTCGCCGAGCAGAATCGAGGCGACAAAACCCATGTGCAGCCACATGAAGAGGGCGAGGAAAAGGCCGGTGCTGCTTTGCAGCAAATCAAGCCGGGCCGGCCATCGGTTCTTTCGGGATTTATCGGCCAATCCCGCATGAATGATAAGAGTTTCGTTCGTCATCCGGCCATTAAGTATTGAATGATGCGTTCAGAATCCATCGTCATTGCGAGGCACGTCGTGCCGTGGCAATCCAGACCGCTGCTTGGATTGCCACGGGGCTTCGCCCCTCGCAATGACGGCGGAAATGTCAATACTTAATGGCTGGTTCTATAGTCATGGCCTGCCCTCAAGGGACATTGACACCGTGCAGCATGATAGCCGTTTTATGCCTGGAGAAGGCCCACGCCGCAGACGGCGCAGGCCGGATCCTTGCCGAAGCGCACGCTGCGCCATGCCATGCTCAACGCATCGAGCAGCAGCAGACGGCCGGCCAGGCTCTCGCCGATGCCGGCCGCCAGCTTCAGCGCCTCGGCCGCCTGCATGGCGCCGATGATGCCGGTCAGCGGGGCGAAAACACCCATGACCGCACAGCGCACTTCCTCGACATCGGCGGCTTCGGGAAACAGGCAGTGGTAGCACGGGGCGTCGCTGCGGCGCAGATCGTAGACGCTGATCTGGCCGTCGAAGCGGATCGCCGCGCCGGAAACCAGCGGTTTTTTGTGCCGGACGCAGGCGCGATTGATGGCATGGCGGGTGGCGAAGTTGTCGGTGCAGTCGAGCACCAGATCGGCAGCGGATACCAGTTTTGCCAACCTGCCGTCGTCGACGCGCTCCCGCAACGGGATGATGGCAATGTCGGGATTGATCGCCCGCAGCGCCTGCCGCCCCGATTCGGCCTTGGCCATGCCGACCCGCGCCTGGGTGTGGAGGATTTGCCGTTGCAGATTAGTGAAGTCAACCTCGTCGTCATCGACCAGCGTGATCCTGCCGACACCAGCCGAGGCCAGATAGAGCGCCGCCGGCGACCCGAGGCCGCCAGCGCCGATGACCAGTGCATGCGTGGCAAGAATGCGCTCCTGCCCCTCGACGCCCAGTTCATCGAGCAGGATGTGGCGGCTGTAGCGAAGAAGCTGCTCGTCGGTCATCGGCGAACCATCGTTGCCGGCAACCGGTGAGTCACTCCAATAGCAGGTGACAACTACCTGTACTCCCGCCACTCCACCGGCGTATCGTCATGGTCGCCGTGCGGGTGGTGTTCCCAGGCCTTGATGTAGGCTTCCTGGGCCGAGGGTTTGATGAGCTTTTCCGGGACGCCGATGTTGTGCAACTGGGTGTCCTCGACGTAGTAGATCAGGGCGCGG
>Ga0209628_10000456_pt1 | contig 24849 bp, 24 predicted proteins | sample TergutCu122P4_FD_187285 | JGI IMG/M metagenome (GOLD analysis project Ga0209628, IMG submission 187285) | Cubitermes ugandensis P4 segment gut microbial communities from Kakamega Forest, Kenya - Cu122 P4 (SPAdes) (version 2) | ecosystem: Host-associated > Arthropoda: Insects > Digestive system...
TCCCTTCTTATGCAAAAGCGCGCTTCTTATTTTTTCTTCGGAATATTGCCGACGAAAGTGTTCTCGACCAGCGGCTTGGCATCCACTTGCGGGACGTGGCAGGTGTTGCACTGGTAGCGATCCATCGTCACCACTTTCTTGGTGGCGTCAGCGCTGAAGGCGAGATGGCTGTCGCCCACTTTCGGCGCATTCTTCTCGCGGTATTTCTCAAGGCTGTGGCAGCTCAAGCATTGATTTTCCTCGACAGTGATTTCGTCGAAGTTGTCGACCGCATGCGGAATCAGCGGCGGCTGCTCCTTGAAAGTGCGATCAATCGGCTTTTGCAGGCCGGGTTTCTTGCCCACGTAAGCCTTCTCATTGGGCGCATGATCGGCGGTTGTTACGTCCGCGCCGCGTAGCGTTTGCACGGCGACTTGCTGGGCCGCGCTCCACCCCGAAACCGCAGCCAGCGCTGCACCCAGAATAATCGTGATGGACCATTTCATGATCGTCTCCCTTCACGTTGTCTCAAGTTAAAAAAATTGCCCTGAAAAATAATGCTCCGATTCACGCCGCCGCTACACTGCCGCTATTTTCTGCGCCGGTGTTGAAATTTTCTCAGCCCTGCCCGCCCGCGCGCCAAAGGCAAACACGTCCTTTGAGCACACATCAATGCAGCGGCCGCAATTGGTGCAATTCGCCGCCAGAATCACCGGCCCGGCGCCGCCCACGCTTTTCAGCGGGGGCCGGATGACTTGCGGCTCCGGGCAGACGGCAAAGCAGTCCATGCAGTCGTTGCACTCGACGCGTTTTACCGCCGCCACCCTGACCAGGCTGAATTTTCCCAGCAGGCTGTAAAAAGCTCCTGTCGGGCAAAAGTGCCCGCACCAGCCGTCATTCATGACGAAGGTGTCGAACAGGAAGATGACCAGAATCACCGCCCAAGTGGCGCCAAGGCCAAAGATCAGGCCGCGATGAAACATGGATACCGGATTGATGAGTTCCCAAGCCAAAGTGCCGGTCACGAAGGCCAGGATCAGTGTCATGGCGAGTATCCAGTACCGTGTCGCGCGCGAAATGTGGGCGCCGCCCTTGATGCCGAGACGTCGGCGCAGCCAGGCGGCGATGTCGGTGACGATGTTCACCGGACAAACCCAGGAGCAGAAAACGCGGCCACCGACCAGCAGGTAGAACACCAGCACGATTGCCGCGCCGAGGAAAGCCTTCATCTCCGGCAGGTGCCGCGCCACAAGCGTTTGCAACAGGAGATAGGGATCCGTCAGCGGCAGGATGCCCAGGGTATAGCTGGAGTTCAGATTGCCCTTCACGATCCAGATGCCGGTGAGCGGGCCGAGCAGGAACAGGGCGAGAAAGCCGATCTGCGATACGCGGCGCGCCAGCAGCCACTGGTGCGCCTTGAGCCAGCCTTTGGTGGCGACGGCTTCGGCTCCGATGCCTTCAGCGCGTTCAGCGGCGCTCACGGTTCGCCTCCTGGCGCGGGCGCGGGCGTCCCGCTCAATCCCTTGCCCGATTCATAACGCATGCCTTCGGGCAGGTTGTACTGGTGCTGCACGTCGGGCGCCACCAGGCTGTGGCCCGCTTTTTCCTGCTCCACCCAACCGAGGCGATACTGCTTGCTCAGTTCGCCTTTGGCAAGGTCGATCGGATAGACCTTGATCGCCGACACGTCGAGCGGGCATGATTTCTCGCACTTGCCGCAGCCGGTGCACTGATCGGAGTGCACCACGGGAATGAATTCGGCGTGCTTGCCGGTGCGGGTGTTGAGTTTCTGTTCGAGCGTGAGGGCCTTGTCGATGACCGGGCAGACGCGGTAGCAGATTTCGCAGCGCATGCCCAGGAAGCTCAGGCAGGTTTCCTGATCGACCAATACCGCCAAGCCCATTTTGGCCTTGGTGATGTCGATCAAGGCGTGATCAAGCGCGCCGGTCGGGCAGGCTTTCACGCAAGGAATGTCCTCGCACATTTCGCAAGGCAGTTGCCGGGCAACGAAATACGGCGTGCCCGTTGCCACCAGTTCGTCCGGCTTGGCCAGACTCAGAATGTTGAAAGGACAATCGCGCACGCACAGGCCGCAGCGCACGCACGCGCCAAGAAAATCCTGTTCCTTGATCGCGCCGGGCGGACGCAGCGCCAGCGGCGGCAGCGCCCTTGCCTGCTTGGAGTAGAGGCCAACGCCCATGCCGAGCAGCCCGACGCCACACGCCATGCGGGCGCTATCGAGCAGAAATTGCCGCCGTGATCCGGCGGCAGGTTTTTTCGGCTTTTCGGCATTCATGCTCGTCTGACGCTGGCTGGCTGGCAACTACGGTCCAACCACCTTCGTTGCCCGCCCCCCAAAGCGTTTCTTGGCTCCCTGATTTTTGCTCAAGCCTTGACGATCTTCACCGCGCACTTCTTGAAGTCGGTCTCTTTCGAGATCGGGCAGGTGGCATCAAGGGTCAACTTGTTGACCAGGCGCGATTCGTCAAAGAAGGGGATGAACACCAGCCCTTCCGGCACTTTGTTGCGGCCCTTGGTGTCGACGCGCAGTTCGATCTCGCCGCGGCGGGTAATCGCCTTGACGATGTCGTTGCGCTTGATGCCGCGCTTCTCGGCGTCCTTCGGATGCATCCACACGACGGCATCCGGGAAGGCGCGATACAACTCCGGCACGCGCCGGGTCATGGAGCCGGTATGCCAGTGCTCAAGCACGCGGCCGGTGCACAGCCAGAGATCGAATTCCTTGTCCGGTTCCTCGGCCGCCGGCTGGTAGGGCAGCGCGAAGATGGTCGCCTTGCCATCGGGCTTGCCGTAGAACCTGACGCCCTCGCCCGCCTTGACGTAGGGGTCATAGCCCTCGCGGTAGCGCCACAGCGTTTCCTTGCCGTTGACGACCGGCCAGCGCAGGCCGCGCACCTTGTGATAGTGATCGAACTCGCCGAGGTCCTTGCCCTTGCCCATCCCGAAGTGACGGTATTCCTCGAACAGACCTTTCTGCACGTAGAAACCAAAGGCTTCGGTTTCGTCGTTGGTGTAGTTGGCCCAGGCGTGCGCATTGGTTTTCGCCGCTTCCGCCTTGCTGAAAGCGTTCACCACGCCGTTGGCATAGAGCACGTCGTACAGGGTCTTGCCCTTGTACTCGGGATTCTTGTCGAGAATGTCGGCTGGCCATACATCATCGGTCTTGAAACGCTTCGAGAACTCGATGTACTGCCACAGGTCGGACTTCGCCTCGCCCGGCGCTTTCACCTGCTGACGCCAGACCTGGCCGCGCCGCTCGGCGTTGCCGAAGGCGCCTTCCTTCTCCATCCACATCGCCGAGGGCAGAATCAGGTCGGCGGCCATGGCGCTGACGGTCGGATAGCAGTCGGAAACGACAATGAAGTTTTCCGGGTTGCGGAAACCGGGATAACGCTCTTGACTGAGGTTCGGCCCGGCCTGCATGTTGTTGGTCGTCGTGGTCCAGTAAAAATTGAGCTTGCCGTCCTTCAGCATGCGATCCTGCAATACGGCGTGGTAACCAATTTCTCCGCGTATCGTGCCAGCGGGAAGTTTCCAGATTTCCTCGGCCTTCTTGCGATGGTCCGGGTTGGCAAGCAGCATGTCGGCCGGCAGGCGGTGCGCGAAAGTGCCCGTCTCGCGCGCGGTGCCGCAGGCGCTGGGCTGGCCCGTGAGGGAGAAGGGGCTGTTGCCCGGCTCGGAGATCTTGCCCACCAGGAGGTGAACGTTGTAGATCATGTTGTTCACCCAGGTGCCGCGGGTGTGCTGGTTGAAGCCCATGGTCCAATACGACGTGACCTTGGTTTTCGGGTCGGCATAGGTTTTCGCCAGCGCCTCCAGCTTGTCTTTCGGCACACCGGAGAGTTGCGCGGTGTAATCCAGGGTATAAGTGGACACGAACTGCTTGAATTCGTCGAAGGTAATCGGCGATGAGCCGCCCGGATTGCCTTTCGGATTGCCGTCCGCGCCGGGATAGCCGTTGTTGCCCGCCACCTGTTCGAGCGGATGGTTGGGGCGCAGGCCGTAACCGATGTCGGTCACGCCCTTCTGGAAGGTCACGTGGTCCTTGACGAAATTCTCGTTGACCGCGTTGTTCTGGATGATGTAGTTGCAGATGTAATTGAGGATCGCCAGATCGGTCTGCGGCTTGAAGATCAATTCCGCGTCGGCCACCTCACAGGAGCGATGCGAGAAGGTGGACAGCACATGCACCTTGACGTGCTTGGCCGACAGGCGGCGGTTGGTGATGCGCGACCACAGGATCGGGTGCATCTCCGCCATGTTCGACCCCCACAGCACGAAAGCGTCGGCGTGCTCGGCGTCGTCATAGCAGCCCATCGGCTCGTCGGCGCCGAAAGTGCGGATGAAAGCAAACACCGCGCTGGCCATGCAATGGCGCGCGTTGGGATCGACGTTGTTGGAGCGCAGACCCGCCTTGAACAGCTTGTTGGCGGCGTAGCCTTCCCAGATTGTCCATTGGCCGGAGCCAAACATGCCCACGGCAGTCGGCCCTTTCGCCTTCAGGGTGGCCTTGCACTTTTCTTCCATGATGTCGAAAGCCTGCTTCCAGCTGACCGGCGCGAACTCGCCGTTCTTGTCGAACTTGCCGTTCTTCATGCGCAGCAGCGGCGTTGTCAGACGGTCCTTGCCGTACTGAATCTTCGACAGGAAGTAGCCCTTGACGCAGTTCAGCCCCTTGTTCACCGGCGCGTCCGGGTCGCCCTGGGTGGCGACAATGCGGCCGTCCTTGACGCCGATCAGCACACCGCAACCGGTGCCGCAATAGCGGCACACGCCCTTGTCCCAGCGGATGCCGTCGGCGCCCTGGGCCAGCGCCCCCTTCGAGACGGGCAAGGCAATACCCGCCACCGTGGCGGCCGCTGCGGCTGCATTCGCCTTGATAAATTCACGACGCGTCAGACTAGACATTTGAGACCTCCTGTTTTGTGTTAGTTGCCACCGGCCGCAAAGCCGGCCTGCGCTGCAACGGGATCATCGGGATTGGATTCAAACTGATGGAAAACCATGGCCGCCGACATCACCCCGTCCATCGTATTGATGCGGTCGAAGGTGCTGGCGGTTTCGCCATCGGTTTCGGTTTCAATCGTGACGATAAACTTGCCATCGTCATTCGCGGCGTGAATTTCCACGCCGGGGATTTGTTCAAGGCCGCTGCGCACCGACACGATGTCGGCCGGCTTGGCATGCACGATCACGCTGGAGATATTCATGCTACTTGCAGAGATAAACCTTACACCCTGTGAAAGTTGATGGGATGCTATTCCCCAATAACCATGGGTTCGTTGATAAATGTCAATTTATCCACCTGAAACTTCTTGCGCCACGGTAACACCGAAAAGCATGGCTGCCGGGTAGAAAATTTGCATCCGCTCATTCATTCGTTTTGTATGCCGTCCTGTGGCGCCAGACTTTCTGTTGCCGATTTGCGGCACCGATGCTTTTTGCACACGCATGCCCCATGAAAAAAGGGAGCCGCAGCTCCCTTTTTTTGTGGCAGACATTCCGCTCAGACGTTGAAGGACGATCCGCAACCGCAGGTCGAGGTTGCGTTCGGATTCTTGATGACGAACTGGGAGCCTTCGATCCCCTCGGTGTAATCAATTTCCGCGCCGACAAGATACTGATAGCTCATCGGATCAACCAGCAGGGTGACGCCATTTTTCTGCATGACGGTATCGTCTTCGTTCTGAACTTCATCAAAAGTAAATCCATATTGAAAACCGGAACATCCGCCGCCGGTTACAAAAACGCGCAGCTTGAGTTCCGCATTGCCCTCTTCTTCTATCAGCGCGCGAACCTTGTCCGCAGCGTTATCCGTGAAGTTGAGAAATGGCACATCGGTAACAGCATTCATGGGTATCTCCTGGTTTGGTTGGATTTTAAATCATATATGAAAAAAGGAAGGGTAATCAGCATCAATTGCTGGAGGCCAGTTTCAGCCCGGATGCCTTTTCCGTTCCGCCTTGGTGGACAAGTTTCCCCTCGATAATTGCCCCCAAATGGATTTCCACGCCATTGTATTGCACATCGCCTGTGACGCGCGCGCGCGGCTGGAGTTCAAGAAATTCTGTCGAACAAACCGGCCCGAACACCGTGCCGCTGATGACCAGATGAGAAACGTGGATTTCCCCCTCGACCCGGGCATGCTCGCTGAGTATAAGCGTTCCCCCGCCGTCTCCTATCGAACAGACATTGCCTTTGACTTCGCCATCTATGCGTAATCCGCCGGCGAAAGTCACATCTCCCTCGATTTTCGTTCCCGCGCCGATCAGGCTGTCGATTCGGCTTTGCGGCTTGCTGGATTTGTCTTTGTTAAACATGGCAACTCCTATAACGTGATCGTCTGCGAGGCGATTGTCGCATCGTCTTGTCTCAGGCGGACTTCCACACTGATGACACGCGCCCCGACCGGCACATCGAAACTTCCATCAATTCTCTGAAAGTGTTTGAAGTCTACGTTGAAACCCTGTTTGGCTGAGTCGTCGCCCGAACGCGGCAAGACCATCGTAGCACTTTTACCTTCCTGCTGCAGATTGATTACAAATTGAATACTCCCTTTGAACCCACGGTCTTTCTTGCCCCCTTGCGCCGCGACAAGAAGCCGGTAACGATAGTGCCCCGCATCACCATCGGGCGTCACTTGCAGGCGATTGATGGTGACGCCGCCTTCTTTCTTTTCGGAAGACGCCAAGCTCTCGAAAAAGGCCAGATCTTCCTTGAGGCGGCTGTTTTCAAGCTCCAGGGCTTTGACTTGATGTATCAATTGCTCCTGCGCGGTACGCTCGATTTGCACGCTGCTTTCACCGGCGTTGGTCAAGGCCCGCAATCTGACCGCCTCGTTTTGCAGCTCCTCGACGCGGTCGCGCAACGTCGCAATTTCCTGCTCCGTCTCACGCCTGTCAAAGCCGGCTATTTTCCGGCCCGCATCATAAATCCAGCCGGCCAAGGCAAAGGAAATCGACAGAACCGCAATCGTTGCAAGGACACGCCAATACCAGGGAATGTGCGTGCGCACCGCCACTTTCGGCGCGGAAATGCCGAAGCGGCTGAGCAGCCGTCGCAACCCTACGGCAAGACGGGAATCTGCGTAAGTCCAGCGCACTCGTCAAATCCGAACATGATGTTCATGTTCTGAATGGCCTGGCCGGCGGCGCCCTTGACCAGGTTGTCAATGACGGAAAGAACCACGAGCGTATCTCCTCCCTGAGGGCGATGCAGGGCAATCCTGCACATATTGGAAGCGCGCACCGAGCGCGTTTCGGGATGGCTGGCGAAAGGCAGCACGTCCACAAAAGGCTCCGCCTTGAAGCGGGTTTCGTAGAGTGCCTGAAAATCCATTTCACGGCTTATCCGGGCATATAAAGTAGCATGAATACCGCGAATCATCGGCGTCAGATGCGGCGTGAAGGTCAGGCCAACCGGTTTGCCCGCCGCAATCGACAACCCCTGGCGGATTTCAGGCAGATGGCGGTGGCCCGCTACGCCATACGCCTTGAAATTGTCCGCGGCCTCCGCGAATAAAGTGTGCACCTCTGCCTTGCGCCCGGCGCCCGACACGCCGGATTTCGCATCGGCGATGAGATGCGCCGTATCGACCGCGCCGGATTCAATCAAGGGCAGGAAGCCCAATTGAACTGCGGTCGGATAACAACCGGGATTCGCCACCAGCCGGGCGGAACGGACTTTCTCGCGGTTGATCTCGGGCAAGCCATACACGGCTTCCGCGATCAATTCGGGCGCCGCATGCTTCATCCCGTACCATTTTTCCCACTCGGCTTGTTCCTTGATCCGAAAGTCCGCCGAGAGATCGATGACTTTCACGCCGGCATCAAGAAGCGCCCGCGCCTGAGACATGGCGATGCCGTTCGGCGTGGCAAAAAACACGACATCACACGCATCGAGTTTCGCCGTCCCCGGATCGACAAAATTCAGGCCCACCCGTCCCCGCAGACTGGGAAACATGTCGGCCACCGCCGTCCCCGCGTCGCCCCGCGAAGTGATGGCCCGCAGTTCAACCTGCGGGTGTTGCCCCAGCAAACGCAGGAGTTCGACCCCTGTATAGCCGGTGCCGCCGACGATGCCTGCCTTGATCATCCGTGTCTCCATGCCGAAATGGTAATACGAAACGACGCTGCCAGAGCGAAAAAGCCGCCTCGCGGCGGCTTTTTTGACGCTCGAAACGCGATTAACGCTTCGAGAACTGCTTGCGGCGACGCGCCTTGTGCAAGCCGACTTTCTTGCGCTCGACCTCGCGCGCATCGCGCGTGACAAAACCCGCCTTCGAGAGCGCCGGTTTCAAGGTCGCGTCATATTCGATCAGCGCGCGGGTAATGCCATGCCTGACAGCGCCCGCCTGCCCCGACTCCCCCCCACCGCACACGTTGACCAGAATGTCGAACGTGCCGGTATGCTCGGTCAGCTCCAGCGGCTGGCGCACAACCATGCGGCCTGTTTCGCGGGAAAAGAATTCGTCGAGCGGCTTGTCATTGACGATAAATTTGCCGCTGCCTGCCTTCATGAACACACGGGCGATCGCCGTCTTGCGCCGGCCCGTGCCGTAATAATAATTAACTGCCATAGCTTAAATCTCCAGCGATTTGGGCTGCTGGGCAACGTGCGGATGATCGACGCCAGCATAAACCTTCAGTTTTTTGATCATGGCGTAGCCAAGCGGCCCTTTCGGCAACATCCCCTTGACGGCCTTCTCCAGCACACGCGCGGGCGCGCGCTGCTGAAGTTTGGTGAACGTATCTTCGTAGATGCCGCCCGGGTAGCCGGAGTGGCGATAATAAATCTTCTGCTCGGCTTTCGCCCCGGTCACGCGCAGCTTCTCGGCATTCACCACGACGATATAGTCGCCAGTATCCACGTGCGGCGTGTATTCGGGCTTGTGTTTCCCGCGCAAACGACGTGCGACTTCTGTGGCCACCCGGCCGAGGACCTTGTCCGTCGCGTCGACGACGAACCAATCGCGCTTGACTTCATGCGGCTTGGCGGAAAACGTTTTCATGGGTTCCCTCTGTTGCTCTATCTGCGTAATACGGAAAGCCGCGCATTGTATTGCAGGTCGAATGAAATTGCAAACTGGCTCTCGGAAAACGCGCAAAAAAAAAGCGCGATCAAAGGTGATCGCGCTAAATCCACACCAAAGGAGGAGGGTGGAGGAGACAAAATCATGAACGTTCATGAACGTTCGAACTGGTTGCACTATAGCAAACTATTTTGTGCATTGCAAGATATTTTTACGCATCAACATTAATTCTCTCCCGGTTAAGTTCGCTCTGCCCGGCATCATAGCTTAACTTGTTGTATTTATTTGTTTTTTAGGCGACCTGCAAGATGGATGAATAAAAGCAATAATCTTGATAAAAATCATGGTTCGGCAATTATGCTGTCGCATCGCACAAACCCTGCCTGCCAAAAGCCTGCGGTATTCCGGCGATGCGGGGTTCGGTTAAAATCCAGACTACATACATCCGGTTTCGGGAAAGCGCAAAAAATATGGAATGCACGGTTCAGTGGCTGGGGGAAAACGGCATGGCTTTCGCCGCGCGGACCGGTAGTGGTCATATCACGGTCATGGACGGCGCGCCCGAGGGCGGGGGGCACAACCTGGCGCCCAGGCCAATGGAGTTGCTCCTGGCCGGCGCCGGGGGATGCACAGCCTATGACGTGGTGATGATTCTGAAAAAGAGCCGCCAGGACGTTTCCGGTTGCGAGGTCAGCCTGAAGGCCGAGCGCGCCGAAAGCGATCCCAAGGTGTTTACCCGGATTCACTTTCACTTCACTGTCAAAGGCAAAAAACTGAAAGCGGACGCGGTAGAACGGGCCATCGCCCTTTCCGCCGAGAAATATTGCTCCGCCTCCATCATGCTCGGCAAGACAGCGGCAATCACCCACGATTGGGAAATCATCGAAGCGTGATTTTCTGCCGTCCTCCCACGCCAGACTTTGTGTCAATCAATCTGTTGTCTTAGCAGGGGCGGGGGCCGGGGGGATGGCCCATACCTTTCCCGAGCGGGCGCAGCCCGCGAGCCACCGTCACCCCCTTCCTCGGGAAGGGGGCCGGGGGGATGGCCTCACTTAGCGTCCGGATGCCCGCCGCGCCTGAGGGCGAACACCCCTTCTTTCGCCTCCATGATGGCAACGCCGTTCGGGCAAAAATATTCCCTGGACAACACGGCCTGATAACTGGGCCGGACAATGGGCTGCCAGCTTGATGTCCGCGCATTGGCCCATGTCATGTCATTACGCCCGAAGGCATACGCTTTGCGCTCTCCAGAATCGCATCGAATGCCTTCATAACTGATGTTGGTGGCGCCGCCGCTGGTTTTGATGACGATAACATAGCGCACGACGCGATCGGCGCCGACGCTGAGCGTGGCGGCATCAATGTAGTAGCGATTGCGCGTGACGGGACCCGCATTGAACTCGATGAGGGTTTGCTCGCCGGGCCAGGCCGGCGGCGCGGCTTCCTGCTCGACCCATTGCTTGTCTTCCTCGTAATACTCGCCGTATTTCTTGTCTCCGTACATGCCCTGCCCTGCCGCTTCCCCGGCAAGCACGAGAAGCCCGATGGCGATCCAGGATGTGTTTACGTTACGCATCAGGGACGTGCTCCACGGGCCACTTCGGCTGCCGGTCAGCGGGGCGGCGGAAGACGAAACGGGACAATTCGAGCAGCGCCTGTTGATAGACCCCGCGCTTGAACTCGATGACGGCGTCCAGCGGCACCCAGTAGTCGCTCCACCGCCAGGCGTCGAACTCGGGGTGATTGCTGGCACGCAATGAGACATCGGAATCCCGTCCGGTCAGACGCAGCATGAACCATATCTGTTTCTGGCCGCGGTAGGTGTTGCGCCATTCGCGTCGAACCCACTGTTTCGGCACGTCATACCGCAGCCATTCGCGTGTGCGCCCGAGCACTTTGACATGCTCTTCCCGGAGACCAATTTCTTCCTGCAACTCACGGTACATGGCCTGTTCGGGCGACTCGCCGTGCTTGATCCCGCCCTGAGGGAACTGCCAGGAATGCTCTCGTATGCGCTTGCCCCAGAATACCTCGTTCTTGCCGTTGACCAGGATGATGCCGACGTTAGGGCGATAGCCTTCACGGTCGAGCATGGTTATATCCATGAATGTTTGAACAGACCGCATTCTTTCACAATTCACCTATTGATGAAAGACGGTGAAGCGCGCGAGGTAAAATGCCGGTTTTTCAAATCAGTCATGTCCATGCGCGCTTCGCAATTCTTTCTCGCCACCCTCAAGGAGGCTCCTTCCGACGCGGAGATCATCAGCCATCGGCTCATGCTGCGCGCGGGTTTGATCAAACGGCTGGCGGGCGGCATCTATACCTGGATGCCGCTGGGGCTGCGCATTTTGCGCAAGGTGGAGAACATCATCCGCGCAGAGATGAATCGCGCCGGCGCCATCGAGCTGCACATGCCCGCCGTGGTGCCCGCCGAGCTGTGGCAGGAAACCGGGCGCTGGGACATGTACGGCCCCGAACTCCTGCGCCTGAAAGACCGCCATCAGCGCGATTTCGTCATCGGGCCGACGCACGAGGAAGTGATTACCGATGTCGTCCGCCGCGAAGTCAAAAGCTACCGCCAGTTGCCCCTGCATTTTTATCAGATCCAAACCAAATTCCGCGACGAGATCCGGCCCCGCTTCGGCGTCATGCGCGGGCGCGAATTTCTCATGAAAGATGGCTATTCTTTCCATGCCAGCTTTGAAGATTTGCAGCGCGAATACCGGAATATGCACGAGACCTATACGCGCATTTTCACGCGGCTGGGGCTGGGCTTTCGCGCCGTGGCGGCGGACACCGGTTCCATCGGCGGCACCGGCTCGCACGAGTTTCATGTGCTGGCCGATTCCGGCGAGGACGCCATCGCCTTTTGCCCGGACTCGGATTACGCCGCCAACGTCGAACTGGCCGAGGGGCTGGCGCCGGCTGCTCCGCGCGGCAACCCCGCCGAAGAGATGAAAAAAGTTCCCACCCCCGGCACAATCCGCTGCGAGGATGTGGCGGCGCTGCTCGGGCTGCCGGTGACGAAAACCGTCAAGGCGATCGCCGTCATGCATGACGACCGGTTTTTTCTTCTGCTGATTCGCGGCGACCATACGCTCAACGAAATCAAGGCCAGCAAACTGCCTTTCCTCAACCCCTTCCGCTTCGCCAGCGACGAGGAAGTCGAGCGCCATCTGGGATGCCGCCCGGGCTACATCGGCCCTGTCAGCGCCGGCAAAAACGTGACGGTGATCGCCGACCGGACAGTGGCGCAGATGAGCGATTTCGTCTGCGGCGCCAACGAAGCGGGCGCTCACCTCACCGGCGTCAACTGGGGGCGCGATCTACCCGAGCCGGAACAGGTGTTCGATATCCGCAATGTCATAGAAGGCGATCCCAGCCCGGACGGCAAGGGAACGCTGTCGATCTGCCGCGGCATCGAAGTGGGGCACGTCTTCCAGTTGCGCGCCAAATATTCGGAGGCGATGAAGGCGACGTTCCTCGACGAGTCAGGGCAGCCGCGCGTCATGGAAATGGGCTGTTATGGCATTGGCGTCACCCGCATCGTCGGCGCGGCCATCGAGCAGAATCACGACGAGCGGGGCATCATTTTCCCGCGCGCCATCGCGCCCTTCGATCTGGCCATCGCGCCCATCGGTTATCGCAAAAGTCTGGCGGTGGCGGACGGCGCCCATGCGCTGTACGCCGAACTGACCGCCGCCGGTTTCGATGTTTTGCTGGATGACCGTGATGAGCGCCCCGGCGTGATGTTCGCCGATCTCGAACTCATCGGCATCCCGCACCGCATTACCATCGGGGAACGCGGCCTCAAGGAAGGCGTGGTCGAATATCAGGCGCGGCGCGACACAGCCGCCGTCAAAGTGCCCGTGGCGGACATCGGCCGCTTCATCCGCGAGCGCCTTGACGCGCACAGTGGCGCGTGAAGCGCGGTTTCGCCTTTCTGCTGGCCATCGTTGCCGGCGCCGCCTTTGCCGGCGCGCAAAAATACGAACCCTTGGCGAACAGCGTTCAGGCCGCGCTGCACGCCTCGGTTTCCGACCGGAAACCGCCCGCCAGTTCTTTCGCAACGCCGATGGAGGCCGTTCAATGGCTGGACGCCATGTCGCGGCGTCTGGCCAAGCGGATGCCGAATCAGGAATACCGCCTGGAGTTTCTTCGTTCCGTCCATTACGAAGCCAAGCGCGCCGGTCTCGATCCGCAATTGATTCTCGGGCTGATCCAGGTCGAGAGCGGCTTCAAGAAATACGCCATCTCCACGGCAGGGGCGCGCGGCTATATGCAGGTCATGCCATTCTGGGTAAAGCTGATCGGCGGCCAAAACGACAACCTGTTCCATATGCGCACCAATCTGCGTTATGGCTGCACGATCCTGAAGCATTATCTGGAGATTGAAAACGGCGATCTGTTCCGGGCGCTGGGCCGCTACAACGGCTCTCTCGGACGCCCGGAATACCCCAATGCCGTGCGCGCGGCGTGGGAAAAACAGTGGCGCTACCCCTGACAGGCCGTCTTCCCGCGCCAGACTTTTGCGCGGTCAGCGCATTCCCGGCAGCAAACCCTTCATGCCGCGCATCATTTTTTGCAGCCCTCCCTTGGAGAACTGCTTCATCATTTTCTGGGTCTGCTCGAACTGATTGAGCAGCCGGTTGACTTCCTGCACCTGCACGCCCGCCCCGGCGGCAATGCGCCGCTTGCGGGATGCCTTGATGAGTTCCGGCTTGGCGCGTTCCGCCGGCGTCATCGAATTGATGATGCCTTCGAGACGGCGAACCGCCTTGTCTTCGACCTGCGAACCGGCTTGCTGGGCGGCCTGGGCAAACTGGGCCGGCAATTTGTCGAGCAGACTGGATAGCCCGCCCATTTTGCGCATCTGCCCGATCTGTTCCTTGAAGTCATTCAGATTGAAACCCTTGCCGGTTTTGAGTTTCTGGGCGAATTCCTTCGCCTTTTCCTGATCGACGCCGCGCTGCGCTTCTTCGATCAGGCCCAGCACATCGCCCATGCCGAGAATGCGCGAGGCCATGCGCTCGGGATGGAACTCCTCCAGACCGCTCAGTTTTTCGCCGACGCCCGCGAACTTGAGCGGCTTGCCGGTGACATGGCGGACGGACAGGGCCGCGCCCCCGCGCGCGTCGCCATCGAGCTTGGTAAGGATGACGCCGGTGAGCGGCAGCGCCTCGTTGAAGGCGCGCGCCGTATTCACCGCGTCCTGCCCCAGCATGGCATCGACGACGAAGAGCGTCTCCACCGGGCGCAGCGCCGCATGCAGTTCGGCGACTTCTTTCATCATCGCTTCGTCGATGGCAAGACGGCCCGCGGTATCGAACAGCACCACGTCGTAGTAATGCTTGCGGGCGAAATCGAGGGCGGACGCGGCAATGGCCGCCGGTTTGTCGCTGGCCTGCGTCGGGAAGAAATCAATGCCGGCCTGTTCGGCGACGAGCTTCAACTGCGCGATGGCCGCGGGCCGGTAGACGTCGGCGCTCACCGCCAGCACCTTCTTCTTCATCCGCTCGCGCAAAAGCTTGCCCAGCTTGCCGGTGGTGGTGGTTTTGCCCGCGCCTTGCAGGCCCGCCATGAGAATCACCGCCGGCGGCTGCGCGGCGAGATTGAGACCACTGTGGGCGCCGCCCATCAGCTCGGTCAGTTCCCGATGCACCACGCCGACCAGCGCCTGACCGGGCGTCAGGCTGCCGATGACTTCCTGGCCGACCGCCTTTTCCTTGATGCGGGCAACGAGGTCTTTCACCACCGGCAGGGCGACATCGGCCTCAAGGAGCGCCATCCTCACTTCGCGCAGCGCATCGGCGATATTGTCTTCCGTCAGCCGGGCATGGCCGCGCAGCGTTTTGACGACGCGGGAAAGGCGTTGTGTCAGATTATCCAGCATGATGTTCCGGTGACTCCGATTACCCTGGCGGGAAAAGAAGAAGGTAGACTTGCAGAATGGAAACGATTTTATCGTATCTGCTTCCCGCCCTGTTGTACGCTTTTCTCAGCGCCCATTTCTGGCGCACGCGGTGGCGCGGGGCGGCGGCCAGCGCGCCGCAAGGCATCCGCGTCTGGGAAAGGGCGGCGCTGGCGGCCGCCCTGCTGTTGCACGGCCATACGCTTTACGGAGAGCTTTTCGGCGACGGCGCCATGCGCTTCGGATTCTCGTCGGCGCTCTCCCTCATGCTCTGGCTGACCGTGCTGATGTACTGGGTCGAGAGTTTTCACGCCCGCCTGGAAGGATTGCAGCCCCTTGTCCTGCCCCTGGCCGGCATCTGCGCCCTCCTGCCCGGCCTGTTCCCCGGCCAGCATCTGCTGACCGACGTCACCTCAACGATATTCCGCGTTCACTTTTTCATTGCCATGGTGGCCTACAGCCTGTTCACGCTCGCCGCCCTCCACGCGATCATGATGGCGGTGGCGGAGCGGCGTCTGCATCGCGGCGAACTGACCACGCCGCTGGCCAAGCTGCCGCCCCTGCTGACCATGGAATCATTGCTGTTCCATCTGATTACCGTCGCCTTCGTCCTGCTCACCCTGACGCTGGTATCCGGCATCGCCTTTTCCGAAACCCTGTTCGGCAAGGCGCTGGAATTCAATCACAAAACCCTCTTTTCGATTCTCTCCTGGCTGATCTTCGCTGTCTTGCTGATTGGCCGCCACGCCCGGGGATGGCGCGGGCGCAAAGCCCTGCACTGGACGCTGGCGGGCTTTGCCACCCTCCTGCTTGCCTACATCGGCAGCCGGTTCGTACTGGAAGTGATCCTGGGACGCGCCGGCTGACCTGTCACGGCTTCGGTTCGATTTCCCATCCCGTTCCGCTTTGGGGTTCATCACGCTCACATTCGCTCAGGCGCCGCCTGACGATGGGGAGAGGTCATGAACGTTGAAAATATCAACGGGAATTAATTTAACAATCACACATAAGTGTCTGATAGTCTTTACAAATTCAGGAGGAAAGCGCATTATCCTTAGAGACATCTTGTGAGGATTTTCATCCGAACTGAGAAACACATGGCAGCCTCTCTCCAGACACCCCTCAGCGGCTTGGCGCAGGCGCTGGTTCAACAGGGCCGCCTCAGCGAAGCGGAGACGGAAAGCTTTGCCTCAAAAGGAAGGGTGGAAGGCGGCGGAGGCTTTGTTAGTCAAGTCATAACGAGCGGGCGCCTGAGCGCGAAAGACATCGCTCTGTTCGCCGCGGAAACCTTCGGTTACCCGCTGCTTGATCTGGGCGCGTTCGATGAAAGCGTTTCCCCCCGGAACGTCATTGATCGAAAGGTGATGCTCAATCGCCTGGTCATCCCCCTGAACAAACGCGGCAACCGGCTTGCCGTCGCGCTTGCCGACCCGACAGACATCCACGCCCTGGACGAAATCCGCTTTCAGACAGGGTTGGCCGTTGACCCGGTGGTGGTCGAGGCCGGCAAACTGGCGCCCATCGTTCAGCGCCTTTCCGAAACAATGGAAGCCAAGCTGAACGATCTGAGCGAGAGCGATCTCAATCTCGAATTCGCCGGCGAGGAAGAAGCTGCCGGCGTGGAGGTGGGATCGACCGAGATTGATGATGCGCCGATTGTCCGCTTCATTCAGAAAATCCTGCTGGATGCCATCAATGAAGGCGCCTCGGACGTCCACTTCGAGCCTTATGAAAAGTTTTACCGGGTCCGCGTCCGCACCGACGGCATACTGCGCGAAATCGCCCAGCCGCCGCTGGCCATCAAGGAGAAGCTTGCCTCCCGGATCAAGGTGATTTCCCGGCTCGACATTGCCGAAAAGCGCGTGCCGCAAGATGGCCGCATCAAATTGATCTTATCGAAGACGCGGGCCATTGATTTCCGCGTCAGTTCGCTGCCCACCTTGCATGGCGAAAAAATCGTCATGCGAATACTGGATCCATCGAGCGCCATGCTCGGCATCGATGTTCTCGGCTACGAGCCGGAACAACGTGAGATGCTGATCACCGCCATCTCGCGCCCCTATGGCATGGTGCTCGTCACCGGGCCGACCGGCAGCGGGAAAACCGTTTCGCTGTATACCTGCCTCAATCTGCTGAATAAACCTGGCGTCAATATCTCGACGGTGGAAGACCCGGCTGAAATCAGCCTGCCCGGCATCAATCAGGTCAACGTCAATGACAAGGCGGGACTCGATTTTGCCGTCGCGCTGAGGGCCTTTCTGCGCCAGGACCCGGATGTCATCATGGTCGGCGAAATCCGCGATCTGGAGACCGCCGAGATTGCCATCAAGGCGGCAGAGACGGGCCACATGGTGCTATCCACCCTGCATACCAATGACGCGCCAACCACGCTGGAGCGGCTGAAGAACATGGGCATCGCGCCGTTCAACATTGCGGCCAGCGTCATCCTGATTACGGCCCAGCGCCTGGCGCGCCGTCTGTGTTCCTGCAAGAAACCCGTTTCGATCCCGGCCGAAGCCCTGATCGAGGCCGGCTTTCAGGAGCATGAACTCGATGGCAGTTGGCAACTGTATGGGCCGACCGGCTGCGACAGATGCAAGGGCAGCGGCTATAAAGGGCGCGTCGGCATATACCAGGTCATGCCCGTCTCGGAAGAAATCCAGCGCATCATCATGACCAATGGCACCTCGATGGACATCGCCAGGCAGGCGCAGCAGGAGGGCATCAAGGATTTGCGGCAATCAGGACTGCGTAAAGTCAAGCAGGGATTGACCTCGCTTGAGGAAGTGCTCGCAACGACAAACGAATAGAGGAACTCAAATGGCCACTATAACAAGCGGCACAGCCGCCAGTCGAAATGTTCGCGTCAAGGAGCATGTCTTTACCTGGGAAGGCAAGGACAAGGCCGGCAAGCTGACGCGCGGCGAAATGCGCGCCGGCGGGGAGGCGATGGTGCATGCCTCCTTGCGCCGCCAGGGCGTTCTCGTCACCAAAGTGCGGAAACAGAGTGTCAAGCGCAGCGGCCGGGTCACCGAAAAAGACATCACGCTGTTCACCCGTCAGCTTGCCACCATGATGAAAGCGGGTGTTCCCCTGTTGCAGGCGTTCGACATTGTGGGAAAAGGCGCCACCAACCGCGCCGTTGCCACGCTGCTGATGAGTGTCAAGGCCGATGTGGAAACAGGCACCTCGCTCAACCAGGCTTTCCGCAAGCACCCCCTGCATTTCGATACGCTGTTTTGCAATCTGGTTGCCGCGGGGGAAGCCGCCGGCATTCTGGATTCCCTTCTCGACCGTCTGGCGACCTACAGGGAGAAAATCCTCGCCATCAAGAGCAAGATCAAAGCGGCGCTGTTTTATCCGATCGCGATCGTTGTTGTCGCCGTCATCGTCATCGCAATCATCATGCTCTTCGTGGTGCCGTCGTTCAAGCAGATTTTCAGCCAGGCCGGAGCAACCTTGCCTGGCCCCACCTTGCTCATCATTGCCCTGTCCGATTTCATGGTCAGCCACTATTGGTGGATCTTCCCCCTCCTCGGCGCCGCCGTCTACGGCTTCTTCTTCATGTGGCGGCGCTCGGAAAAAATGCAGATGAAGATGGATCGAGCATTATTGAAATTACCCATTTTCGGTAACATCCTCCGCAAGGCCACCATGGCCCGGTGGGCGCGCACCCTGTCGACCATGTTCTCCGCCGGCGTGCCCTTGGTCGAAGCCCTGGATTCGGTCGGCGGCGCTTCGGGCAACTACGTCTATCGCGTCGCCACGAAAAAAATCCAGTCCGAGGTCAGCACGGGCACCAGCTTGACCGCCGCCATGCAGGGATCAAGCGTCTTCCCCGTCATGGTCACCCAGATGACCGCGATCGGCGAGGAATCCGGCCAGCTCGACACCATGCTGGGCAAAGTGGCCGACTTTTTCGAGCAGGAAGTGGACGATGCCGTTGCGGCCATGTCCAGCCTGATGGAACCGATCATCATGGTGGTGCTGGGGGTGCTGATCGGCGGCATGGTGATCGCCATGTACCTGCCGATCTTCAACCTGGGCAAGGCTTTCTGACGCGCTGCCAGCCCCATGACGCCTCTGGATCCAGTCGTCAGCGTCGGCGTCGCCACTCTCCTGGGGCTGGTGGTGGGCAGCTTCCTGAACGTCGTCATCCACCGGCTGCCGAAGATCATGGAGCGCGGCTGGCTGACGGAGTGTACGCAATTGCGCGGAGAACCCGCGCCCGAGGCTGAAAAACTGACGCTGGCCTTTCCGCGCTCGCGTTGCCCGCATTGCGGCCACGCCATTTCCGCCCTGGAAAACATTCCCATCGTCAGCTACCTGTTCTTGCGCGGGCGCTGCCGTTCCTGCAAGGCGCCCATCCGCTTGCGCTATCCCATCGTGGAGGCGCTCTCCGGCCTCCTCTCGGGATATGCCATATGGCATTTCGGCGCCGGCTGGGCGGGATTCGGCGCTTTGTTCTTCATCTGGGCCATGATCGCCCTGACCTTCATCGACTTCGATACCCAGTTGCTGCCGGACAGCATCACCCTGCCCTTGCTGTGGGGCGGACTGCTCCTCAATCTGGGCGGAACGTTTACCGACATCCATAGCGCCGTCATCGGCGCGATGACCGGTTATCTGTCGTTATGGGCGGTGTACTGGGCCTTCAAGCTCATCACCGGAAAAGAAGGCATGGGCTACGGCGATTTCAAATTGCTGGCCGCCATCGGCGCCTGGCTTGGCTGGCAAATACTGCCGCTGACGATTCTGGCCTCCTCCGCGGTTGGCGCCGTCATCGGCATTGGTCTCATTGTCTTTGCCCGTCACGGACGCAATGCGCCCATTCCCTTCGGCCCCTACCTGGCGGCGGCTGGCGTCATCGCCCTGTTCTGGGGCAAGCCGCTGACGCAGCACTATTTCGGTTTATTCTGACATTTCCGCATTGCAGGCGACCTGAAACACCTCGCGCTCCGGCAGCCGCACGGCCGTCAAATGGCGTCCCCACAGGCAGCCTGAATCGAGCGCCAGGAGATTCGGTTCAATGCGCAGCCCGAGCGCCGACCAGTGGCCGGTCACCAGCACATGGTCCGCGCTTTTCCGCCCCGGCACGGCGAACCACGGCAGATACCCTGCGGGCGCATCGGCCAGTTCGCCCTTGGTCTTGAACTCCATGACACCGTCGTTGGAGCAGAAGCGCATCCGCGTCATGGCATTGACGATCACGCGCAGGCGCGGCCAGCCGGTGAGGTCGTCGCGCCAATACGGCGGCTCGCTGCCCCACATATTGGCGAGCAATGCGCGGTAATCCGGCGCGCGCAGCGCCGCTTCCACTTCCTTCGCCAGCGCGCGCGCCTGCGCCACCGTCCACTGCGGCAACAAGCCGGCATGCACCAGCGCGTAGCCGTTGTCGACATGCATCAGCGGGCGCTGCCGCAGCCAGTCGAGCACGTCATCGCGGTCGGGCGCGGCAAGGATCGCCGCCAGCGTATCGTCGGCATGTTGTTTCGAATACCCCTCGGCCAGCATCGCCAGATGCAGATCGTGGTTGCCGAGCACGGTGATGGCAGCATCATTGAGCGACTTGACGAAGCGCAGCGTTTCCAGCGAGCGCGGGCCGCGATTGACCAGATCGCCGACCAGCCAGAGCCGGTCGCGCGCCGGATCGAAGCGGATCAGATCCAGCAAGCGCCGGAAGGCATCGAAGCACCCCTGAATGTCGCCGATGGCGTAAAGGCTCACACCCTATCCTTTCTGAGCGGGCAAAGTTATATGCGGCCCGCCGCCGTCACCCCTCCCTCGGGGAGGGGATCGGGGGGAAGGTTTACAACCATTCCGAGCAGGCGCAGCCTGCGAGCAACCGTCACCCCCTCCCTCGGGGAGGGGGGCGGGGGGAAGGCTCTTCAGGCATAACCGCCAGGATTCTGCTGCTGCCAGCGCCAGGTGTCCTGACACATTTGCGCGAGATTCCGCTCGGCGCGCCAACCGAGCAGCCGCGCGGCCAGAGATGGATCGGCATAGCAGGCGGCAATGTCGCCGGGGCGGCGGCCCGCGATGCGACAGGGAATCGCGCGGCCCGAGGCTTGGCGGAAAGCCGCGACCACTTCCAGCACGCTGTAGCCGCGCCCGGTGCCGAGATTGACCGTCAGCAGGCCGTCCTCTGACGCCAGACTTTTTAATGCCGCGAGATGGCCGCTCACCAGATCGACGACATGAATGTAGTCGCGCACGCCGGTGCCGTCCGGCGTCGGGTAATCGTTGCCGTAAACGCTGAGCGCCTCGCGGCGGCCGGCGGCGACCTGGGCAATGTAGGGCATGAGGTTGTTCGGCGTGCCGCGCGGGTCTTCGCCGATCAGGCCGCTCTCATGCGCGCCGACGGGATTGAAATAGCGCAGCAGGGCGATCCGCCAGGAAGGATCGGAATGAAAAAGATCCCGCAGCATCGACTCGATCATCGCCTTGCTGTGGCCGTAGGGATTCGTTGGCCGCAGCGGATGAGGCTCCTGTATCGGCACCGCGTCGGGATCGCCATAGACGGTCGCCGAAGAACTGAACACCAGCCGCCGCACCCCCGCTTGCGTCATCGCCGCGCACAGGGCCAGCGTGCCGCCGACGTTGTTGTCATAGTACGCAAGCGGCTGCGCGACCGATTCTCCCACCGCTTTGAGTCCGGCAAAATGCAGCACCGCGTGGATGGCATGCCGCTGAAATATTCCGCGCAGCGCCGCCGCGTCGCGGAGGTCGTTTTCGTAAAAGACAACTTTCCGGTCCGTGATCTGCTCGATGCGCGCGAACACTTCACGGCGGCTGTTGCACAGATTGTCGGCTGCCACCACTTCGTAGCCCGCTTGCAGCAAGGCAACGCAGGCGTGGGAACCGATATAACCCGCCCCGCCCGTCACCAGCAAAGTGGATGTCATGTCGCCGCCTCGCTCTGGCGGGGTTGATATTCCGGCACGAACTGCGCCAGCCGCCGTTTGACCGCCGCCTCATCCTGCGGCCCGCCTTGCAGCCACGCGAGCAGACCGGTCAGCGCCTCCGCCGGCAGGGCGGCCTGCATTTGCGCGATGCGCAGCTTCGGGTGCGGCGTCGGCAACGTCCGCTCGCCGTCGGCGAGCAGTTCTTCGTAGAGTTTTTCGCCGGGACGCAAGCCGGTAAAGGTGATCTTGATTTCTTCCTCAGCGCAGTTGGAGAGCCGGAGCATGTCGCGGGCGAGATCGACGATCTTCACCGGCTCGCCCATGTCGAGCACGAAGATTTCGCCGCCCCGGCCCATCAGTCCGGCTTGCAGAACCAATTGCGCGGCCTCGGGAATCAGCATGAAGTAGCGGGTGATATCGGGATGGGTCACCGTCACCGGCCCGCCGCGGGCGATCTGCTCGCGGAAGCGCGGAATCACGCTGCCGCTGCTGCCCAGCACATTGCCGAAGCGGACGGTGACGAAATGCGTTTCGCTGCGCGCCTGCTGCACGGCCTGGCAGACCATCTCGGCGAGACGTTTGCTGGCGCCCATGACATTGGTCGGGTTCACCGCCTTGTCGGTGGACACCACAACGAATTTGTCCACGCCTGCCGACACCGCCGCTTGCGCCACGCGCCAGGTGCCGAGCACGTTGTTGCGCACCGCTTGCCAGGCGTTCTCGTTTTCCATCAGCGGCACGTGTTTGTAGGCCGCGGCATGGAACACCACTTCAGGCCGGTGCGCGGCAAAGGCGGTCGTCAGGCAGGCTTCGTCCTTGACATCGCCGACGAGACTGACGATTTCAATGCCCGCGAAGTTCGCGGCAAATTCCTGTTCGATGCGGTAGAGGGCGTATTCGGACTGCTCGAACAATACCAGTCGCGCGGGCGCATAGCGCGCGATCTGGCGGCACAACTCGGAACCGATGGAGCCGCCCGCGCCCGTCACCAGCACCCGCCGGCCCGTCAGCAAACGATGCAGCCCTTCCTCGTCGAGCTGGATCGGATCGCGGCCCAGCAAATCTTCCAGCTCGACCTTGCGCACTTGCGCGACGGATACCCTGCCCGAGAAAACGTCGGCCATCGACGGCACGGTCAGCACCGTCAGGCCGGCGGCGCCCGCCAATTCCGCCGCCCGGCGGCGCTGCGCCACCGTCGCCGACGGCATGGCGATGATGGCGTGCGTCACACCCAGCGAGGCGGCGTGCTCGGCGACGGCATCGAGTGCGCCGAGCACTGGCACATTCGCCAGCCGCCGGCCGCATTTGGCGACATTGTCATCGAGCAGTCCGGCAACGCGCCACGCCTGGCTGCGCGATAAATCCTTGAGCAGAAGCGCCGCCGCGTCGCCCGCGCCGAGCACCAGCACCGGCTGGCCCTCATCCGCGCTGGCGGAGAAATAACCGTCCCGCCAGGCCCGGTACAGAAAGCGGCTGCCGCCCATCGCCAGGAGGAGCAGAATCGGATGCAGCAGCAGGATCGAGCGCGGCACGCCAGCCGCCTGGATCATGTACACGACGCCCGCCGTGGCAAGCGCGCCCAGCCCCACGGTCATCAGAATCCGGCGCAAATCCTCCATGCTGGCGTAGCGCCAGATGCCCCGGTAGAGGCCGAACTTCAGATAGAGCACGGCATAGAGCGGCATCACCCAGAGCAGCGCCTTCAGGACAATGGCAAAAAGGTCCGGCGGAAGATCGAAATTGAAGCGGATCCAGTAAGCGGCCAGCCACATGACGGCGGTGACCGTCATGTCGTGGATGAATGCAAGCAGTCCGCGCCCGTTCATTGCTGCAGACGGGGTTGCGTGAAATTAATTCCCGGCAACGGCGTCTTTCACCAACTGAATGCCGACGGGATCGTCCAGCGTCGTCAGATCGCCGGGGTCGCGGCCCTCGGCAATGGCCTGGATGGAACGGCGCAACACCTTGCCGGAGCGGGTTTTCGGCAACTGGTTGACGAAGTACACGTGGTTTGGCCGGGCAATCGGGCCGAGCAGGCCGTCTACCGTCGCCATCACTTCTTTTTCCAGCGCCGCCCGCAATTCCGGCGTGGCGATCTTCGTCGCGTCGTTCACCACGGCAAATGCCGTCGGCATTTGCCCCTTGAGCGTATCGGCAACGCCGACCACAGCCACTTCGGTGATGGCGGCGTGGGCGCTGATGGCTTCCTCGATCTCGCGCGTGCCGAGACGGTGGCCGGCGACGTTGATGACGTCATCGGTGCGGCCAAGGATGAAGTAATAGCCGTCCTCGTCGCGGATGCCCCAGTCGAAGGTGGTGTACACCATGCGGTTCTTGAAGCTCGTGAAGTAGGTCTGCACGAAGCGATCATCCTGGCCCCACACCGTGGACATGCAGCCGGGCGGCAGCGGCGGCGCGACCGTGACGACGCCCTTCTCGTTGGGGCTGACTTCCTCGCCGGTGACATCGCTCAACAGGCGCACGTCATAGCCGTAGGCCGGGAACGACGGGCTGCCGAACTTGGTCGGATGCCGCTCGACGCCGGGCAAGCCGGCGAGCAGCGCCCAGCCGGTTTCGGTCTGCCAGAAATGATCGTAGACCGGCTTTTCCAATGCCTCGGAAATCCACTTCGCCGTCGGCTCGTCGAGCGGCTCGCCGGCGAGGAACAGATGGCGCAGCGAAGACAAATCGTATTTCTTGAGAAAGGCCCGATCCTGTTTTTTCAGCACGCGAATGGCCGTCGGCGCGGAGAACATCACCGTCACCTTGTGGTCCTGGACGATCTTCCACCAGATGCCCGGATCAGGGCGGATCGGCGTGCCTTCATAGACGATGGTCGCCATGCCGTTGATGAGCGGCGCATAAACGATGTACGAATGGCCGACCACCCAGCCGATGTCGGACGTGGTGAAATACGTCTCGCCCGGATTGGCGTCATACACATGACGCATCGAAGCGGCCAGCGCCACGGCATAACCGCCCGTGTCGCGCTGCACGCC
>Ga0209628_10000457_pt1 | contig 24846 bp, 17 predicted proteins | sample TergutCu122P4_FD_187285 | JGI IMG/M metagenome (GOLD analysis project Ga0209628, IMG submission 187285) | Cubitermes ugandensis P4 segment gut microbial communities from Kakamega Forest, Kenya - Cu122 P4 (SPAdes) (version 2) | ecosystem: Host-associated > Arthropoda: Insects > Digestive system...
TGGGGATAAATACTTGAAATTCCAACGTTTTAATGGTGAAGCAAATGAATTCAACTCAATACACTTGAAAATCAGGAATATCCATAACTCCTTTGATAATAATAGGTTAGCTCACTATACAGTCAAATTATTAAGTCATCAAGAAACTCAATCATGCAAAATATCAGCAAAAAACTACCGCAAAGTTGCCCGGCCTGCGACGGGCTGTTGAGCGTCAAAAATCTCGGCTACGACCGGTGCGGAACCGACGTGAACGGCCATTTCGCATTGCCGCTCCTCGCCTGCCTCACGGTGGAAGAGCAACAGTTCGTCCTCGAATTCGTCCGTTCCAGCGGCAGCCTCAAGGAAATGGCCCAAATCCGAAAACTGAGCTATCCGAGTGTTCGTAACCTGCTTGATGACGTGATTGCGAAAATTGGTGCTCTCAAAACAAGTGCCACCCAAAACAATAACACTCATCAATGAGGAGAAAACCATGCGTACTTTGCCATTACCCCTTGTCTTTTTCCTGCTTTTCCTGCTTTTCACCTTGACCGGAATGGCCGCAGAGGATGCGGCACTCGAAGAAATTGCCGAACGATTTTTTCCGCTTTTCATCGAAGGAAAGGACACTCTTCAAACCTTCGAGATGAGCGACACCATACGCTCCTTTGTTCAAGGGGCAACATACAAAGATTCCATCAAGCAATTCCATCAAATGTTCGGCGGCATCGGTGAACTGAAAAAGAAGGAAACCATCCAACATAATACAAACAATCGATCCGTCGAACTGTTCTATTCGGGCAAAACGAATTCGTTCCAGGCAGGAGTTTCATTCAGCGAAAAACAAATCGTTGGAGTTTGGTTCAATCCCTGGACTGACGAGCAGACATACGGGGGCACTCCGATTCAACTCGAAACGCCAACGGGAACGCTTTATGGAACTCTATTGGAACCGGAAAACGCAACCAAACCAGTACCGGTGGCACTGTTCCTGGCGGGATCGGGGCCAACAGACCGTAACGGCAACCAATTGCCCACGCTTCATACCGATTCTTACCGCTTACTTGCAGAAGCGTTGCAGAAAGGCGGCATTGCGTCCGTTCGGTTCGACAAGCGGGGAATTGGAGCCAGTGCAGCCGCAGGAAAAGACGAATCGAAATTCCGTTTTGAGCATTTCGTTGACGATGCCGTCCTTTGGATCGAACGACTGTCGCAAGAAAACAAGTATTCCAAAATCATCGTCCTGGGACACAGCGAAGGATCACTCATCGGAATGCTCGCCTGTGCCCAATCGAAAAAAGCGGATGGTTTTATCTCCCTTTGCGGGGCAGGAAGACCTGTTGACGAACTGATTCGTGAACAAATGAAAGGACAGCCCCAGTTCGTCAAGGACTCGCTTTTTCCGATCCTTGATGAATTGAAAAAAGGGAATACGGTCGAAAAAGTACCGGAAGCATTGCTCCCATTGGTGAGACCAAGCGTCCAACCGTACATGATTTCATGGATGAAGTACGATCCGCAAGCGGAAATCAAAAAACTGACGGTACCCGTAATGATCGTTCAGGGAACGACGGACATCCAGGTTTCCGACACAGAGAAACTGGCGGAAGCAAATCCGCAAGCAAAAAAGGTGATCGTCAAGAACATGAATCACACGCTCAAAACAAGTGCTACGACAACTGCTCCCTCACAGCAACCTTATTACACCGATCCGAAATACCCGATTCATGAAGATTTGGTGCCGTGTCTTGTGGAGTTTATCGGTGGGATCAAATAGTCAATGTAACACGTAGGCAGAAAATTTTTGCCCTGTAAGGGCGGAGCATCATAGCCCAGGGCAAGCGGTACTCCGCGCCGCCCTGGGGTAACAGACAGCACAAAATTAGCCGCCCTGTAAGGGCAAGGTAAGATGGCACAGTCATTAGCAAAAATCGTTGTTCATGTCGTTTTCAGTACGAAAGAACGCAAACCGCTTTTGTCAACGGCGATTCGCAACGACCTGTTTGCATACATTGTGGGAATTTTGAATTCGCTGGATTGTGTAACCTTGAGCATCAATGGAACAGAAGACCATGTTCATCTGTTGATAGGGATGTCGAAAACAATTTCATTGTCCAAAATGATGGAAGAGATGAAAGGTGGTTCATCCAGATGGTTGAATACACAAAACGTAACAATAAAGCCATTCGCCTGGCAAGCTGGTTATGGTGCTTTTTCCGTCAGTGAATCGCAGATTGCCAGGGTTGTCAATTACATTGCAGGGCAAGAAGAGCACCATCGCAAAGCGTCGTTTCAGGATGAGTTAATTTTGTTATTGAAAAAACATAACCCTGAATTTGATGAACGATATTTATGGACATGATTGCCTTGCCCTTACAGGGCGGCTGGGTTTTTGAGAACACGAATCCCAGGGCGACGGCGAGTACGCCTTGCCCTGGGCTAATATGTTTCGCCCTTCCAGGGCGGACAATACGAAAATTGACCTACAGCATCAAAACAACATTAACACATAAGGAAAAACGCTATGCTACTGAATCCCTTCAACCGCATTGCCGGGTTTTCGGCCTTGTTTTACGGCGGTCTTGGCATGTTGCTGACCGCCATGATCGCCGCTCCGTGCGGGGTGAATTTCGTCGGTTCGCTCAACATTCACGTGGCCCGACCGATGCCGTTTGAGCTGATTTTCGGCCTGCTTGTTCTGGGGTGGCTCAACGTCTCTTTCTTCTTTTTCGTGGCCGGAAGGTTCTTTTCCAAATCGAACATTCGCCTCATCGACGTTGGCGGAACGCTTGCTTTGGCTCGTTTGCCGTTCCTGATTGCGGCTCCGTTTGGTCTGCTGCCCGGTCTGTGGAACCTGAATGTGCAACAGCAATTGCCGGCGGAAACGGCGATTTCTCTGACCATTGCCTGTATCGTGTTTTTGCTGGTCGATATCTGGGTCGTCGTTTTGAGTTACAACGCTTTCGCCGTTTCAACCAACGTGAAAAACAAGTGGCTTTTTGCCGCCGTTTTGATTGCTTCGGAAATCGCGGCGATCATTTTGTCGGGGCTTTTGGCCGCCTGCTTTCCGTTACCGCCGCTCCCAGTGGACGAACCGGTGAAGGTTGTCGTCGATCTTACCACAGTTCCGATCCCGGAAGACGCCGAACATGTCGAGATTGCCAGACAATTCGTCGAGCGGGTTTTCTCCGGTGCAAACGACGATCCGCTTGAGCAATTTGAGGTGACGGACGCCATGAAGCCGTTCGTTACGGCGGACTCGTTCAAACACTGGACAAGGGCGATCGTCGTAACCGATTACGGCAAACCCGTTGACGTTGCCAAGGTCGAAGTCGTTCCACATAATCAACTCAAACGCAGCGTCTACCTGTACTTTCACTGCGAACGGTATCCGATCAAAATGTGGGTTACGTTCGAAAACAAAGCCATCGCGGGATTCCATTGGGACTGGTGGCGAGACGAAATGCACGAAAAAAGCGAAGAAAGCCGAACCGTTCTTCCTATCGTTGTTACGGCGTTTATTCCTCCGGTACTGTTGATCCTGATTATTTTTGTCGGCGAGAAGTGGCGAAACCGCTGGGTGGAAGAACGGAATCGACGTTTAGAACCGTTCGATGTGGAGCGAACGATTGGTACGGTTTACCGCGAATCGCAGAATCCGTTGTGGATGTATCTTTTGTTTTTTGCGCTTTTGCTGGCGGTGTCCTTGCCGTTTCTCCTTGGGAAGCGTTCTTTTTTTGAAAGGAGTGATACCATTGTGATATTGGGGACGAGTGGTGCGATTCTTACTTTAGTGGCGCTTCTGCTTGTCGGCCTGTTCGTCGAAGTCGGCGACGAATCCGCTGATGTGAGAATGGGGATAATGCGAATCCGAATACTACGATTCCCCTTCGATTCGATTGCTTCCGTCGAGGTTGTACCGCTTCGTCCTCTCCGGGACTTCGGCGGCTGGGGGCCTTACAGGTTTGGCCGGAACAACACCATCGGATGTTTCATGAGCGGCACTTGCGGCGTTCTCATTCAAACGGACAAGGGCAAAAAGTACCTGCTCGGTTCGGACACACCGGATCGTCTCGCCGCCGTTCTCCGCTCACGAATGGGAAAACCGTAACTCGCATAAACACGTTTTCCTCTTGACGTGAAACGTGTCAATTGTTAGGATTCCCCAGTTTTTAAGAGGGGCCGTGAATTTAATAGGGTCCGTGAAAATGGTTACCGCAATGTTCCGATTTTTTTCGCTCCGTATTCTCCAGGGACTTGCCTTGATTTTCCTGGCGAATGTTTGCGTAGTGCGCGGTTCAGAGTTCAATACTCCCTATGGCATACCTCGCTTTTCTACCGATCTTCCGGCGACGGACCTGAATCCGAACACTCAAACGCCATCCTTTTATACGCCCTACACGCCGTATTCCAATCAGCCGTATTTGCTTCAGGACAGACCGTCCGCCAACAATTTTGGAGCCGTCAACGTTTCTCCGTCCTCTTGTACTTCGATCACCCCTGGTTTTCCCAACTATGATCGCTGGACGCAACAAATCTCCTCTCCGAGTTTTTGGCAGGTGTTGCCGGACGGATTGATTTTCCCTTCCTATTTGGCCGGTCCCAAAGAACCCCGGTTTGGCGGCGTGTGGAACCACGACAGAAATCTCGGTTGGATATGGGACGCAACTGCCGGCGGTCGGTTTCCCCTGTTGCGATACGGTACCAAAGACCGTATTTTGCCTGAAGGAATTCAAATCGATCTCGAAGGGGCCGCTATGGTCCGAATCGACTACGAACGGGATTTGGATTTGCTGGCCTCCGATTTTCGCGTCGGAGCACCAATCACGTTCGGTAATAAACGAACACAGTACAAACTCGGATACTATCATGTCAGCTCCCATTTAGGGGACGAATACATGCTCCGTAAAGAGAGAGATCGAATCAATTATTTTCGGGATGCTCTTGTTTTTGGAGTTTCCTACCGCATCCAGCGGGATGTGCGGATTTACGGCGAAGCGGCCTGGGCGTTTTTCACCGGTGAAGAGACGAGACCCTGGGAATTTCAGTTCGGAGCGGAATACAGCCAACTCTATCCGGCCAATCGGCAACACGGTTCCCCGTTTTTTGCGGTCAACGGTCATTTGCTTCAAGAACTCAATTTTGGAGGAAACCTCAACGTCCAACTGGGTTGGCAATGGAGAGGGCCGAGCAATCATCTCTTTCGGGTCGGGCTCCAGTATTTCTGTGGAGCAAGCGATCAGTTCGAATTCCAAGACCTTTACGAGAGCAAAATCGGTTTCGGTATTTGGGCCGACTTTTGATCTCTTTTACCGTAGCCCAATCAGAGCCGCGCACAATCAGAGCCGCTTACTCCGTGCGCGGCTCTGATTGTTTGTGGTTCGTTGACTCATCGGAAATTTCTTTGACGGAATGAACACCGCCGCCGGCTCTGGCGACATTCATGTCGCCGGCATGGAAACTTCCCATGCCGACGGAATCCGTGTGAACCTTGACCTTTTTCCCGGCGTCTTCAAGCGTCAGTTCATTGGTCGGGTCCATCCAATTTCGCTCGTGAAACGTTTCGACCAGAAGAATCGTGTCCCTCTTGATCGGGAGCGGTTTGCCCTGCCCTGAAGCGTCAAACGGCATTTCGTCGCCGAGGATGACCGAGTACGCCGTGCGGCCCGGCCTTTCGATGCTTTTCCAATTCGTGGGGCACTGGAATACCGGAAGAAGCTGCTCGTGGAACTGGCGGTTGTGTTCGCTGTCCCACGGTTCGTCAAGCCTGATCTTTTGGTACAACTCCTCCTCCCCAAGGTACGGAAGCAACAACACCCGCCAACTCTGAAGCGGCTTACCCGTCGCGTCAACTGTGAAGGTCGGCGGAAGCGTCCCGTGATCCAGTTGATAACGGTACATCGCCAGCGTAAGCGTGTGAAGGTGCTCGATACACTCTAATCGCCGAAACGCTTCACGGGCCGCCTGAATCGCGGGAACAAGAAGCGAAGACATGGTTTTATAGACTTCCAGTGAACGAGTGCGTCTTGATACCATCCTCCACAGGCGAGGTTTATCGGGCAGTTCATAAGTTGCCGTTCCGCTTGTTTTCCCCAGTATGATGTCAAAATCTCTGTTGGTTTGCAGTAACATCACGCCCAAGTCGAAAGCACGCGACATGACAACGCCGCCGAACTGGTTTTGAAGGGAACAGAGAACTTGATACCGCTCTGTTTCCATACATTCGTTAAACGTTACCTGGGGTGGTAGGTTATCAAGCTCTTTCTGGAATCGGGCAATCTGCTCAAGTGTCGGCGGATGCTCCGGGTTGCCCATAATCTCAATATTAAAAGCGTTACTCTCAATAGCGATTCCAATTAAAGCACCAACCAGGAATCCCTGATGTCCCGAAAAACGCCCCAAGCGAAAAATCGCAATGGTATCATCAATCGCCCCGTCGATGTCGCCGATTGCGATTCGGTGTTTTGCCCGTGCCGAAAATCCCCGGACAAACGCCTTTGATTGCATTACATCTTCAAGGAATGTGTAAAACTGAATTTGTTCGTCATCTGGTGTCCGAGTCAACGGATAAAAATATGCCGGTTTTCTCGCTGTCTTGGAAACCAAATCGAGTGTCTCGGTGTTTTGTTCAAGCCATTCCCCCACTTCCGAATCCGTCATTTTCGGGTTTGGTTCCTGGTAACTCTGCGTCGGCTTGAGGTTGGGGTCGAGTCCGAGTTTTTGGTAGACCTGTTTTACCCGGAATTCGAGTTCTTCTTTTTCGGCGGGGTCGGTTTTGAGGGCCGCCAGCCGGGCGGATTTGGCACCAAAGGCCAGGACGATCACCCTTGCCCCGTTGTCGTCGGTTTCCATTTCCGCCGGGTAAAGGAGTTCCTCCAGCCCCGCGAAATAATCGACCCGCTTCCCATCGGCAGTCAGCGGCGAGGTGATATACGTCGTTTCCGGCGAAATACGGATCGGCACCACCCGGACCATGTCCCAGTAAAACCACGCAAGCGGAACAAGGAACCACAAAAGATGCTTGCTCCACAAGCGACTCAGACACCCTTTTTTCGGCTGTTTTTTGACAACTTCATCGATGACAGTGGCGGCGGATTCGGACATGGTAAATGAGAAACGAGAAATGAGAAAAAAGAGCGTAGGTGAAGCGGTACTCCGCGCAACCTACGGGTTACCCGTAGATTTCGGCGGAGTACCGCCTAACCACAGCTACGCCCATTATAGGGAAATTCTCTTGCTTACGTAGTGGGCTCTGATAGAATAAAATCGTCAGGTTTCTCGTTTCTCTATTGACCTGTTTCTCAAAATTTTGTACGATTCTCTGACGATGCTACGTTATATTTTTCCCGGCTTGGGTGGGCTTTTTCAGTACGGTCGGTGGTCGTTTTTGGCCATTACGGTTGCGTTTTTTCTCGCGCTGGACCTGCTACTGATTGCCCATTTCTATTGGACCGATTGTTTGACGCCGCAAGGACGTTACACCAGCGTTATTGCGTTTTTCCTGCTTTGGTTTTTGCTTGCTCAAATTTCCGGCTATTGCGAGAAAATGCTGCTTCGCCGCCGCGCCGCCGATTCCAAACGCAATTTTTTCGCCGACGCACAGATGCAATATCTCCAGGGAAACTGGTTCGAAGCGGAATGTTTTCTCAACGAAATTCTCAAACGCAATCCCCGCGACCCGGAGGCCCTCCTGATGCTCGCCACCCTTTTTCGTCACACCAATCGCTTCGAGGAAAGCCGTAAAATTTTACAAAAACTCCAAAATTTCGACGAAGCAAAGAAATGGTTCGTCGAAATTGAAAATGAACTTAACCAAATGAAAACTCACTAGCGTCCGATCATAAGTCGAACAATAGCAACAGGTTATGATGAAAGCAGTAGTTAAAAAGTGTAAAAAACAGCAAAATATCCTTTACTCAAAGTGCAAACAGACGGGTGATAGGTGATAAGTGGTAAGTGGTAAGTTATACCTATTTCCTATTTCCTCTACTGTTTACGGTTTGAGTTGTGTACTTAAACCGTATTTTCTCACCAGGAGACCCGCTCACTCGACAAAAAACCGTCAACCGTATTCGAAGGCCGCGAGTTGGCTTTTTTGGTGTTTTTATTGAGTCGCTGATGAGCCGGTTTTGGAGAGTAGATATTGTCTTTTTTCTTCGTCCACGGTAAACTGTTGCAACCGGTGGTTCCCAGTAGCATACAAATCAAACCAGAAATCATCATTCCTTTCGCCACCCGGCGTATCCATCCTGAATTGCCCATCTTGCTTATCCTCCAAAAAACGGTTTTAAATCCGTAAAACCCAACCTATTCGTTATTATCGGAATAAATTTCGCAGTTTAACAGAAATTTTTATTTTTTTGACCAATAACCGCCGTTCGGCCTGAGCGATCGGTTGTTGCGTTTTTAACCTCCCTAAGGAAACTTACCCATGAACACAATTGCCCAATCTTTCAATTTTGCCAAAGAACGGTACTCGCAAATCGGCGTTAATGTCGAAAAAGCAATGGAGAGGCTCGCCGCGATCAAGGTTTCGCTCCACTGCTGGCAGGGGGACGACGTCGGCGGGTTCGAATCAGCCGCAGGTTTGACCGGCGGCGGAATCCTCGCAACCGGCAACTATCCCGGAAAGGCCCGAACGCCGCAGGAACTCCGGCAGGACGCCGAAGTCGCGTATAAAATGATTCCCGGCAAGCACCGGTTCAATTTACACGCCATTTACCTGGAAAACGGAGGAAAAAAGGTCGAGCGGGACGAAATCGGGCCGGAACACTTCAAAGGTTGGATCAACTGGGCGAAAGTCAACGGACTCGGTCTGGATTTCAACCCGACGTATTTCTCCCACCCGAAAGCGGCGGACGGATTCACGCTTTCGCACCACGACAAGAAAATCCGCAAGTTCTGGATTCGGCACGGAATCGCTTGTCGAAAAATCGCCGAAGAAATGGGAAAGAAACTTCACACGCCGTCGGTTGTCAATTTTTGGATGCCGGACGGGTACAAGGACATTCCCGCCGACCGTCTTGCGCCCCGGAAGAGAATGGCCGAATCGCTCGACGAAATTTTCGAAGAAAAAATCAGCCCAAAGCACGAACTTGATGCCGTGGAAAGCAAGCTGTTCGGAATCGGCAGCGAAACTTACGTCGTCGGTTCGCACGAGTTTTTCATGGGATACGCCGCATCGCGGAAAAAGCTGCTTTGCTTGGACGCCGGACATTTTCACCCGACGGAAGGAATTGCCGATAAACTCTCCTCATGTTCCATGTTTATCGACGAAATGCTGTTGCACGTCAGCCGCCCGGTCCGCTGGGACAGCGATCACGTTGTGATTTGGAACGACGATCTCAGGGGAATTGCGGAAGAGCTTGTTCGCAACAATTTGTTGAACCGAGTCCATATCGGCCTCGATTTCTTCGACGCAACGGTCAACCGGATTTTTGCGTGGGTGATCGGAACCCGTGCGATGCTGAAAGCTCTTTTGGCGGCATTGCTTGAACCGATTGACCAGATTCGCAAGTGGGAACTCGAAGGGGATTTCTCCCGAAGACTTGCGATGCTTGAGGAACTCAAGACGATGCCGTTCGGCGCGATTTGGGACATGTACTGCGAAAAGAACGGCGTCCCGGTCGGAATGAATTGGATAGAACCGGTCCGAAAATACGAAGCGGATGTGCTTTTGAAACGGGGATAGATTTAAAATCCTTCGGGGGGTTGCGTTTTGCTCCATTTTATCGCTTTAGAACCAACCCCACAAGCAAAACGATACCGGCCAGGGTCAGTGTCAAACCGATGCGGAACGACATTGGATCGTACTCCAACGTGAGACGATATTGGCCCGGTTCGGCAAAATCGACGCCGCGAAACACGCTTTCCACACGGCGGATCGGAAGTTCGACATTGGACGGTTTCACTTTTGCCCGCCAGCCGGGGAAAAACTGATCGGTGAGGACAACGGTAGCCGGAATCGGTAGGTCCGCTTCGATGACCACCTTACTTGGTTCGTACCGGACGATTTCCGCTTTTGCCGATTCGAGTACCCGACCGTCCTGTTCCACCCAAGCACGAGGACGCGGATTCTTTACGCGGAGAATCGCAACGTCATCCGAAAACGGAGCAACGATCTGGGTCGGTTCAATGCCGGGAAACCGGTTCAGCACTGTGCCGAGCAAAGACGGTACGATGGCGTATTGTACGCCGAGAAGCGCGTAGTGCTCGTCAGGCGTAAGACCTTCTTTGGGGTGAAATAGCCAATCAACGTAATCCGCGCACTGGAAAGAACCGCCGTTGTTGGTGTTGGCAATACGATATCGCAAATTGAATTTGGTGAACAATATCTCCCGTTGCCAACGAACCAGTTCCGTCATCCGCGATTGGGACACCGTTTCTTCAAAGACTCTTGGACACCATATCGTAATATGAATGTTGCGAACGGGAGGCACTGCGTTTGCCGACGCCTCAAAATTCACGAGAGGTTCCTGAAACACCGAACGCGGCACTGTGGGAATGAGGCAGGTATTGGCAACGTACAAATCCACTGCGAGCAGCGCAATGAACGCAAGTCGGAGTGGTGGAGATGTCCTGGCACCCGGCGCAGTCCGGAACACCCGCCAAACGAAATAGCCGATTGCGACCATCAGCAGGAAAAAGTGCAATAACGAGAAAACAATCTGTAGTTTCGCCAATGGGACAATGATCGGTCCAAATATCACGTCAGGGGCCAAATGGGCTTCGATGTAGGACCAAAACGCTTTCGTTTGACCGGCGACGTTAAAACAAAGGGTGGCAACACAAAGTATCCCGATCAACCCGTACATCCTGCGACGGAACCGGCACTTGTCGTACTTGCCGCATTGCTGTATCGTTGTACTGGCGTTTTGTTGGATTGGGCGTCTTTGTCGTTTTTGTCGTTTTATCGTATTTGTTGTTTTTGTTTCGCCGGCTCGTTGTCTTGAAAAAAAGATGTCAAAACCGTCCGCCGCCAAAAGGCAGATGGGTAAGGCCGCGATGGATAACAATTTGGCCGGATAGCGGAACATCCCATAACCGGGCAGTACGTTGACCATCAGCCAGTAGACGCCGCCGAACGGTTCGTGGATCCCCAGCGAGGCGATGTCCACGCCGTTGAGGGCGAGCAGCCAACCGACACCATAATAGCCGAGGGAAGCCAGCATGGCCGCGCACAAGACGCCGACGGTCCAAACACGGACCGCGTTTCTCTTCCGTAACCGGTAAGCCGCCAGGCCGAGCAGTACCGGCCCAAGCCCCATGTAGAGGGAAGGCGTCCAGACACTTTTGGGTTGTTCGAATAACTGGCACCATCGTGTATTGACGGGGAACTTCTGTCCGTCGATGTTCGGCCAAATGAATTCGATCCATCGCCACGGGCCGGAGCTGTAGTCATAGCGCATGTATTCGTGTGTATCCGTATACTCAATGGATTCATTTGCATGAGCGGCCCGGTCGCACGATCGCATGAATTCCCAAAATGGAATCACCTGGACGGCGGTGAGCAGAAAAATCAGTATGCCGGACAATACCGTTGCCTGGAGAAACAGACGCCGTTGTACACGTTTTCGTCGCAAAAAAATCAAAAGACCGATCATTAACAGCGTATGGTACACACATTGAATATCGCCGCCCAGTGTCATGAGCGAGACGACCAAACTCAATGCGATGGCACCGCGACGCAACCGATTGCCCGTTGTCGTTCGATGGCGGCAGGCGATCAGGAGCCGGTCTGCCGCACGAATCGCTTCCGGCAGCCAGGCGGACCCGATCAGAAACGGAACGTTATTGTGCTGAAACAAAACGATTCCGCCGAAGGCATAGCAAAGCCCTGCAAAAACCGCAGCGGTTTCCGAACGTTTCCAGTGCCGGGCAAGCCGATAGGCGGTCAGCGCAGCCAGCCAGACATGAACGATCACGAACAGGTGGTAGGCAAGTACAAAGTCAATCGGCAGGAAAAAGATCAGCTTAACCGGATAAAACACACTGCAAACCGGATTGGCGGCGAGCGGCTGACCGATATTTTCGTAAGGCATCCACAGGGGCAACCGACCGGCTTGCAGTTCTGACTGGACGTACTCGAAAAGCGGATAGTAAAAGTCCGCGGTGTCCCGAAACGCAAACTGCTCCTGCCCGAAAAGCACCGGCCAAAAGAAGGCGATGCATAATAACGTCGTGAAAATGAGAAATGGCATTTAATCGTTACCCCCGTTGTTCGAAATATCAAACGAGCTCATTCTTTCATTCAACGCCTTGATCGCTTCCGGCGGAATTTTCAAAATCTTTCGGTCATAAGTCATCAGACCGCCGCATTCGGTTTCGAGATCGGTCCATTGATGATAGACCGCTGCGGACAAGAGCCGCTGTTGGACAAACGGTTCCAAAGCGTCCATCGTTTGCCGATACCGTCTCAAAAAGTCGTCCTCGTCTGCCGTAAGTTGATAACCCCACATTTTTTTCGACCAACTGTGTTCGGGAATTTGGTACGCAAATCCGCCGAACTGACCGAGAACCGACGAGCGGAACGGTTCCGGTTTCGGTGCCGTCGGGCCGGGAAACTGGTGAAGATCGACGATCTGTCCCACATTGTGGTCCTGCCAACCGCTTGCGGCGTTGATCAATCGGCTTGAATCCAATCGGCGAACCAGTTCCACGTAACGCGCTGTTTCATGCTGCCCCTTCCCCTCATGGAACAGCACCCACATAACGATGCTCGGATGATTAAATCGGGATTCGACCATTTGCACAAGTTCCTTCCCGAACTGTTCCTGGTCGAGTCGGCGTTGGTTTTCCGCAGACGGCATATCCTGCCAAACGAGCATTCCAAGCCGGTCGCACCAATAGTACCAACGCTGCGGTTCGATCTTTGCGTGCTTGCGGATCATCGTGAACCCGAGCCTTTTCATCGCTTGGATTTCCCGGCGGATCGCGTTGTCCGAAGGAGCGGTGTAAAGTCCGTCCGGCCAAAGTCCCGGATCGAGAATCCCCATTTGAAAGCGGAACAAATTGTTGAGTCGAATCCGAACCATCCCCTGCGGATCTTTGGCCAGGTCGATTTTTCGCATTCCAAAATACCCTTCGACGGAATCCAGCGTTCGACCGTTTTTTTGCAGTTCGATTTTCAACGTGTACAAAAACGGGTTTTCCGGCGTCCAGACAACGAGTTTTTCGTTGGGAATCGGCAGTAAAAGCGTTCCTCCGGTTCCCCCATAGACTTTTGCAATCCTCTCTTGTCCCTGAAACGCTTCGGCTACGACGACCAGTTGCCCGGTGGTGTCATTGGGTTCCTGCACGACGACCCGGAGCGAAACGTTCGATTCGTCGATATTCGGCGTTGCAAAGTACCGCAGGACAAACGTTTCGGGAACTGGTTCCAACCAGACGGTTTGCCAGATTCCGCTGACGGGGCCGCACTGCGTTCCTTGCGGATTCGTCGATTGCTTGCCGCACGGTCCCCCGTTTTGCGTCGGATCGTAAACCGAAACGAGGAGTTCGTGGAAAACGCCGCGTTCGTACTTTCCTTCCTGCCGCAAAAGTTCGGAAATATCGAACGTAAACGGATCGTAACCGCCGCGATGCACACCGACAAGCTGACCGTTAACGATGATTGCCGCCTCCCAATCGACCGCCTCGAAATGCAAAAGAATCCGCTCGCTGTCCGCCCAGTCATCCGGAATCGTAAAATGCCGACGATAAGTGATCGAATCGAACGGATACCGAATTCCGGAAAGCGGCGATTCGACGGGAAAGGGGACCAAAATGCGATAAGGATAGGTTTCCGATCGGGATTGACCGAGATAAACAGGTTGCAAGTCATGGAACTCCGGCATCGGAGCATCGGTCTCCTCTTGATTTTCAGCATCTCTTTTTTCTTCCACCGGAACGGTCTGGAGCGGAACGGTTGGCGGCGGTGTCGGCTGCGGAGCGTAACCCGGCGAAATCGGGTGCTGTGCATCCCGCTTCGGTCGCAATTCCCAGACACCGTTGAGATTCAACCAACGCTTTCGTACCATCGTTGGTCGCGGATAGTCCTGGTGGACGTTTTCCGGCGTAATTTCCTGGACGTATCGGGTTTTCAGATCGTTTTCGACCGGTTGCCATTGCGAACCCGGTTTCGGTGTCGCGTCCAAACGCTGAATTTCCTGGGCACCTGCAATTTCTGTGCAAAAACAGATGCAAAAAATTCCCAATACGAATAATCGTTTTTGTATCATAGATGGTGGTCGGCGGTCAGTAGTCGGCAAAACACACCGGCTCATTATACTTTTGACGACCACAAAAAACAAGACGCTTCAGGTAGTCCGTCAGGCCGCTAAGAAATTTGTATGAAATGGTAGCCGGGAGCGCAACGGAGTGAAGCGACCGGACCGAATCGCGGGGAAATCCGGTCACTGCGCTGCGCTCCGTTCCCGGCTGTCATTGTTATTGGTGAATTTGTTATCGACCTGTACGGGAAATCTTTCGCAGAAGCGGTGTTTGGGCAAATCGCGATTTCAGTTCGTCCGGCTCTGTTTCCTGTAGCATTTTTCGTGAAAGACGGCCGCTTGGAAGTTTTTCGCGGTTCCAGGGGCAGGCGTTTTGACACAAATCGCAACCGAACGAAACGTTGGAAAGACCGTCGCCGTGTTCAATGGTCCAATAATTCACGCACTTCCGGGCATCCAATCGGTGTGGTTCACCGAGAGCACCGCTAGCGCATACGTTTTGGCAACGTTGGCAATCGCTGCAAGGATCGAACGGGAGCGGTTGCGTCGGTTCCAATTCTTCCGTTGTCAACAAAGCGGCGAGGAAAAACCGGCTTCCATAGTTCGGGTGAATGAGCATCGTGTTTTTCCCGATTTTTCCCAGCCCGGCGTTTTGAGCATACTGTCGTTCCAACAAAGGGGCCGTATCGACGCAACCGCGACACCGGCCTTGCGGAATCCATTGCCGATGCCAATGGGCCAGTTGGTTCAACCGTTTGCGAATCCAAAGGTGATAATCGATACCACTTGCATAATCGGCAATCGGCAGAGCGTCTTGCTCTTCGCAGGAGAAAAACAGCCGACGAATTTCCGGTTCGGATTCGAGAACGGTCTGGTAGGAGACGCCGAGCATCAGGAGACTTTTCGCTCCCGGCAACAACCGTTGCGGATCGGCCCGGATTTCCATGTTTTTCGCCAAATAATCCATTCCTGCGTGAAAACCGTCGTCGATCCAACGTTGAAAGTCCGCGAACGATTCCGGCGGATGGGCGGGCGCAACCCCGACAAGTTCAAATCCGAGTGCCCCGGCAAGTTCGAAAAGGCGTTCACGAAGCGCAAAACGGAGATTTGTTCCCTTCAGAACGGCGGAAAAAGAATTATCGAAAAAATCGTACCCCATACCATTTGCAAAAACTTTCACAGTGCACTATACTTTACTTTGGACTGGAGTATAAGCGATCCTTCAGGAAACACGAAAAATAACACACCCGCCACCCCTCACTCCCTCACTGACGCTATGCTGGTAGATATTGTATGCCAATGCGGACGATCGACAAGAGTTGACGACACGAAAAGTGCCCACTGCGTTGCTTGTGGAAAAACCCTCTCGTTTTCCCCGACGCAAACGGTAACTTCCCACACAGGCTTCATCGTCGCGGATGCAGAAAATTTTGATACGGTTGATAGCCGCCTCATTCCTTCCACAGTAGCGAAATCGTCCGGCTTTCTCGGCACAGGCTCGCAGATTGATGATTTACAAACAACCGTCTTTATAGAGAAAGAGACCCCGCCGTCCGCCTCGAAAGGAAAATCGGCGGCCCTCGATCCCTTGTTACGGGCGAATCGGGAGCTTCAAGGTGACGAGATCACCATCGGGGAAACACTCGCCGAAGAATCACCGGGAGCCGATTTTTTCGACGATCATTTTTCAATACACGCGGATTCGACGAAATTTTGCACTCACGCAGAACGTATTCTTAATGCCGATCCGTTCTATCGTATTACCCGGGCCAAACGATCCAAGTGCGGACCAACCGATTCGTCCCAGGGGTTTGTTTACGGTATTCATCGGCTTGTTCGTTCGCACGCCAAAGGCGGTATGGGTATGGTTCACATTGCCACAGACCAATTTCTCAAGCGGGAAGTCGCTTTGAAGGAATTGTTCCGGGAATCCACGCTGGATGAATCAATCGTCCATCGATTTATCGTGGAGGCGGAAATTACCGCACAGTTGGAGCATCCGGGAATCATTCCCGTTCATGCGCTCGGTCTGGACCTCAACGGTAATCCGTACTACACGATGAAACTGGTTCGCGGAAAAACCTTCCAGGAAGCGATCAAGCAGTATTTCAAGGAGCCGAGTGAACAGGAATTGAAGCGACTTGTGCGGCGTTTTGTTTCGGTCTGCCAAACGATGGCTTTCGTCCACAGTAAGGGAGTGATTCACCGTGATCTGAAGCCGGCGAATATCATGCTCAGCGATCATGGGGAAACGCTTGTGATGGACTGGGGAATCGCCAAAGCGTACGATAAGACTTTGGCAACGGAATCCGGAATCTTTGTTTCCACTGCGGACAAGGAAGACCCGTTAAGTTGCACGCAATCCCATCCGGACTTGACGCTGGCGGGGACCGTCGTCGGAACCCCGGCTTTCATGTCGCCGGAACAGGCTTCGCCCGATTCACAGGAAGTCGGACCGATCTCCGACGTTTTTTCGCTCGGCGCGATTCTGTTTTATCTTTTGACCGGACGCAATGCGTACACGGGAAAAACGTCCCAGGAAATTTTGACGAAAGTCTTGACGATGAACCCGCCCCATCCCTCGGACGTTGCACGAAATATCCCGCCCGGTCTGGAGGCAATCTGTATCAAGGCGATGAGTCGAAACGTGAGAGGACGCTACCAATCGGCCAATGAACTTGTTGCCGATCTGTGCAACTGGCTTGATGATGAGCCGATTTCTGCAATGAGAGAAACGGTAACGGAACGAGCTTGGCGATATTTTCGTAAAAATCGCCAAATGTCCATGAACGTGTTTCTGATTGTCTTGATTCTTTTGGTCATCAGTTCGTTATCTCTGGTTCTCCTCGACCGGGGATGGCAACGTACAAAAATTTATGAGCAATACAACGAAAACGTCTTCAAGCCGAGTGCGGAGATCGGACAGGACATCCTGGAGTTGACCCGGGAATTGGGGGATAAAATGGACATTGCACTGGAAGAAGGTGAAAAATATCGGAACAGTGACAACCGAAAATTCCAGGAAGCCATGGCCAGTGCCAACGCTCTCAAAAAGCGGATTGCCGAACGGGCTCAAGGAGAACTTCAAATCATCAAACAAACGGCCAAGGAAAGGTAACTCAAACCAGTAGAGGAAATAGGAAATCGGAAATAGGAAATCGGGTGTAAACAACGGTTTCCTATTTCCGATTTCCAATTTCCTTAAATTCAACATTTTTTCCCGTTTCATTACCATTTCGTTATGAGCGAAAAAATTATCATTATCGGGAGCGGTCCCGCCGCTTGGACCGCCGCAATTTACGCCGCACGAGCGGAACTGCGTCCGCTCCTGTTCGAAGGAGCGATCTCCGCCGAAAATCAAGCCAGTAACACGCTCCCGATGGGGCAGCTTGCGCTCACGACAGAAATCGAAAACTTCCCCGGTTTTCCGCCCGGCAATCTTGGACAGTTTTTAGACACGTCGATTCCCGAAGACCGAAAAATTTTGATGCCGCCGCACGATCCGCAGCAACGCGGTGTCAGTGGACCGGAGCTCGTCGAATTGATCCGCAGCCAGGCGGTACACTTCGGAACCAGAGTCATCACGGAAGACATCGTCGACGTCGATTTCGAGAGTCGCCCGATGGTTTTGACCGATTCTTCCGGCGCGAAACACGAAACGCAAACCGTGATCGTTGCGACCGGAGCAAGAGCGAATTACCTCGGCTTGGAATCGGAAACCCATTACAAAAACCGGGGCGTCAGTGCTTGTGCGGTTTGCGATGGTGCGCTCCCACGTTTTCGTGACCAGCCGGTGATCGTGGTCGGCGGCGGCGATTCGGCGGTCGAAGAGGCGGACTACCTCACAAGATTCGTGTCGAAGGTTTATCTGGTTCACCGTCGGGACCAGCTTCGCGCCTCAAAAATTATGGCACAAAAGGCTAAGAATCACCCGAAAATTGAAATTCTTTGGAATCGCGTTCCTTCGGAAGTATTGGGAAACAACAAGAATGGTGTTACAGGAGCCATTCTCAAAAGTACGGTCGGCGAACCGGAGATTACGGTGAACGCGACCGGTTTTTTCCTCGGGATTGGACATACGCCGAACACGGCATTTCTCAAAGGAAAGCTGAAATTGACCGACAAGGGGTTCATTGATCGTCCGATTCCGTTTCGAACGAACACGAGCACCGAAGGGGTTTTCGTTGCCGGAGACGTCGCGGATGATTATTATCGTCAGGCGATTTCCGCCGCCGGAAGCGGTTGCATGGCCGCACTTGACGCAGAACGATACCTCGCTTCTGTTTCCGGTTGAGCATAGAGTATAGGGCACAGGGCATAGGGCATAGGGCATATTTATCACTCATCACTTATCACTTATCACACTCTCTCTATGCAACGCCGTGATTTTTTTCGCATTTCTTCCGCCGTCGGGTTGATGGGGCTTGGTTGCGTCCTCGGAAAAAAGCAATGGGACACAGCCGGAACGCTTGTTTGGCAGATTGACCCGCTCAAATGCACCGCTTGCGGAAAATGTGCGGACCACTGCGTATTGAATATCTCGGCGGTCAAATGCTTTCACACTTACGCCATGTGTGGATACTGCGAATTATGCACCGGCTATTTCATGCCGGAAGCCGACCTTTCGTCGCTCCACACCGGGGCGGATATGCAGCTTTGCCCGACGGCGGCGATCTCGCGTACCTTTATCGAAGAGCCGTCCTACGAGTACAAAGTCGATAAAGACCTCTGCATCGGTTGCGGAAAATGCGTCGAGGGATGTACCGAGTTCGGAAACGGTTCGCTCTACTTGCAGATCGATCAAAAACTTTGTCAACAGTGCAACCAATGCGCAATCGCAACGATTTGTCCGGCGGACGCGATTCAACTTGTTTCGGGCAACCAGCCGTACCTCCTTAAAAAAGGGAGCGGCCACGATTTCAGGTAACAGTCGCCTTGAAACCTACCGGTGTTTCCGTTTTAGGGTCTTATCTACCAGAGCCGTAATCGTGATTGCGAGAGCGATTCAAAGAACCGCAAGTGTAGGCGATACTCCGCCGAAACTTGCGGTTTTTTTACGTGCTCGGTTTTCCGCGAACGGGATCGCAAAAAAACGAAACTTGTCGACGCCCTGGTACGCACTTCCGCACTCAGGAGGATTGCAAAGTCGCTTTTTTCCTGGGAACGCAGGCTTCTAGCCTGCCAGTGAGCTCGTAGGCATCCTACCTGCGCAGGGCGGAAACTCCATTCCGCAACCTTCGCGCAGGCTGGAAGCCTGCGTTCCCAGGGACTTTGCAATCCTCCTGCTTCCGCACTTCGAGAGAGAGGGGAAGTCATTTTGTTTTCCGAATTTTATGGTAGACTCCCCATTTCTCCTTTTTCCTTTTTCCTTCATGCTTACTTTTTCCGAGATTCTCGCTCCTCAAGGAATCATTTCCCAACGGCTTGCACAGTACGAAAGCCGACCGGAGCAGCTTGACATGTCGCAAGCGGTTACGGAAGCGATTGCCGGGCGGTCCCACTTGGCCGTCGAAGCGGGAACCGGCGTCGGGAAAAGTTTCGCCTATCTGGTCCCGGCCATTCTTTACGCCTGCCGCGATTCTGAGAACCCTGGGACCGCAGGCATCCTGCCTGCAAACGAGCAGGCTGGAAGCCTGCGAACCCAGGTGATTCCCCGAGCAGTGATCTCGACGCACACGATCAGTCTTCAGGAACAACTTATTTTTAAGGATTTGCCGTTTCTCAACAGCATTTTGCCGCTGGAATTTACGTCCGTTTTGGTCAAAGGTCGCTCCAATTACCTTTGCCAACGCCGACTGACCGCCGCGTTGAAAAAATCAGGCGGCATGTTCACCGGGTTCCAGGAATCGGAACTCATGCGGATCGGTCGCTGGGCGCAAACAACGACCGACGGAACGCTTTCCGACCTTTCGCCGCGTCCCAATTGGGAAGTTTGGGACGACGTTTGCTGCGAAATGGGGAACTGCCTCGGTCCCGGCTGCATGTACCGCAAGGAGTGTTTCTACGCCAAAGCAAGGCAGCGAATCGCCAATGCACAAATTCTCGTCGTCAATCACTCGCTTCTTTTCAGCGATTTGGCACTGCGAATGAGTTCCGCTGCAAGCCCGGAGACGACCAGTTGGGGAATTCTTCCGCCGTTCGATATGCTGGTGTTCGACGAAGCACACACGATGGAGCAAGTTGCGGCGGACCACCTCGGCCTCTCCATTTCGCAAGGGGCGGTCGATTACAACCTCAACAAGCTGTTCAACGAAAAGTCGCAAAAAGGGTTGCTCCTCACGAACAAATGCCACGCCGAAATGCAACAGGTCCGCGAATGCCATGCCCGGTCGGAAAACTTTTTCGCCGACCTGTTTTTCTGGTTGAACGCCAGACCCGGTGGAAACGGACGGGTTCGAGAACCGCAAATCGTGAAAAACTCACTGTGCGAGGGACTTAACCGGCTCGTTGCGATGCTTCGCGATTGTTACGAAAAAATCAAAGACCCCGACCAACGGATGGAAATGCGCTCGGCCAGGAATCGAATCTCCACGCTGTCCGGGGAGATCAACACCTGGGTCAACCAATCGCAAGACGGTTACGTTTACTGGCTTGAAACGAAGTACACACGGGGACTCCCCCGAATTTCGGCACACTCCGCTCCGATTGACGTCGGGCCGATGCTTCGGGAACACCTGTTCGGCAAAGTCGCAACCGTGATTATGACCAGCGCAACGCTTTCGACCGGAAGCAGTGCCGACAAAGCGACGCCGAAGCAACTCGAACATGCGTTCGACTTCTTCAAAAGCCGGATCGGTTTGACGCAAGTGAAAACGTTGCAATTAGGCAGCCCGTTCAACTACGAAAAACAGGCGACGCTCGTGTTAGTCAAAGGGTTGCTTGCTCCGGACGCGAAAATCGACCAATGGAACGCCCAGCTTTGCGAAATGCTCCGAAAATACCTGACGGAAACCGACGGACACGCTTTCGTCCTTTTCACGAGCTACACGCAACTGAAAACCGTTGCGTCCCTGTTGACGCCCTGGTTGAGCGAGCAGAACATGCTTTTGCTCAACCAAGCGGAAGGAACGCCGCGCAGCCGGCTTCTCGAACAATTTAAAAGCACGCCGAGAAGCGTTTTGTTCGGGACCGACAGTTTTTGGCAAGGGGTTGATGTGCCCGGCGATTCGTTGCAAAACGTGATTATCACGAAACTTCCGTTTTTGGTGCCGGACCAGCCGCTCACGGAAGCACGGCTGGAAATGATTAAGGAATCCGGAGGCAATCCGTTCAACGATTACCAGCTTCCCCACGCGATTTTGAAACTCAAGCAGGGTTTTGGCCGCTTGATTCGCACGAAAACCGATCACGGGATCGTTGTGATTCTCGACCAGCGAATCCACACAAAATCGTACGGTCGCCAGTTCCTCGCGGCGTTACCGAAATGTGCCGTGCGTGTGGACCAGGAGTGAATACGGTGGACGCCGGAAAAAGACAAAAGGGTACGGGTAATCCCAGCCACTAACGAGGATTGATTCGTATTTCCAGCAACTCCGAATTCCGCTCAATGGTGAGCAAAATCGGGGCGTCTTGTTCCGCCGCGAGAATCTGCGTTTCGACCGCACTGCGAGATGGTGTCAAGCGGTTGTTGACCATCACGATCAAGTCGTCCGGCAAAAGTCCGAGTTTTTCCGCTTCGCTTCCGGGCCGGACGGAATCGATAAACGGCGGCGTCCGATTCGCAACGTTCGGAACCAAAATGATTCCCACGTTCCGCAATACCCGCTCCGTGTCCGACGGAAGCGGCGGCAGTTCCGGTCTGTCGGGAACCGCAATGAGAGACGGCCTGCGACTTGCGGTGTTCTCGTTCGTCAAAAGCGTTTTAACACGTTCATAAACCTCTTTGCCGGGCAAAACAAAGTTGAACCAGGTGTTATTTTCCGCATTTTTAAGCTCTTTGCCGATCAATCCGACAAACCGGCCGGTATCCCGGAGCACGACCGCCCCCCCTTTTGCGCCGGGGTTGTTCGTAATGGCGTCAACCACGTACACCGGTCCCTTGTACGTCGTTGCAAACGCCCCACGTCTTGCACGAAGCGACGTCCTTGCCGCGATAATCCCTTGCTGAAACGACACCGGTTCGTTCGCCGTCGCAATATTGTACGGATTGGAAACCGCAAGAATCCGGTCGCCGATCCGAATGGAATCATCAAAACCGGCCAGGTCGGACAGCGTCTTTGCTCCGGATTCTTTTGTGGTGTCACCATATTCCGCTTTGAGATCGAAACAGGAAAACCCTTCGCCGTCGATTTTCAAAATCGCAATTTCCATCGTCGGGGCAGCGGCGATCACATTTGCTTCGTACCGACGTCCGTTGTCGCAAATCACAATGAGCGGATCCGCTTCGAGAGCAGGACTGCTTACCGTCAGGATATGTCCAAAAGGCGTAATGAGAGTACCGGTTTGATACCCCAAAAGTCCCTGAAGCCCGCCGGCTCCGTAGATTTTGACAATCTTTTGACGGGTGTCTTCAATCACAGCCGTAACACAGCCATCTGCCGTCTGCCATCTGCCGTCTACCGTCTGCCGTCCACCGTCTGCCGTCTGCCGACCACCGTCTGCCGTCTGCATGATAAATCGTGCAAACGGCGTCGAGCCGTTGGAAACGCTCATTTCGCCGGGCAAACCGTTTTGGTACGAAAACCGGATTTCACAGGGAAAGCGGTTTTCCGTGGAGTAGAACTCGATAAATTCAAGCGTTCCAGTTTCAGGATCGAAATACATTCTCGCTCTCACGATGCGCCAAACGACGGACACCACGTCGTAGAGTTTGTCGAGTTTACCGTCCAAGGGAGCGGTTCCGACGTAAAACACTTCGCCGAAATTGAGCTTTTCGTTGACTGCCAATTCCCGCATCAGGAACAACGCCGGAAAAAGGCCGCCGCTGCCGACCGGTTCCTGAAAATAGGAAATCGGATCAATTTTTGAATCGGCGTCGAGCGGTTCGTTTGGGTTCCAATCAGGCGTCGTATGCGGCAATTCCAGCGACACCTTATCGTCGGAGACCGAAATTTTGAACGAATCCGCTTGGGCAACGTTGCCGGAAAAGACCCACTGCTCCGGATTCTGAGATGCAACGGTTTTCCGATACCGGGCCAAAACCCGATCCAATTCCAAGTGGTTGAAGTAATAATTGGCAAACCCCCGCCGCTTCTCATAAATCGGAACCGCCCAATCGGGAATAAAAATCTTTCCTTTCTTCTCTTCCTCTTCCCCTGCCGTCTGCTGTCTGCCGTCTGCCGACTTCTCAATCGGCGGCTCCGTCATCTCCTCCGTCATTTCTATCAGCTTTGCTTCGCTGTGAAGCCCTTCGAGCCGGACAAGGAGTTCATGCCTATCCCCTCGCGGCGTTCGGATCGAAATCGGAACCCGCCAATCCCGGGGAAAAGTGCCAAGAATGTTTTGGAACGTGTTCGCCGTATCAAGTGGGTATCCGGCAAAGCGTATCACTTCATCGTCGACCCGAACGCCGAGCCGGTACAGGTCGGAATGGATCGAAATGTCGTCAATCACGACCCGTCCGATCCGGTCCGTTGCGACGACTGCTCCCAAACCGGCGTGATCGACAATTCGTCCGCTTTTCAGGTCGCCGAGAAAGTTTTTGATTTGGTTGACCGAAACGGCGTACCCGATTCCGACGTTGACCCGGCCCCGTTTGTCAAACGAGCAACGCCCATTAACCCCGATCAGTTCGCCGCGAATGTTGAACAGCGGTCCGCCGGAATTGCCCGGATTGACCGCTGCGTCGGTTTGAAGGCAATCGGTGTATTCCAAAAACGTCCCCGCCGGATATTGGTAACGGTGCGTTCCGGAGATGATCCCGTAGGAAACGCAAGGTTTGAAATCGATTGCCAGCAGGAACGGATTGCCCATGACGAGTGCTTCATCGCCAATTCGGACCGTGTCGCTGTTTCCCAGCGGGGCACAGGGGAAGTCGTCGCGGCCAAGCAATTTGATAAGGGCAATGTCGCCGACCGGATCGAGTCCGACGAGAATTGCGTTGTAGACTTTTCCGTCGGACATGCCGCATTTCATGGCGATGCCGCACGGCTGGACAACGTGGAAATTGGTGAGCGCGTACCCATCCGGCGAGACCACGACGCCGCTTCCACCGCCGATGGGACCGCCTCCTCCGGCGGGAAACACGGCGATCACCGATTGCATCGTCTTTTCGATCTGGACGATTCTCACCTGTTCAAGACGTTGCCAATCCGTCTCATTTGCCGAAGGAACAAGCGGCAATGAAAACAAAAAGAGTAAGCAAAACGCAAAACGAGCGACCATTTTCCTGAGGCGTAAAGTTGCGACGAACAAAGCCATTGTATCCCATAAAGGGGAGAGAGGATAGACCCAGGAGGATAGGAGGATTGCAAAGTCCTTGGGAACGCAGGCTTCCAGCCTGCGCGAAGGTTACGGAATGGAGTCTCCGCCCTGCGCAGGTAGGATGCCTACGAACTCATCGGCAGGCTGGAAGCCTGCGTTCCCAGGCGAACTCATCGGCAGGCTGGAAGCCTGCGTTCCCAGGCGAACTCATCGGCAGGCTGGAAGCCTGCGTTCCCAGGCGAACTCATTGGCAGGCTGGAAGCCTGCGTTCCCAGGCGAACTCATTGGCAGG
>Ga0209628_10000458_pt1 | contig 24815 bp, 23 predicted proteins | sample TergutCu122P4_FD_187285 | JGI IMG/M metagenome (GOLD analysis project Ga0209628, IMG submission 187285) | Cubitermes ugandensis P4 segment gut microbial communities from Kakamega Forest, Kenya - Cu122 P4 (SPAdes) (version 2) | ecosystem: Host-associated > Arthropoda: Insects > Digestive system...
CGTTTTTAACACAATAACCAACAACTTGCCAACGCAAATTATTGGTTATGAATATGTTTAGAACTTCGGGGCGACCAATGGGATTCGAACCCACGACCTTCGGAACCACAATCCGGCACTCTAACCAACTGAGCTATGATCGCCATATTTGAGGTGGCAAAAATATTATTTTTTTTAAATAAAAGTTATGTTGTTTTTTAAAAAAATAATTTACGTTTGCATGCTAATTTTATAAAAATGAAAAAAATAATTTTATTGTTGATTTTCAGTGCATTATATGTATTCTTTTATTCTGCTGCTGCGCAAACCAAAGGGTACTCTTTACCCGAAATATTGGATTTAATTAACAAAGACAGTCTTAAACGTACCGTGCAAGATATGCAAAACTTTGAATCAAGACTGTGTACAAAAACTGTGGGGCATAATAGAAAAGTGGCCCAATACTTAGTGGGACGTTTGAAAAATTACGGAATTGAAAATGCACGCATCGATTCTTTTTTTGTCGACTTCACTAAATATGAATGGTTAGTAGGCAAAGTAAATCAAAATATGTACAATGTTCTGGGAACGCTAAAAGGTACGGGAGCAACCGATTCAACCGTAATAATCGGTGCGCATTTAGATGCTATTTCTTATATAAAGGTTGCATCGGAATATGTACTTACTCCTACTGCCCCCGGTGCAGATGACAACGCTACAGGTTGTGCGGTAATGATTGAGATGGCGCGAATCATGCACAAATATAACATAAAACCCCACCATAACATTGACTTTATGGCTTACGATGCGGAAGAAATAGGATTGAAAGGCGCATACTATGATGCAGAAAAACGTAAAAATGCAGGCGAAAATATTATCGTAATGTTAAACAACGATATGGTAGGACATCAACCTAAAGAGGAAAAACCTTGGGAAGTTTTCTTGCATTGGTACGATAACGCATTAGATGTTACGGAAAAAGCACGCCAAGCATTGATTAATTACACTACGGTTACTCCATTTGTGCCGGATGCTTCACAAAACGATTTGGCGCAAGCTAGCGATAGTTGGGCGTACTACCAGTATGGTTTTAAAGCCACTTTTGCCATTGAAAAACATTTCTCACCATATTATCACTCTGCTAATGACTTAACAGAATATCTGAATTTTGAATATTGCCGGCAAATTGCAAGAATGAACTTTGTGTTGCTTGCCGATTATGCAGCTATTGATTATTCCTTGGGTATTAAACAAGATAATATTAAATTAGATAACCTTATTGAGGTATTTCCCAATCCGGCAAATGATGTAATTAGAGTGCATAATTATAACGATATTGTTATTAATAAAATAGATATTTATGATATATCCGGAAGGCTAATGGTGTCGTTGCCTATTCAAAGGCAACAACAAAATATTATCCGGGTAGATAACTTCAGCAACGGCATCTATTTTATACGTATTTATACCGATAAAGGGATAGTCAACAAAAAAATTATTATTAATTAATATAAAATATTATGAAAAGAAAACTACACTTATTATTTTTAATCGTTATATCTGTTTTTTTGGTATTTTCCTGTAAAAAATACGAAAAAATGCTAGATTTTGACTGGGAAAAGATGGATATTGACGGTAATGTGAATTTGGGAATTCCATTAATCAATGCAGATTATAGCATTGGAGAAATTTTAGATGGATTTGGAAACATGGGATTTATTAAATATGATTCCAATGGAGATTATTACTTCGAATTTGCTATACCGAAAAGTGAATATTTGAATGCCGACAAATACAGCAAACTGATGCCGAATATTGTTGAACCTTTTACTCTTGAATTTCCACAAGATGAAACAACGCATATATTTGAAAAAAACAATGTTAATGTTGCTACGGAAGATATGAAAGTAAATAAAGCCACATTCGAATCGGGGCAACTTCGGTTTGATTTTACGCTTACTGAGGCGCCAACGGGAAGTAATTACAATATTTATATCACATCAAATAATGTATTTAATGCGGATAATTCTCCTTTTGAAATCACACTTTCTAAAAGTAATCCCATTGAAATTGCCAACTGCGCCGGACTAAAAATAATAGCCGATAACAGTCAACCTGGTAAAAGTTATATGGATTTTACAGTAACCACTACCCTTCTGACTGAGCCATTTAATAAGATTACAAATTTTTACCCCAAAATCAGTTTGCTTAATGCTGTATTTAAAGATGCTGAAATAGAAATTTTAAAAGAATATTCGCAGTCATTCTCTGAGACTACTAAATTTGCTGTTTTTCCTCAAAATGTAGGTTTAAACATTACAATTCATGAACCTAAACTATTATTAGATATTACCAATACATTTGGGTTAAATACAAATATTTTGCTTAAAAAAGTTTGTTTAAAAGGAAAAACACAAACTGAATCGCTTTTGAATCATGATAATACAATAATTTCCATTCCTAAAAATCATACTGGACCTTTTGACATAACCCCCTATATTAAAAAGGATATTAATTTAACCTCACAATTTGATTCGTTCAATATTGAATGTACCGCCATAGTGCCAATTGGAATTGCTACTGTACATAATAAAAGTTTAGTAGCAGCCGGTGCAAATTTCTCTATTCCCTTCGATATCACTATTGATGAGGCAGCATTTAGTGACACAATAGCCTTTGCACTTTCCGGTTTGAGCAAATTATCATTTCTTGATACGGTAAAAATGAGAACTGCATTTGAAAGTACCATTCCAACAGATTTTACTGTTCAACTTTTGTTTTACAACTCAATAACCAAAGAGGTAAAAGAGTCCTTATTTCCGGAACCACTAACAATTAATGGTTCATACAACGGAATACCTGTTCCTTCAAAAACTCAGTATATTTGTGTTACTAACGACAAATTAAGAGCCATGCAGCAATCTGATAAAATAATTTTCTATTTATCACTAAATACAAAAGGAACCCATAATACCTTTAATCAAAAGCATTACCTTAAGGCAAGGGTGGGTGCGCAAATTAAAACAGCAATCAATTTTTAATTCGTAATATCATGAAAAAACATATATATCTTTTTTTAACCATTTTTTCCTTTTCATTAAGTACATTTTCGCAATCTGTTGGAATTACTGATTTTATGCGTTTAAATCCCTATTCCAATTTTAACAATCCCGCCTATTTCACTCCATACAAAGGGTATGTTGGGGTTCCGGGTATTGCAAATTTTAATTTTTCTTTTTATAATTCGGGACTCAAGTATAAAAATATAATTGAATTAGATGCACAAGGATTTCCCAAAACGATTACCCCTAATAAATTTTTTAATTCATTACACCCTACAAACAATTGGCTCAATACGGAACTGAATCTTGAATTGCTCGGTTTTGGATTTCGTGTAGAAAAGTTATTTTTTTCTTTCAACTACCGATTAAAATTTGACGAGCGTTTTAAGTATTCGCGAGACCTGCTCGGTTTTTTTATACCGGGTAATTTAGCACAAAAGGATAATGGGGAATATTTGTACACTAAAGAATCACCCGCCATATTGGGAATATCTCCAAATATTAATATCTATCAGGAAATGAGCATTGGATTTCAAGGGCAAATACTTAACCGACTGTATATAGGTGCGCGTCCAAAAATTTTATTTGGCTTAATAAATTTAAAAACGGAAAATTTCCAAGCGACTATTTACAGCAACCCTAAAGATTATACTATTTATGGAAATTATGATGTTAGTATGAACATTGCATCAGCACTTCCTTTTTACACCAAAGATGCAAACGGAAATATAAATTTAAGTTTAGGGTCTTTACTCAATTTTGAAAATGGTGTTATGGGTGTTGTAAAAAATGTTTTCTCAAAAAATTTAGGTTTTGCTATTGATTTGGGAGCTGTTTATAGAATAAACCAACAAATTAGAGTTTCAGCATCTATTACAGACCTCGGTTTTATTAAATGGAAAGGAACTCCTTTGAATATAAGTATCAAACCCCTTCCTGATGGAAAAGACTATGAGTTTGCCGGCTTTACTACCAACCAAATTTCAAACTTTATAAAAAATGGTATTAATATAAGTTTAGATTCAATTATCAATAATAATTTTGTTGTACAAGGAATTGACTCATATAATACGATGCTCACCTCAAAAATTATGGCAGATGGCTATTTCGATTTAACACCATCCAACCGGTTTATTTTGCAGTTTAAAGGCTATATTATGGGGAAAACTCTTCTTCCACAATTTACGGTAGCTTATAATGGAACTTTTTTTAACTTCATTGATGTAGTGGTAAGTTACTCTATACTACCGAAAGACTATAGTAACTTAGGGCTTGGTTTAGGACTTAGATTAGGACCTATACATCTTTATGCAGGCACTGATAATGTGTTGGCTCCTCTCAATCTTCTTAACACGTCAAAACTGAACGCCACATTTGGATTATTGATTGATTTTCCGGTAAAAGCAAAAGTAAAAGAAGTTCGACTTGAATCTATATTTAAGAAAAAAGAAGTGAAGAGAGAACAAGAGGACAATGAAAAAGTAAAAAGTAAAAACTAAGAGAAGTATGGTTAAAACTCATATATCCTTTATAGACATACCGGCTTTAACAGACAAAAATTCAATATTAAATATTGAAGAAAAATATCAAGACCTTGTTTCTAAAACCGGAAAGGGGAACGATTTTTTAGGATGGCTTAATCTACCCGAAGAAATTGCCCCTACTCTGATGACTGAGTTGAAGCATACCGCAGAAGAGCTTGCCGCCCGAGCAGAGGTTATTGTTGTGGCGGGTATCGGAGGGTCTTATCTAGGCGCACGAGCAGTGATAGAAGCGTTACAACATCCATTTAAAACTTTACTACCCGATGAAAAAACGCCAATAATTCTCTTTGCCGGAAACAGCATGGGAGAAGATTATCATAAAGCAGTAATTGATGTGCTAAACATTAAAGATTATGCCGTAATTGTTATCTCTAAATCAGGAACTACAACAGAACCTGCCATTGCATTCCGCATCTTGAAAGAGCATTGCGAAAAAAAATACGGCAAAAAAGAAGCACAAAAGCGTATCGTGGCTATCACCGATGAAAAAAAAGGCGCGCTTAAAAAACTATCTATGGAAGAAAATTACCGAACATTTGTAATTCCCGATGATGTGGGTGGACGATATTCCGTACTTACTCCGGTAGGATTGTTGCCTATTGCATGCGCAGGATTCGATATTGAAAAACTGCTGTATGGTGCTAAAAATATGCGGAACTATCTTATGACCAATAACATTTATGATACCAATATCGCAATGCAGTACGCCCTACTAAGGTATCTTTTGTATAAAGAAGGAAAAAAATTAGAATTAGTAGTGGCATACGAACCTCAACTTTTTTTCTTTATTGAATGGTTTAAGCAACTTTTCGGCGAAAGCGACGGCAAAGAAGGCAAAGGAATTTTTCCGGCGGGAGCTATTTTCTCTACCGATTTACACTCTTTGGGACAATATATCCAAGAAGGAGAACGCAATATGTTTGAAACCGTTCTATCTGTTGAAAAAGTAATCTCGCATTTACCGATTCCATTTGCTCATAATGATTTGGATGGATTAAACTATTTGCAACAAAAAACCATTCATGAAATAAACCTTACGGCAGAAGAAGGTACCCGCTTGGCGCATATTTCAGGTAATGTTCCCAATATCCGTATTACCATTCCGAAAATTTCCGAAGAAACATTAGGCGAATTAATTTACTTTTTTGAATTTAGTTGTGCCTTAGGAGGATATATGTTAAATGTCAATCCATTTGACCAACCCGGCGTGGAAGCTTATAAATCAAATATGTTTCATTTATTAGGAAAAAAATAAAATGAAAAAAATTGTTATAATTAATGGCGTCAACCTTGGAGAATTGGGAACCCGAGAAACCAATGTATATGGTCATACCGACTACAATTCCTACTTAACTATTTTAAAACAACGTTATCCTGATGTTGAATTGCTTTATTTTCAATCGAATAAAATAGATGAATTGGTTGATTTTATGCTACAACATAAACATTGCGACGGCATCATATTAAATCCGGGAGCGTTTACACACACCTCCGTTATTTTGGCGGATACTATTGCTGCTATTTCTGCCAAAGTTGTAGAAGTGCATATTTCCAATTTATATGGTCGTGAAAATTTTAGAAAGAACTCACTAATTGCTTCTAAATGTTGTGGCTCTATTTGCGGATTCGGACTTTTAGGATATGAATTAGCATTATTTTATTTAATTCATTAAACTTCATTAAAATCAAATTGTCTTTACACACAAAAAACAAAATTCATGAAAAAGTTATTATTTTTATCACTCTTGCTTGTTTTAACAACAGCAATTTCTGCACAAGTAGAAGAAAAATCTACAAAAAAAATCAAAGAAAAAAATAGAGAACTCGTTGAGAAAGACACGCTCCCAAAAGTTCCTGTAATTAAATTTACCTCATTAGTTCACGATTATGGTAATATCTATAAAGGTGATAATGGAGTTTGTACTTTTGAATTTAAAAATACGGGAAAAGCCGATTTGCAACTATCCAATGTAACTTCATCGTGTGGCTGTACCGTTCCTGAGTGGCCTAAAGAGCCCATCTCGCCCGGAAAATCGGCAACCATTAAAGTGTCTTATAACACCTCTAATGTTGGACCTATTAACAAATACATTTACGTAATGTCGAATGCTGAAGAAGAAAGAGTTACATTATCCATAAAAGGTAATGTGTCAGAACCTCCAAAAGAAATTATTCCGGAAAACAAAACCTCTCCTTTAATAATTAATGATTAATGATATGAAAAAAAACGTTTTCTGCTTTCTGCTTTCTGCCTTTTTCTTTTTTTCTGTTAATGCTCAAAATAAAGGGAAAAAAGAAGTTGAGCAACCTTTCATTCCAAAAGTTACTACAAGTGCGGAAATTGAGTTTGATAAAATTACGCACGATTTTGGTACATTGGAAGTAAGTAACATTAAGACCGGCACTTTCACTTATACTAATGTGGGAAACAAACCGTTAGTGTTATTCGATGTCATCGTTTCGTGCGATTGTACAGAAGTGAAATGGCAAAAAGAACCGGTAATGCCGGGAAAAACAGGGGTCATTAATGTTATTTATACCGCTAAAACACCCGGCGTGATTGCCAAACAAATTACAGTACAATCTAATGCGCTAACAGATAGAATTAAGTTGCAGCTAAAAGGGAATGTTAGTGATTAATGATTATTATGAATCAAACAAAAATCAAACAAAAATTAAACAAAAACCAAATAAGAAACAAATAAAAACAAAACTGTAAAACGAGGTAAAAACTTATTTCCATGAAAAAAATATTCCTTTTTTTGCTAACAATTAGCATGTTATTTTTTTGCTTTGCGCAAGAAAAAGCCAAAGCTACACTACCTTCTGTTGACTTAAAAACACTAGACGGTAAAATTATTAATACAAAAAATATTCAAAATGATGGCAAACCCATATTGGTAAGTATATGGGCAACATGGTGCAAGCCTTGCGTAGCCGAATTAATGGCAATTAACGATGTATATGACGAATGGCAGAAAGCCACCGGCGTTGTACTCTATGCTATTTCAATTGATGATACTAAAACAGCCGCAAAAGTAGCGCCGTTTGTTAATGGAAAAGGCTGGGATTACGTTGTTTTGCAAGATATTAACGGTGATTTAAAACGTGCCATGAATATTGTGGATATCCCTTACCTTTGTCTGCTTAACGGTAAGGGCGAAATTGTTTGGTCGCACACTTCTTACGCACCGGGTGCCGAAAAAAAAGTGTTTGAGTTAGTGAAAAAAGTTGCTAATGGCGAAACAATTCAAAATTAAGAGTTATGAGATTCTTGCTGCTTATTGTTTTTTACCTTTTGCCTTTTCTCGCTTTTACACAAATAAAAGTCGGCTCAGGAACCCTCAGCGGTGATTTTTCGTTTAATGGAATGTACTATATCCCCGATTCGCTGATTGACGCAAAAGCCGTTGATTCTAAAGTGAGAGGCAATAGTTGGCTCAATTTGAATTATACTAATGGCGGATTTTCTATGGGCGCAAGATATGAGTTCTACCTTTTTCCATTAATTGACTTTCAAGATATTCATTATCAAGGGCAGGGCATTACCAATTTTTTTGCCGATTACAAAAACGATTTTATTCAAGTAACCGGTGGATACTTTTACGAGCAGTTTGGGCAAGGTTTAACATTGCGCGCCTTTGAAGATAGAAATTTGGGAATTGATAATAGCTTTATGGGCGGAAGGGTGCGGATAAGCCCATGGAAAGGAATTCTAATAAAAGGTTTGTGGGGGCTTGAACGCCACAACTTTAACTTCGACTATACGAAGCGAAATGACCACGTGCGCGGATTAGATGCCGAATGGGCATTTGCCGACATGATTCCCAAACTTTCCGATAATGGAATAACATTAACTGTGGGAGGAAGTTTTGTAAGCAGATTTGAAAAAGCACAAGATAAATTATTCGATATTTATATTGACACGCTCCAGTATAATAGCTACTATAAAAACGTACTCGAAAATATTTATTACAATAATGTAAGTGCGTTTACCCCTACCGAGCGCGCCAACGTGGTAAGATGCCAAGGTGCAATACCTTCGGAAAATATTCCGCAGAATGTGGCTTCATGGGCTGCAAGACTTAACTTTGGAATCAAAGGTTTTCGTTTAGAAGGAGAATTTGCATCGAAAGTAAATGACCCCAATCTTTCAAATGATTACAATTATAAAAACGGACAAGCATTGTTTATGTCGGCTTCATATTCCATGAAAGGGCTGGGGGTTTCAGCTTCTTTCTTACGCGCCGACAATATGGATTTTCGCTCGCAACGCGATGCCTCTCCCGCCTATGCCGCACTTACAATAAATTATATTCCGGCAATAAACCGGCAATATTCGTATCAGTTATTGGGAAATTACAGCTATGCCAGCCAATCTAACGGGCAAATCGGAGTACAAGCGCAAGTAAATTACAAAATTCCTAAAAAAACAAAAATAGGCGGAAAATATGGAACAGACATCACTGTTAATTACGCCCGCTTCCATGATATAGATAAAACATTTGTTCCACTGGCAAAAATAATTGGAACCATAACAGGAACTGAAGGTTATACCTCTAATTTTTTTGCATTTGGAAAAAAATTGTTGTATCAAGATATTGGTTTTGATATCAGCCGCCGGCTTGATAAACGTTGGAAATTAGTGCTCTTGTACAATTACATCAATTACAATATGGAATTGCAAGGAAAAAAAGGAGTGCTCAACGGAAATCATGTTGGTTTTGAATTAACTTGCAAAATAAATGATATTCATGCTCTTAGATTAGAAAATCAATATTTGTTCATTCCAAAGAAAACTAATTTGGAAGATAAAGATAAAGGAAGTTGGACCTACGCATTGTTAGAGTATTCCATTTCACCACAATGGTTTATTACACTGAGTGACCAATGGCATTTTGGAAGCGAAAAAAAAATACACTACCCTAACGTAGCTGTGGCTTTTATTTACAATACTACACGCATAGCCCTTAACTTCGGCAAAACCCGTGCGGGTATTTTGTGTGTAGGGGGCGTTTGCAGAACGGTACCCGCTTCTTTCGGTTTAGGATTATCTGTAGCTACAACATTTTAAAATCAAAATAATGAAAAAATTACTGCTATTACTTACAGTTCTATTAGCCATAACAATCTCCTGCAATAAAATAGATACATCAAAAGAAGTATTCAACATCATGAGACCGGTAGAGGTAACCCCTTATGATCCGGAATACGCAAAAACCGTAATTCAAAAAATCTATGTGGAAGAATTCACCGGACATACTTGCATCTTTTGCCCTGCAGGTGCACAAGAACTAAAAGAAATTATGAATGAAGACCCCACTGTTATTGCCACCGCAATTCACTGCACCAGCTTAGCCAATCCCGGAGGAGGCGCATTTACTAATAACTATAAAACCCCAATGGGTGATGTTTTATGTAATGACTTTAATATTAAAGGGCTTCCAAAGGCTACTATTAATAGAATGGAAATCGGCACAAATCAATGGGGAATGGCACCTACTCAATGGCGTAATACAATTGCTGGTATTGATAGAAACAATGTTAAAGCCGGAATTCAGTTACAATGCACTGTAAATGAAGCCCAACAAGAGATTGAAGCCAAAGTGGATGTAACTATTATCAAAGAACTGCCAAACCCTGTACAAATTTGCTTGATACTGCAACAAGATAGCATTATTTCCGGGCAAATTGATTCCAATAGCCAACCCATAAACAATTATATCCATAAACACATGCTTCGGACGGGGTTTAACGGAAATTACGGCACAAGACTTACATCAAATGGCATAGTATCAGCACAATATAAATATTCCACTATTTTTAAACTCTCTTATACAAACACTTTTCCTTATTCTCACATTCCAATAGTAATTAAAAATTGCAGTATAATTGCCTACTTAATTGACATGGAAACAAAAGAAGTGTTACAAGTGGAATTAAGCAATCTCTGATATTGAAGGTAATTTGTTGAAAAAATGACAAAAAATAGAGGAGCTACCCGTTCTTTAAGATTATCAATATGAACGGCAGGCTTTACGACCCTGTGATTGCACGGTTCTTTAGTCCCGACAACTATGTGCAAATCCCGGAGTTTATACCATCCTTCTATTTAAACGCTGCTTCGCTCAATCCATCTCCATTCAATGCCAAACGGTTCATATATACGGGAACAGATTTTCCGAGATATTTATCTACATAAATCTTGGCTAAATATTGCCCCAGCATGAAACCGTGTCCGCGCATACCTACAAACAAGCCGTTATCGGGGTCCACAATGTAACGCGGCTCTACATAATAGCCCGACCAAAACGCCTGAAATGTTACATCGCCCAATTGCGGAATCCAGTTTATGAATATCTCGGAAACAATTTCCATAAATTCTTTGGAATTGAAGCGCAAATCTTGTCGCGCCTCTATTGGGTCGCAGGCGGGTGAAGCGCAACCTATAATTTGTCCGGTTTCTGCCAATTGTTGTCCATAAACAGCACTGAAATTCTTATAATGTCTGCGGTCGATGAGCATATCCAACGCATCGCCGTCCTTTCCGATTAACGGCAATCGTTTGGTGATGAATGCCTGATGTTTCACCGGATACAATCCCGTTTCTATGCCCAATTGCAAAGCAAAATGTGCTGCATCGGCGCCCAGCGCATTCACAAAATGTTCGCAATGATATTCGGTGTAGTTTTTGTCGTGTTCCAATATCAATGCCATGAAGCCGTGCGCCGTTTTTTGTATTTCTACCAACATGGTATCATCCAGCAAAACTCCTCCGTTTTGCGCGGCAATATTTCTAAGTCCGTTGATTACCAAGCCCGGTGTTGCCTGCCAGCAATCATGTGTAATGAGCGCTGCTTGATAGGTATTCAAATTTGGGTTAAAATAGGGTGTAATCTCTTTTTGAAAATCTTTTTGAGCCACCATATAGGCATTCGACCACGCCATAGAAGCTTCCAACGCTTTGTATGTGGTATCATCATGTGCAAAACCCACGTAGCGAATGGGTTTGAAATTGATATTCGTTTTTTCTTGTAATTCTTTAAATAAATGAAGATTATGCTGCGCGATGTCGGCAATTTCCGGAACGGAGAATGCGGGACGTCCGCCGGCAATATTGCGCCACGAACCTCCGGATTCGGAATTGGCAAGTATCACTTTTTTACCGTTTTCTGCAAAATAACGGAACAATGCGCTACCGGCAATTCCACCGCCGGCAATAAAAACTTCGCAATCTACACGACGGGTTTTGTGCGTGCGAAGAGCAGTGATAAATTGCGCTTGTGTATTGGAAGGATAGAGTTCACTCAAATTCACCTGATTCGACAAGGGCGCTCTTGGAGTGGCATCGCCTATCAACTCAATGCCTTTGTTGCGCAATACTTGGCGCACACGCGGAATGCAACGCTTGCCGCGACACGCCCCCATGCCCACACGGGTAATGTGTTTCAACTCATTTACCGAAATCATTTTTCTATTACCGATTGCTTTTAAAATTTCTTCCACATCCACATCGTCGCAATGACAAATGTAGGTGGGCGATTTTTCTGTTTCCGTATTTTCGGTAATGTGCAGAGGTTCTGGATATTTTTCTTTGGTAATAAAACCGGTAACTTCTGTTAATTTTTCACCGGACAACGTTAGGGATTTTACACGGGCAATATGCGTTTTATTAGGTTTGAATAATACTTTTTCAATAACCCCTTCCCCTATTTTTTTTCCCTGATTATTCACCAAAAACACTTCTGCGTTTTCTTCCACGAAATTTTCGATGGGTAGAAAGAGCTGACTTTTAGCCAAATTATAACCGAAAATGGCTAATCCCGGACATTTTGCCACACAATCCATGCACCCGATACATTTTTCGTAGTCAATCACAGGCACCGTTGAGGTAGTAGATTTTTGAATTGCATTTTTGGGACATCCAAACACACAAGGGTTACAGGCAAAACCATACAAACAATCGGCAACCACAAAAGGTTTTTCGGTCATTCTTTCGATAGTAGGTTGGACTGGTTTTTCCAAAATCTTTACCGGATGTTGTTGAGAATCAATATAATCTTTCGATAGTTCTAAATAAGCATCGTAAGAAACACGCTTCCCGCAATTCATGGCAATTTCTGTGGCAGCCTGTTTGCCGCGTAAAACAGCACATGTTCCTTCGCCCACGCGCACGGCATCGCCTACGCCTAACGTTTTGTCTCCAAAAATGATACGCCCTTTGAGCAAGAGTGGGTCGTCGGGTATTAAACCGGTACAAATATTAATGACATCAATATCATTGATAATTTTTTCCGTACCCGGAATCGGCGTAAAGTTCTTGCACTCGGCAACCACTGCACCTATTATTCCCGTATTGTCCTTATTCGGAATTGCTTTAAGCAAAATATGTGAAGTCAAGATCGGGATTCCCAAGCGGCGCACCCGATTTGCCTGCACGGGGAAACCGCCCTCTCTATCCATCGCTTCAACAATTGCCACTACTTGCGCTCCTGCCTGCACTGCTTGGTAAGAGGTTAAATATCCGATATTTCCTGCTCCAATAGACAAAATACGTTTGCCCAACAGGGTGTGTTCTACATTCATCATTTTTTGCAGTACGGCAGCGGTATAAACGCCCGGAAGGTCATCGTTTTCAAATGCCGGCATAAAAGGAACGGCACCGGTGGCCACTACTAAATACTCGGCATCCACGTAATAAATCTCTTCGTTAAGCATGTTTTTTACGGCGATGCGTTTGCCTTCCAGCAAATCCCAAACGGTAGAGTTGAGAAAAATTCCGGTATGGTCCTCTCCGGCAAGGTGCGATGATATTTCAAATCCGCGCATGCCGCCGTACAATTTCTCTTTCTCAAAAAAGAAAAATTGGTGGGTTTGCATATTAAACTGACCCCCAATTCTATCATTATTATCAATAACGATATTGGGAATATCAAATTTGTTAAGTTCTTCTCTACAAGCCAATCCTGCTGGTCCGGCACCAATAATCGCCACTCGCGTTTTAAAAATTTTGCTGCTACTAAGAGTGCTTTTTGAGAATAAGGGTTCAAGGAAATTAAACTTTGAATTTTGAACTAATTTAACCTCTTTAACGCCATCCACTTTGGTGATACAAATCCGTTTTATTTTGCCATCCACCAACATTTCGCAGGCGCCGCACTTGCCGATACCGCACTCCAAACTGCGCTCGCGACCTTCCAAACTGTGGCTGTGCACAGGAAAACCCGCCTGATGTAGCGCAGCCGCAATGGTATAGCCGGCTTGTCCTATAACTTTTTGACCGTTAAAATTAAATGTAATCTTTTCGTTTTCAGGGATTTCTAAAATAGGGTGAACCTTTATCTTATACATACTTATATATGTTAAAAAAAATAATCGGCGAAAGTAATTTATTTTTTGTTTTTTTTACACACTTTTTTCGACCGCCACCCATTTTTCTCGTATAATAGTGCAAAGATATAAGATGAAAAACATGGATATAAACGAAACCATTGATTTATGCAAACAGGGAAATACCGATGCATTCAAATATATTGTTTCCGAATATCAACAACTTGTTTATACACTTGCATTTAATAGTGAGAAAAACGCAACTTTTAGTGATTTTAATCATTTTTTACGAATAAAAAAAGAGCGGCAACAAACACAACGCCGTTTGTATTCACATATCATCAATAAACATTTAAATTTATAAAATATGAAAACCGTAAAATTAATTTTTGCATTTTTTGCATTTATGTGCTTTCTTTCATGTGGCACCTATTATAGAATGGCAACCACCATAGAGCGCAACGGGAACGCGCTAAGAGAAATTTATGCTTATGGCGATTCGGCATTTCTCGCCGGAGATTTAGCGAGCCATACTTTTTTGTTTAAAGTTACCCCTGAGTGGCAGATTACCCCACTTGACTCTATCATTAAATACAATTTCTTCGGAACAGAGAAATCATTAAATGCAAAGATGAGTAAACACGCCAATTCCATAGAAAATTTCTCAAAAGAACTACAATACGATGCAAATAAACAATCGCTTGCTGCGCCGGAAGAATCGTTAATAATCAAAAAAAGATGGTTCTACACAAGTTACTCATTAAAAGTGGTGTATAAAAAACTACAATACGAAGTTCCGATTTCTATTGATGATTATCTTAGCAAAGAAGAACAAATACTTTGGACACAAGGCGAACTCAGTAATTACAAGATTTTTAACGGTTCGGAAATGAATGATTATTTGGGCGACATCAATGAGAAATTTATGAAATGGTATGTACATAATTGCTTTGAGGTTAGTCTTCAACTGATTAAAAGATATACGGAAAAATATGATTTAGATGCGGATAGAGAGGCCATTTATAAGCAATTGAGAGATAATATTAAAGGCGAAGATGAATTTAATATTAATCCGGAAGCCGTTTGTAGTCTTTTGGATTCTTTTCATAAAACCACTTATTTTTCAAAATTATACAAATGTCATTCTGAAACGCTTGATAAAGAATTTAATAATGTATTTGCATCTGTAGATTTGATTGGTAATGTAATAAGTTATGAACTAATACTTCCCGGAGAACTTATTGCAGTAAGTTCTTGTTCTTATCATTCCGATACCATATTTTGGAAAATTGACGGAATGCGCTTATTGTTCGATGATTTAACGTTTACTGCTCACTCTCGAGTTAAAAACAAATGGGCTTTTAGAATTACCGGCTTACTACTTATTGTGGGCATTGGAAGCGCTGTTCTTTTGGCAAAGAGGCGAGCCAGTTAGTTTACCTATAATCCAACTTAATGAAAACAAACAACATCATAGTAAACGCCCAAATAGAGGAACCTCCGTAGCTTATGAATGGTAAAGGTATCCCAATAATTGGCAATACCCCTAATGTCATTCCAATGTTTATAAAGAAATGAGTCATTATAATGCCGGCTATACCGTAGCCATAGTATTTAACAAATGGGTGTCGCTGCCGTTCAGAAAGTCGTAGAATTCTCAATATTAAACCTAAAAATAATAAGCATATTACCAAACTTCCCAAAAACCCCCACTCTTCTCCAATGCTGCAGAAAATAAAATCGGTGTGTTGCTCGGGTACAAAGTCTAATTTTGTTTGCGTACCACTTCTAAATCCTTTTCCAAACCAGCCACCTGAACCAATGGCAATTTTTGATTGATTAAGATTAAAATCGGCGCCTTGCGGGTCGTTTACCAATCCTAACATGGTAGCAATACGCATTTTTTGATGTTGCTGCAACATGTTGTTATATCCCCAATTAACAGTTGCAATAAATAGAAACGAAAGCCCATAAATAATAGCATTTCTGATGAGTTTTCTTTTATTTTTTCTATTTAAAATCCAAAAAACGATAAAAATGGTGGTAATGAGTGCTATTGCATATATTTCATTCCAAAATAATGTGAATAAAAAGAGTGCTGCACCCACACAGCCTACTACTAAAATCCAACCCGATAAACCAATTCTGTAGAACAAAAGTATAAAAGATAAAAAAACCAAAGCCGACCCCGTATCTTTTTGAAGCATAATAATAAAAATAGGAACCATTATGATACCGAAAGCAGAAAGCCATATATTTTTCCTTTCTTGCAATGTTTTTCCTTCAGTAAAAAATTTAGCCAATGCTAACGCTGTAGCAAACTTGCAAAATTCTGTAGGCTGGATACTGAATTTTCCGATTTTTATCCATGCATGCGCTCCCGAAATTTCCGTTCCAATAAAAAGTACCAAAATCATTATCAGTAGGAAAGATAAATATATGGGATATGCTAAAAATGAGTAATATTGTCCTTTCATTAAAAGAATGAGAATGGCAATAATAAAAGAGGTCCCTATGAAAAAAAGTTGTCGCGTATAAGCATTATTTAAGCTAAAAAAATCTTCTGCCGCCGAATTATAAGAAACAGAAAATATAGTGAACCAACCCACCACCACCAAAGCAAAATAATATAAAATTAATTGTATATCAAATTTATTTGAACCACCAAGCGAAACTTCTATTATCATACTTTATAATAATGCAATAATTTCATGCTCCCAAACATTAGTTTTTATAGGTTAACAATGCAAAAATAGTTTTTTTTTGGTAATTCTCATTATTTTTGAAAATAAAGATTTATATTTTCGCAGCCGATTTATTAACGATTACATTGAGTGAATTGCATCAATATCATACCTATACAGCGAATGGTTTCTATACGGTTACAGCCGAAATTCTCTACAAAGATATGTTTACCCGAGATGTTGTTACGAAAAAAATTGAAGTAAAACATATAGATGGCGGTACTGGTGGCGGTGGTAGCGATGAAAAATGTTGTATTAGAAGTATTGATAGAGAAGTTGAGAAAGATGGTAACTCTTATACCAAACAAGTTTTGGGTGGCACTAGAGAGGTTATTAAAAAATAATGAAATTGAAATATCAGTAGAAAAAGCAATAGAACAAGTCAACAAAATGTACGAAATAAAAATCCCAACCCAAGGTGGAACTTGCAATACATTCAGACCGAAAAATAACTATTGGCAAGAATTAATTTGTAGTTTATTTTACTAATTTATGATTTTGGGTGTCTTTCGCACAAAACAGGAAGATACAAAAAAATCAACACAAAACACTATTAAAATATTAACAATCAAATGTTTATATCATGTCTTGTCTTGCAAAGATCTCAATATTTTTGTAGTTCTGAAATAATTTTTGTACTTTTGTGAGGTAGCATTGTTAATTGTTTTGCAATGAAAAAGTACTAAAATTTAGCGACTTATGCAAATTACCGTGCTACTTTTTTGCTGAAAATTATACAATTAAATAACTCCCGAAAGTTGAATTAATAATTAAGATTTATCATTTGACTGTTTTTCTTTTATTTACTGAATATCCTTATTGAACACCCCTAACTAATCTTACATCCCCATACATTCCAATCTTTAAGTAACCATCGTTTTTTACTAAAATTTTAATGGGATACACTAAATTGGCGCGTTCATCTTTGGTTTGGATGGTTTTTGGAGTAAATTCGGCTTCGGAGGATATCCATGTAATAATGCCATCGTATTCGCGGTATTCTTTTTTCCCAAAGTCGGAATATATTTTTACTTGTTGTTCTAATTTTATTTGGGTTAATTGCGCGGAGGTGATATAAGCACGTAAATATATGTGATCTAAATCAGCTATTTTAAATAGAGGTCTGCCCATAGTGGTTACTTCTCCGGCTTCGGCATATTTTACCAAAACGGTTCCGGAAAATGGACTTTTTATATATGCTTTTGATATTTGGTCATTTATGGCAGCAATTTGCGCATCTACTAAACCTGTATTATCCAAAACCCCTTGATTGCTTTTCTCTAAATTTTCTTTGGTAGCTGCAATCTGTTTTTGAATAATGGCTATTTGTGCATCAATATCATCTAGTTGTTTGGTATTTCCGGCTTTTGCAGCAATTAGTTTTTCTATACGCATTTTTTCGCGCTGTTGGTAGGCTAATTGTTCTTCCAAAGAAGCTAATTGCGTATTCACATTTTGCTTGCGAGCACCCACTTGTTTTTTACTTTGTAAAAGTTGTACTTTTTGTAAATAAAGTTGTGTCGTATCAATAAGTCCAATTATTTGGGAAGATTCTATTTTTTTTCCCTCTATAATATTCAATGTTAATATTTTCCCTGTTATTTCAGCCGAAATGATCACTTCGGTAGCTTCAAACATACCGGAAGCATCGTAATTTTTATTCTTTGAGGCACATGCAGCAAACAAAAGGTAGAGACTTAAAAAAAGAGTAAGATATTTCATATTAAAATGCTAAATTGTTGAGGCAAAAGTATATTTTTTATTAAACCAAACAACACATTTTTGAATAAAATGTTCACTTATCACGAAAGTATAACCCTATGTACACCTATCTCATACTCACATTGCAACAATGCTTTAATTTTTTCATAATCATCAATTCGATTTACAAAATCCAGCGCGTATGATTCAACAATCAGAATAGGAAATTGGGCACGTTGTTTAAAAAAAGTTAAATAGTTTTCTTGAATGGCACTCAAATATTCCATTTGTATTTTTTGTTCATATTCTCTGCCTCTTTTTGCAATGTTTTTCAAAAGATTTTCCGGAGTATTATAAAGGTAAATAAGAATATCCGGTTTAGGTAAAAAATCGGCAATAATGTCGTAAACTTTTAGAAAGAGGTTATATTCGTCGTGTTGTAAGTTGTTTTTTGAGAATATAGCACATTTATCAATAAAATAATCGGCAATTACCAAATCAGTGAATAAGTCGCGTTTGGAAAGTAAGTTCTTCAATTGCTGGTATCTATCTGTTAAAAAAGTCATTTCCAAAGGAAAGGCGTAGTGTGTGGGGTCTTTGTAAAATTTAGCCAAAAAAGGATTATCGGCAAAACGTTCTAATATCAGTTCCGCATTAAAATCTTTTGCCAACATTTCGGCTAATGTAGTTTTTCCTGCACCGATGCAGCCCTCAATTGAGATGTAATTATAAATCATTGAATAAGTCTTTATGTTTGGCATAATTTCGCCATTTTTCAATAACTGTTTTAAAGTCATCAGGCAGTTCCGAATCAAAAAACAGTGTTTCTTCTGTGGTGGGATGAGTTAGTTGTAATTGCTTAGCATGTAGTGCCTGTCTGGGCATTAGCTCAAAGCAGTTTTGCACAAATTGTTTATATTTGGTAAATGTAGTACCTTTAATAATTTGGTCTCCTCCATACGTTTCGTCGTTAAAAAGCGGATGCCCAATAGATTTAAGGTGTACTCTAATTTGATGGGTTCTTCCGGTTTCTAATTGACATTCAATTAAGGTAACATACCCAAATCGTTCCAGTACTTTCCAATGTGTTATGGCGTGTTTTCCATACGCACTGTCATCGGGAAAAGTGCTCATAATCAACCGGTCTTTCAAATTTCGTCCCACTTTAGCAATAATAGTACCTTTTTCCTCTTCAAAATCACCCCACACCAATGCCCAATATTTTCTTTCAATGGTATGATTATAAAATTCGCGGGAGATTTTCATTTGCGCTTCTTCATTTTTTGCCACCACCATAATGCCGGAGGTGTTTTTATCAATACGGTGTACTAGAAGCGGACGCAATGGCTCATTCTCCTTCGTAGTTAATCCTTGAAAACGATAGGTAAGTGCATTTACTAAAGTTCCGGTATAGTTTCCGTATGCGGGATGAACCACCAAACCGGCAGGCTTATTAATAATAATAAGGTCCTCGTCTTCGTAAGGAATTTCCAAAGGAATATTTTCAGGAATAATTTCAATATCTCTGGGCGGGTTAGGCATCAAAATGACGATTTCGTCCCCCGGCTTCACTTTATAATTTTGTTTTTCCGGTATACCATTTACCAAAATACAACAAGCTTTCGCCGCATACTGTATTTTGCTTCGAGATGTATTTTGAATAAGATTAAGTAAATATTTATCTATGCGCATCAATTCTTGTCCACGATCAACCGTAAACTTATGATGTTCATATAATTCGTCCTTTTCTTCAATCTGCATAAAAAAATATTTTTTTCGTTGGCAAATATCTTTTTTTTTTTAACAATGCATCTTGGGAATAACTAGTTGCACTAAAACATTTTTTTATATTTTTGCCCACTCATAAAAAGAGAAAGGAGAGATGGCCGAGTGGTCGAAGGCGCACGCCTGGAAAGTGTGTAAACGCCGAAAGCGTTTCAAGGGTTCGAATCCCTTTCTCTCCGCTAAAACACTGTAATTTTTAAACAGCAGTAAATTACAGAAAAACAGCCGCCCGGTCGGTCAGGTCAAAAACGGAACACTTCTTGATTATTTATTTCAAAAAAATACACCCATGAGGCTACCTTGATTATTAAGACAGCCTCATGAATGAAAATGAAATTTAGAAGGGCAAATCGTCTGCAAAATCAGGGTCAGACACTTCCGGTGCATCCGCAGGCGGCATGTTTGGAACTTGTGTTTCCGTAGATTTGTTTTCTTCCTTGAAACTAAGCATAGTAAACGTACTTGCTTCAATTTCGGTGATGTACTTTTTCATCCCGTTATCTTCCCAACTTCGGGTGCGAATCTTTCCTTCCAAATAGATTAACTTCCCTTTGGTAAGAAATTGTTCAGCAATTTCAGCCAAATTGCGCCAACAAACAATGTTGTGCCATTCGGTTTGTTCAATTTTGTTTCCCTCTTTATCTTTACGATTTTCAGAGGTTGCTAACGGGAAAGAAACTTTTTTCACGTTGTTTTCAAAGGCGCGCACTTCGGGATCCTTGCCCAAGCGGCCAATAAGAATGACTTTGTTTACTCCAGACATAGTAGTAGGTTTTAGTTAATAATTGCACCGCAAATATACATTATGAAAATGCGTTTGTCAAGAGGTAAGTGTATTTTTTTTTATAAATTTTTCAGTGATTACTTTACAAATTTTTCGTTCATTTTGTTTCGTCATTTAAAAAACCTTATTTTTGCCGCTACTTATTAATCAAATCTCAATAATTCACATCATTATGATAAAGAAAATTCTAAAAAACCCTGAAAAATTTGGCATCGGAAATCAAGTGGAAGTAAAAGGCTGGGTGCGCACCAAGCGCGGAAACAATGCCGTAGCATTCATTGCTTTAAACGATGGCTCTACCGTACACAACATACAAATAGTTGCCGACCTTGCTAACTTTTCTGAAGAGCTTGTGAAACAAATTACTACAGGTGCGTGTTTACGTGTAACAGGAAAGCTGGTTGAATCGCAAGGACAAGGACAAGCGGTAGAGATTCAAGCAGAACAGATTGAAATTTATGGTACTGCCGATCCTGAAATCTATCCGTTGCAGAAAAAAGGGCATAGTATGGAATTTCTTCGCGAAATAGCGCACTTGCGTCCTCGCACTAACTATTTCGGTTGTGTATTGCGCTTGCGTCATGCACTATCGTACGCCATTCATACCTATTTTAACAATCACGGCTACTTTTATATGCACACGCCAATCATCACCGGCTCTGATGCGGAAGGTGCAGGCGCAATGTTCAATGTAACCACATTCGATTTGAACAGCGTGCCAAAAAATGCAGACGGAGAAATCGATTTTTCGCAAGATTTCTTTGGAAAACACACCAGTTTAACGGTTTCCGGTCAATTAGAAGGTGAACTCGGTGCCATGGCATTAGGAAGAATCTATACATTCGGACCCACTTTTAGGGCAGAAAACAGTAATACACCCAGGCATTTAGCCGAGTTTTGGATGATTGAACCCGAAGTGGCGTTTTTTGACATTACCGACAACATGAATCTCGCCGAAGATTTTATTAAATATTTGGTGAATTATGTGTTGGAGCATAACTATGATGATATTCAATTTTTAAATGATATGTTTGATAAAGAATTGATTGCTCGTTTGCGTTTTGTAATAGATAATGAATTTGTGCGCTTAACTTATACCGAAGCGATTGAAATTTTGAAAGCATCCGGCAATAAATTTGAATATAAAGTAGAATGGGGCGTAGATTTACAATCGGAACATGAAAGATATTTGGTTGAAAATCACTATAAAAAGCCGGTAATTTTGACTGATTATCCTAGAGATATTAAGGCGTTTTACATGAAACAAAATGATGACGGAAAAACTGTTCGCGCTATGGATGTATTGTTCCCGAAAATCGGAGAAATTATTGGTGGTTCAGAACGCGAAGCCGACTATAACAGGTTACTTACCCGTATTCGTGAGTTGAATATTCCGGAAAAAGATGTATGGTGGTATTTAGAAACCCGGAAATTTGGCACTGCACCACACGCCGGCTTCGGACTCGGTTTCGAGCGTATGATGCTCTTTATCACCGGAATGAGTAATATACGCGATGTGATTCCATTTCCGAGAACGCCGCAGAATGCAGAGTTTTAATAAAACTACCACTAATACTCAAACACTTTTATTTGCCGCTAAAAAACAACATGGATAATTCAAAGATAAAAACCATTTCTGCTCCTGCGGAGGCAATCTATAAAGAAAAACGCAGTAAATTCTTAGCGTTTGCTTATCCTGTTGAAAATGAAATAGAAATAAAAGAAAAAATTGCATTTTTGAAGAAAAAATATCACGATGCACGGCATCATTGTTATGCATACATTTTGGGGGCAAATAAGTCCGTATATCGTAAGAATGACGATGGAGAGCCTTCGGGTAGTGCCGGGCATCCCATTTATGGACAACTTTTGTCAAAAGATGTTACCAATGTACTCATTGTGGTGGTTCGTTATTTTGGTGGCATAAAATTAGGAACAGGCGGATTGCGAATAGCATATAAACTTGCTGCAAAAGAAGTGTTGGAAAAAGTGCAAATTATTGAAAAAAACACATTATTTTGTATTTTTTAAAAAAACAGTTTATGTCTCACGAAAATTTACCTTCTCCATGTTTTGTGTTGTATGAAGAAGCATTGGAAGCCAATTTGCAATTATTAGATTTGGTGCAAAAAGAAGCCGGTGTTTCTATTATTTGTGCATTGAAGGGTTTTGCTTTTTGGCGCTCTTTTCCTTTAATTCGTCAATATTTGGCAGGTGCCACAGCAAGTTCTCTGAACGAAGCGCAACTTATAGTTGAAGAGATGCAATGCGAAGCGCACACCTATGCTCCCGCTTATTTGGAAGAGGAGTTTGAAACACTTTTATATTATAGCAGCCATCTAACTTTCAATTCATTAAGTCAATGGGCGCGCTTTAGAGAGCAAGCGTTAGCTTGTTCCAAAAAAATAAGTTTTGGGTTACGCGTAAATCCGGAATACTCGGAAGTTACTACCAACTTGTATAATCCTGCGTTACCGGGTTCACGTTTGGGTATTTTGGCGGAAAATATGCCACCACACTTGCCAGAAGGTATTGAAGGTCTGCATTTTCATACTTTATGTGAAAATGATAGCTATGCGTTGGAAAATTGTTTGAAATCGTTTGAAGAAAAATTCGGACATCTTATTTCAGCGTGTAAGTGGGTAAATTTTGGCGGTGGGCATCATATTACAAGAAAAGATTATAATATAGTACATTTAATCGAATTGCTCAAAGATTTTAAACAGCGTTACCCAAATATCGAGGAACTTATTTTAGAACCCGGTGAGGCGGTGGGTTGGCAAACAGGCGTATTAATTTCTACTGTAGAAGATATTGTGGAAAATAAAGGGATAAAAACCGCTATGCTCAATATTTCGTTCGCTTGCCACTTGCCCGATTGTTTGGAAATGCCTTATAAACCTGCGGTTTTGGGTGCTACTGTTCCTACTCCGGAGAGCAAATGTGTATATCGTTTGGGTGGAAGTTCTTGTTTAGCAGGAGATTATATCGGAATGGGCGACTTTGCTTTCTCCGAACCTTTAGAAATTGGCGACCGAATTATTTTTGATGATATGATTCATTACACGATGGTTAAAACCACCTTTTTTAATGGTGTAAAACATCCGTCTATTGGTATGATTACCAAAGAAGGCGATTTTGTTTTGTGGGCAGAACCGGGAAAATATGAAGATTATAAAGCAAAATTAGGATGAACGATGGATAAAGTACAAGTGAGCCATATTATTTTGACCAAACTTCTGTTTTAGAGAATCCGTATTTGGTGCCGGTAACGTATATGGTACCATCGTCATTTACTTTTACTTTAAACTTTAGTTCATCTCCCTCCGCAGGACGGTACACTTTTCCGTCAATATATCTGCCGTCGCCGTCATATTTTAAACCTTTAATAACTACTAAACCCACGAGTGGTCTGTTACGTAAAGTTTTATCGGGATTTTTAACGTCTTTTTTGGGGTTTCCTTTTTCATCATTGGGCTCTTTCAACCAAACGATTTTACCGTAATAGGTATCGCTGCTACTAGACTTTAAAAACTCAATTCTCGATTTGCCGTCGGCTTTTAAATAACTGCCAACAATAGCATCTGCATTTTGCCCAAAAAGAAAAAATCCGAAAAGAATAAATAATGAAGTAAAGATGTTTTTTTTCATAAAATAATGGTTTTGAAATTTACGGCAAAAGTATATTATTTTGTTTAGATAGTATCTCCGTTTTCGGCTAATTCTTTTTTTCTAGAACTATTAAAAATAGAATACAAAAAAAATCATTACTGACCGACTAAAAAAATAAAGGGCGTAACCATTTTCAGCAACGCCCTAATTTTGTATTTTTGTTATGCAAACAATAAAAATACAAGATGGGCAAAGATAGCACAAAAAATTTAGT
>Ga0209628_10000459_pt1 | contig 24799 bp, 16 predicted proteins | sample TergutCu122P4_FD_187285 | JGI IMG/M metagenome (GOLD analysis project Ga0209628, IMG submission 187285) | Cubitermes ugandensis P4 segment gut microbial communities from Kakamega Forest, Kenya - Cu122 P4 (SPAdes) (version 2) | ecosystem: Host-associated > Arthropoda: Insects > Digestive system...
TGGTCGCCGCCTTTTTTATGGTGTGGAACCTATATCCGAAGACAGACAAACCCGTCCGTTACCTCTATACCGCGCTTCAATTTCTGGGGGTATTGATACTCATTTACTTAGCCTTCATCTTCCGCGATTCGAAAGGGGGATATTTTCAAATGCGCTGGTGGGGTATCTTAGGCGCCATCGGATGGGCTTATTTAGTCAGCGCCTTTATCTATCTCTTTATCCGCCATAAGACGCTCCTTATCTTGTTTATCTGGCTAGCATTCATCGCCTTGAACATGGTAAAAAGCAGTCAGTTGATACCGCGTGAGACAAATTTTATCAATAACTTTCTGGGGATACTTAACATTGGAAACGGCTCTTCTGTTGCTTTGGTGATAGGTGGGGTGTTATTCTCGTTGGTTGTCACTCAATACGCGCATGTTAAGAATTGGAAAAAGATAGTCTTTTTTGTTTCGACTGTGGCGGTCTTGTTGATTGCGGCCAAAATATCCAATGAGTTCTGGATTATCTCTAAGAACCGTTCTACCCCTCCCTTTGTTCTGTATTCGTCGGCCATAGCGATATGCGTTTACGGGTTGCTCCAAATTGCAGTTTCTGCTGGGAAAGACAAATGGTTCAACGTGATAAAGCCGGCTGGCACGGCTACGCTCACTTGTTATATAGTGCCTTACCTTCTGTACAGCATCTTTTGGGGATTCCTGAGCTTTTCGTTGCCCGTCTGGATGAAAACAGGCGCTGTGGGGTTGGTCAAGTGTGCCGGCTTCGCTTTCTTATGTGTTTTTGTGACGTGGCTGTTAGGGCGGATTAATGTTAAATTGAAGATTTAAGAAACTCCCCCTTTCAAGGGGGCAGGGGGATGTAAAAGATTTAAGATTTAAGATTTAAGATTTAAGAAACTCCCCCTTCCAAGGGGGCAGGGGGATGTTAAGATTGAAGGATGATGAGGGACAGTAGAACCGATTTTACGCAGCGTAATACTGCTATTGATATATTTCGTGCACTCACCATGTTTATCATGGTCTTTGTCAATGACTTCTGGAAAGCTAACGATATACCCCGCTGGTTAGACCATGCTAAAAGGGGCGATACCTTTGTGGGCTTAGCCGATTATGTCTTACCCTGTTTTCTTTTTGTTGTGGGTATGTCTATCCCTTTTGCTATTGAACGCAGATACCACAAAGGCTCGGGCGAATCAACCATCGCGCATATCCTGTCGCGTACCTTTGCCTTATTGGTGATGGGCGCTTTCATTACCAACACCGAAAACAGCTCATGGGAGCGTTTATCGCCCGAAGTATGTTATAATGTGGGCGTATATTGGATATTGATGGTAGTGGGGTTTGTCTGTGTCTGGAATCTGTATCCGCTGACGGACAACAAAAACAGAAAACGTTTGTTTACCGCTCTGAAGTTTGTGGGCGTGGGTATATTATTATTTCTGGCTATCACCTTCAAGGATGTGCGGGGAAATGTATTTGCCGCCCGCTGGGGGATATTGGGTAATATTGGGTGGACGTATTGCGTGTGCGCGTTCATTTATATATATACGCGCGACCGGCTGAAGTTACTGATACCGGTCTGGGCGGTTTTTGTGTTAATCTGCATTTTAGGTTCTACCATGACGGAACAATACGGCGGAAAGGCATTACTGACCCTGCCCCGTTCCAACTTTTATAATGATTTTCTCAACATCTTTCGGATAGGGAACGGCTCTTCGTGCGCTTTTACGATGGGCGGCATCCTTCTGTCACTGCTCAGCGTCAAGTATGCGCATGTCAATAGCAGCAGAAAAATTCTTTTTGCCCTTATCGCTTTTGCCGTATTTTTGACTGCCAGTTGGATAGCCGGTCATTTTTGGGTCTTATCAAAAAATGCAGCTACACCCGCCTGGGTTTTTTATATCACAGCCATAGCCATTGCCGTTTACAGTCTTATCTATTGGTTGGTAGAAAAAGGAAAAGCTAAGTGGTTTGACGTTATCAAACCGGCCGGCACAGCCACACTTACCTGCTACTGTTTGCCGTATGTCATGTATGGACTTGCACACCTGACAGGCATTAAGCTGCCCGACTGGTATACGTTTGGTTTTATGAGTATCATCAACTGCCTGTCGTTTGCCTTTTTTATTGTAGGCTTAACGTATCTTCTAAGTAAAATTCATATCAAATTGAAAATATAAATGCAAAGAATTAAATCAATCACAGTACTATTGATATTAGTAAGTTTAATGGCTTGTACGGGAGGCAAAAAACAAGCCGATTCGTTCCCGATGTTCCTGACATGGTATAACTACCGTCCCAATCCCAACCGACCGGTTAATTTGGATTCCATCTTCAAGGAGATGAAGGCGACCGGATTGGATGGCGTTATCTTGAACTGTAAAACAGACGAATATGCGGGCGCTATTCCTGTAGCCCACCGGAACGGGCTGAAGGTCTATGCCTGGTGGTGGGGTCTTAATCTCGAACACGACCGAGATTCTATCTTAAAGGCGCATCCCGATTGGTTCAGTGTCAATCGCTTAGGACAAAGCCTTGCCACCCATCGGGCTTACGTCGATTATTACAAGTTCTTATGTCCGGCCTTGCCCGAAGTACGTGAATACCTGAAGTCGAAAATCAGAAAATTGTGCGAGGTCGACGGGTTGGATGCCGTTGTCATCGATTACACCCGTTTTGTAGATGTGATACTCCCGACAACGCTTTGGCCTCGGTATGGCATAGTGCAGGACAGGGAATATCCGGAGTGGGATTTCGGCTATCATCCGTACCTGATTGATAAATTTAAAAATAAACACGGCTACGACCCCAGGACGTTAGAAGACCCTTCAACGGACGATGTGTGGCTACAGTTTCGGTGCGACCAGGTCACCGAGTTAGTGAATGAGATGGCCGAAGTAGTCCATTCATTTGGTAAAATCATGTCGGCCTCCCCCTTCCCAACGCCGGCCATGTCGCGTCGGATGGTTCGACAGGATTGGGGTAAATGGAACTTAGACATCGTTTTCCCGATGATATATTACAATTTTTATACGGGTGACGTCAGTTTCATTTCCGACTGCACCATCGAAAACGTGAAAACTAAAAATTCAAAAACAACGCTTTACGCCGGTTTGACAGCCGTTAATGGCCCCGAAATGTTTAAGTGCATGGACGCCGCACTGAATAACGGCGCGGAGGGTATCTGTATTTTCACAATCGGCTCGCTGAGAGACGCCGGTGTCCGTGCTCAGTTTAGGGCCTATACCGACAGTGTACGGACGGTACGCGCAAAGACAACCGTCAACCCAGCCGCCACAGGCATCACGGTTGTCGACACCAACCCCTTCAACAAAACGGTGATCATGGAAGCCATCCACAAAAAAATGGCCGCCTATATCAGTGAGGCTAAGGGCATCCCTTCACCTGTCATCCGGTTAAGCGATTACCGTTTAGACAGAAAGTTTGGCACCACCCAATATTACAAAGTCATAGAGTTAAACTCCGGCATCACCTTCAACGTAGACTTCTACTTATTCGGTGACCTCGTCTCCGGCTGGAACGTCGAACCCGCCAAAAACTAAAAAAAAAAGAAAAAATATGAAAATTTTACGATTAGTATTTGCCGTTTTAGTGGCAATCATTGTTGTGAGTTGTACGCCGCAACAACCCCCCAAAAGCGCTGTTGTGCTTGCTTATGTGACGTCTTGGAGCAGTGTAATGCCCGACCCCACTTATTTGACGCATATTAATTATGCTTTCGGACATGTGAATGAGACGTTTAACGGTGTCATGATCAACAGGACGTCTCGAAATGATAATTCTGGTCGTCCAACCAGCGAAGACCGATTGCGGTCGATAGTTGCGTTAAAAAAACAAAAACCTTCTCTCAAAGTCATGCTCTCAATAGGGGGATGGGGTAGCGGACGATTCAGCGAAATGGCCGCCGATGAAGCTAATCGTTTAGCGTTTGCCGCCGACTGTCAAAGGGTAGTAAAGGAGTTTAACTTAGATGGCATCGACATGGATTGGGAGTATCCGACCAGCTCAGCAGCAGGTATTTCCTCTTCGCCGGCGGATATGGATAACTTCACTTTACTGATGCGCGACATCCGTCAGGCTATCGGCAAGGACAAATTACTCACTTTCGCATCCGCTTCAAATGCGCGTTATGTTGATTTCAAGGCTATTGACCAATATGTCGATTTTGTCAATATCATGACGTATGATATGGGTAATCCCCCATATCATCATTCCGCTTTCAAACCGTCCGAGTTTACAAGGATATCCTGTATTGAATCCGTTGAAAGGCATGTAGCAGCCGGCATAGCTATCCACAAGCTGACCTTAGGGATTCCTTTTTATGGACATGGCACTGATTCTGTTCCCCGCTCTGTCGATTACCGTAACATCATTAATATCAGCGGCATATTAGGTTTTGTAGATTTGAGAAACAGAAGGATTGTAAGTTTAACAGGCTATGAAGCCAAATGGGATGACGAAGCACAGGTTCCATATTGGGTTGACTCGGCGGGAAAGTTTGTCTTTACGTATGAGACCGCCCAATCCATTGCCATCAAATGCGAGTGGTTGAAGCAGAAAGGGATGTTAGGCGCTATGTATTGGGAGTACAATGGCGATGACGATGCCGGAACACTTAGCAAGGCTGTGTATCATGGGGTAATGGGAAATCCATAGAGGTCGAACTATAAAATATGAAGCAGGAATATGTAGAGAATATTCCATTAGATATGGAAAATGAGCTGTTCTTTGACACAGCCCGGTTAGTGTTGGAAACAGAGCAGTTAGTCATTTATTTAACAGGAAAAGCGGGAACAGGCAAAACCACTTTCCTCAAATATATTCGTCAGATTTATAAAGGAAATATGGTTGTTTTAGCGCCTACGGGAGTTGCCGCAGTAAATGCCAACGGCCAAACGATTCACTCGTTTTTCAAACTGGCATTAACACCTTATCCCCCTGAAGATGATAGATTAAATCCAAACCAGATAAATGAGCATCTCAAATACACGAAAGGCAAAAGAGAAATAATACGAAATCTGGAATTATTAGTCATTGATGAGATATCGATGGTTCGATGTGATATTTTAGATGCTATCAGCAAAATTTTATGTACATATCGGCACACCCCAAAGCCATTTGGAGGTGTAAAGACGCTATTAATTGGCGACACGTTTCAGTTGCCACCCATTGCAAACGAAAATGTATGGAATATACTTAGGGATTTTTATGATTCTCGTTTCTTTTTTGATTCAAAGGCATATAAAGATTCTAAGCCAATGTATATTGAATTGGACAAGCCCTACCGACAAGATGAGCAAGCGTTTATAGACCTGTTAAATAACCTCCGAATCAATCAACTTACTGCAAAAGATTTGGAAATCTTAGGCAACAGGGTACTACCCTTTTCAGCTTCGCAGGGTAAAGATGAAGAATCTATCCTTCTTGCTTCAAGAAATGACGCTGTGGCTTTTTATAATGAGCAGAAATTTAACGAAATAAAATCGGAGATATATACCTTTGAAGGAGTAGTCTCCGGGATATTCGATGAGAAGCAAATGCCCGCAGAGCAATTATTACAACTTAAAATTGGCGCACAAGTTATCATTTTGCGAAACAAATACAATCCAACTATAAGCGACTTTGATTACTGCAATGGTTCAATAGGAATTGTAAAAGCCATTGATATAGAAAAGAATATGATAATAATCAGGCTGTCGAAAAAAGAAGTAGAGGTAGAAAGGGCTATGTGGGAAAACGTTGAATATATTTGGGAAAAGGGAAAATGTATCGGAAATGTCATTGGAACTTACGTCCAATACCCTTTAAAATTAGCTTGGGCTATCACCATTCATAAAAGTCAGGGGCTTTCTTTTGAGAGAGCGAATATTGACTTATCGCATATTTTTGATTCCGGGCAAGTATATGTTGCGTTGAGCAGATGCAAAAAACTGAACGGCTTACAATTGTCATCGCCTTTATCGCCTCATAAAATTATCGTAGACCCCAAAGTGATTGACTTTGCCAAAAATAAAACGCCACATCCAAAGATTGTTGCGTTTATTGAAAAAGGAAAAGCTGATTTATTGTTTAAAAAAAGCAGAGAGGCATTTGAGGCCAATTCAACGGATGACATGTTTACCTACTTTGATGAAGCAATAGAGTTAAGAGGCGATAGTGATACCCCGCTAATTATTAAATACCTAAAGCATAAAATAAAGCTGTATCACCACTATAAAAAGCAACAGCAGAAGTTTTTCGATCAACTGAAAAGTGAAAAAAAGAAATCGGATATGAAGGATAAAGATATCCAAATTGAGCAACTACAATCGATGATTGAGAGGCTTCAATCCAAAATTGAGGAATTACAAAAAGTAAATAATGAATCCCAAAATGAGATTTCAAGGCTGAAATCGCAAACCTGGTGGGATAAAATGATACGTAAAGGTTAAAAACACATTAGTTAGTGGAGCTGGAGAGATTCGAACTCTCGTCCAAACGAGGAATTAATTTGCTTTCTACATGCTTATCTTCGCTTTGGTTTTCGAGTGATAGCAAGACCGAAGCCACCTACTACAACCTTAGTCCCTTTCTTTCATCTGCCGTATGGGACATCCGTCAGACTATCTCCGATACATCTGCGCCGCCTTATCGGACGCTTCGAAGCCACAGCTTCCGGGCGACGTCTCGTCCCTACAACACGTGTAAGGATTAGGCTATGATTTACTATTATTCAATCAAGCGGCGAGAGCATAGTTTCTATCGCCAGTTAAATTTTTATCAACCGAGATTATAGTGCCGGCCAACGACGCACTGCATGCTTACAAACCACTTCTACTCGCTGTCAAAACCGGTCAGCCCCATTTTTGAGCGCGAAAAGCAGTGCAAAGGTAATGCTTTTTTTTATAATACCAATTTTATGATTTTTTTTTAGCTCAGAGGACACATTGAATCTATAGGGGCGCGAGAAGGATGAAAAAAATTATTTAATGAGGCCGGTATTTTTGATAGAGAAGAAGAGGCCGGCGTTATTTCCGTATAAAGAACCCCAATCGGATGCTATCTCGCACGAGAATAGCCAATTATCAATACGGGGATGGCAATAGCTTATTTTCACGACGGAGGCGTAGTTGTTTTTTGTCTTCAGGTACGGTCTGTGCATGGTACCCCAACTTTCGGTTGAGGTTGTCAGTAAGCGGTACGACAGTTGTTTTGAGATATAGCCCTGAAAACCTAAATGAAATGATTGTATACGGTTGTCTTTGAACCCTAACCGGTTATCCGCATTGTATTCGGGCGAGGTCAATAATGGCGAGCCGATACCCCTGTTAAAATAAGAGACGCCGGTTGTATATTCACCGTTATTGTAATAGTTGTCGCTACCACGTCCATTGCCTGGGTACTGGCCACGGTCATACCAAATATAATGTACCGGGCCGCTTTGGTTACGGGTGTTTAGATATTCGAGAACGATTTTGTTCATCCACATTAAATTAGGTAAATCGACTTGCAAACCCCATAATCCATCCGGGAAATTGTAAAGTTCCATCCCTGAAACGTCCTCAAAAAAATGTTGTGAATAGATATGAACATCAAATGAAGCCCCCAAGTAACCAAACTGTAGCTCATAGCTCCCGTAATGATTGCCTAAGACATTCACCTGGTCGGAAATGGAAGCGTCTTCGCCTCCTGACTTGCCGAAGACGATACGAACTAAGTCTTTGAATGACTGAGGTTGTTTGTTTAAATCCGGACGTGTTGATGTCCCGCCCCATTGTGCATGATGTCGCATGCCGGCGACGGCAGTCAGCGGGAAGCGTCGTTCCGGGTCAAATAGCCTTAGTTGCAGAGATTTATGATGCCAAAGCACGTTTTTTGTATAATCTTCTTTTTCTTTTACGTAGGATTGAAGATATTGGCTGTCGAATGAGCGTCCTAAAGCAACATCTCCCCTGAATTGTAAGCGTTTTTTAGTGAACGGGATAGCGGTAAATTTGGGTACAGATAAGTTTATTTCGGGAACTGGGCGGGCGTTAGGCGAATGTACCATATCCCCGCTACTTAACTCCTTGTCCCACAGCGATGGATAATTTTCACGACTGCCGATGGTCAGGTTCAGGCTTTTATATTGAAACGCGGCATACAGTTGTTGTATGTAGAAATTAATGTAGCGGGGCGTCACTGCAATCACATCCAAACCGGCATAAAAATTCAGCTCTTTCCCAAGAGAGTGTCCGTATGTTATTCCGGTACGCAGAAAAGCATTACCGGCCTCCAATGGCACAACGCCATATTTGTTGCTGACAATCCAAAACGAGGTCGTTTTACCGGTAGCCGCTGAGCCGGTCATTTCGATGAGATATTCGGTCGAACCGGTAGTTCTATTTTGCGCCTTGCACGGGAAGAAAAACAGCAAGCAGGAGAGTAAAACCGGTATAAACGATATGGCTTTTTGGCTATGAGTTTGCATAAACATTTTTATTGATTGAGCAGATGGATGGTATGGCAGGCAATTAGCGCTGCTGTCTCAGTACGTAATCGGCACTCACCGAGGGAGATAGAGGCAAATCCGGCAGAAAGAGCGGTGTTTATTTCATCCCGGTTGAAATCCCCTTCCGGCCCAATCAGTATAAGTGCGTCGTGATGTAGGGAGTAGATGTTTTTTACCGGCTTTTTGATGTCATCAAAGCAATGCGCTATCATTTTTACCCCTTTGGTATCGACTGACAGGAAGTCTTTAAAATCAACCATTTCGTTTATTTGAGGAAGGGTAGCTTTCAGGGATTGCTTCATTGCGCTAATAGCTATTTTGTATAAGCGTTGCAGTCTGATTTCTTTCCGTTCCGAATATCGGCAACGTAAAAAAGTAATGGTATCGATTCCAATTTCCGTTACTTTTTCGACGAGCCATTCCATCCGGTCGATGTTTTTGGTTGGAGCAACGGCGATATGAACGTCGTAATCGCGGAGCATATTTTGCGGCCAGCGTTTCAAGATGCTTATGCTGCAATGTCCATGACGAATGTTTTCAATGATAGCCGAGTAGAAATATCCATTTCCATCGGTCATTGTTATTGTATCGCCCTTTTTCAACCGGAGGACACGCTCGATATGTAAGGCTTCCTCCTCAGGCAGTTCAGGAATTGTAGCGATATCAGGGGCATAAAATAAATTTTCCATTGCCGGATGTCTACTCTTTTTTCTTTTTCCCTTCCCGTCGTTGCAGTTCGTCTTTATACAATTTGGCAAACTCATAGTCCTCTTTCGCAACGGCAAGCGCCATCCGTTCTTCGAGGTCATGTTTTTTTAATTTGCGTAACCCTTCCATAATTTTTGTAACGTCCCGCAAATCGTCGACTGTAAGTACTTCGGGAAGCGCCCCGTCATCATTTTCAGTATTCGCATTTTCTTCCGGTATGATGCCACATTTTTGCATGACAGGCTCAGTTGTAAAGATTGGGCATTTCGTTCGTAGCGCTATCGAGATGGCATCGGATGTTCGGGAATCAATCTTGATGATTTCTTCCCCTTTTGTCAGCACAATATCCGAGTAAAAGACACCCTCATCAAACTTATGAATAAACACCTCCTGTATTTGGTATTCGGTGGCATTAATAAAACCGATAAAAAGGTCGTGTGTGAGCGGACGAGGGGGACTAATCCCTTCGATAGCTATCGCGATAGATTGCGCTTCGAATAAGCCTATGATGACCGGAAGGCGTCTGGGTCCTTCTTCAGCCAGCACCAAAGCGTATGCGCCGGATTGAATCTGACTGTTAGTAAGTCCTTGCACTTTCAATTTTACTTTTTTAATATTCATATAATTATAAATTAAATTGTTACATCCCCCTGCCCCATTTAAAGAGGGATTTTTTTAATGAAATTTTCCAAGTTATCGAATGATGTATCTTTCAGGACAACTTTCTTATCCCCGTCTAAGAGGTACATGGTTGGAAAACGTTTGATATTATATGTCCCTTCCATATTGACTTTCTGTTCGGCGTCATACGCATAAATCCAAAAAGGCAGAACATCCGGTGCATGTTTTTTCCATGCCTGCAAATCTTCGTTCACATAAAAGGCGATTATCTTCAACGCACCCGATTGGATAGCCTGATTGATAACCGTCGAACCGTTCAGTTGTTTAATAAGATTCTTGCAATCATCACATTCCGGGTCATTAAAATACACCAGCGTATAATTCGCTTTTATGTCAAACAGCGTCCCTTTTTCTCCATTCATTAATGTGTAGGTGAAGTCATTAGCAACTGTGCCTGTTCGATTTTTCAAGACTGAAGACAAAAGGAAAGACGGGCGAATTTTCTCCGCGTCATTGAGGAGTGACGACCCGCTAACAAATTGCAGGAATGGGATAAAAATCTCTTCGTTATACAGCGGTGAATCAGGCTCATACAAATAACGCTCACTTAGTTTTAGGATGTAAGAAAAGAGAGTGCTTTCTTTCTCCGCCTTTTTCATTAACACTTTGACAGCTTGGTCTCTGATAGCTTGCGGAACAAGTGAAAACAAATCGATATAATCCACAAAGCTACGCTCCAGCAGGTTGTCTTTCATCAGAAAATCCCTATCCAAAAAATCGAAATTATCCCAGAAGTGCAAAACGAGAAACTCCGCCCGTTGTGCAGGTTCGGTTAACGTTGCCGGAATCGTCGGCGCCAATTTAAGCCAAACCGGCGTCGCTTCCTGCGTATAACACCGAGGTGTTATCAAACTAATAATGAATAAAAAAGCCGCAAATTTCTTTTTTGTCATAGCATTTAGAGTTGCCGAAAGGCAGCCGTTTGAACGTTTTTTCCTGCATACCTGTCTATTTTAAAGCGACAAAATTAATCTTTATTTCTGATTACTCCAAATCTTGAAATGTAGGCAAACTTTTTTTATTTGGATAAATGAATATTATTTTATACGTTTGCGGTTTAATTTGCCGTATGATCGACCGCTTTACTATTGACAGGATTCATAATGTCGCTCAAATTGTGGACGTTGTATCCGATTTTGTTACGCTCAAAAAGAGGGGTGGTAACTATGTCGGGCTGTGTCCTTTCCATGACGATTCGAGGCCTTCGTTTTCGGTGTCGCCATCGAAAAATATTTGCAAATGCTTTACTTGCGGGGAGGGGGGAACTGCGGTACAGTTTGTTATGAAGCACGAGAAGGTTTCCTACCTTGAGGCATTGCGTTATCTGGCGCGCAAATATTCTATCGAAATCATTGAACGTGAGGCCACCGACGAGGAGAAACAAATGCAGAGTGACCGCGAAAGTATGTTCGTCATCAATGGGTGGGCGTTGCAGTTTTTTACTTCGCGTCTGTATGAGCACGACGAAGGAAAGACCATTGGGCTGACCTATTTCAATGAGCGGGGATTTCGTGAAGATATTATCCGGAAGTTTCAGTTAGGTTATAGCCTGAACAAACGGGACGATTTGTATCAGAGCGCATTGCAACAGGGGTTTAATGAAAGGTATCTGTTGAAAACAGGCCTTGTATACCAGCGCGATGACGGTACGGCGTCCGACCGTTTTTATGGCAGGGTTATTTTTCCTGTCCATTCGCTGAGCGGCAAAGTGGTGGCTTTTGGGGGGCGTATCTTAGGGAAGAAAGACAAGATAGCTAAGTATGTCAACTCGCCCGAAAGCGATATCTACAGCAAGAGTTACGAGTTGTATGGCATCTATTTTGCGAAGCAGGCAATAGTTAAAGCCGACAAGTGTTTTTTAGTCGAAGGTTATACGGACGTCATTTCCATGCACCAGACAGGTGTGGAGAACGTGGTGGCTTCGTCGGGTACAGCGCTGACACAGGGGCAGATACGGCTTATCCGTCGCTTCACGAATAACATTACCGTCTTATACGATGGCGACACGGCTGGGATCAAAGCGGCTATCAGAGGGATAGACATGTTGCTCGAAGAAGGGATGAATGTGAAAATCGTGCTGCTACCCGAAGGCGAAGACCCCGATTCGTTTGCACGGACGCATAACTCGTTTGACTTCACGCTGTATATTAAAAAGAACGAGGTTGATTTTATACGTTTTAAGTCCGATTTATTACTGAAAGACACCGGCAATGACCCTATCAAAAGGGCAGGCCTGATAAAAGAAATCATGGAATCGGTTGCATTGATTCCCGATACAATTACTCGCTCGGTTTATATCAAAGAGTGCTGCCAACTGTTGGATGAAAGAGAACAGGTATTAATTGATGAGGTCGTCAAAATAAGAAACCGCCGAACAAGCGCTTCCCAACTGATAAAAGAACGTGAAAAACACGACTTGCCACCGGCGAGCGCCCCTATCGACTTACCACCGGCATTAGTAGCGGTAGAGCCTGAAAATCAGGCCACACAAAAAGCGGTTAGTGCACGTCAAACGAATCACAAACATTCACCCTTTCACCGGTATGAAGCGGTTCTAATCCGTTATGTAATCCGTTATGGCGAACGTGTCCTTTTTGTATCCAAAGAGGAAGATACTGCTATCCGAGTAGCCGATTATATCCGGTCACAACTAATGTGCGATGACATCGAACTGCAATCGCCTGTTTATAAGCAAATATTAAACGAAGCGGCTTCCCTTAACACGGATGAATCATTTGTTGCATCGCATTACTTCCTGACGCATACCGACCTTGAAATAAGCGAGATAGCTGCCAATATGATGAGTAACAAGTATCAGTTGAGTAAGTTTTTCGACGACCATAGCGCCGATGTCCTGACGCAGACCAAACTGACAGCCGAGCAGCAAAAAGCTATGAACGATGCCCAAAAAGCAGAAAAAGAACGGGAAGAATTGGAGCGATGGGTTGTCCAAGGTATCTTTGACTTGAAAAATGCCTATATCAAACGGGAAATAGATGAGATAAACAAACAGATCAAGATGAATAAATCGGATGAAGAGAAGGTGATAGAATTATTCAAAAAACGCATGGAGTTAGATACGATTAAGCATTTTTTGAATAAAGAAATAGGGGACAGGATCGTTACAGGAATTGGGTAGTAGGTTTGGCTAAGGCCGATTTTCAATTCAGGAATTAAAAAGTAATTGCAGTAATTCTTCCGACTTCCTTCTTTTAAAAAGGTAATAATTAGTTACAATCCCTTTTGGGATTTAATATTGGTAGAAGATGAATTTTTTAGAAGCAAAAGAAGTAGTAAAGCAGTTCACGAATCATCGTGCACTCAACAAAGTGAGTATCAGCGTTCCGAAAGGAAAAATTTTCGGTTTGTTAGGGCCAAACGGAGCCGGCAAGACGACGCTGATACGTATTATTAACCGGATAACAGCTCCGGATAGCGGCGAGATTTTTTTCAACGGTATTTCGTCCAGGCCTTCTGATATGGCTCGTATCGGATACTTACCCGAAGAAAGGGGGCTGTATAAAAAAATGAAAGTGAGCGAACAGGTTATTTACCTTTCCCGGTTAAAAGGTCTTCCAACTAAAGAGGCTGAACGACGGCTAAGGTTTTGGTTTGAAAAGTTCGGTATCATGTCGTGGTGGAACAAGAAGTTGGAGGAGTTGTCGAAAGGCATGCAACAGAAGGTTCAGTTTATTGTGACAGTGATACATGAGCCGGAGTTGTTAATCTTTGACGAGCCTTTCAGCGGCTTTGACCCTGTCAATACCGAGCAATTGAAAAAGGAGATACTCGAACTGAAAGCGGATGGCCGGACGATTATCTTTTCGACGCATAACATGGCTTCGGTCGAAGAAATCTGCGATGAGATTGCTTTGATAAACAAGTCGGAGGTAGTCCTGTCAGGCGCTGTGGACGAGGTGCGTCACCGTTTCAAGTCGAACACATTCCGTGTGAGCGTGTTAAACGACAGGTTTGTAGCAACGCCCGAAATGTACTCGGTTATTTCGGAAATACCCGGAAGCGGCCGATTATTGAACGTTCTCATTCGGAAAGAAAAGCCCATCAGTAATTCCGAACTGCTCTCATTTTTAGCGCAACAGCATGAGATTTTTTCGTTCACCGAAGAGTTGCCTTCGATGAATGAGGTGTTCTTAAAAGTGGTTATTACTTAATGGAATCCCTTACATCCCCCTGCCCCCTTCAAAGGGGGAATTTAAAAATCAAATAAATCATAGTTTAGAATGAAAAAAACAGGAATCGTTATCAGACGCGAATATTTATACCGCGTAACCAAAAAGTCGTTTATAATACTGACTTTGTTTGCACCGTTTCTATTTGCAGCCATAGTATTTGTGCCGTTATGGCTTTCAACTATTAAGAGCAGCGATATGTATAATGTGGCGATAGTAGACCGAACCGGCAAGTATGTATCTTTGTTTACCGACACAGATAAGTTTCATTTTCAGAGCGCTACCCGTACCGAACCGTTAGACGGGCAAAAAGAGGCCGGGTCGGGTATTTTTGCTTTTCTTGAAATCACCGACGACTTACTGAATAATCCGGAAGCGGTCATTCTTTATTCGGAAAAACAAATCCCCGCAGATTTGACAAGGGCTGTCAACCAGACCTTGAGCCGTTACCTTGAGAACGAGAAACAGGCGTCGTTCAATATACCCAACTTAGACGAGATAATAAAAAACAGTCGTGTGCAGATCAAAGTCCAGACTATCAAGTGGGGCAAGGACGGAACAGCTTCCCAATCATCGGCAGGCATAGCCATGTCCATAGGTATGCTATTTACGATTATCATCTATATGTTTATCCTGATGTACGGCATGATGGTAATGCAGGGGGTTATGGAAGAGAAGACCAACCGTATTTTTGAAGTGATGGTGTCGTCGGTACGGCCTTTCGACCTGATGATGGGTAAAATTATCGGTATCGGGTTGGTGGGTCTTACGCAGATATTGATGTGGTGTGTACTGACGATGGTATTAGTGAGCGCGGGAGGTATGTTTTTGGGGGCGGGCGCCGTACAGCAAGCCTCTACAATGCAGGTCGGTATGCAAACCGGTATGGCGGAGATGTCGGCGATGACAAGTCTCTTTTCAAAGTTTAACTCGTTTAATTTTATTGAGATAGGCGTCTGTTTTGTGTTGTTTTTCATTGGCGGCTACATCACGTATGCTTCGTTTTTTGCAGCGGTGGGGTCGGCTATTGACAACCCCGAAGATTCGCAGCAATTTGTAACACCCATGATGCTGTTTTTGATATTTGCTTTATATGCAGGTATTTATAGCGGACAGAACCCGGACGGGCCGTTGGCATTCTGGTGTTCGTTCATACCGGTAACAGCGCCCATGGTGATGATGGTGCGTATTCCGTATGATATTCCTTTCTGGCAGATTCTTTCTTCGCTGGTGTTATTATTTGCCTTCGCGCTGTTTTTTGTTTGGGTCTCTGCAAAGATTTATCGTGTAGGGATATTAATGTATGGTAAAAAACCGAGTATTAAGGAGTTGCTGAGGTGGGTTAAGTATTAAGTCAGGTAAGGATGGGAGTTTTCAAGGCAGGGGTTATTTTAACCCAAGTAAGCTTTGAGGAGTTTGCTGCGCTGGCCCTGGCGTAGGCGGCGGATGGCTTTCTCTTTGATTTGGCGGACGCGCTCGCGGGTAAGGCCGAACTTATCGCCTATCTCTTCAAGCGTCACTTCCTGGCATCCGATGCCGAAAAACATTTTGATGATGTCGCTCTCTCGTTCTGTCAGTGTTGAGAGGGCGCGGTTTATCTCTTTCGACAAGGATTCGTTCATCAGTTCACCGTCGGCTACCGGCGCATCATCATTTATCAGTACGTCTAACAAGCTGTTGTCTTCACCTTCCACGAAAGGGGCGTCTACAGAGATATGACGACCCGACACTTTCAGCGTGTCCGAAATCTTGTCGACGGGGATGTCTAATTCGTCCGCAAGCTCTTCGGGTGAAGGCTTTCGCTCGTTCTCCTGCTCGAAGCGCGAGAACGCTTTGCTGATTTTATTGAGTGAGCCAACCTGGTTAAGCGGCAGGCGGACGATACGCGACTGCTCGGCCAACGCTTGGAGGATAGATTGACGAATCCACCACACAGCATAGGAGATAAATTTAAACCCCCGTGTTTCGTCAAATTTTTCGGCTGCTTTTATCAGACCCAGATTACCTTCGTTGATGAGGTCTGGAAGGCTAAGTCCCTGGTTTTGATATTGTTTAGCGACGGAAACGACAAAACGCAGGTTTGCGCGCGTCAGTTTTTCCAAAGCTCGGCGGTCGCCTTTTTTGATGGCTTGTGCCAATTCAACTTCTTCTTCGACGGTTATCAGGTCTTCGCGTCCGATTTCCTGAAGGTACTTGTCTAAAGAAGCGCTTTCGCGGTTGGTTATCGACTTTGTTATTTTTAATTGTCTCATTATAAAACGCCCCTTCTGTTTAATTTTGGGGCGCAAAAGTAGTAATATTTTTTAATATCACCAAATTTGCGCCCCTTTTTTATATATTATTTAGAATTGCTATGGCAACGGCAAGGATGCCGTTGTAAATGACGTAATGCTGATACAGCAAGGATGCCGTTGATACACAAGGGCAACGACAAGGAGGCTGTTGATACTAATCGACTAAGTTGATACCATAATATCTTGTGGCGCCTGTGCGCGGGTAGAATCCTCTTACTGAGCAACCTTTTTCATCCGAATTACCTTGTAAGATTTTATCGACAATGGAATAAAACTCTTCTGGCGTATTGATGCGCTGGTTGTTCACTACCATGATAACAAATCCGTTTTCCATGCCGCTTTCTCTAATCTTTCCGCCCCTTGTTATCCCGGTTACTTCGATGCCGTAGCTTACTCTATAGTCGCGCTTCTCCTGGTCGGTAAGGGTTCTAAAAGAAGCGCCCAATATCTCGGCGCTTTTGGGGCCTGTCGTTATTGCGGTACTGCCTTGCCTGTTACGTAGCTCGACAGGAAATTCTTTTTCGCTACCATAACGATCTACTTTTATTCTTACCTTGTCGCCTACATTGTATTTCATGATTTGTTCTATCATGTTTGCAGCGGAAACAATTTTTACGCCGTTCACTGCAATGATGACATCGCCTTTTTCAATGCCGGCCTCTTTGGCAGAACTATTATCGGTAAATTCACTAACGTAAGCGCCTTCTAATACCTTAACCTTGTTGTCTGCTTTTTTAGCTAAGGCTGCATCGAGTATAGAAACCCCAATGACTGGTCGTTGAAGGACGCCGTATTCTTTCAGATCGCTCACTACCTTGCGAGCAATGCTAATAGGTACGGCAAATGAATAACCGGCAAATACACCTGTTTGTGAAAGGATTGCCGTATTGATACCTACCAGTTCGCCACGTGTATTCACAAGCGCTCCTCCACTGTTTCCGGGATTAACCGCAGCATCTGTTTGAATAAATGAGGCGATTTTTTCCCTGTCATTTTCACTATCTATCGAGCCTGGTCTTCCCTTAGCGCTAACGATTCCGGCGGTGACAGTCGAGGTCAGGTTAAAAGGATTCCCAACAGCTAACACCCATTCGCCAATTTTCAACTGATCCGAATCTCCAAAAGTCAGCGGTTGTAGATTCTCAGCATCAATCTTTATCAAAGCAATGTCAGAATTGGCATCCCCACCAATAATTTTCGCTACAAATTCTCTTTTGTCATTCAAAATAACTTTGATACTGTCAGCGCCTTCAATGACGTGGTTTGCCGTCATAATATATCCGTCAGTAGAGATGATAACGCCCGAACCTGTGCCTTGCTGGGTTCTGGGCCGTTGCGGTTGCCGGTTACCAAAACCAAAAAACTCATCCAAAGGACTAATGTATCTTCTGGAGCTAACCGTTGCCGTTACCTGAAGATGCACCACTGCGTTGACCGTTTTCTCGGCGGCATACGTAAAATCAATGTTCTCAGCGGCTACCGTATTTAACGAAGCCATCTGAAGCGGTTGCTTAAATACGTTTTCATGTCGGTCTGATGAACGGTTTGCACGCTCGATATTCTTTATCACATAAGTTGCAACACCCGCTGCAACACCTCCGCATAATACTACTGTTATTGCGGCTAAAACTACATTTTTCCAAAACTTACTCATAATTCTACTACTTTAATTAATCCTAAACTTAACTATTTCAGACTGCAAAATTAACATTTTATTTTTGCATTTAGTATAGGTCATCGCGTTTTTTTTGGAATGTTTAACGTAGGACGGGTCGTTTTAGAAAGACTTAACTTTTGAAGCGCTTCAATAAAGCGTTTTTAACACCCAAATCTCCGGGTCCATGTCTTTTTTCTCCGCGTAGCCGAATGGTCGTACCGTTTGGAAAACTGACCTCCATAAAAGAACAGGGATCGGACGACACCGGAGGGGATTGTGACGATTTGTCAATGTCCGGCTTTGAAGGACGAGTCCACTCCGAAAAGTATTACTTTTTGTATTTCAAGCGGTAGTAGCATTAAAAAAGGGCTATTCTTTTTGAGAATAACCCTTTTTAGTTGGTATGATTGAAATCATCGCTTGAAATATCGACGGTTCGGATATATTACCCCTGCAAATTTTCGAGCTTCATAAAAACACAGTCCTTTTCTCAGGAAGTGGCAATTGTTCACACACGTAATACCGTTTTCAAGTTAGCGTAATAACAACAGTAAAACGATGGAGTTTATTTCAAAATTCCTCCTTTGAAAGGTGTAGGGGGATGTTTTCAAAAGATATCACATTGTTGACACAACTTTACTATTCTTTTAGTACAATTTCGGTATGGTCGTCTTTATCTAATGTTGTTATTTTGTGATTTTTGTTAAGAATCAATGTTTTTAAATCATCATTATTTCGACAAAACAAGTACGTTATTTCAAGGCATGAATGAACATCCAATTCCTTTAGTTTATTATTATTACATGTTAGGTGATTTAAAACGATACAGCCGTTTACATTTAAGTTTTCTATTTGGTTTTCACTACATGACAGCGTTGTCAATGATGTACAACCACTTACATTTAACTCTTTGATTTTGTTTTTATTACACAATAAAGATATTAAGGATGTGCAGTTGCTCATATCTAAACTCGTTAGATTCCATTTGAGAGTATTTAAATAAGGGCTACTATCTTGATAAATAAAATGTTTTAATGTAGTACATCCCGCAGCATTCACTTTACTCAAATTATCCACATCAAGATGAAGCACCCGTAATTTTTTACAATTGCTGATATCTAAGTCCAATTTATCCGTAAAAATAGTTGAAAGATAAATACTGTCTAGTATTTGACAACTACTCATATTTAAAGATGTTAAGTTTTTGCATCCAAGTAAAACAACATTTTTTAGTGCGTTAAATTGCTGCAAGTTAATAGTATTTGAACAGTTTTTTTCTATGTATAAATCGACTAAACTCTTACATTGGCTAAGGTTGACAGCGCCGCCGCCTGTAACGGATAAATTTTCTAAAAGCGTATTGCTGCTAAAATCAAGCGGGTCATCTAAACAAAATACCTTTACCTTTTTTAATAATGAATTGTTTTTAAATGAACTAACTATAATTTTTGGAGAGCCTATTCGTAATGTTTGTAACTTTCTATTATTAGAAATATCCAATTGTACCGGGTCGTCTAAGTAAGCGTCCAATATCAATTCTTCCAATTCAGCACACTGACTGATATTTATTTCACAATTAATAAATTCACATGTCAAAGATTTTAGTTTTGTACTTTTAGATAAATCGACCTTATGATTCTCAATTTTATCTTTCGTGCTTGTGATTGACAGAAATTCTAATTCCGGGAGATTGTTTAAATTCAAATTTCGCATAGGAATATGACAAAATATTCTTTTAACAGAAGAATTGCTAATATCTAATTTTTCAATCGTATGGTATTGATTTGAAGAATTATAAAAATTAAATTCTTCTAACAATTCAAATCCATTCAAATCGAAAGTCTTTATTTGTGTCTTTTCGCAATTTAGATTTTTTAAACGCTTGCTATCTGGTAAAACTAATGATATCAATCCACTTTCGCTACAATCAAGTATTTGTAAAGCAGAATTTGTTTTCAAATCTAAAGTTTCAAAGTTTCCCTTGCAAAAAAGTTTTTCCAATGCAATATTTTTACTCAAGTCAAGGGGTTTGGATGAGTAACAATATAATTCCTTTAGATTTACATTCTTATTGATATTTAAATTTGATATGTCATAATTAAGGGTATTCAGTACCCTCAACATAAGGCAGTTGCTCAAATCCATTCCAGTACCGCCTCCAATAAGGACTTCTAAAGAAGTAAAATATTCAATTCCTTTCAATGACGTTACGCCGCTTACATTACTTAAATCAATAACTTTTACTGCCGAAGCTTCTCTTAAGCAGATAAAACCGTCATTATCAGCATCAAAATTAACTATTAAATAGTTTCGAAAAGCCAAATCCGGTATTTCGCTAATTGGTATTTTTTCTGCTAATTCGTCTTTATGACACGCAAATAGTGCAACAATCAATGCTGCAATTCCTAATACAATCTTAATTTTTTTCATTTTTTTTAATTATTGATACGAATTTTATTTGAACTTGCTTAGATTGCATAAGCAGTTTATTTTTTTATGAGTTTAATCGCTTCCCCGTTAATAATCGCTATATAAATACCTTTCGGGTAACTTGACAAGTCAATTAACGTTCGATTTTCGGTTATTTTTCTATTATATATAATGAAACCGTTTGTACTGAATATGTTCAAATTATTTCCGACACATGAGTCGTCACGTTCCACAATAAGATAATCATCAACCGGATTCGGGAATAATTTAACGGAAACATTCGGAGATATAGGTTTGTTTGATACGAGCGGTTTTTCTATAATCTTTCCAAAATCTTTCCAAACATTTGCTATCTCGTACATCAATTTCGTTCCATCAGGAACGACTAATGTAAGTTTTGAAATGTCTATCTCCGAAAAAACATCCGCAGTGATTGCTGCCGGATATTGACGACTGACGATTACACTGTCCAAAGCCGTACATCTATTCAATATGCCTTTTTTGTAATACTCCACAGTTGACGGAAAATGTATCGTTTTTAGTTTGGTGCAATCCATAAATGCTTCTTGTCCAATTTCGGTTGTGCCTTCACTGATTTGTACGGAATTTAGTTCCGCACATCCGGTAAACGCCCATTCCGGAATTGATTTTAATGTTTTAGGAAGGCTTATTTTTTCAATCGAATTTGATGTGAACAACGCTGCGAAAAAGCCGCTGCCCGCTTTAGTAACTGACTCTGGAATTTCGACCACACGTAAATTACTTCCTCCAAAAGCATAATCACCGATTCCTTTTACTGAAGTGGGAATCTCAATCGAAGTCAGGCTGTTTTCGGCAAATGCATAGTTTCCGATTAGTTCAACCGTATTGGGTATTGAATAGTGTCCGGTCTTTTTAGCCGGAAAAGATAGAAGCGCTGTTTTGTCTTTATTAAATAAAATACCACCCTCTGCAGAGTAAAATTGATTGTCGTCATGAACTCCAAACGAGATGTGGTAAAAATCAGTGAACGAGAACAAATCAAGATTAAGATTTGATAATGTAGAGGGCAGAAATAGCGTATCCAATACGTTGAGATGGTGATAAAAATTAAATGCATTACGACCTATTGTCTCAACTCCTTCCCGAAGCAGGATGGAAGGTATCATACAATAATAAAAAGCATCCACATCAATAATTTTAGCGGCAATATCCAATTCATCCAAACCGTCACATTGATAAAATGCCGCCCTTCCAACTCTTGACACACTTGAAGGAATAGTTAATTTCTTTAACTTATTACACCTGTAAAACGCAAAAAGTCCAATATTGGTAACGCCGTCTTGAATTTCCAATGAGTACATGTTTTCACATTGAGAAAAAGCGTTTTCTCCAATTGTTCCATCTCTTATAATTACGGTTTTAAGATTTTTATTATCACGAAACGCATAATTACCTATTGTACCTGATACGTTTACATACAGTAAGTGGCTGTTTTGGAAAGCATAATTCCCAATTCTGACACTATCCGGTAATAATAAGGAGTCGATCGATACAGAATAAAATGCATGGTCTTTTATGTCGGATAACGATGACGGAAAATTTATTTTTACTAATTTCGCACATTCATAAAAACTGTTATTTCCTATCGAACCGACATCTTTACCTAAAATTACGGTTTCAAGGTTGTTAAGTCCCGCAAATGCATAATTGCCTATGGTCTCAACTCCATCTTCCACGATTATTTTTTTAATAATTGATTCGTAGGGCTTCCATCCGGGAGTTAGATTGGAAGAGAAATCGATCATGCTTCCTTTTCCGGTAATTGTAAGCGTTGTAAGTTCCATCTTCCAAGTGAGGTCAGTTCCGCACGAACCACTTGGTTGTGCAAAGCAAACGATACTGCTTGCGAAAAGCAATAACAATGTCATCATGTTTCTTGTAATTCTTTTTTTCATATCTATTACAGTTTAAATTAGGGAAACTTCTGAAACTTTGTTGATTCAAAAATATATTTTGCTTTGAAATTATGGCTTCGCATACCAAGCTCCATTCAGGAATATCCAGTGAGCTGTATTTGGTATGATGATAGGACTAGTGTTAAAAACTATATCCCCTTCCTGCCAAACGCCAATGCCAGCCGTTGGAGCTGCCGGCGCTTTACACTCTATGTTTTTACCACTATAACGAATTGATGTAATATTCGTATTGAGCGATGTTAGGTTTTCGGAGGATGTCAATGTTTTCCATTTGAAACCACTGATTGAAATTCCATTATCGTATAAATAAGTTGATCCAGTAATAGGAACATCAACATATTGAGTGTAGTTTGTGCTTATGCCTCTATAAAAACGAACCATAACCTGATTACCGCAAAGAAAAGCGTTTCCCAACATCATTAATAGCCCATTGCTATTTATATTGAAAGCTTGAGAAAACGTGTTAGATTGTCCGCCAATCAGCCTTTTTCTATCCCAAAGAATTTGATATTTATAGTAATAAGTTCCTGAAGGTATGTTCCACATAACATTGCCATTATCGCCAAGGCTCCATATAACTGGATCCAATAAATTGTTCAAATATGCAGAGTTAATCACATTATTACCTGGCATAATTCTACCTTCAGATGACAAAAGATAACTTTTTTCATTAAAATCCGTTATAGGATTTCCTGTTTTATCACACAAGGCAAGACCATGCGGATTCATTTTTCCTATTATATCAGTACGAAGCCAATAACGATAAGATTGCGAAAATTCTAACGAACAAATAATATCGTTATTAATGAAATTACCTATTTGTACATCAAATTCACTAATATTGGCAACACTATAAGTCGAATCAGTTCCGGGCTTTTTATCATAAAATAAAAATAAATCTCCCGAAGATTTCACTACTGGTACAGAATTTTCGGCCGTTGAATTAACCACAATATTTGGGCGAGTTCCTTTTTGGAAAAAATTATTCATTGATGTTACATTAGAATCATTTATCATTAATTGAGCGCCGTCTTCAAGATGGTTAGAAATAAAAGTAATGCCTTTGCTATGTTCAATCAATATGTCCGAATTGATGATATTGGCATTAATATTTCCACTGCCACAAATGTTAACACGTAAAGATTGAGTATATCCGTTAGAATAGCTAATGTGGTTTTGTTCAAATAACAAAGCATCACCTATCGAATTAAGGTCAAAAGCATAAAGAGCTGGGAGATTATGATTTTCTGATTCCCAAAAAGAACATCTTGTTATTTTTCTGGTGTCGGCATATAAAAAGAGTTCATAAAATGCTTGTCTGAACTTCCACCATAAACAAGTATCAACTACTATTGGACCAGCAGAAAGAATACCTCTTAAACCGCTTATCTTTGTGCCATTGAAAATATTAAGAAAATTAAGATGCTTTATGATTGTTACTGAAGTTGGATGACTAACTACCCAATCATTACCTGCCGTATTAACATTATTTCTGATTAAAAAATCTCCAGAGTAATTACTTAAAGAACCACCAGGAACTAAAACAGTGCCATCTGTTAACACGTTATTCCCTTGCCTAATGCCTGGTTCGCCTGTCAAAACAATTGCGTTATTAACAAATATCGAACTGTTAACTCTATACCAGCCGCGAGGTATTAAAACTTCGCCGGTCTGTTTCATCACGATAGCTTTATTGATTGCTGCTGCGCTGTCAGGCGAAGAAGTATTAATACTTTGCTCGGACTGAGCTCCAAACCATTGGGGATATGCTCTATCAATTTCCCATGTACCTGACACATTAAGAGATGTGCCGAATAATTGCGTTAATGAGGCGATAATTTTAGTTTTATTACCCACAAGCGTTCCCGTGCCGATTAGCATGCCACCTATAAAATTAAGGGTAACACCGGCCGGAATTGTTATTGTTCCACTAATGGTAGTTGTAGGGCTACTAACTACATAAGTTGAGTTTGCAGCAATACTTAACGGATCGAACTCGTTAAAAGTAGGAGGCGCGCTAAATGCTTCAAAGTCTAAATTTTTTGATTCCATATTGTTATATTTTAAAAGATGAATAATTATGCAAATTTTTAATTCATTGAAAAAAACTAGCTTGAATAATTCAAATTAGTTTTATAACTGCATGATTTATAACTCTTTTGCGAGAAGAGTTATATTGAATGCTCGATTACTAATTTTACAAAAAAACCCTGTCAGTCACAAAAATTTTCGACTAACACTCTTATTTTCAGCAGATTGACGCCTAAAGGAAAGTCAAATACACCGAAAATATGATGCAAAATTATCAATAAAAGCAGGTTCTATTTCAATATTAAAAATATTCGGACGAAAATACCCATAAACACTACGATTGAATGAGTAATCGGGATT
>Ga0209628_10000460_pt1 | contig 24764 bp, 18 predicted proteins | sample TergutCu122P4_FD_187285 | JGI IMG/M metagenome (GOLD analysis project Ga0209628, IMG submission 187285) | Cubitermes ugandensis P4 segment gut microbial communities from Kakamega Forest, Kenya - Cu122 P4 (SPAdes) (version 2) | ecosystem: Host-associated > Arthropoda: Insects > Digestive system...
ACCACATTTTGATGGATTCGATCTACACTCGTAAAAGGCATCCAGAATATGAATAGGAGAGTTCGTAACAGAGGGATGTGAATAAAGCTCAATTTCGAGGCCAGGATTTTCTGGCAGTAATTTTCGAAACTCACAAACCTAGATCGAAACAAATTTGTAACCGTCGTTTTTATTTTTTCTATCTTCGCCATTGTTTCCTCGTACGTTCTCAGCAATGTCTGTTCAGTGTTGCCAATGGACTTGTGACTATTGGTCATAAAAGTTCGCGCGTGCCAGAAGCTTTCCAGAGGTATAAAAAAAGCTTCTTTGTCTTTGGACAATAACCATCATCCTTCACTTTAGGTACCCCTGCCTAATGAACCTTCCTCCCATTTCCGGCATGAATGATGTCCTTTGACCAACCCAAGTACGCCAGTCATTCAAGACCTTCAAAGAGCTTCAACACACTGGCAGTCAGCCACAGGGTAACCCCTTGTTGGGTGAATACCCATAGTGTCAGGTTTAAGAAACTTCGTACGGAAAACTTTATTGTAAATGGACGGAAATGTAACTAATTACCGAAACAGGTCCATTTTGACCAATTTAAAAAAAAAAGTTCCTAAAAGGGAAAACACGGCTGCTTCTGTACAATGACGTCATCTTGCCAGAGCTCTCCCTTATTACGGAAACTTTTGTCATTTTGCTCCTAGAACCAAGCCAAAAATTGGGCTCGCTCCTCACCTGATATAAAATCTGCCCCACAATCCTTGGGTTCGAGATAGGATCCCACACAATAAAAATTCTTGGCCGTGTAAAAGTGGATATGAAAGCCCTTATTGCACTTATGGTCAAAAAATTTGGGCACGCTTTTCAAAAACATTGGGACGACGATAAATGAATCTGTAAAATGCAGGTTCCACACACACACACATGCTGAGAATTTCGGTACGATCCATTACCATCTTAGGCCCCATCTCAGTTCCAGATACCTTCTCAACAAAAAATGTGCATAATATCCTCGAGAACTATGTGACATAACATAAATCTAATCCGCGAATGATCTGGGCTAACGGATAAAGTCACTAAATGCTCCTATGGGTATTTGCCAGAACACGTGGACACGTTTGCCACATTGTGTAAATCTATATTTAATTTTCCACTGGCTTCACACTCTGGACACTTTTGTTGAGCACATATAAATTTCGGTACGTGTTCGAAAGTCCTGTCACGCTTGTCAAGATCTTGAGTACACTCATCAAAGAAACATATTCAAACCTGTTTGAAAGCATGCTAGTTTTGAGCGGAGCCACGTAACTAAAATGGCCTGAGGGATGCTTCTCCTTGCAGATACTAAGAATCCCTTAAAACATTCATACTTAGAATCTGATGTCACAAGGAAACTGCAATTTTGGTATAATCGGCTGCACTCAATACTATCACTTCACGATCAGGGTCAGATAATTTTCGTAACACTTGTCACTAAGAAATTATCTGTTGCACGTTTCGCAAATTGCCTGGACTGAAATCTGGTATATGGTGTCTGGGGGTACACAGTGTGCAAGACTTGTCACACGTATGTGAAATATTGTATATGGCGTCACAAGCATTAACTATATACCTCTTTGCCATTACTGCCTTAATGTTGGCAATAACATGGTAGTGACCCGTTTCCACGTCATGTAGTCTGTATAATTTCTTATATGAAAGGGAAGTTCAGCTAAAAATGAGTCTATTAGGACGCAAAAAGTCGCAAACAATAATTTTGTAATCCGAAAGATAATATCAAAATTGCTAAATTTCCTGAAGACCTCCAGCATTAGATAAACCAATGCCGGAAGGCCTCAGTAGTCGTTCAACAGCTTCGTCCAGCAAATAACCATTCCGTATAATCTGTACTTGGGGTCACCATTTACGCGAGCTGCCTTAACAACAACGATACTCTTTTTCACAGCTCTCAAAACATCAAGAGAACGCCCCTAGGACTTTACTACACTGTTACCAGCAGGCGTTCTAATGTTGTCTAGGTCGAATTCGAGTCGATCCCTCAAGCCAAACCTATCGTTTGACTGGATAACCTTCCCGAGGACATCCTACACCCATGCCAGCCTTCAACTGGTCCCGGCGCCTAAGGTTAATCCCCACTACTTTGTCCTCCATATACTCTGCGTTACTGAGTCCCACCATATATTTACCCGGCACATCATGAACCAAGTAATTTGTCAGTGCAGAAATGCCTTACCGTAAATAAGAAACCAGTTCCTGCTCGTCACTCGGAAATTTAAATTTAAGTGAAATTTACAAAACATTTTTCAAGTCTCGTCATTAACACAAAAGGGTAGAACTGCAGCACTTCCGTGACCTCTGACTTCTTCTAACAAACAATATAATCTCCGGTACATCTCTATGCCTGTTTGCGGATGGCTCTTCAGGCACTGGTACTGTTCTCTGTATGCTTAGAAACATTTTCTTAGCTATCATTCTTATTAATACTTTTACATTGTCCACTTACTTCAATACAACTAGCAATTTTACCGCGACACCAGATAAAGCTTCAACTTCGTTGCAAGAAACGGCATAAATAGCCATAAAATTATGTTTATTGCGCTCCAATGTGCACAAGACGACGGCAAGATCCAAAAGGTCTTAGCAGCGTTAAGGCTAATTCACACTTACCATGCCGCGCCCCTGCCTTGTCCCTGGCGTGCCGCGTCGCTAAAAATTTAGATTGTGTCTTTCCCATTTTATTTACTCAGTGCGACCGTGTTTGATTCACACATACCCTGCCGTACTCCGACCACGCAGCTCAAGGCCACGGCATACACGGGAGGGGAACGCACGGGCAAGGCATGGCATGTGGGAATTGATATCGGCCGTCTCTTGAAGGTCTATGGGCGACCTACCGAGGTTCGGCTTCTTCCGGATACTACGCGGTCTTTCACGAAGTTTATTAACCAGAAAGCTAGTCTTTTATGGGGTGTGTTTAATTGTTCTAAGGACGATGGAAAGAGCAGATTATACAGAATATGGACCGAAATTCAAGTTAAAGCTAGCCTAACTAAAGTTTTTATGCTGCATCTCCATTATGTGCTCTTCTTTTGATTGTTTTTTGGGCAAAAACTCTTTAAATGTTTCAAATTTCGAAATACACATTCTAATATTTTAGAAATTTTTTCCTGTTACCTTTTCAGATTTCCAAGGGAGTGTGAAATTCTCCTTCCTCTTCTTGTGCTCAAAAAACCTTATTAATCAAGTATTTTCGTTTTACTAGCTTTCTTCCTTCTGAAAGAAGGTAAAGCCCAAATTCAATTATCGCATGTTCTTCACAACTATCCATGCTGACGACTGTCAAGAATGGTAGCAGCAGAATTGAAAAGAGAATTAATTAAATTGATGGAATAGCACTTCGGAATTTTCCGGCTACCATGAGGACTCTCAAGAAGGGCACGGTACTTTCGGAGTATGGTAGGGATGCAACACAGAATTTGTGAATTAACACGACACGGCATGTCTGGGGCACAGCAGGGGCGCGGTATGGACATGGTATGGCATAATGAATTAGACTTAAAACTGTGAATTATGTACCAACTTACAACAAACGAATAATAGTCAGCCTTTTGTTACCGGCATTTCGGGTTCAAGTCCTGAAGGGGCTCCATGTAGATAGATTCCTTTGGCTGTAAATGATCTAAATAGAGAAAACCGTAAAAGTGTGTGAAAGCCGTTACGGCATTGAGAAACTTGAACTTAGGCAGAACATCCATCAAATGTCAAGTTGGTAGAAGTTTTGCAACTTGGTTTTTCTGTGTGAAACACGAAACTTTGTCATTGTTGAGGGCATGATTCAATCAGTAGATAGTGCCAGACAGCAGCACTTTAAATGTTCAATTATTGTACGTTTGGGATCTACAGATTTAAATTAGAGTAGCCAATGAGATTTGGTTAAGCAAAGAATTAATTCGACCTATGAGGTTCTTCTAAATTTGAATTGGGACCAATAGAATCATTTGGTACATAAGGGGGTATTCGGTTGAAATGAAGGAGAAGAGGAAACACGAGGAGAAATTTCGTGTGGACCTTTGGATTTGCACTTATACAAAGTGGGTGTTCCGTCATTTTGGGAATATTTTAGATAAATATTTGATTTAAAAAAAGAGAAATGACTATTAACAGTGAGTAAAAGTGCCGTGGATTCACCCTATAATGTATTATATTATTCTAACTGCTGTAATCGAAAAGTGAACTGCCGCAAATAAATAAAGACAAACCCCCATAATTGTGTTCGTAAGTCAGCCAGTCTTAACGGATCGTGGACCTTGCAGGGACTTCCCACGTAGATTACCCTGAGAAAATACCTTTAGGTTCACTGCGAAGAAACGGGAAACTACACGTCCAAGCCCACGCGGGAAAGGGAAGGTAGCACTGTGAAAACTCGAAATTAAAAACTCCCACTTCATTCAATTTTCACAGTAAACCAACTCGCACAAATATGTTATTTTTGCAACACAATTTGTTCAGGTAAAACAATAGTAGCAATCTTTTTAATAGGATAAGCATCTCTGCTAATAACATTACTCCTTAAAGGCTTTAAGGAATTTCTGATAAAAAGAAACCATTGTATACTTGATTTACAGAACAACCTTTACAATACGTATTTTTCGCTCACACAAGTCCGTATTTAACTGTTAGTTTTAATATAACCTAGAAACTTTCGCGCTGTATTCCATAATATAATTGGCAAGTAACGTATAATTAAACCACCAAATTCTACGTCGTCACATGTATAAAATATATAGTGTCATAGCCCTTTTCAAATATTAACATCAGATATATTCAAACAAATAAATATTCATGGTATCAGTAAAGGATAACACGTCAATTAATGTACATTCTTTATTTATATCACAAATTTACAAAGGACTACAATATGTGACATATAATTCTAATACATCCAGGCATAAACTTTTCAGATTTGTTTCATTTCTGGTACATAAAACACAGATGCACACAGGGCGTTTCTCACGATGGTCAGAATGACTTCTCAATTTGCGAAAAGTAAAGCCTTCTTATTGAAGCATATGATATTCTGACCAGTTATTAAAAGGGATTCAACAAGCAGCAAGTCCCTTTAATGGCTCATAAAAGAATGGACCTTGGGTTCATGTACAAATAAATTTACGTGTAGAATGAGCAATCGAATCGCACACATAAGTTATACATCCGTCCATGCCCACTACGCCATACGGTAAATTAATAGATTTTAAGTGTCTGTTTACAACCAGTACCATATTTAGAGAAAAACTTGCAGACTCTTCTTCTCTTAGGTGCGATATAAAATTTATTATCATATTCTGTCCCTCGTGTACTACTTTGAAACATAGTCCTTTACTAAATTCCGTACAGCAAACTCCTGTGTCAAAATGACACTTTTCACATAATCACACAATCCTCGCTCTCCAGCCGAACGGGACACAATATAGAAATTTATTTCATTGAAGTCCCTCTAATTCCACCAACGAAAGCCGAATAAAATCCTGTAACTACACAGCAAATGTCGTCATTATACAACTGCAGTGGAATTTTCTTCACCAGCCATAACAAATTATCTTTAACAGCTGTATAATTTCATACCAAATTCCGTTGCCTCTCTTCTAACTCATGATTTGCGACAGAATCTTTCTGTACCTACGGGGATCGAAGTAATAGCTCTAGAAGTAATCCGTATCTTCCATAGCGCGTATAGTTGTAATTAAAATGCATGTTTCAATCAAAACTCAGTAAATAAAAAATAACAGTAATAAATATGTGTTCAACAGTCAGACCATACAGTAATATTTTTAGAATCATCTGCTATGCATTTTATCACAAAGTTAAAATCTACACGTCATAGTAACAAAAGTACTTACTGTAATAACTTGTTCAGTGGTGCACGTATTATCCTACCTGTAATGAACTGTGGCATATGACAACAAGCACACAGAAAAAGGCTTAAATAAAAACCACACCGTTAATAGCCACCTCGCACTTCTATTAGCTAATGTAAGGTTTGTACACAACCCAATATTACATAATGCAGCGAGCACAAAATTACAAACGACTTATGTAAGAACATGTCGCGATAGCATCTTGTGTTAGTAAGGAGTAAACATTTTTTCCATTAAGAATGGAAATAGCCTATTATCTCAGCTATTTTTTGTGTGATAGGTCTCAGTTCTTCTGTTGTTTAGAAAAATAACTTATATAGCTTATGAATGCCACAAAACTCTGAACAGCGACTTCTTTTTAAATACTCGTAGCTAAGAGAAATCCCTCCTTTCTCATAAAATCCGTATATGCTAGAAAAGGCTTTATTATTGAAACAATTATTTACGTTGCACAGTTTCAGCTCCAACGTGGATAAAACATAAAATTTACTCGTTTGTAAACAACCATGCCAATTTCCCAAACAAAAGAGCCTGTCTATAGGTTACCAGTGACATAAAAGTTTGTGTCCGCTAAGGCATTGTTAAATTAACTACTTTCTATAATACTTTTTAAAAGGATTACAGCCAATACTTTCAGCATAATAGATACAATTTCTCCCGTGGTAAAGCTACAAGTTGAAACGTGTTCCCTCCAGAGTTTCCCGTCCGATAGTAATTAATAAATTAATATTTTTAAAATGTTCCTATAACATTACTAATAATTACCACTCAAACTTTTAGTTCGTATTTTCGCATTTTTCCTAAAGTTTCCTCTCCAAATACCTGAAAGCAAAACGTACAATTAATATTAAATCAATCCATATCGCTACTTTGGCTACATACAAAATTAAAATTGATAAATTGGTGGTGCTGGCTGAGTTAATAATAATAGTAGTAATAACACCCGTATTACTACGACTTGCTATATAATAATAACGAATACCTTCAGGGTACAAACGTAGATTCTAGTAACACTTTAAATATATCATATTCAAAATGGCGCGGTTCAAAAATAGCAGATTGTTTACGTTAAGTGAGTGACCTATCTGGACATTTGAAAATGTAGGCTTGACACAGGACATTCTGTAGAACTGTTTATGTTTTGGTCATTGACCAGGGGTGGGAGTGAGGTTTGTTTGTGTATGTTATGTTAACAACATGTCTGGACATTTGAAAATGATGGCTTGTTTACAGGTAGGTTACTCACCTTTATATCAATTAAGGGATGGGGAAATTAATTATATCAATTAAATTCATTTATGAAATTAGATCAACGAAAAATAATTTAAATAATAAATTGCGCAAATTTAAAAATTTAAAAATGGTGCTGTTCCAAAATTGCGTTTTTCAACAGTGACATTACTTACATCTGAGGGAGGAGGTTTGTTTGTTTGTTTGTTTACTTTAGATTAGTAACCTGTCTGGATATTTAAAAATGTCGGTTTGTTTATAGTTAGTTTATTCACTTCTATATCAATTAAGGGGGAAGGAAATTAAATAGGGCAATTAAATTTATTTTGCATAATAATTAGAGCAATATACTTAATTTTCACAGTAATTTGACCGATCAAATTAACTCTCGCATTAATTGGGTCAATCGAGGGTGGGAGTTGTTAGGTGTAACGTAATTGGTCACGTGACTATGACGTCACAGTAGGGACGGAACCGGCAAACTTTATATACTCAGGTGTTCTCCGCGCATTTCAGTATTCTTATATCGTTCTACGAATGTAAAACTGTTTATATTATCCACATATGTTCATTCATCCATCACTGACGCTATAAAATCTCGGAAGTTGTCTTTAAAGCATACTCTAAAAAGAAATCTGGTAAAAACTCACCAACAGTTTTAAAGAATAAACTGTCTTTGTCTTCTGAGTGTGAAAATGTAGGCAATAAGTTTTTCCTGAACGTCGTCAAATTTCTACGCCAGTAAATGGTGTCACACACAGAAGACAGAAATTTTTAAATTAAAAAAAAAGTACAATAGGTATAACTTACACAGTCACAGTTTTTGGCCTAAATACTCGAAAAACACGTCTTCAACTTCAGCCCGATACATTTAATTCTTATTTTGACTGATTATAATCAGTACAAATGACGAATCTGAAATTGCTGTTACTCTACAGAAGATAATGTTTCCCAACAGATTGCTCTATATGTGTATTATAAATTTCCATGCCAAACCTAATAAGCATTTTAATTCTCCTTTGCTTATTCCTTACATTCATACTGTTGCTAGTAGCTACTCTTTACTACAGATATGTGCATTTTAACCTTTTACGGTATTAATTAGTAAAGGGAAACATTAATTTTCATGTTGTCTTAAACTTAAGTTGTAGTTATATTGTAAAATTTATTAATTATCTCATAAATATCACATAATTTAAAAATACAAAAGTTTTGTAACATTTGGCTAAACAAAAGTAAAAATATAAATGTAATGTGTACAGGTTTAGAATATACCTTCTCTTTTTAAAATAAATTCTTACATGTTGACAGGTAAGATATACACGTGCAATTAAATCCAGGATTGCCGTGGAAAAAACAGCATTCAACAAGAAGGAAACTCTTTTTGCCAGCAAATCGGACTTAAATTTTAGGAAGAAACTAGTAATGTGCTACGTTTTGAGTACAGTTTTTAAGGTGATGAAAATTGGACTCTTTCGGAAAGTAAATCAGAAGTACCTGAAAAGGCTGGGGGAGAATGGTGAAGATCAGTTGGATCGACAATGCCAGGAATGACGGAGTGTTACAAAGAGTCAAGAGACGAATATCTTAAGAATAATGAAAATAAGGAAGGCTAACTGGATTGGTCACATGGTGCATAGGAACTGATTCCTAAAACACGTTACTGGAAAGAGTGTAGAATATGAATTTGTAAGACGAGGGAAAAGACGTAAGGACCTTACGAATAACAGAGGACCTTGTAAACTGACAGAGGAAGCACTAGATCCCATTATGTGGAGAACCCGCTCTGGAACAGGTTATGGACGTCTCGTAAGACAGAGAAGAGAATGATGATAATTACATTCAATTTTTACTAAGAATTTTAGAGTTTATGTGGTTTTAACTGAAATAATTGGTCACATAACTCTAAAGCATATAAGTTTTTGACCTTCAGCATAACATGAGATAGAGATTCAAGCTAAATTTTAAACTTTATGTGGAGCATCCCCTTTGTTGTATGTCACAATGATCTAAAAAATCTCCATTCACAACCAACACACTATTATGAATACGTTTATTAAGCGGCGACTAGTTTCGGCCAGTGTTCAGCTGGCTCCAAGTTTGCTAGAATAAGCTTTGAAAAAAGGAAGCTGTGTCAGGAGCACCAACGTTTACGCTATTAACAAAACTAAATCAGACAATTCTTAATCTCAGCTACCAGCACCTCCATCACAATCGTCACGCAAATATGTAATGTAGGTATACCAGTATTCTGAGGACTGATGTTATCCAACAGTAGCAACGTTTTAGATTTCTCAGGCTAACTAATACCTATTTTTATTCAGACTGACTTTTGACATGCAAGAAGCTAAATGTACATCATTTCAAGGTTTATCTCTCTTCTTCCTGCAGCTGATTACTTTGTAAACTCGCGAAATTTCCAGATCTTCACTTTTAAATGAATTAATTTTTGAACTCAAGAAATTCAAGTTTTAAACAAGAAATTTATCTTTCATCCAAATATATTACACCTGAAACAGTGACAATTATCTGACGGTATTAGCTCAAAGACCTTTAACATTCCCATGTCTAAAGTTACTTAAATTTATAGAAAGGCTGTACTCTTTTAATAAGAAACCAGTAGGTACGGCATTCGCCTAAATAGTAAACAAAGACTCGATTCCTACGTCACGGATGAAAGGTTTGTCTTCGTTACCAAGCTAGATGCTTAATGGTCATAGAAGAGAAATCGTTGTTTATTTTTAAAATTATATGGGATTCATCACTGAAATCTCTCTGCAAAGTGCACAGTTTATGAACATTGCGGCCATGCAGGTGTGTTTTGGGGCGTTTTAGACATTCAAGTTACGCAATAAAAACATTATTTTTGGAACATTTTGAAGTAAAGAGATGTCAGGGTAGATCCAGGCGCAAAAGTTGCATTAACATGGGCCTTAAACAAAGAGGATGGGAGGGCATGAGCTAAACTTTCTGTCTTAGGATAGCAGCATGTGTGAACACAGAAGTCAGATTTGGGTTAAAAAATTGCGCGAAATACTGGAGTCAGTACACTTACAGAATAGAGCAAATTATATTTAAAGTATATTTTGCCAAATTTTACCAAAGTTTTTATGACAGTAGCCATTCAAATTTTAGAAAACATTATGTAAATATAGCGCAGTAATTTACATCATTTTCATATTGTTTCTTTATGAACAATTTGTTCTTCTTATCGGTACAATGTCAAAACAAGGTCGACGGAGCTTTACAATTTACCAGGTCCAGCGTCGAGTTCTAACCGGGTAGTTATTTTAAAGTGTTTATGTTGGTTTCCAATAAGCTCCTGTAATCTAGTGGCTGATTTTTATTTGAAGTTTATGGATTTTCTAGAAAATTAATTTGAACCATACTTTTGGAACTGACTAGAATAATTTGGCTTGGGAAGGGTTAACAATTGTATCACATCTAATCATATCCCTCTTTCCTTCTTGGCTTAATTATTAGTTCTGTATGGGCTTAATGCCTTTTTTTAGTGACACTGTGGAAAGGTGCTGAAGCCCTGGGTATTTCAATCTGTACTTCAGGTTGAAATGAGTGTTTCACCTTCGGGCGCAATAACAGGTAACTTGGTCGGATGTGAACTGGAAATCACAACGCCAGTTCGAGGAATCAGACTCCTATCATCCGGTCCTAAGTGCTTCCTTTTACACATCCTCGCTCCAGTATTTCGATTTTATTCTATTTATTTTTTAATGACCCTCCTCTCCGCACATGGTACCCCAAATAAAGTCCTGCACTCGCACTGTAAGTCTCGTCTGTAGTATTCAAATCAACAAGTCAATTTTTTTCTGTGCGTGCGGACATTACCTCTTCCGACAACCAAACTGGTTTGAAAAATTACGCAAATTACAAGGGTGGGCAGCCTTGGATTAGTGGTATTTTGTACGTTTGAAAGTTGCTAACTCGAACACAAATGAATAATTTAAAGAAATTAAAAGAGAGAAGTGGGATATTTCACTGGCAGGGGGAAAGAAACACTGCCATCAACTAACCGTAGAGCCACGTCCACGAAAGCAGGTAAGCCTGTCACATGCAGAACCCAGAAGTTGGAAACGCAGAGTTTTCTGTTCTGTTTCTAGTTTGCCCAAGCCCGGGATAACGACTGTACACATTACGCAGGAACAAATGAAATGAATGAATTATATCTTTGTGTTGCAAACTGGAAAACACGCAACGAAAAGAGATCAGAGCACTCTAGTTGTTTAAAATGTTGAAGCTCCGGTTAGACGGTGTGACTACAATGGGAATCATTCAATACATGCAAATTACTACAAATTAAAATCTGTCCTTCACACTTGGAGTTGTGAGGATTTGGGCGCTCTTCACAAAGAAAAAGGAACTCTTCTGTGGAAACTTTGCCTGCCTATTTGACTTCCTTTTACCTGGCATCAGCACCTAAATCTATGGATAGATGTCGTTTGAACTATATATAACATATATAAATGGATTTGTCGATCAATTTCTGTTCTCCTTCATTTTCACATTAAAGTCCACATTGTATTGACAGTTTTTATAACCTCTTTTCCAGACAGGACCTAATAAGCTTTAACTGTAACACCTTTGGCAATTTTGTATATTGCATTAATCATGGACCACGCTCCTTCCCAAATTTGTTCCGTCAAAATACACTGCACAAAGTCTGTTGTATTGTTAAGCGGTGATATAAAACATAGTTTGCTGAAAGGAAAGTGAGGAGCTGAACGAAAGAGAATCCTGATATCGTGCCGGAAAAAAAATGGGAGAAGAAAAATACGATGACTTTTTTCAATCCTAACCCCAAAGGCCTTGAGAAAAATAACAATGGAATAAGAAACAAGGCCCTGGTTCTCAAAGAAAATTTGTAATTCCTATGCAAGGGTACATATACGCTTTGGACTGCCTATAATAATGGGACGTACATAAGAATAGTGCAAGGCATTAAAATCTAAAACCTGTAGAGAACAACATAAGGGACGAAAGTGAAACATTAAGCCCAAGAATTTCTTGAAAGCATAAAGCAGTATTTCCCCCAAATGTTTTGCGTGCTCGCTACTTTCGGCTTCGGAAACTAACCACCTATTCCCACATTCCTGCTCACGTAAATATGGTGTCCGAATGATAGGAATTAAAAATTAAGGATTTATATCTACTACCTGAATTTAGATAAAGGTTAATAGATACCCGTAGCATAAGTAATAAAGCATTGCATGATTGGAACGTAATTGAAAAGGTTGTCTTTAGCTTCGTGGGTACAGAAAGTTTCTTGTGTATTCTGCCATACTAAAAAAAGCATATCGCCAATTAAAAACGTTCCTCGATTAATTTCAATAAAATATTCCTGTAATTAAAAATAATTAAATTAAAATTAGCCATTACAGAAATTTGTCCACGGATCTCCTAGGAACTGGTTGCAGATCTCTTGGGACCCACGGAGCGCATTTTGGAAATAAATGTTTTTTTTTGCAGCGTACATTGTATTTTGTGTAATACCGTCAAACACAACTAATTTATTAAAACCTGGTTACAAGAATTATTTAAGATTTTAATAAATTATTTGTGTTTGACGGTATTACACAAATATATTTTGTCTAACACAACGGGATGGAAGGCATTAAGTAAAGGTACATTGTGTTGTAATTGTACAATATAACCCAAAAAATGCACTTTTCCTAAATGAATATTTGAAATTTTAATGTCTTCTACAGGTTTCGAATCCGAGGGTTCATTTTCAGGAAGACGGTTGTACATACGTACAGGTAAGGTATAGTATGTTATACATGCTGAAATTACAATAAAAGGCTTTAATTGTAATTTCAGTATGTAGAATATACTACACCATACCATATTTAAAATCGTCTTCCTGAAAAATAACCCTCGGTTTCGAAACATGTACAAGACATCAAAAATTAAAATATTATTTTATGAAAAGTACATTTTGTTGTTTTATATTGTATAACCAATGGTTTATAGCAGAAAATGTGCATTTTGTTGGTTTATATTTTATAACAAATTGTTTTGTAGATATCCCCAATTCCAGGACAGTTGCAGTTCCAAGAACGGTGGCATAACTGGAAAAATTTATTTCCCTTTTTTCACATCCTCTATACGCGCCTGAAAAATAATTTATTAAGTTTAATACCAAACATTTTAGCCTTAAGAATAACCTATGTCATTAGTTTGTTTCATAAAAATAATTTTATTTTACTTTAGTTTTGACAAGATTTATGGTTAAACCACAGTACCTGTACAACGTTGAAAATAATCTTTAGTGGTAAACAAATCCTGTTCACATGAATCTTAGTAATACACATTTCGATTTATTTTTGTAATATAGCGACATGTTTGGATTATAATGACGCCATCATCGGGCCATTTTGTAAAAATATAAAGAGAAAGTATTAAAAGAGTAAAGCAATCCCTGGAAGGGCCTGGATAGTCTCATAGAATTCCAGGAGTTTGAGGCACCCAGACTTCAAGACAATCGGCACATGAATGTGGTAAGTTTGTCATCCCTACACGTTGGCCACGATAAACAGTATTACACTATTTTAAATGCTCCTAAGAACTGAAAACCTAAATCGTAATTTAAAAAACTCCTTCTTATAATAGCTACAAAATGCAATACACCAGAATTCCGCTAACAGCTATGCACACAAGCAAAACTTATTTCCTTTATGCACAAAACTATAGTCCTCTGAGTCTTGTCGTATTTGGCTGGAATGCGCAGATTTTGAAAAGTAGCTCAAGCACATACACGGCTGGATCCACGCCTTATTAGCTTGAACTACACATTAGAAGTGGGATGAGCCAATAACGTATATTAAATGGCCCTAAGTTTGGCAGAAATAAATTATAAACAAAGCTTTTAATAGAAATGTTTAAAACGAGCAAAAATTGTAAATTTTCATAACTGAAAAAAAATTCGCATCACCTCAGTAAATTGCAAGATTCACACTCATAAAAAATGCAACTAATATTGCGCTTTTTTTGGCTACTTTAAGGATAATGTTCTTCTGAAATAGGATTGTTAGGTCTGAGATCTGAGTATATTACGGCTATTATTATCTGTATATTCTCTTAACAAAGTAGCTCGATGATAGTTCCATTATAAGCCGAATTTTTTAGATATGTTTTAAAAGAAAGCGCTCTGTTTTTTCGTTAGAAATTAAAGCCTAATTGAATTAAAATTTTTGGACTTTCTACCGCGAATTCAAGGAAGTATCTCATTTAGAAACTTTTGTTTTTATTAAAAACCTTAAATTAAACAATGAAAATTATATATCCTTTATGGGAAATTCACAAAATTTGATGGCATCTCTATGAATATTTTCTGGAGATATATTAACTAAGACCAACAAGCATATGAAATAGCATGTTAATAAGAAGCTGGATTTATTATTAACGATAACAAAAGTAGGAAGAATCTCGTGTATGAGAAAAAGAAACAAAGTGAAAATATAAGTTTGTGAAGATAAAGAATGTTTTAGAGAACTAAGCATGGATGGGAGGGTAATATTAAAGTGTATATTAATAAGCACTGTGTAATATTTTGTTGGATTCAAAAGGTTCGGTGTAGAAACCGGTGGCTGTTCATTCTGAACACAGTTATAGGCCTTGAGGTTGCATTTAAGGCCGTTTCATAAAACGTCGAATAACTGCATCTTGTTAGTTCTCAAGCCCTGCTCTTCGCCAAGTTATTAATATTTCATAATAATTTTTGTGAGCTGAGCCAGTAATACAAGTATATCATTCCAAAAGTAAAATATTAAAAACAGAATCGGGATGCTACGTCCACTAACACCAAGTATCCCGTAGTCATTTATGATTGTGACGATTAATTAAAAACAATAATTGCTTATAAATGGAGACCTGGTGCTTATATACGTAGACCGTTTTAAGACCCATTCAGCCAGTTTAGGCCACAGGCAGCGTATAACTTCAGAGATTCGTCAGTTTTGTGGCATAAATTGAAACCAAGTGTCCTACAATTATGTCACAAGAATAATCACGACTCTGATCCCTGGCTTCCCCCGGGGATTTGGGAAGACACAGAGAGTTCAGTTATTTCGTTTATCGTGCCACCGTCGTTAAAATTATTGCGGGTCGGATTAGCTCTTAGAGCCACATCCGATACATTATAGAGAAAGAAAGGGACAGAAGGAAATAACGTAGCATGTTTTATCGAAGTCCGATTTCAGATGTTTGTTCACAGTAGATAATATTAAATTTTGTGGGCACGTAAAGAGAATGTTGTCATACCCTGATTTGTTTGGTGTTGGAGTTTTCGTCGTTTTATAGTAATTAGACCTGAGTGATTTATATAATACTGGAAAGCGCATTTATCACATTATCCCACCTTTTTTACCTCTATGTAACATATGAGGTGGTGCAATATTAAATACCTTGAAAAGGACATGGATATTCTGAACACCAGTGACAGATCGTTGGTGTAGTGTCCTGGAAGCAAAAAGACTGTTCTAATAAACAATATTTAGGAACCTCTTCTCCCAAGAAAGCACTGTAAATTCGCTCCGTTAAACCGTTTATTTGTCTTCACAAATGGAAAAATTCAAAATTCACTGGACGGATTTTAAGAAATTTGATAGGAGGACATATTAACCATAATTTATTCAAACAGTCCAACATTTTTAACATAAAAAACAACAGTTCAAGCTGTACATAAAATTATATGTCTGTTTCTAAAAGCATTTCCAGTTTCATTCTCGAGTGACTTGCTAAAAACTTACCTGAGCAAGAAGTGTGAGGAACAAAGGTTTAAGTTAAAATGAACCGCATGTTGTAAGCTCCATACTTTTCGCAGGCTTTGAGGATGCAAGACAATTAAACCAAAGGAGCAAACGCACTAGAAGTAAAGCTAAACGCTTACACTTTCTAGCTTGAAATTTATTGTATCCAAGAAACGTGATACCATATAATATAGTAAAAAGGTGCCAAATTTTCGGAGAAATATTTTCGTTTAAGTTCATTCTAAAGTACTCTATCTTAAAAAACTCTCACTTTGAAGAATGATAAAAGCAGCGTTTATTTATTATACGTAGTAGATTTGTTTACAACAGTGTCGTAATTTGTTTAAATTCTTAGAGAATTTCAAGATAATGATCTCTATTAATTTTAATGCATAACTGACATTGTGACCTCTAGAATTCCTTGTAAGCTGAAATATTACAGGTGTGATGTCTTGTCGCTCCGTATTTTTATCGTAGCCGCTTCAATCAAGCGCCAAATCTCACCTTGCGTATTGACACTTTTCGAGGAATTTGTGTTATTTAGAGGGTCCACAGTTCGAATTCGGCAGTTATGAAGTCGGACGATCTCGAAAACCACGTCCAGTGTGACGGTCTGTGTGGTGACGGTACAAGAACTGGCTTATGACGTAAGTTGAGTCTAAGTTCCGTCATACATATTCCGCATTTAATGCACTTCAAATCGCATCATAAATGATACCCTCTGTTCAACAAATATCAAGCGGCCTAATAAGTCCCGAACCGGAAGTGACATGACGTAAAGTTGCAATCATAATTCGAGTCTTTTACTTTCCCCATATTTGTGAATTTGTGGTGTTTCTCTTCCGTTCATTACAATCAAACACGCCGCGTACATATTAATCAAAGTTAAAACATGAATTACACTTCATTAATTTTCCCAGACTTACGACTAACTAGATCTGCTGCCAGGGATAGATGAAGTGGCAAGGGCATAGCCGAACCCGTTAACGTGATAGCAGTACTGTTCAGAAACGAACTACGTTATTTCGAGTCCCTCAGTTTGCTTCAAGACATGCTACAGAAAGGTTGTGTTGCGTGCTGAGAGCCTACCGTGTAGAAAGCCTCGGGGTAGTGGAAGTGAGTGTGTAGTGTTTACAAACCAGTGTGCGTCGTATACATACCCTTGTGTAGACGGAGGGAAAAAGGGACGACAATGAGTGAACGTCAAAATTCGCTTGTCTGTGCCTTCGATCAACAAAGCTCCCCTACAACAGCATATGATATACATGAGTGGATACACGACACAACGTGCTTACGGAACGATAAGGTGGCCATGATTCAGATAGACGGCCCTAGGCGACATGTCTACATAAAGTTTCGCGACGCTACAAGAATGCAGGAATTATTGACATTAACCAAAGGGCAGGGGGAATTCCGTCACACGAAAGGTGAAATCTCCAAGGTAAGAATTGAAGCTGTAGGTCTGGGAATGAGGAGAGTGAGGACAGCGAATCTACTCCCCGAAGTGGGCTCTGAGAGTGTCCCTGGGCAAATATGGGGAAGTAGGGGACAAACATGAGGAAAATTGGTCACGCACCTCCCGGTATCCAGTGGTCAACGGCAAGAGAATAGCGATGTTAACCCTAGTACAACATACCCTGTCACACATTGTAGTGACGGGGCATCGGACTTTGATATTCTACGAGGGGCAGCCCACGACATGTTATGGTTGCAACGAAACAGGACACATGTATCAAGTGTGCCGCATCGGAGGGCGAAAGAATCAGAAAAGACGACTACCACGACATCATGGGTTAACCTGGAGGCAAAGGGGTTGGTGCAGTCGCGTGCCAGCACGGAGGAGATGGAAGTGGGGACGGCGGAACCAGCGGACTTTGAGCCGCAACCTGCAGAGGACCACAGCAATGCACCCCAGAGAGGGGACCATCCCAGGCAGGGGAGGAGTGCGACCAAACGCCAGAGACCATGGAGATCACTGTGCTCAATGGGGAAGGAACCAGTAACGTGACACACACACTACCACGTTGAAAGAGAGACTGGAGGCGGTAAGGGCCAAGGAAGAGACGGCGGAAAAGCAGATGTCGACGCTGCGTGGGACCAAAGGAGGGGAGAGACGGAAAACTGCGAAGAAAAACACAGGCCGGCAAAGAGTGGACAGAGAGTGCTAACAATTTGTCGGAGGACGGCACGCAAACAACGGCGCCAAAATAAAGTCCATAGCGGTCCAAAAAACTTAAAGTTGAAAGACACGAGGAGACGCCTCAAGCAAGACGGCGAAGCAGAACAAGGACTACAATCCCCGCATCCTTATAAACACCAGGAAACCCCCTGCTAGCGCGCAACACGATGGCCGACATTTATAAGATAGCCACTCTCAACATCAATGGTCTGGCGTCGCAAACTAGACTAGCGATGCTAGAAGACTTTATGCGCAAACAAGGGATAAACGTCATATTTTTACAGGAAGTCGCGCAGCCCATTTTTGACACTTTTCGAGAGTACGCAGCTTATACCAATATGGGAACTACAGGGCGGGGTACGGCGATCATGACAAGAGAACACATGCCACTCACAAACATAGTACGATTACCGACAGTGAGGGGCATGGCAGCTGAACTCTAGGGAGTGTGACTAGTAAATATATACGCCCCATCCGGAGCTGAAAGACAGCATGAAAGAGAAGGTTCCATCAACACTGACCTTCCAAACTTGCTGCGGGCCATATCGACAACGATGATAGTGGAAGGAGACTTCAACTGCGTGCTCGCAAAAAAAGGGCGCCACGGGTCATTTCAATTACAGTCGAACCTTATACGAGCTACTTCAAGGATTTGATTTGGTAGATATGTGGGCAACGGCCCCTCAGCGCGGCGTCTATACACGCTACACGCGGCAGAGACCATCGCGTTTGGACAGGACATACGTATCACGCAACCTCAGTGGAAGGAAATTTGGGACTGAAACAGTAGTGACAGCGTTCACGGACCACCTACAGGTGGTCCTACGCATAGCTCTAAACGTGACCACTGTTCGCCGTGGTCCCGGTTACTGGAGAATGAATGCGACGCTGCTGCGGGAAACACTCTTTCAGGATAAGTTATGACAGCGGTGGGCGACATGTGTACAACAGCAAAAATATTACCCGAACACCGTGATGTTGTGGGAGAGAGTCACAATGACGCAAATACACAAACTCTTCATAAATGAAGGCACGGAGCGACATAGGGACGATGCAACACTGGAAAATTTCAACAATGCATGTTTATATGAAGTACTACAGCACCCCACCACCACCGAATGGAAGGGATGGTAACCGGGAACCGCATTAATGCTAAAATCGATAAACTGTATAGCGCGAGACTAGCCCGTGGGATAATAGAGAGGTAAAATCAAGGTACGTTGCAAAATGAAAGGATGTCCCTCTTCCACCTAATAAAACGGCGGCAATGGTGGGAGAAGCGAACGATTACCAAAGTGCAAGACCCGGTCAGTGGCACGCAGACGACAACGACGGGTATTGTTAAGGTATTCAGCTACTTCTTGAGGCAGAAATTCAGGCCCATTCTGGTGGACGAGTGTGTCAGGCAAATGGCGGGGACGGGCCACCCACGCTTGTCGGAAGAATGGAAGGAAGCCTTAGACATGCCTCTTACATCAAACGAACTAGAAGTCCCATTGTATAAGGAGGAAAGTAACAAGGTACCGGGAAGAGACGGCATAGGGTTTTAGTTTTTCAAGCGTACGTGAGGCGCCGTGAAACACATGTTAGATCCCTTGACTGAGATTTTAGCCAACAATAATATCTAGAAACAACATAAACGTGGGGTTATAGTGTGCATTTCCAAAATGGCGAGAGCTTACCAACCGACAGTTTTCCGGCCAATTACACTGCTGAACACCATCTATAAAATACTGGCGCTTATTATCGCTGGCCGGATTCGGCCTGTATTAGAGAAACTGCTCCACCCGAGCCAATATGGTGAACGACCGGGAAATACGACATTCGATGCAATTGCAACCGTGAGAGACGCAATATCTTACGCAGCGTTGCCACGACGCCTCCTGTGTGTCGTAACACTGGATTTCAAAGAAGTATTTGAGAGAATATCGCACAAATCCCTATTCACTATCCTACGGAGCTATGGTTTCAGCGACGTCCTCATGGAGCGAATCAAACAAATGTATAAGAACGCAACGTCGGTTGTCCAAATAAACGGGCACCTCTCCGCCCCATCACAATACAGTGCTCTGTACGACAGGGATGCCTTTTAAGAATGATACTATTTACGCTGTGCGTAAATCTCCTGATGCATTATCTGGAAATCCACCTCAACGGCATTTGTGTTCACCGGAAACAGAGGAAGGTTGCGGTGGTAGTGTATGCGGATGACGTCGCTCTCTTTGTGACCACACCTGAAGAGATTCCGGCAATTAGAGAGGCAATAAAGTGCTATAAGAAGGCAACTGCTGCAGTCTTAAACACTGGGAAAACCCAAGCCACAGCGGTGGGCATGTGGGACAAAACGCGGAGGGTATTGGTCATACCATATAGTGCAGAAATAAAGGTACTAGGCATCAGGATGACGACCAGTATAGCACAGTCCGGGTTATACATTTGGACACGGATCACGAACATAGTGCGAACGCAGGCGAAGGAAGCATATAGCAGGGACCTAGACCTGGCGCAACGCATACATTACGTACACACCTACCTGGTAGCTAAACTCTGGCACACAACCCAAGTGTTACGGCCACCACGCGAGTGCATAAGATAAAAAGTGTCAGCAAAAATATGGTTTATTCGGCAGGGTGCCATCTTCAGTGTACCCCTCTCCACCCTGCAGAGGGGAAAGGAAGAGGGGGATGGGGTCTCACAGATGTGGAGGCAAAGTGTCGGGCACTTCTGATAACCCGGATCTAGACCCAGAGCCAACGTGAGGGATCAGCGTCGGCAGAATGGCAACATCACTACAGACTGCCTATGTATAGGGCAAACCCGCCCCACGTCCAAACGATACCAAAAACCTTAGTATATCTGCTTATATACGCCCTGGAAATGCAGTACGTAACCCTCTAAAGCAGAGCGAAACCCATACGGCGTTCAGACAAAGAGCCAACGGGACATGGCGTACGATGGCTGTGCCGGATAACAGGCCCAGGGGCATGCGCACCACGCTGCTCAACCCAACGACAGAGTGGGCACGGGTATGGTTAAACATACGTGGAACTTGGGCGTCGAACGCCGTTGAGTCCAATTGGTAAATGGTGACCCACGACATCATACTCATCAACGATCGGATACACACATTCCGCCAACTGATTCAGTCCTCTGCACAGTGTTCGAGGAACGTGACACCAGCATGCACAAACTAACAGAATGTGGAGAGGGGACGAGGATTTGGGGTCTGAACAAGGAAACGTATTGCCTGGATACTGCGCACAGACCGGGCTCGGATAACCGAAGATTGGACCCTCAGGCAGCAGTTACACATATGACCCAAATGACGTTACGGAGCAGTGCTATGGGTAACTGCGCATATGGTGTGGTTTAGGATACGTGAAAGTCATACTACTTCCGCGCAGGAATATAGTGACTTCCTGTGCATGGCGCGATAGGAAACACATCAATCGACAGGATGTGTGAACAAAGTGGGGAACTACTTAGCGTTCCTTTAAACAAACACACACCCCGGACTTAAGGGGAGAGACTTGACGGTTTGTGACGTGCGAGTGTTTTGGGTCATCAACGGCAGATACCAACACAACCCTGAGAGATGCGTGATAGTGTTAAGTGCGCGGACACCAGTGTAGAGGACATTGATGGGCAAACGGGGGAGAGGGAGCTGAAGGGGGAACATTACAACTATGTAGTGCTCCTTTGTAGCAAAATTGAGGTTACTAAAATAAAAAAAGTCCCAATATCGACATTCTGATTTAGAGGGTGTGTGTTCGAATGGGGCCTAAACAGGGCATGTGAATCTCGTAGGTGTTTGCGGGCCGTAGCGGGTCACGAGATCTGATAAATTTTTACTGGCTACTCTGATGATAGTGTTTATGAAAACCCAATTTCGTATGTTGTAATAATAATAAAATCAAAGGCAATTAGGTGCTTATACTGGTTATTTTAAACTATGTTTTGCTGCATATTCAAAGGAAGAATGGACTCTGCCCTAACATATATTTTAGTGCTTGTCGTAAGTATGTTAACAACACGCAGTTTTGAATTTACACAGAAATATCGATACTGACCCATCTGATAATTTATTTTATGAACTTATGAAATCGAATGTTTATGTTTGTAAACTGTAATCTTTGAGTCGTGTTAAGTTTCTTTCGCAAATTTTCGTGTGTCGCTAGAACTGAAATGGGCCCCATGTGGCCCGTTTCACCCCCACCTCGATATGCTTGGTGTAGAAAACATTTGTGCAAAACATGCACGGTTTAAAGACTAATACTTTAGCCCCTATAAGGGCTGTTTTCAGAAACTGTCCACTTTAATAAGAAGTCCAAAACCCCTGCGCTTCGACCACTGATTTCGTTCGTCGTGTCATGGACTCATTCGTTGATCGAACGTAACACTGAGACGAAGCAACTTCATTCCATACGTCTGACACAACTGTCCATAGGCCTTTGCAATATCTGGGAGGGGGACAACACAGGTTTCCTGCATTGTCCTCTACACCTCACTCCATACATTTTCGATGGGATTCATGTCAGGCGCTCGCGGCGGCCAGTCAATTAGTTCGACGTAGGATGCAGCGATAGACATTCTTGTACCACATGAGAATAATAAATGGAGGAGTGGACTTGTTGGAAATGGATTATACCATCGGGATAAAGCATATGTACAGATGGCACCATTACTTTAAGCAAAATGTGCTTATAAAGAAGGCAGTCCAGGTGGCCGTCTATACGATGGAGCAATCCAGCCCCTTCATGGGAGATCCAGCCCCAAAAGAGTGCAGACACACGACTACTGCGTGTGCAGCAAGACAAATACTGAGAGTTATAACGCTCTTCCCGAGGTCTGTAAACTAAAACCGGCCCATCATTTGCTGAGATAAATGTAGATTCCTCAGAGAATATGACTCTATCCCACTTGCGATCTACATGGCTCTCAGCAAATGCTAAACGGACTGCACTGACGAAAAGATTTCTCTGAGCTTCAACTACTAACGCAGCATCCTGAGCTGGATTGGATACGCGCCATAATCCCGTTCCTCTGAGCCTTCCAACTTGACCATCCCTCTGGTATTTCTGTAGCCATGAGCAAGAGCGATGTCACGTTCGCGATTAGACCTGTCATGGTGAGCCATCGTGATTAGAATAAAGAAGGGAAAGCTTCAAATTTAACCCGACCCTTTCGATACGTCGGCTTAATGACAACCCTGATGTTGACAAACCCCTTTCACTTTCTTCCCTTATTTGGGCATCGCTCGGCGAACGGTCACTACTAGAAGGGGGGAAGAGATTCGTTGTAAGTTGATGGCCTCCGAATTTGATTCGGTTTGGAGTTCTCTTAGTAGCTGGCTCGGAAAAAATACAGCTCTCTCTGGCTCCTTTCTCTTTCTTGATGGCTGAAAGGCGGTCCGGTTATATATGTGTGCTGGTATGGTTTTGTTTGGGGATTTTGGTTTTTATTGTGATCGCTGTTCTCAGTGACATACCGGATAGTCTATCTAGCGATTGCTTTTGGGCACATCCATGATGGGGGAATGTGGGAGTTGGGGGATGCGGAGGCTCTCTGCTTTCGGTTAATCAGCTTGCTTCTTTCGGTTTTCTGGTTGAAACAACTCATGCTGAATCATGGTGTATTTGTTTTTATGTTAGAGAGATTTCGTAATGTTTACGACGTATGATCGTCTTATGCAACGTGATTGTTGTTACAGAACAACTTGTGCTTGCGTTTGTTTTTGTTCTCTTTCTTTTGTAAGTGCATTTATATCGTGAGCTATTAATATACACACAGGAATGTAAATTTGTTGTGTCGATAATGAACTGGATGGTAATTATTTCCCCACGAGAGCCAATGGTGCGGGACTCGGCGACAAAAACATCCGACGGCTAACTTATGGGTGCGGGACCTCAGATTTCTATCAGGTGCTAATTCCGTGTCCCTGAAGGCTCAACTTCATACGCCACAGCTGACACACCGCGAATAACGGAATGTTTACTGTTATGACAGTATTTGTGGTGAAGAGACTTTGGACCTACCCTCAACAAAAGGTTAATGACCATATTTTAAAAGGCAGGTTAGTTTTGGGGTAGCAGAAAATTGAAAGAAACCTGACGTAATTTAATGAGAAATCCTTTCGTAAAAGTGTTCTAAAATCGTATAACAATTTTTATCAGAAATGTGGGTTTTTAAAATAAAATTCTTAAATAAATATTGTTACAACAAGCCCTAAAAAAGGAGTTAGGAACAGTTCATCATTCACTTTGATTGTGCAGCAAAAGTACAATTTAAAAATAACCAACATAAGCTCTTCATTGCCTTTGATTTCATTATTATTACAACATAAGAATTGCGGTTTTCATAAACACCATCATCAGTGTAGCCAGTAAAACTGTGTCAGATTACGTGACCCGCTACGGCCCGCAAGAACCGACGAGATTCACATGCTCTGTTTAAGCCCCATTCGAACACAAACCCTCTAAATCAGAATGACGGTAAGCAAAGAAAAGGAATTACGAAAAAATAACAGAAATATCTGCGCCACTCGCATTTCTAGCCCTGCCATTGGAACAAAGATAACTTTTGAAATATAAGTAAATAATGGACGTGTTACTGCACAGTGTTTGGGAGTATAAAACATATCCAAAAATAAAATATATGTCGATACTGGGATTTTTTTTTGTTTTGTGAATC
>Ga0209628_10000461_pt1 | contig 24744 bp, 18 predicted proteins | sample TergutCu122P4_FD_187285 | JGI IMG/M metagenome (GOLD analysis project Ga0209628, IMG submission 187285) | Cubitermes ugandensis P4 segment gut microbial communities from Kakamega Forest, Kenya - Cu122 P4 (SPAdes) (version 2) | ecosystem: Host-associated > Arthropoda: Insects > Digestive system...
GAGGAAATGGAAGTATATTTATTCAGGGAGCAGAATTAGCGCCCGGAACTTATATTTATACACTCTATTCCAATGGAAAAGAATTGGATAGCAAAAGGATGATTTTAACCAAGTAAGGAAGGAGCGTGTTTTATGAAAAAGATAATAACGCTAATGATGATGATAGTTTTCCATACTTATTTATGGGGGGCTTATTTATCAAATTATCCTGTAATAATAATACAGGGGAAAATATGGCACATCGAATCGGGTTATGCCTGTCCAGCAGGAGACAGCATTGGTTGTTTTTGTTACTCTGGGCTACAAACAATAAAAGTAGGTAACGTAAAAACCTTTAATGGGAAAGAGTATTACGAGTTGCTTTCGAATATTTCAAATCAACAATGGAATGTAGTAACTTATATCAGAGAAGAAGGAAAAAAAGTATTCTTCTACACTGAAAGGTGTGACAAGGAATATTTGATGTATGATTTTAATCTGAATGTGGGAGATGAAGTTGTATTAGTGGATCCTCGCTACCCATTTTCTCTTTTTAATTACGGAGATTGTGAATTAACGGAAGACGACTTGAATGAATATAAGTTTAAAGTAACGGACATTGACTCTGTTGAATATAATCAAGTAAAACGAAAAAGGCTGAAATTGAACTATCGTTATCCATATCCATATCTTTATGATTTTTGGGTTGAAGGAATTGGCTGTATGAGAGGAATTACCTACCATAGAGCACAGCAAATAAGTGGTGCTCGACAGTTAAAAGATTGTTACGAGTCAGACGAATTGATTTTTGTGAACGAAAATCCTGAATTTTGTTGGGTGTCGTCAACAGGAGTAAGTAATGTTCAGCAAAATTTAATTAATATTTTTACTGACGGACAAAACATCTTGCATATCATTAACGCAAAAGATATTCCATTTACTATATATGATGTACTGGGACGAAAAAATCACTCTGTTTTTCCAATTTGCAATAATTACCAAACAAATATCTCTTTTTTGCCAAAAGGATTATACATAGTTTCCAACAATGCAAAAAACATTAATTTTAAAATAGTTATAAAATGAAAGCAAAATTTAAAACGAACAATATAATTTTCCTAATGATATTGCCAATTTGTTTAAATGCACAAATTGTTATAGATAAAATGAAAGCAAAATTTAAAACGAACAATATAATTTTCCTAATGATATTGCCAATTTGTTTAAATGCACAAATTGTTATAGATAAATCGTTTAGCACATTTCACCTTCGAACAGATATGACTCACGAAAAAAGTGTTTTTGAAGCGGGTAATTGGGTGGAACTCAATTCCGGATTTGAAGTACAATTAGGCGGCACATTTGAAATTAATATAAATGAATGTGGTGAAAAATAGAAAGGAGAAATAAAAATGAAAAAGAACATTTTAATTTTTGGACTATTCATGCTATTAAGTATGATTAATGTTTTCGGACAAGGGATTGAAGTAGATGGCATTTATTACATTTTCACAGGCACAACAGCAGAAGTTACAAGTCATCCATCACACGGGTATTCGGGAGACATCGTTATTCCAAGCGCTGTTACATATAACGGTGTTGATTACAATGTAAAAAAAATTGGGAATTATGCTTTTAAGGACTGTTCTTATCTTACGTCGGTTTTCATTTCCGACGGAGTTACAAGTATTGGATGGGGGGCTTTTTCTGAGTGCATTAATCTTGTATCAATCAAAATTCCGGAAGGTGTAAAAACGATTGAAAGTGGTGTTTTTTTAAATTGTTATAGTCTTACTTCAATTACTATTCCAAACAGTGTAACAACTATCAATAATATTGCTTTTTATTTCTGTGGAAGTCTCACATCAGTTGCCATTCCAAGAAATGTTACATATATGGAAAGTAACGTTTTCATCGGTTGCATGGCTCTTTCTTCAATAAATGTAGAAAGCGAAAATACCTGTTTTTCTTCGGATGACGGAATAATATTTAATAAAAGCAAAACACAACTGATATGTTATCCTGCTGGGAAAAAGGAAAACAATTACACTATTCCAAACACTGTTTCGATAATTGGCGATAATGCTTTCAGATTTTGCCGCAATCTTATTTCAATTGATATTCCAAGCAATGTTTCAACGATAGATTTTGCTGCTTTTGCTGATTGTAGTCATCTTACTTCGATTGTCATTCCAAACGGTGTTACAAGAATAGCAAGTGGTACTTTTGAGTTTTGCACCCGTCTCACTTCAATTGCCATTCCAAACAGTGTTACAAAAATTGGAAGTTTTGCTTTTGCCGACTGTTGGGAACTTGCTACCATTGACATCCCTGATAGTGTTACAACTATTGAAGAGTCCGCTTTTTTGCGCTGTCGCAGTTTAACTTCAATTGACATTCCAAATGGAGTTACACTTCTTAACGATACTTTTCCAGGTTGCACCTCACTTACTACCGTTGTTATTCCAAGTAGCGTTTCAAGTATCGTAAGGTACGCTTTTTCAGGCTGCACTTCTCTTACTTCACTTACAAATCTAAATCCGGTTCCTGTTTCTATAGATACTGATGTATTTAGTGGAATAGATTTAAGTGCATGTACCTTGTATGTTCCTGTCGGTTCCGGCCTTGCCTACAAAAATACCGATGTTTGGAAAGAGTTTAATGTTGTAGAAATCGGCTCAGCCATCGAACCGATTGAAACCGCATCTTTCAAAATCTTCCCCAATCCAACCACCGGCAAAGTTCATATCGAAACCGAAAGCAACATAAAAGTTCTCAATCTGCAAGGCGAATTGTTGTTAGAAACATTTGGCAATCAGGTTGATTTATCAGATTATCCGCAAGGTGTATATCTGTTGCAGGTGAATGGTAGGCGGAGTAAAGTAGTTAAAAATTAATTTTTATCAAATAACAATATGCGAAAGTCAGGGGGGGATTTTTTATTTCACTTCCTCACAATAGTTCCAATATCTTCTCCTTTAAGCACTTTCAACAGATTTCCTTTTTCATTCATATTGAAGACATAAATCGGAAGATTGTTTTCCTTGCAGAGTGTAAATGCTGTTAAATCCATGATTTTCAAATTTTTCTCGTATGCTTCGTCATATGTTAGTGTTTGAAATTTCACGGAATTGGGATTTTTTTCTGGGTCGGCGTTATAGATACCGTCCACGCGGGTGCCTTTCAGCATGATGTCGGCATCAATTTCGATACCTCTCAAAGCTGCTGCAGTATCGGTTGTAAAATATGGATTTCCCGTTCCTCCGCTAATGATAACGACATATCCTTCTTCAAAATAACGCAGGGCGTTGATTTTGTCCATTTTTTCTACGATGGGTTCTATAGAAAGTCCGCCCATCAGTTTGGTTTTCACGCCCATATTTTGTAAAGTCCCTTGCAACGCCATGCTGTTTATCACTGTTGATAACATTCCCATGTAATCGCCTTGCACTCTGTCCATTCCGCGTGCTGTTCCCTGCAATCCTCTGAAGATGTTTCCGCCGCCTATGACAACTGCTATTTGTACTTGATGTTCTGTCGCCTTCTTTATTTCTTCGGCATACATGCTTAAACGGTCGGGGTCAATGCCGTATTGTTGTTTCCCTGTCAATGCTTCTCCACTGATTTTCAATAAAATTTTGTTGTATTTCATTTTATTATATTTTATAATTTATATCCTATGTTAATAAAAATGGCGGTGTCTTTTATTTTATCGTTTCCTTTCAGGGTAATACTTAAAGGACCAACATAACTGTTATATGCTGCTGTTAATCCGTATCCTATTTTAAGATTAATGATATTGAATAGTTGGTTAAAATCGGAGTCAATTTCACCTATGTTCGCCGTAGCAATCAAAAAAGTGCGCTGTTTATAGATTCTGTATTGAAAATCGGCTCTGAATACATAGGAGAAACTACCGACGTAAGCCATGTTGTGCGCTCCCATGAAAGGTATTAATCCGGGCAAAACACGGTATTCAACGCTTCCGAAATAAGCCTTATATTGAATGGGCATATTTTCTATAGGTGTTGATGCTATCAATGCAACTACCGGACAAACTGCAAATCGAGAAGACACGGGAATAGATTGTTCCCATCTAAAAGCGCCAAACCAGTTAGCGTATTCTCTTTTTCGGTCTCCTGAAATGCCCTTTACCATTTTACAAAGTATGGAGAAATAAGTTCCCGACGTAGAAAAATAGAGTGCATCCCGAACATCCAATTCGGAGAAAAAGTACATATTGAAATAACCATCGTTAACGCTATTAAGTGGAAGGTAATCAACAAAAGGTCGCTGTCCGCTGTATTCTATTTCAGCACCAAGTCCAATATCAATGTAATTTTTAAATATGGATTTGACGAAAACGCTTGACGAAATATCGGTAAACCGAAACATGGCAATTCGTCTTCCATCGAAATAGTGGTACATATTTACAGATTCTATATCAAGGGCGAGTCCGGGTGATGGACGCATCCCTCGATTGACATGAAAATTTCCCAAAATGGAAACATTATCGCCTAATGCCATCATGGCTTTTAGTTTTGAACCATGTACAAACAAGTTGCGAATTTCTCCTTTTAAATTAATTGTTGCTTTATAATCGGAATCGAAATGGAAACTGGCGCCGATAGATTGTCCGATGGACTCTGTTACAAATACCTGTAATAAAGCTCCCTGATGACAGGGATAGAGTTCGTAACGGATTTTTGAGAAATATTTCGTTCCTCTAAGCATATAAATCCATTTTTCAATATCTCTAAAAGAGACCATCTGATTGGGTTGAAATCTTTTATAACTGTTCATTAAAACCTCTGAGACATTTCTAAGTCCGATATACTCAATTTCTTCAATGAAAATAGAATCTAACGGTTTTAAATCGTGTTTTTGTAATGGTTTATATTCAATATTATTTAAAGAGTCGGCTAAGGCTTTCAATTTTGGGAGAAAGAGGCGTCCTGCTTGTTCTCCTCTCATAATTAAAGAGTCCCAACTGTTGAAACTCATCATGTCGTATCCTGAAATATCTGGATGAATGTATATGTCGGTGGCTGCAACTGATTCGCGTTGTGTTTTCCAGCTGTGATAGTCAATAACATGCAACAGATCCGACATCATACTTCTTTTCTTTTTATTAAGTGAAATTTGAGGATCCTGTACATCTATACCTATAATTATATCCATACCTCTTTGTTTCAATTCCAATACAGGAAAGTTATCTACCAAGCCGCCATCGCTGATAATTCTTCCATTAAAATCGGTAGTTGAGAAAAAACCAGATATTGCCATACTTGAACGCAAGGCATAGGCTAAATCGCCTTCTTCAATAACTACCGGTATCATATTTTCCAAATCTGTTGCAATACAAAGAAATGGAATCTGTAAGCGGTTGAATTCGTTAATTTCATAAGCAGGAGCACATAATCGGGAAAGCAGCATGGATATTTCCTGTGCTTCAAAAATTCCACTGGGTAATGCGATACCTTTTCGAGTAAACGGGACATTAAGAAAGAATTTTTCATCGTCTCCTTTTTCATCCATATTTAGGTATTTGCGTGGATATTTATCTGTAATTAAACGATTCCAGTTTTGTTCTCTGACCATGTTTTCTATAAATTCGGGACTATATCCTATGGCATAAAGTCCTCCCATGATAGCGCCTATGCTTGTCCCGGCAACATAATCAACTTGTAAGCCTGCTTCTTGAATAATTTTTAAAACTCCAATATGAGCAAATCCTTTGGCTCCTCCCCCACTCAATACTAATCCTACTTTCGGACGTTGTTGCTCTTGTTCTTGCGCCACACAAATGAGACACAACAGCATAAACACTGCAACAGCAAGTAATTTTTCACATTTTTTTTTCTGCAACATGGCAGTCTGAATTTTCGCAGCGAAGGTACAAAAATTTGGTTTAATTATCTTTTTCAAAAATATCGGTTTGAACTCTCACGGCTTCTTCGTGGATTATCTGCAGAATTTTCATGAGAAAAGCAGGTTCTATTCCTATGGTGTCGCCCAGTGCAAGGCGTGTTTCGACTACATCTTTCCATCGTTCCATTTGAAGGATTGTCATGTGGTTTTTATGTTTTATTTCTCCTATTTCCCGTACTAATTTCATGCGGCGAGACAAAAATTTAATGATTTCAGAATCAATTTCGTCAATTTGAGCGCGTATTTTTAGAATATCTGTTGAGGTTATATTGTCTTTATGGTTGCGAAAGTTTAGTGATTGTAATAAGTTTGAAAATTCCGAAAAAGTAAGTTGTTGTTTTTGATCGGTTAATGCTTTTTCCGGACAGGGATGTACTTCAATCATCAATCCGTTTGCTTCAAGGTCGAGTGCTTTTTGAGACATCATTTTCACAAATGCTTTATCACCTGTTAGATGACTTGGGTCGTTGATTACGGGAATGGTCGGATAACGGCGTTTCAATTCAAAAACAATTTCCCAATAAGGTTCATTACGATAAATCAGTTTGTTAAAACCTGAAAATCCACGATGGATAACGCTAATCTGTTCAACTCCTTTTCTAATAAAACGCTCAATGGCTCCAATCCAAGTGTCAATGTCGGGATTTATCGGATTTTTAATCATTACAGGAATCTTGTATTGTGCAACCTCATTTGCAATTTCTTCTACCAAAAAAGGATTTACTGTAGTGCGAGCGCCAATCCAAACCATGTCAATACCTGTACTTACAGCTTGTTCTACATGAGAGGCGTGAACTACTTCTGTACAGGTTTTTAGTCCGGTTTTTTCTTTTGCTTTTTTAAGCCATTGGAGACCAATTGAACCAACTCCTTCAAAATCACTGGGAAAAGTGCGCGGTTTCCATACGCTGGCTCTTAAATAGTCCACTCCTTGGTGCTGTGATAGAGCGTATGCAGTAGTTAAAATCTGTTCTTCACTTTCTGCGCTGCACGGTCCGGCGATAATTACCGGTTTATAAGAATTTTTCGCCGATACGAAGATGGTGTTCATTTTATTTCTGGTTCATGGTAACCAAAAATTCCTCATTACTGCGTGTCCTGCGTATGCGTTCCTGTAAGAACTGCATTGCTTCAATAGGGGTCATTTCAGCAAGGAAAGCGCGTAATGTCCAAGTACGTCTTAATATTTCAGCATCTAAAAGCAGATCATCGCGACGTGTACTTGAAGCTACTATGTCAATAGCGGGGTAAATACGTTTGTTTGAAAGCCTGCGGTCGAGTTGCAATTCCATATTTCCTGTCCCTTTAAATTCTTCAAAGATGACTTCGTCCATTTTTGAACCTGTTTCTGTAAGCGCTGTAGCTAATATTGTCAACGAACCGCCGTTTTCAATTTGGCGTGCTGCTCCGAAGAAACGTTTCGGTTTATGTAGTGCTGTGGCTTCTACTCCACCCGACAACACCTTCCCTGATGCAGGCGCTACTGTGTTGTATGCTCTCGCTAAACGGGTTATAGAATCCAATAAAATCACCACATCATGTCCACATTCGGTCAAACGTTTGGCTTTTTCCAGTACTATGTTGGCGATTTTTACATGACGGTCTGCCGGTTCGTCAAATGTTGAACTGATAACTTCGGCATTGACACTGCGTTTCATGTCGGTTACTTCTTCCGGTCGTTCATCTATTAGCAATACTATTAAATATACTTCGGGGTGATTATTTGCTATTGCATTCGCTATCTCTTTTAATAATACTGTTTTCCCTGTTTTAGGTTGTGCTACTATCAAACCTCGTTGCCCTTTTCCTATTGGGGTAAACATATCAACAATACGGCTTGAAAGTGTTGCATTGACATGTTCGGTGAGTTTGAATTTTTTCTCCGGAAAAAGGGGTGTCAAAAAGTCGAATGGTACACGGTCTCGCACTTTTGCAGGATCGAGACCATTGATGAGTTCTACTTTCAACAACGGGAAATATTTTTCGGTTTCTTTTGGTGTGCGAACAGCACCACGAACCGTATCTCCTGTTTTTAATCCGAATAGCTTGATTTGTGATTGTGAAACATAAACATCGTCGGGTGAGTTCAAATAGTTATAGTCGGAAGAGCGCAAAAAACCATAGCCTTCGGGCATGATTTCCAACACTCCTTCGCAAATAATGGCACCGTTAAAGCCTTTTAAACCTTGCTGTTGATGCTGTGCAACAGATTGTTGTTGTTTTTGTTCCTGACGGAAATGGTCTTTTTTTGGTTGGTATTTAAATTTCTTCTTATCTGCAACAAAATTTTCAGGAATATAAATATCGGAATGTGGAGTAGAAATTTTATCGTTTTCTGCGGGTTTGTCAGTTACATCGTCCCATAATGGTTGTTTTGGGTAATCTTTGACATCTTTCTGTTGTGTATTTAAGGCATTATTTGTGAAATCTGTTGGTGAAACTCCATCAGAAAGTAGAATACCCGAATCTGCAATATTATGGATAAATTCTTCAGGAACGGCAAATAGTTCAGTTGGAGACATATTAGATGAAGCAATAGCCGCTTCGCTCCTTATTCTTCTGCGTTTAAAACGTTTTTGTTCTGAAAACACAATATCTTCATTATCAGTATTGAAATTATCAGTTAATCCTTCAATTGCTGTATCTGTTTGCTTTGATTGCATTATTGTGTTTTTTGCAATATCCATAACAGAACGTGGTGGGCGTCCTCGTTTTTTAGGTTTTGATTCATCATTATTATTAGAAAGTAATTCCGGACGATAATGAAGATAAATAATATCTACTAATTCAGGTCGCCTAATGGTTTCCACATTATAACCTAATTGTCTTGCAATATTTTGCAATTCGGAAACCCGCTTTGAAAGTAGTTCATTTTTTTTGTACATAAATAAAAAATGTTAGTGAAAACATATTAAAAAACTTCTCTATAGGAGAAAATTACATTTTATTCAGGAAATGAAATTTTGAATAATAAAAAACTTTTTTTATATTATAATTGCATTATAAGATGAAATGATGATTTGTATCATAAAAAAAAGTGCGGCAAAGATACAACTTTTTTTTTAAAACCGTATATAATTTAGCAGGACAAACGCATTATAATTTTAATATTATTAGTTTTTCATGTAAAAAACTTTATTTCATCAAAAAAAATCCATACAATGACCTTAGTAGCAATGAATTAAAACCATGAACCAACCTTATTCCCTTATTTTCAATTTATTTAATAAGCGAATAAGGGAGATGTATTTGTATTATTCCCTTCTACTAAGGGTACCTTAATAAATAAGGGTTTATGGATTTAAATTTTTCATTTTCATTATTTAACAACATATATATAACTGATTTTTAATGCGTCTGCCCTGTATAATTTAGTGTTTTTAGCCTTTTTTTTTATTATTTAAGTAGTTTAAACATTTGTATTCGACATCATTATTATAAAAGTTTAAAAATCATATAATCCACGAGCAAAAAATCAACATAACCATACTGCCAACAATATAGTAACATTTATAAATAAAGAAATCAATCTCTTTACTGCAGTAAAGAGAAAGTTAGACATACAGCAACATCATTTTTCCGATAAGTTCACCTGTTTAATTGTCATCTTTCTCTGTTATACCCGCTTTCTTTCTCATTCTATATAGAATAATTGAAAATAGTAACGCTACGAAAGAACCGAAAAAAATCAAAAACTGCTTCCAAAATTCATCAAAAAGTTGACCTAATAAACTTGTTATGCTTACCACTACCGATACAGTTAATGTTTTTGTGGTTTTAGGAATTGGTGTTCCTGAACAATCCACACATTCATATAATTCGATTTTTGCACTCACTTTAACTTTTCCGTAAGTTCCTTTTTTTGGAGTTAAAATAAACGTTTCAGAGACTCCGGTTGTATCAATTTTAATACACCCCGTTTCTTTCGGTGAAATATCAAATTCTGGAGCAATCGGTGTGATTTTGATATACTGCCTGATATTTGCAATAATTGTCGTACTATCGCGAACCATTTCTTCTTCAACAAAAAATTCGTATTTGTCAAGTCCAATCCAAACTTTTAATTCTCCGGTTTTATTGGCATCTATTTTCTTGGTAACATCTAAATTAACTTCATAATCATTGGGCGTTGTACCATCCGGATCATAGTTACCTGGAACACATGAGTAAATGAATCCCATTATCAATAGTGCCAAAATGCTTAAAAATATTTTTGATTTCATAGATTGTTTAATAAAACGTTTTACAAAAATTCGTGCAAATGTACATGAAATTCTCGAATTACACACAGACAAATAAAAATTTTTTCCAAAATTTTTAGAGGAAATGTACATATAATTTTGTTATTATTAAACGGCACATAATACTTTGGAATAATATTTGCATGAATAACACGTTTACTTCAATAAAATGATGATAATGATACAACGGTTGAAATTAATATTGCTAAAAAGCACTATTATTATAATGGCATTTTCCGTTATTGGTATTCCGTCTTTTTATCATCATTGTTTGTTGCGTGGAAATCATAATTGGCAAACCGGTTTTGTTCCCAATTCTCATAATCACTGCGTATGTTGTGAGGATATTGAAAATGAACATATTCATGCTTGTTCGGAATCTTTGTCTTCCTGTTGTGAAAACGAAGTTCAACATCAGCAATCTAAATTATCCATCACACATACTTCATGTTGTATTATTGAAGTAGTTTCACTACAAGTATTTGCAACAGAATATTTACCAAAACATGAACTCAAGCAATTATTGACATTTATTTTCCATTTTAATATTCCTAATAAATACATTTCAAATAGTGTATTATCCATATTAAATTTTTCATTACCCCTACCCTACCCTGATTTTAGTCCTCCGCCTAAGGCTATTTTCCTGTTTACGCAATTTCTTTTGTGATATTACTCTTTCCCGTTCATTAGGTTGTATATTGTCATTATTATGACGAAACCCTAAGAACGTCATTGCAAAGGCGAAGCCCGAAGCAATCCGGAGTTTTAATTAATTATTAATTTTAAAAAAATCACACAAAAGAATGAAAAAACCACAAATATTATTAAATGTTCACATTAGCAATAAGTTGCTACGGGCTATCGCCCTCACAATGATATTGTTTTGCACTTTATATACCGTCTCTTACGGACAGCAAACCAATATTTCCGGCACAATTTTCGGCGTTGCCGCCGAAACGAAAGAGACATTGCCATACGCTAATATTTATGTGCTACACGATGGCAGCGGCACAGTATCAGACCAATCGGGTCGTTTTAAACTGACCCTTCACGGAAAGTTGCCACAACAAATTAAAGTGAGTTATGTTGGTTATGTTACCGATACCATAACTATCACCAAATCAACAAAAGACCTCAAAATCGAACTCTTTTCCGAGTCTTTGGATGCTGTCGAAATCGTAGCGCGGAAAAGGGCGACAGAGATTTCCACTTTCTCGACCCATCAAATCTCAACCATTACCATACATGGATTGCAGTTATTAGCGTGCTGTAATCTTTCCGAAAGTTTTGAAAACGACCCAACCGTTGATGTCGGCTTTACTGATGCCGTAAGCGGCGCCAAACAGATAAGAATGTTGGGATTGGACGGAAAATACTCCCTTCTGCTAATGGAAACCATGCCTGCAATTCACGGATTGGCTTCGATGTACGGATTGACCTACATTCCGGGAACATGGATGCGTTGTATAGAAGTGTCGAAAGGAGCATCATCAGTCGAAAACGGATATAAATCCATTTCAGGGCAACTCAGCATCGGACTGATTGACCCCAAGAAAACCGACCCGCTCTATGTAAATATCTATGGCAACAGCGAAGGACGCACAGAAGCCAATGTGATTACTGGCGGAAGAGTTTCCGAAAACGCTTTTTCCAACCTGATGGTCAGCGGCGCATGGCAAGATATGCCCCACGACGGCAATAAAGACGGCTTTGCCGATGTCCCAGCCAACTGGAACGTTAACGCACTGAATCGCTGGATTATTGATGTCGGAGATGGTCATATTATGTTACTTTTCAATTATTTACACGATGAGCGAAAAGGAGGGCAAATTGGGTATTTACAACATTATAAAGATAATACACAATATTACGGCTTTGGAAATAAAGCCGACAGAGTTTACGGGACGGCAAAATACGGAATATATATTGGAGAAGAACACCGTAGAAGCATCGCACTGCAATTGGGAGGCGTCTATCACAATCAAACCTCTTTTTACGGATTCGACGGTTATCAAAATTATGATGCTACTCAATACAGTTTCATCGGGTCGCTCAAATATTTGTGGCAATCGGAAAACGAAAAACATAAAACATCAGCAGGACTCTCTTTCAACTACGATAAATACGACGAAAGTTATAACGTTTTACACGATACGACGTTTATTAAAGGATTAAACGAGTTAGGACGGACACAATCAATCCCCGGAGTTTTCTTAGAATACACAGTCAGACCTTCGGAAAAAACTACTTTAATAGCCGGAGTTCGATACGATTACGACAGTTATTTCGGCGATTTCTTATCCCCCAGACTGCATTTCAAATATGATATTTTAAAAAATCTGATTCTTCGCATTTCGGGTGGAAAAGGGTATCATACAACGTTGTTGTTTACCGACTTTTCACGTTATCTGCCTTCATCTCGAAAATGGATTATTGACGATAAATTGAAAGCCGAAGAAGCATGGAACGTCGGAAGCAGCCTCTCTTGGACTTTTAACCTCAACCAAGAACGGGAAGGCAATATCGTCGCAGATGTTTTTTATACTACATTTGAAAATCAATTTGTTGCTGACCCGTTTGCCAATCCTCACGAAGTACATTTTTACAATGTTTCAAATTCAACCGCCTTATCGGCTCAACTGTCGGTCAATGCTGAGATTTTTAAGAACTTCGACGTAACCTTAGCAGGTCGTTACAACGACGTAAGAGCCGATTTTCGTTCAAATGCCAACAAAGAAATCCCTTACAACAACAAATACAAAGGATTGATTACGTTGGGCTACGCAACCAACCATCGAAAATGGGAATTTACGCTGACCACACAATTAAACGGCAAAGTCCCCGTACCTGAAATTAGTGATAACCCCAATCCGAAGTACAATCGTAAAGGCGAATCGGAGTTTTATACCATCATGCACTCGCAAATTACTAAAAATTGGAGGCGTTTGAGCATATATGCAGGGGCAGAAAACCTCCTCAACTACACGCAACCCGACCCTATTATTGCCGCAGATAATCCGTTCAGTTCCGATTTCGACGCTTCAGGAGTGTGGGGACCGTTAGCAGGACGCATGTTTTATGCAGGACTTAGGTATTATATCAAATAGAATCATTATTTAAAAAAGATGTATCTTTGCACCTTGTAATTATCATTGTTAAGTCGGAAATAATTAATAAATAAATATAATTTTATGAACACCAACATTTTAAAAGCAGGATTTATATTCCTATTTACATGTATCAGTATTGCGGTTTTTGCGCAAAAATCGGAAGAAACCATTACAGTTAAATCAGTCATCGGTTGTCAAGCCTGTGTGGACATCATTCAGAAAGATCTTCCCTACCGTGCAAAAGGCATCAAAAGTGTGAAAGCCAATGCAACAACCAATGAAATTGTCGTTGTTTACAGAGCCGACAAAACTACTCCCAACGACATCCGCAAGGCAATCACCCTCATCGGTTATGATGCCGACGATATGAAAGCCGATGAAGCCGCATTCAAAAAACTGCCTGAACATTGTCAAAAAGAGATTACGGCAAAAAAAGATACCTGTAAAAAACCTGCATCAGGTTGCCCACATCATGGAAAACCCGGCGGTTGCGGTAAGAAGCATTAATTAGTTGCGGCTAACATAGAAGCCCCCCTTCTTACTTCGGTATGATGAAAAGAACGTCTTTGTTTTATGGCTATATCGTTTCAATATATATAGTCGCATTGTTGTTTTTCGGATTATTCAGAGGCGTTTTGCTGTTTAATCATACGGAACAAATTGCTGAAGTTTCCAACAAAACGTCCATGATTTTGCAGGCATTTTGGATGGGTTTTCGATTCGATACCGTAATTTCATGCTATATTCTATTGACTCCCATCGTTTTAGGATTTTTCTTTTCACTGTTTCAATATTTCCCAAAAGCGCTGTTTAAAGGTATTTTCATTTTTACATGTATAGTCTTTTCAATAGCCATGCTGGTTTGCGCTGCAAACATTCCTTATTTTGATATTTTTTTCAAAAATATCAACGCTTCAATATGGAATTGGATTGACGAACCGGCGTTTGTTACCGAAATGATTTTAAAAGAAAGTAGTTTTTTTATTTACCTCATTGTTTATCTGATAATTAACTTTCTATTTTGTTTCCTTCTTTATAAGGTTTACAAATATTTTTGGGGTAAAGTTCAAAATGCAAACAGGATTTTCAATTTGCAAAACAGCCTCTATTCTTTTTTAATGGGCATATTGTTTCTTGGCGCATGTTTTATCGGAGGGCGCGGACGAGTTGAAATGAAATCGCCTATTCGTATCGGAACTGCATATTTCAGCAACAATGCTTTTTTTAACCAGTTGGGACTGAATCCGAATTTTGTTATAATCAATACGAGTTTGGAAATGATTAAAAACAAATCGAAAGAGATACGCTTTATGGATAATCAAGAAGCGATACATAATGTAAAACAATATCTAAACATCACCTCCGAAAACCCAAACTCACCCATCGCAAGAATTATTCCCGCAAATGATTCAATTCGTAATAAAAACATTGTGCTTATTTTAATGGAAGGAATGAACACCTATTATTTTCAATATGATTCTATTGAAACAAAAGTCCCATTTTTAAAAAACCTGTTGGCAAAATCCACTTATTTTCCGAATTTTTATTCTGCCGGAGTGCATACTTGTAATGGCATTTATAGTTCGCTGATAAGTTATCCTGCTTTATTAATGCAACATCCCATGAAATCAGGTGAAATGTTGTTGTATGGCAGTATGCCTTCAGTTTTGAAAGATAATGGCTACCGGAACATTTATTTCTCCACACATGATGACCAGTTTGATAATGTTGGTGGTTTTTTAATGGCAAATCAGTTTGACCAAATTATTTCGCAAAAAGATTATCCCAACAAAGAGGTATTAAGCAATTTGGGAGTTCCTGACGATTATATGTTTCGTTTTTCCATAGACCGTCTTAAAAAAGTTTCCGAACCATTTTTTGCTACTTTTCTTACAGCTAGTAATCATGCGCCATATATCATCCCATCCTATTTTACTCCTCTTTCAGAAAAAATCGAAGAACAAATCATTGAATATTCCGATTGGGCTATAAAACAGTTTTTTGAACTTGCAGAAAATGAAAGTTGGTATGATAACACGATTTTTGTCCTTACCGGGGATCATGGTTCATCAAGAGGGGAACATTTATATGATGCATCCCTTTCTTTTTACAATATTCCTTTTATCATTTATGAAGCGGATAAAAATGAAGCGATAATAATTGATAACCTTGGAGGACAAATTGATATTTTCCCAACAATCATGGGTATTTTTGGCTTGGAATACCGTAACAATACTTTTGGTGTTGATATTATTAATGAAAAGCGCCCTTATATGTTTTTCGCCTCCGACAATACATTCAGTTGTATAGACCACGAATGGTATTATGTCAATCGCATCGGAGGACACGAAAGTTTATATCGTCTTGCTGACAGGAATGGCGTTGATTTGATTGCATTGTATCCTGAAATTGCAAGTGAAATGAAAAAATATGCAGCATCCATGATGCAGTGCGCTCAATATATGATTAAAGAAAATTTGGTGAGGTAAATTTTTTTTTATGTGATAACATTTCCTAATGCTCCTTTTAAATTGCCAATTTATAGAAGAGCAGAAATCATGTCTTCTACATGAAATTCTCTCTGTTATTTTTTCTCAATAATTAATATTTTGGTGTCAATGACACTCCCACGCAAATCGGATTGAGTTTTTGTTTCTTCTTATATTACAGGCAATTTCATTCTGAAGAATTTGCCGTAAGTTAAACTTTTCCAAATCCATTCCACGGGACCAAATTGATAGCGTTTCAACCAATATTTACTGATAAAGAGTTGAAGAGTAAAAATTGAAATTGTTAAAACTAACCCCAATGCACTCCCTACTTTATTATAAAGTCCAAAGCCATAACTGTAAAAAATAGTAGTACAAATTATTGATTGAAACAGATAATTACTGAGCGGCATTCTGCCCATATAGGCTAAAGACTTGAATTTTAATGCGCATTTTCTATTTCTACATAACATTACAATGGAGGTCATAATGAAAAGACATAGACCTGTATCTCCAAAAAAACCGGCTCCTGTATGAAACACAGTATTAAAGGAGTAAAAATCAGCACCTGTCATGTTTTTGAATACAAATTTCACAATGCTCATTGTAAGACCAACAGCAAGACTCCATTTCCATATTTTTTTAATAAAGTTTATATTGGTTTCAACGTTTTGAAAAATGGCTCTTTTTCCGGCATACAGCCCCATCAGAAACAGAGGGAATATTACAAATATACTTCCAAACAATTGGTTGTATCCAAGAAGGGTATCAGAAGTGCGTTGAGCCATTATTTCAGCAAAAGTTCCTTGACTGTACGAATATATCGAACTTTCTATTCTACTTTCCATATCGGCAAAAAATGGTTGCAGAGCATTAGTAATCATTTCTTCATTATACATCTTCCCTAATTCCAATAAACCCATCCCAAAAGCCATAAACAGTATAAACACGCTAAAAAGTGAAATTGCCCATTTGATAAGTGTTTTAGGTTTTCTATTAAAAAACAGCGGCAGTAGAAAACCAAGTAATGCGTAAGTTACAAGTATATCTCCGTACCATATAAAAAAGGCATGAGCCAAACCTATTAGTAACAGAATAAAAAGTCTTCTATAGAAAACAAGTATTGGTTTTGCGGTTCTTTCTTTGGCTCTTTCAAAAAATATTGAAAAACCCAAACCAAAAAGGAAAGAAAAAATAGTGTAGAATTTTCCTTGAATCAGAAGGTTGATAAAAGAAGAAGCCGCACTATCCCAAATTCCCTCCGTCAACATATTTTTTCCAAGAATTTCAAAGTAGAGAGCGGGAGTACTGTACCACGCCATATTTGCCATTAATATTCCTAACAAGGCAATTCCGCGTATAACATCAAGGGATTCTATCCTTTCTTGAATCTGAACTGGTTCGGCTTTGCGTAAGTTAGTAAAATCTCTATTTTCAACTTCGGTATTCATCTTATATTTACTTTCCAAAAATATTCATTACACCGTGTAATAGGATTGTCGAATAACTGTTTTTCGTTTTTAATCGCAAAGCGCCTAAAACAATTCCATAAACCAAACCAACGATGACCTTTAATAACATAATTTTTGCGAGTCCTGTTTCAACTCTGAAGGCGATGGAATATAAAGCGCCTAAATGCCATATTCCAAAAAGTACAGTAGTAATGAGATACGTGACCCATTCTTTTTTTATTACAGTATTGAGTTTATTCCAAGCATATCCACGAAAAATTAATTCCTCAAATATAGGCGTAATTATGCTGCCATAAAACAACAGAATAATTGCCTGAAAACCATCGAAATAATTTGAGGGTGTAGCGACAAGTAAAATAACTGCAATCAATGTTCCAATGATGTAATATTTGTTAAAGATGCGAGGAAAAACTGATAAAGATACTTTTTGTTTCTTTGCGAATACGATGAATATCCCTGAAAGAATAATCATCCCAAACATTGTAGCAATACTATCCGAAAAGTTAGTTCTCTCGACAAAGAGAAAAGTTAAATAATTCAAGCCAAGTAAAAGAAGTTTGATAACCACCAACAAGGCAATAATTGACAATATGACGTATGCACTTCTTCTGAAGTAATTGTTATTTTCCGCTTGTTTTTGCATTATTACTTTTGTAATTTACATGAAAAATACCTGTAATTAAAACTGAAACTCAAAGTTTTACCGTTTGAAATGTTTCGCAAAGAACCCTAACATACACTTATACAACTCCATACGGTTTTCTTCGTGATAGAAACCATGTCCTTCGTTGTATTTCACCATGTAGGGTGTTTCAAATCCTTTTTCGCGCAGTTTTACTACAATCTGGTCGGATTCTTCGATGTTTACGCGCGGGTCGTTGGCGCCTTGCACTACAAATAAAGGCTTCTTTATTTTGTCAACGTGATAGACGGGAGAGACTTCGCGGGCAATTTCTGCTTCTATCGGGTCGTCGGTATCGTAAAACATCTCTTTAAGCATGTTTAACATGGGTTTCCAATATTCGGGAATGGATTTTATAAAGGTAAACATGCTCGATATTCCTACATAGTCCACTCCGCAAACATATAAATCGGGTGTTTTAATCAATCCCATCAAAGTTGCATATCCGCCGTGGCTGGCGCCGTAGATGGCGATGTTGTCTTTGTCAATCCAACCTTGATTAATCACATATTGTACGCCGTCTTCCACATCGTCCATCAATTTACGTCCTACCTGTTTAAGTCCGATGGTTAAAAATTCTTTTCCGTATCCGGTTGATATTCTGAAATTTACTTGTAAGGTAGCATATCCGCGGCTGGCAAAAAGTTGATTTTCGGGATTGAATCCCCAAGAATCTCGACCGACAGGACCGCCGTGAGGAACAACGATGAGTGGTACTTTTTTGCCTTCTAATGCGGCTTTGGGCAAGGTGATGTATCCGTGAATGGTAATCCCGTCGCGGCTTTTAAAAGTAATCGGACGCATTTCCGACATGTCTGCTTCTTTCAACTGCGGCATTAAATCGTAGAGCAGCGAAAACTTCTTTCTTTTCACATCATATTGATAATAAACGCCATACAATCTATCGCTTTGAACTAAGATAAGAAAAGTATTTTCGTCGTCATCGAAACCGACAATGGAAAACTCTTTTCCTTTAAATTCGTTTTCCATGCGTTTATGAAAATCTTTGTAAAAAGTACTTACCGGAACGATGACTCTTTTAGCGCCTTCGTAGGCAAAGTAATCTGTTTCATAGTTGCGTTTGCGCGAAACCCGCATATCGGAAACATCGTAATCGGGATTTGAAAACACCTCTTTTATGGTTTTATTATTCTTGAAATCGTAGAGTATAATTCGGGCTTTGTCGCTATCGAGATTGGTTGCAACATATATTTCATCTTTGTTGGGCGATGAATAGTTAAAACCGACGATTTGGAAAGCGTCATACCATTTCATGCGTTTTACAAGATTGAATTTTCCGGTGGTTAAGTCTTTGTAATAGAGTTCGGTTTCAACGCCGCCAATCATTTTTGTATAGGCGCGCAATTCGCCGTCTTTGTCAAAATCATAGTCTTGTACGGGGTTTTCTATGTCGGTATTATCATATAACTGCTCTATTTTTCCTGTAACGATGTTGAGTTTGTAAGGGTCGAAGACCTGTTTGTTATTTTTGTTCATGGTGATAATGACGTAATCTTTCTGGTCTTTCAAGATGTTAATAATCATCGCTCTTACATCCTCGTAAGGGGTGAGGTCAATATTATTTGTTCCGTCAATGTTTACGGCATAAACGTGATAGTTTTCGTTGCCGCCCTTGTCCATCATATAGAGCAGTCTTTCGTTGTTTTTCCAGAAATAACCGCGAATGAGTTCATCTTTTTCTTCAATAATTCGTTTTACCTTTCCCGTCGCAATTTCTTTTACATAGACGTGTCGTTTGCCGTTATCCTCTTTTTCCATGTACGACATGTATTTTCCGTCGGGAGACAGTTGAAATGACGACGCTTTGGGACGTGCAAAGTAATCTTCTACTTTATATTTAAAATCACCTTTGTCGTAAGCGGCTAATTTTTTCAACTCTTCTTCAGACGACGGCAGAGCCGTGTTGCCGGGCAGTTTACTTTCAAACTTCGACAAAACCAAAGGCAGCGACATTCCCATCTGTTCAAAATTTCCTTCAATTGTTTCGCCTGCAATTTTGCCTTTGAAAGTCATCTGTAGCATGGCTGACGACAGTGTGATGTCGTTACCATCCACCGTTACCTTTTCGACGCCTATTCCCGAAGCGCCCTGCATCGGAACATCCATTGTTGCTGAATAGACGCCGTCGTTTTCCGTTATATGGAAAATCAATTCCAAATTAATTCCCTGTACGCTCAACGTACCTTTCCAATCGCCTGATATCTGAGCGCTGGCGCCCATTACCGGCAAAAGTAAACTTACTGCTAAAATCATTGTTATCGTTTTCATTTTTTAGAAATTTATAATATTAATTTATAATATTAATTAAAACCACATTTATTAGTCGAAAAAAGAAAGAAAAGGTTACAAAGCAGGATTAAATGCGGGGCAAACGCATTAAAAATCAGTTATATGTATTGTAAAATGATGATAATGAAAAATTCAAATCCTTATACCCTTATTAGCTTCCCCTGACCATTCCAAAGGAGGGGGAATCAGGGTACCCTTAGTAGCACGGAATAACACAAATACGTCTCCCTTATTCGCTTATTAAATAACTTAAAAAATAAGGTAATAAGGTTGGAAGATGATTGTAATTCTTTGCTACTAAGGTTATTATATGGATTTTTTAGATTAAATAAGGTTTTTTTTCGCATGAAAAACACATATTATTTTTTCTATAATCTTTAATGCGTTTGCACTGGGATTAAATGCGGTCAATAATTTTCAATTTTCCTTCTGATGGCTCTTTGTAAGCATTTGTTGTTTTGAAATAGTCATTGAGTTCATCAAAATTATCGCCAAAGATATTGTTTGAAAAATATTGAAGTTTGTCCATGACGCGAATAAAGGCGTTTGGTTCTTTTTGGTTAGTGAATTTTTTCAACGACAAAATATAATCTTCTCGATATACAGTTGGCACAATGATACGTGATTGTCCGCTTTTAAACAGTTCTGCATTTCCCATAATTCGTGATATTCTTCCGTTACCATCATCAAAAGGATGAATTTCAGATACCATAAACATCATAAAAATGGCTTTTGCCATTGGTTCTCTCAAGGCTGCATAATATTTGAACCCTTGTCTTAATGTGCCTTCAACTAAAGAAAAATCCACAAATTCGGTATTTCCTGCTCTATTATTTTGATGTTTAAATGTTCCGACATTCATTTCATCCGCTCTTCCCGACATCATTTTCAAATGACGACGTTTCAAAATATCAATCAAATCGTTGGCTGTGGCAGGTGTGATATTCATTTCATAACTGTTTGATACTATTTGAAATGTGCATAGAATATCATGGGAATCTTTAATTCTTTTATTGATAACTGCACCGGTATCAACTATTTTTTTGGCGTCTTCAACAACAAATTTTGTGCCTTCTATATAGTTTGAAAAATACGCTTCAAAAAATGAAAATAATCGAGACGATTCTTCTGATGTATTTTTATCCTGTCGTTCCGGAAAATAGTAATCTTTCAATTGATTATAAAGAATTTCAAAAAGTTCAACTCGTTGGATGTCGTATGGCATCCCAATTGCTCTTGCTTTGGCAGAATCGGAAGTCAAAACATTGACAGGATGAGTTTTCAATAAGGCTGAAATAATGGTATTCAGTTTGGCAAATTCAGCATCAAATCCTAATTGTCGGGCTATTTTTTTTGCTTTATCCCTGAACTTGTTAATTCCTTCTTCACTCTCACGGATGATGATTTTTTCTAATTTTTCTTCAATATATTCTATTGGAAACGTTTTCGATTCGCTTCCTTTCTTTCGTGAAACCTGCATATTTTCAAGCATCCAGCGCCATTCCGATGAAACATAAATACCTCCCAGATTTATATCGGATTCCAAAGCGGGCTTACCTTCCATTACATTGAGCGTAATCCCTTTAAAATCAGTTATTTTCTTAGTGTAATTACTTGTAAGAAAGAAATTCCCTGATTCTGTTGGTCGCAATTCTGAGGCGCTGCGATGACTGACTACCGATTCCGGAAATCGCCATTTAAGGATATCGAAAAGGTGTCGTTTGATAATCTGTTCATCCGAATCCCGAAAGTTGGTCGTATATATTCGAGGAGCGATTTTTCTGATTTTGCCTTCTCTTTCCGCCTTGCTGATTTGATTGGAAATGCGTTTGTTTGAAGAAGCAAAGATGATTTCACTTTTAAAATCTATGGTATCTGTCATAGGATTTTTTTCTATTATAAAATTGATTTGAGTGCAAAAGTAGGATTTTTTTCTATTATAACTTGATTTTTGTAGATTTTTTTCCACTATAATTGACTATTCCATCTTCTGTTTCCATAAAAAATACTGCTGTTCGCCTTCAAAAAAATCCTTGCTCATATAAAGATTACCAGACAAAGTAGAAATTTGACCGGTTTTTTCATGGTGCAAATGTAGTGGAAAAATTTGAAATGGACATAATACGGGTTTTCTTGACGAAATACAGCATACCGGAATACGGATTGCTTAAAATCTTATGCTTTCCAAAGCCTCCTCATACACTTCCCTCCATTCTTTTTCCGCAAATGACTCATTATGCCACAGACTAATGTATGTGCCTCCAACAAGTTTTACGTTGTCTATCAGTTTGCAAATCAACGGTAAAGATTCTTCTGGCGAGAGTGAGAGGTAGCGTTTCAAGGTGGCATCCATGCAGGCAAACGGATGTAAAATGAGCGCTGTTTCCTTATTGGCGGAGAGGTCGAAAAAAGGGAACGATTTACAGGTTGACGCTCTAAAACCGGGCTGGTCAGCGTAGCCTAAGGTGAAATCGTCGGAAATGCCGTTTCGGATAAGGTTTTGATATGTTTCGGGAAACCGTAACATCAAAAAATGGGAACGGCTGCAAGTGATATTTTTTTCTACTACCTTTGACAAAGCGGCGATTTCGTTCCGAAGTTTATCGCTATTCGAAGTCGATGCAAACGACGGATGGATTCCGACAACTCCGCTTTGTTGCAGGTTTTGAATGAGCGAGCGAAAGCGCTTATTCTTAGGAGATAAGCCATGGTCGTTCACCCCTTTTTCGGCAAAGAGGATGAAGTAATAGACAGTAAAATTATATTGTTGCTGCAACTGTTTTATATAGTCATAGACGTCATTCGGGTCGGGTTTTAAGTGTAACAAAACCGGAATACGGTTTTTCAGTTCTTTGAAATTTCCTTTTAACAGTTGTTTGCAAAGTCCTCCTGCCGACCGTATAAAACCTTTATGTTTATAGAGATAGGCATTGTCAATGTCGTAAGTTGCGATGTATTGGAATTGGCTTTTTTGATAGTGAAAGTCGGGAAAGATGGATTGCAGTTTTTCGGCTAATTTGAGGATGAGAATGTCTGCTAAAGGTTTTTGAAGGAATCCGGCTTGATATGCAAGGCTTTGAGTGTCAGGAAATCGTCCGAAACAGTCTTTTTCAAAAGGCAGATATTCTTCGTAACGGCTTATCAGATAGAAAACGAGCGCAAAAATATCGAATGGCAGCAATGATGTTTGACGGGGAGAGTGAAAAAAAACAGGTTCACCTTTGTATTCGGATATTTCGATAGACTGTCGGCAAATTTCAGTTTCCAACATAATGGGATGTTGCCATATAAAGCGTTCATTTCCAACCTGTTTTTGTGTGTATGAAATCTTTGGGTAGTGGGCTTGTGCAAACAAATCAGTAGAATCGGTAAGTTGGTATTCTACTCCTAAATGTATTTTAAAAACAACATTCATTACAAACGTTATTCTTTCGGTGATGTGAGGGGTGTAGATGGTTAACATGTGAAATGATTAAATATCGCTAAGCGTCAGCGGTGTAACTTCGTCTAATGTTCCTGAGATACAGCGTAATACGCGGGCGGGAAATTCTTTGATGAGGTTGTAGTTGTGGGTAGCCATAAAGACGGTCATTCCGTGAGCGCTGAGTTCGGAGAATATTTCCATGATGTCGGTTGATGCTGCGGGGTCTAAGTTTCCGGTTGGTTCGTCGGCGATGATGAGTTCGGGTTCATTGAGCAAGGCACGTGCGATGGCAGCGCGTTGCTGTTCGCCTCCCGAAAGTTGATGCGGCATTTTATATTCGGTACCTTGCAGCCCTACTTTTTCCAAAACCTCCGCAATGCGCTCTTCCATGTCGGCGTTATCGTGCCATTGTGTTGCTTTTAAGACAAAGAGAAAGTTGTCGCGGATATTGCGATCTGTCAATAGTTGAAAGTCCTGAAACACGATGCCTGCTTTACGTCTCAGGTAGGGGATTTCACGACGTTTGATGGTTTTTAGTTTATATCCGCAAACAGTGGCGTATCCTTTCCGTAGCGGCAAATCGGCGTAAATGGTTCTCAGTAAACTGCTTTTTCCCGACGCTGTCCGTCCGACTAAGTAAACAAATTCGCCTTTTTGTATCTCAAACGTAACGCCGGATAAAACAACGCGGTCTAACTGACAAATATCTGTGTTTTCGAAATGTATGATGTTGTCCATAATTATTTTGCTGCAAAATTACATGAAATTTCTTTATTACAGGTAATAAAATTATTTTTTCATTCATTGTTCTAATTAATAATTATCAATGTTATGATAATTATCATGGTATATTCATTTATTCCAATTAATCACATAGAGTATTATCATCTTAATTAAAAAATAATGTTTGTATTGCTACAAAAATTTGTCAGATATTATTTGAATGAAAGTTAAGGATTCTTCCATGTAAACCTGTATGGGCGTAATGCATCCTCACCGGCATAATCAACACCTATTCTTTTCCCAGTTGCCATTTCGGATTCGTTGATGGGCGATTTTCCTTGTTCAATCCATATTTTATTACCGTTGGAATCGGATTCTCC
>Ga0209628_10000462_pt1 | contig 24730 bp, 12 predicted proteins | sample TergutCu122P4_FD_187285 | JGI IMG/M metagenome (GOLD analysis project Ga0209628, IMG submission 187285) | Cubitermes ugandensis P4 segment gut microbial communities from Kakamega Forest, Kenya - Cu122 P4 (SPAdes) (version 2) | ecosystem: Host-associated > Arthropoda: Insects > Digestive system...
AATTTCTTGACTAGCTGCAGAACCAGTTAGCTTCTCAAGAAGGACTCTGCTCCATGGAGTAAGTAAGTAAGTAAGTATGACAGTTCGCATATTCACACACACATACGCAATGCATGCAATTTATAAATTAATTGTCTAATCCATTACTGGTCCTTAATACAATGTACGCGGTACAATACAATAAATTGATTCCGAAGATAACGAATTTCTCACTGCACTCCATTTGAAGCAGTGTTTAACGTCTCCTATTGACAGCCAGCACGTTTCCTTGTACGTGACCTTTATAATGAATGTGGCTGCTGTCCCAGACCTCCTGTCGTGCTTCATATACATTAGTAAAGTTTTTGTTTCTTCCTCTGTCCATACCGTCCGAATCGCCATTGATGAACCTGCTCGTATTATGCTCGCAGCTATAACAATTTTCCTGGTGTATCTGCGAGTACAGCTGATAGGAAGCGCGTGGCGCTACTTTACACGGAGAGAGTGAGTGCTCTCAAGCCGACTATCCACGAGGTTAACCTTTCCTCCGGGAGTCGGCTTCAAAGGTGGTTACACGTGAGAGAGCGCCTCACGAGTAGCGAGGTTTATCCTGACGTGTAACCCCGCCTTTAAGACATTTAATCCAGTACCATTTTATCTTCTGCCATTAGTACATGTCATATTCGGGCTCTCTTTTTGTGTAGTGTTAATCCCATTGCGAGAAATTTCGACTCTGTTCTGTAAACCACTGCTTTTAGGCACTGCGCTTTCAAATATTTTCTATGAAACTGCCTTCGACATTTCCTCCTCCTTTAAAAGCGTGCCATATTTTAACATGGTATTTCATGTAATATACACGTACAAACAGTACCGTCATATCACATACATTGACGCGTCAGATCTTATATGAAAGACTGCGCATTGATCTGGGCCAGCGCGGGATTTACGGTTAGTTTCCCGTGGAATCGGGTAGCGTGGCGACTTCAGATTTCAAAGCCGTAAGTCTCCTGAAGAACTGGAAAATTAAGGTTGTCACTTAAGTATTTAGTAATTTTCCTAAGTAGTTACTAAAGAATACTGATTCATTTCCTTGACACAGGCCATTACAACATTTTTAGTCTAGTCTAATTCGTTATCCTTCGCCTCTAATTAAACTCTCCAAATGATACCATTTTCGTTACAAAACACTGGTACTGTTCTACTTTTAATAGTAACCTTCAATGGCCGCTATCTTCATATAGATAGCTGTAAAGGAATAGTTGAGAAGATTTTACAGGAAACAGCAACTGCAAGACGGCTCGACGTATTGATCGGCTCACAATCCATTAACCGCTGAACCGTCGGCTTAAGCTATGAGATTTATTGATTGGTTGTTTCATTGTGCTTTGTATGCTGTTCCATAGAATAAGCGCGTAAACGCAAAGAAGGTCATACAGAGTCCACGGTTGCGAACATGATCCTCTTTTGTGAGACGAAACTCGGAAACTACATTCAAGAACTTGGTAAGAAAGACTGGACAGACGAAATCGGAGCGTTTTGAGTAGCGTCCACAGGCGATTGTATTGTCTGACTACAGTGTGCTCTGTGTAGCTTGCACAGGCGACGGTGCTATCTGGCACACTCTGTGTAGCTTGCCTACATAAACGGCCGTGCTGGCCGTCTTGGTGCGCTCGGGGTACTTTGCACAGGCAACCGTGTTGTCTGTGGCGCGCTCTGAGTGGCTTGCACGAATGACCGTGTTGTCGTCTAAAGCGACCCCTAGACGGTCAATATTACTGCACAATATTATTGCCTTGAATTAATACTGGGCAATATGTTTCTCCCTAGACGACTCAATATTAGCAATATTTTGCTCTTGGTCAGGATGAGAAACGTGTAGATTGATACTGATGCGGCTCGTGTGGCCATTGCTTTTGCCCTTTGTTTAATAAAAGAAAAGAATCACTGCTGGATTTAAGAGTGGTACAAAGGAAGACCACAACCCACACATCAGAATCTCATGGGAGACTTGATGCTGAGTGAGCCGACCGACTACAAAATTCTTTTTGTGCGATTCGACGGCCCAACATTGGATGTGATACCCAAGACTGTTACTCCTACAATCACTACAGAAATACTAACATGCCAGAAGCAGTCAGTCACAGACAGCGTTTATCCATTAGCTACGCTATTTTCCCACTGGAAATAATTTTGAAGACCTGAAATTCACAAGGGTTATATTTCAGTCAACTGGAATTTCTGTGCCGGACACGAGTTTACTGCTCGGCAAACAGACGGTAACTAAATGATTATTGCGCAATACTCCTCACAGATTATTCTGTATACTGTGCAACCCTTCAATAATAAAACTGCGAGTGAAACATTTTTACTCAAATCGGGATCGGTGCGAAGTCTTGACTGGATATTTATCACTGAAGCGTCGGCCTTGCAGTGACTGGGTGAATACGTGACACTGGACAAAACGTTTTACAACATTCTTTTCAAACGGGAAGCAGTAGCAGTCTCAGTTACTTCCAGATTTTCTTCCTTATCGCATTCCATTAGAACGCCTTTATTAGAAATATAATAATTATAGCATGCATTGATTATACAATGTAATTATAATATGCATGAATAATAATGCAATAAATAATAGCAAATATGGAAGGCTCCAGAACCTTATTTTGCTCTTCAAAATTTCCATGTGTACGCGTAAGAATTTATTCGAAATTTATAGACAGTTTGCGCAAGCGCCCTAAAAAAGGTTCGCCAGTCCTGGACCAGGGGTGCCTTAAGGCGCGCCTAGATTAGTTTACACAAGCGATTGTGCTGTCTACAGCGCACTGTGTAGCTCACGCAGGCAGACTGTCCGAGGCGTGCTCTGAGTGGCTTAAACAGACGACCGTGTTATGTCTAGGGTTCTCTCTCTCCCTCTCTCTCTCTCTCTCTCTGAATATTTTGCACACTGGAATCACGGTTTCGAGTTTATAACAACAGAATCGCAGAGGTACAAAAGACCTAGGTTGATGCACTAATTTGTTTAGTTACAAGCCGAGGATCCTGTATGACTTTAGCAAATAATCCAGTCAAGTCATATCTGCTGCAGCTATTCATGTAAAGGCTTAATTATGTCCAACGTTGAAGGAAGCTGTTGTGCAAGATTTCAGGCTTTTGCTGCGGTGTAGATGAAGTGTTTGTTTTTATAGGTTGTATGCGGTGTATATTGGTAGCTGCTTAATGACGCCTTAGGACAGCTTATTGGTCCCATCTTCAAGAGTCTTACGATAAGCTGTCCCGAAACGTCGGTCAACAACTACCAACCCTCGCCGAGTAACAACGCACATCAGCGAACACACCGAAACTGCTGTATTTTCGCAATAACGCAAATTACTAAATGTATTCAGTACTCTCCAACGTTGTAGGAATCAAGTGTGTCTCAGAGAATTTGGGGAGGACCACACATGATCACGTGTCATTATGATAAAAAGATTGCACAGAAAATCGAAATATAATGTTTCAAATTAAACGACAGAATCCATAAATCAAAAATTTTAAAGCTAGTAGTTGTTCAACTAGTCAAGAAATTCCCACCATTCTGTGGAACCGCGACCTTCATGGCCGCGTTCATTTTCGTCACTTATCACTGTCAAGAGCCAAATTAAGTTCGCAGTTGTATCATTCTCGTCGCAGTCGCCGCTTCCTACATAACACACAACAAGCACAAGAGGTTAAATATACATCGATGCCCTCAGCGGGATTCGAACCTGCAATCCCAGTAATCGAGCGGCCGCAGACCTACGCCTTAGACCGCACGGCCATCGGATCAAATGAAACTTATTTTTACGTGTATTTCTTATGCAATTTTCTCCAACCTCCTGGTGCTTCCTTCTTCTCAGGTCCAAACATTTTCATCAGCACCCTGTTTTCAAACTCTGTCACGTGAAGTTCTTCCCTTAATGTAACTTAACATGTTTAACACCCTTATTAAGTAACAGCCAACCCGTAGTTTAATATGCCACATTAAGTATGTCGTTCATCGAAAAGTCTAGCACTTCTCATCCACTTCATGGTGGAAGCCTGAAATCATGCAAGTTTGGCATCAATACTAACACCTAAGCTTTCCAATAAGCACGCGTATGTTCATTCGAAACATGCGTATGACATCACAACATAGCCAGAACAGCGATGTGAGTTTGCTTCATCGTCTGTTGCGGTTTGCGTCTGACGTTTCTGGGCAATGTAAGGGTCGAAGGCGTGCAGTAGGTCCACTGCTTGCGCTTTTGTGGTTCTTTCTTTCTGACTATTGTCGTTTTATTTCTCGTTCTCTCTCCTATCTTGAGAAGCTATTGAAATTCTAAGTCAACGCATGAAGCAGGCCCGTAGGTGTGCTACGAAAGAGAGAGGGAAAATTTTGTCTAAATTTGATTCTGTTCATTGAATATACAGTACATAAACACAGAAGATTCTTTAGTTCATCAACGTAGGATAAACTGTCGAAATTCTTAGATGGAGCCATTTTTTTATCTTTGTGTTAATAAGACTTATCGACAGAAGGTTTAATCACGTTTAGGTTGAAGAATGCGTAGCTTGTAGACAGACAGGATACATCCTTCTGTTTAGATTTTAGATTTTTACGGCAAGGACTATTAAACTGTGGTTTTCCCCGACGTGACGTCGTGTAGCTTGGTTGGCAGACATTAACGCTTACAAAAAACTGTCGCCATGATATTGAGGGCACGAGAATGGAGTAATTTTCTTCCCTTACGGCGTTTCGTTACGTACGAAAACATGGAATTCAGTAATTGAAAGAGATTCTATTTACTTCATCTACCATTTGCTGTCCTTAGGACGAATCCAATGTGTTGAGTGGACGGGTCATGGGGTCACAAACCACAGATTCCCTGGAATCTCAGAACAGCGTTGTCGGCGCTTAGGAGAGGAGGAAAGGGGAGAGGCTGTGAGCCCGGCCACGAGTAAAAACTGGCCCCAGATCTGCTTCTGATGCTACTGCTTTTTTCAACTCCCACAAAAAAAAACACTTCTCTATGGCGCAGCGTCGGGGAAGAAGGCCTTGAGAGACAGACCTCAGATCAGGCAGCTCTCTCGCATGTTAATTGCGAGACCTTTACGGATTATGAAGACAGTTCTGGTTCCAGGTTCCAAAAGTACCCGTGTATTTTCTTTTACTGACGACGCCGTGTCGACTGACAAATAGTTACGGCGTTTCAAAGCTGCATACCGCCTACATCTTCAGGGTCCAGCAGTCCAAGAAGACAACGCATAACCATTCAACACACCCTAATATCCCAGAATACTTTAATCTTATTATATGTGGCTATCTACTACATCAACCAAATATCTCGGTGCCCTGGTTAATTCTTTTTTGTATTTGCCAGGTTCAGATTTCAAAATCCCTGCTCAGATTGCCTAAACCTCCTTAGTTCCACCAGGATATTTCCGAAAGAGTGTCCCAACCTAAGATATCATAGATGGTTTCCAGGGAAGAAAAAAGTAAATTCGCACTCGTCCTTAGTTAACTATTTCCATGTTCAGCCTTTTGGACAATTTGGAATCCAGACATATCATGGGACGACGGCCATAAATGTAGCTTAAAATCTGTAATTTAACTTAACATAACCAAATCTCAGTTAATATCAAACATCACGAAATGCGGGTGTGAGGATCATACCAATTATGCCACATTTAATTTAATTATACTGAATGTAGTCTTGCATAAAACATGTGAAGGAAATTCAGACACTTCTCCAATATGCATTCATTTTATGCTCCTCGTGTAAACAATACACAAACATATAAGTGACTGTACGCAATGATGTGGGGCAGTAAGTATGGGCCCAACGAACGGCTGTAAGTTTTACGATCTACCCAAAATGTCGATAAATCAACCACAACAAGCAAAGTTGCAGGGCATCGCACTGATATGGCGTGTTGCATAACAAGAGGGCTTTTCGAGGTGCTCCTAGGCAAGAACTGACTTAAAACTATTGCCATCATTCACCCTTCTAGCAGGGTCTTCCTAGAAGAGCTCTTTTAGTCTTGGAATCGGTACCATCATAGCTATGATGGTACGATTGCTTTAAGTAATGCTGAGGTTTTGGTTTAACAGCTTTAGTTGTGAAGATGGCATTTGGTATTTCGGAACAGAAGATGTTTATTTTTGACAACTTATTCTACATGTTAAACGCGCTGTGAGAATGCAAAGAAATTTGTGAAAATATTCTAATGTTCCTGATGCTACTTCAAGAAATTGTGTGGTGAAATTCGTAAGAAAATTTGAAGAAACGGATGGCGTTAGGTGAAGGTACAGTTGTTTCCCTGGGACGAAGGAGATACAATTCTCATCATTCTTAATCTCGATAGTAGATGGAAGTGAGTGATTCGCTTCACGTCCTTGCCTCTCTGCTCCCGGGAAAAAAGACCCCGATACCCATTGAATGGGAGGTTGGGTGAGCGCAAGATGCGATCTGAAAGCTTTGGAGAAAAGAAAGACCACTTGCCTCTGTCGGGAGTAGAAAAGCGAATCCTCGGTAGTCCACAACACGCGCTGTACCAGCCCCCTAAACTGATATTATTATTATTATTATTATTATTATTATTATTATTATTATAGATAACTTCAAAGGCCTTTTTGGTCGTAAGGGAGGATTATCAATTGATGCAAATGAGGGATATGTTGACGAAGCATTTCAAAGATTTCCAAGGAAGACACTTTCTCGTGCAACACTCATTACGCAATTCCAAAAGGAGCATAAAGAACATTAAAATGTTGCTGGTAATTTCCTTGCACTGCAGGACACTTTCAAATAAATAAAAAAAACAGAGTTATCGCAATAAACACCATCTGTTTTGTAACGTACGAGACCATCTTCACTTCTAATGCTGTCAAATTGAAATCTCAGCATTACTTTAAGCGTAGCAACGTAATAACAAATGGCCCCCACAAAAAGTAAAGTAAAGAAAAATAGTCTTTTCGCAGAGACCCTTTAATTTATCTTGAAATAAGGAAGACAGAAGGAAGAAGGAGAAAAAATACAACAGGAAAAATACAAACGAAATAACGAAAGAAACAATACAGAACAGCAAAGAAGACAGGAAAAAAGAGAAAAGAAAACAGTGGACGAAAAATGGAAGGAAGTAATGAAATTTGTGTTTTTCGCTCATCTGTTTGTGTATAGTGTAATAGCCACATTGCATGTAATTTATTAGACATTATTCGAAAAGCCCCACTGAAATTAAGCGGGGAATAGTTTCCTTCTATCTCCATTCTTCACGTTTCTTTATTTCCTTTATTCCTTTCGTATCTCTCGAAATCCTTCATACCTCTCACCTGTATGACTTTAAACCTTCGAATTAAGTTACTTCTTTTATCCTTCAAATGGCACAGTTTCGGCCATAGACCCCCTACCTGTGCAGTACATGTTTCCATGGGAAAGGAATGAGAACGGCGTCAGTCGTAAGCCTTTTACAAGATTACATTCTTTGGGATCGACCCATGTCTACACGGCACCATATACAAAAATGCTATTAAGTCTGTTGCCATGAACAAGATCCGAAACTTCGAGACCAGTGCTCAAGGGGTAAGAAACCTGCACATTGCTGCAGAAACCCACAGCCCCTTATGTTTGTTTGTAAGGTCTAACAACAGAAATTTCCACGTGGAATGTGCCCTTGGGAGCCCACAGGCTGCATCATCGGTTCCGCAAAAAGAGTTGAGATGCGAGTTTTTGTGGCCCCGCGCGCTCAGCTCCAGCTAGACTCGCTCCAGGGACCAATAAAACAGCTGACGTCACTCGTCTCCAAGGAGATACTTGTTTTTGTTGAGGTTTTTAATAAACCGAAGCGGCAGAAGAAGAAGAAGAAAGCCAGTTAGCGGGGGAGGCAAGGAGGGCTTCTTGAAGGCAGACTGGCGAGTCTCTGACTGTAGCCAGCACCGCAAATAGCAGCAGCAACAGCGTTTATCCGGTAACTTCACCCGCTGACCGCCATGTTCGCATTTTCGCAACATATAAACATGTTTATAATTTTCGCTACGAACAGTTGCAGGTACAACGAAGTGACAGAGCACAGTTGCAGTCACGCGGCCGCCAACAAATATTACCCTAACATTAAACAGAAGAAGCGTAACCTTACATTTGTTATTTTAAAGTCGTAGGTAAAATAATGCCCAAATATACATGTTTTAGATTGTCTAAAATATTAATAATAGCGATGTTAAAAGTGGAGCAGCGAGAGAGAACAGACCGACAGACAGAGAGAGGCAAAAGAAACACAAGTGGCAGAAACGAGAATTTGTTCGTAAGTTACAGTGGTAAAGTAACACCTCAACATAAGGAACGGATACATGCCAGGAGTTTGTTTAGTGTATCGAATAACCTTTAACATTAATGTCACATGAACGCATTATAAGCCTCTTTCTATACTTGCAGGTGTACTTACCTTCCCTACGCACAGCGGAAGGACAATAATGAGACTGAAATATTATAAAAGAAACGATGCAGAGGACAATATGTTTATTAATAATTTCCCTCAAAACAGTTCCCAATAGATAATATACTCTTATCACAGCTGAAACAAACTATGAGAAGTCTTCAATAAATCTCACGTTCTGTGAGAGCATTCAATTCTGTCGTCATATTTTCTGAATGTCAAACATCGTGTCAAATCAACGACTTTTAGTGTCAATCTAACAGAAAATTCCTATGGAGATAGGGCAGAGGAAAATGTGGATGCGTGATTTCAGGCTTCCGCTGCGGTGTGAATGAGATCTACGTTCTTTTGGTATTTTAAGCAGCGTAGAAGGGCAGTGTCTTACCGACTTTTGGGACAATCTCACGGACCCATCCTCAAGGGTCAAGTCCTTCAAGATGGAACCGATAGGTTGTCCCGAAACGTCGGTAAGAAACTACCATTCTACCCTGCGTAAAATCCCAACAGAGCGAACATCTGAAATAAGGGTGAGTGAACACTGCAACCCACTTTTTGGATAGAAGAATTCTTGCACTTATCGCTGTGTGATTATGCGCATTATTACGCAGAAGCTGCTAACGTTCCATTTCTGGCCTCAATAGCTTCATCTTGCTAATACACGTTTCTGTATCCTACTCGATATTGATAATTATTTCTTCTGGCACGAATCCTTTATGGGCTATCCCAATGAATGTTGCACATTTTATTTTACTTCAACCTCATTAAACTCTTGCCGCACTGCTTATGACAAGTAAAACTACTTATTAATTTAGTTTTTGCTAAACAACCAATTGTTTCACAATGTGTGGACTGTTTACAGTTTTAGACTAATTCATCGTGCAACTGCGGTTGCGGAAAGATAGTGTGTTTACTTTTCTGTGTAAAATAATGGTAACAAGTCCAAAGTTCCATACCTGGTACACCGAGGATTCACGTCATGATGAATTTCAGGCTGACAAACAAAGATACTGAAAGGCGCATAAGTCTGATGGTGTAAATGAAGAGAGTAATGCATATATCTTTACATGAAAGGGCTATAGAGGATGAAGACAGGTCACTGAAGAAAATACAAAATTACAGGCCTGGCAAAGAGTGTAAGGAAATCCAGGCAAGTTCTGCGCAAAAGGATAATGTTTAGATCGAAATAAATATTACTTTTCTTGATCTGCAAACACAAGAAAAATGCGGTTGAAATATGTCTATGTCGCGTTATCTTAGTTTAAAGGATAATTCACATAGTCGCCTATACCGACTAACTACGGCTAGTGCCGCTGAGAAATTTGGAGTTTGATTCCCGGCAGGAACAAAGGGACTCTTTTTCTCTCCACAATGTCCAGCGTAGCTCCTCCTATCCAGTGGGGTATCGGAGGCGCTTTCTTTGGCAGTAAAACTTACACGTTGCGAAACTGGCCACTCACACCTCTCTACTTGCACTCCCACACGCCGTCTTGGTTTGCTGAACAAACACAGTGACAACATTAATTTGTCACTTATTTTACCAACAATTTAAAAAAAGAAGCACCCTGAACGTTACTTCGTCAAAGTGATCATAAATTGCTCGACTTATACGTGAGATTGTTTTGAAAATCCTTTACGGTATATAGGTGTATTAATATTATGGAAGAAAATCCTTTTCCTCGGCTGGGTATATCGGTATCCTAGACTTTTGCAATATCCATACGTCCAGTGGGCCGAATTCGTGCAACGTAGTTACACTAAGCGCAAAACCTGCTGCATGGATTGCAATGGACAGGCTGACGCTGAGTGTAGGTACTTCTCTGGCAACTTGTTTTGGCATAAGAAGTAGCCACATAAATTACACGGCTCGAACTTATAAAAGTTGTGGAAAGTACTTAGGAAACTTTCGCGAGCAGGCAGACAAGAATTTGTAGAAATTATTATGAAATTCACAAACATAAATGAACTTATGTAAAGTATTTAAGAAATTTACGCTAGCAATAATTTATGGAAGTATTTACGAAAATTACGCGAGCAGGAAAATAATTTGTGGAAAGTATTTACGAAACCTACGGGAGAAGACAGACAAGTATTTATTGAGAATACTTACGAAACGTATGCTAGCAGACAGACAAAAACTTACTGAGAATACTTACGAAACATACGCGAGCCGAGAGACAAGAAGTTGTGGGAATTACTTATGAAACTTACGCTAGCAGACAGACAAGAAGTTGTGGGAATTACTTATGAAAGTTATGCGAGCCGGCACACAAGAATTTATGGCATGTATTGACAAAAGTTATACGAGGAAATAGTAGGTTATAGAGCAGAGTACTATTTATTTTAAGTGAATTTTGGCTCTGATATTCAAGATATTCATAAAAAAGTTGTTTCATTTCCACTTTCCTAACGCCCGGCCACTGACCCTTATTTCTCTATTTACACGTAGCCCATCCAAGTGGTTTCTTTTCTTCAGGTTTCCCAATCAAAATTTTGTCTCCATACTCCTTCCGATGCGTGTCATAGGCTACCCCATTTTATTGACTTCGATTCCATAATCTTATTAATATCTATCGACGACTAATAATTACAACGCTTTTCAATAAGTAATTTTCTTAGTCTCCAGTTACATTCTACGCCTCAGGCTCAAAATCATCACCCTCTTTTAAAACATTCAGGTTTATAAGCCTTCATTAAAATGACAAACCAAGTTTCATGTCCATAAACACGAGCAGAAAAACTATTTTCTATTACATCGGCGTTTTTTAATCTTCATGTATTTAGGCATAGATGAAAAGGCAAAAGATTCGACGAAAAAAAAACCGTAAAAAATTTAAAATACGCAGGCTGTTTTATCTAGCATAATGCTTCAAAAGCGCAAAGGTTATCATCAATATACCTTTAGCATAATTGAAAAATGACACAGAAAATCCTAATATAATTTGCGTAGTTACGTGTTGGATTTTAAAGAAGAGTAGGGAAGATTATATCTTTCAGACACGTTCCTTTCAAGTTTTCATGCCTTATTAGGTTTGCCCCTTGTTTATATTAGATGTCTATTATTACGAACAGAAACCTATTATTGAAAAGGCTGTAGATGACAACACACTGCGTAGTTCGAAATTACTTTTCGCTTTAATTCACAAAGTATTTTCGTGTAGCAGTATCGTCATGTAGGAAATACTTCTTATTCTATGGTTATGTGTAAGTGTTAGCCTTCGAAGTTATCTCTAATTACTAACAGAACCAGAAAGTGCTGAGTGAGCTTGGTATTCTCTATAATTGTGTAATTTACATTAATAGCTGGAAGAAGAAAACGCGAAAAAGAGATGTTTCATTTAACGACGCTACCCAATGATAAGATTATACGTGTATCACATCGGTAGCAAGTGAATTAAATATGAGTATGGAACGCGGTTAAAATGAAGTTGGTAAGATTTACGAATATTAACAGCAGATAGCAGTAGTAAAAGATATCGATATTTATGCTTAACTCATCAGCATTGCATTATATTTAGTGTCTTAGCAAACGGATATTTAAAAAATGTGTGTATGTAGCATTACAACAGATTAAAATGAGGTTTATTGAGGTCAGGTTCTTTTGATGCAGCCTGTAGCTATAAGCACAGCTGTTGCTCGTGCGGATAAATGGTTTTCTTAATAGATTTTATACTGAAAAATTATCCATCGAAATTTCAACTGACTTTGTAGCCTATTAGTTTTTCACACAATATGTGAGGTTACTAATGTGTTATAAACTTGTACCGGTGTTCAGTTTGCCCCCCGATATAAGAACTATGGGGGAATGAAAATTAAGATCCACGGATTCTTAACATCGGTACTAGATGGAGGTGATTCGTCAGCTTCACGCCCTTGCACGTTTACATAGGAGCACACGAAAACCCTTGGATAGGAGACCGGGTGAGCTCAGAAACGATCTTAATGATGTGAAAAATCTCTTTTCCCTGCCGGAAACCTAATTGTCATTCCTATGGCGCTCATCCCTGGGCCTGTTCAATCTCCTGACAAAGCTATTTGTCGTATCTCGCGAATATACGAGTAGTTATGTAGGTAAGATTCCTTTTTAAAAGATCTCTGCGACGAATTATGCTGCATAATTCCTTCAGATGTTTTAACCAACTGTGGTGTTGCAGTTGGCAAGGAGTGCAGAGTGACGTAAATAGGACGGACACCACCAGCACTGTCATTATTTTTGCTGCTAAAAATTTAATTTTTCGATGTCTATTATATTACGAGACTAAAATCCTGTTTTTTCATTAACAACGTGACGATTTCACTGCAAAAGTTGAAAAGTCACGTATTATTATTATTAGTAGTAGTAGTAGTAGTAACGTAAAAACACAGTCCAAATTTTTTTTGCTGATGATATAAACATTTGTCGTGTTGTTACGACATTCGATGATTATACTCGGTTGCAATCAAATACTGAATCAATTCAAGGTTTATGTACAGTTAATTTTGTTGACTATATTAGTAAAACTCGAGCCATTACTTTTTCCAGGAAAACCAATGTCGTTTTCTTAAAATACAAACTTTGGTATTCTTATATCAATATTAATGACCTATTAAGAATTTGGGAGCTTTAATATACTCGTAACTTGGACTTTCAATGGCATGTTGATTATTCTTTTTTCCCATCCATTTAGTTGTTGGGTTACATTCGCAGTATTTCTTTTTCATTTTCGCATCTTGGGGGTTTATTAATTTTATATTCTACATTGCTGGACCTAAACGAAAGTACGCATCTGTAGTATGGAATTCAACTACACCTACTAATACTAAAAAACTTCAGCGCATGCCAGGGAAGATTGTAGCTTCTGGCTATAATTGACTATTTTCCCCAAGCAATAATAGCCAAGGTTATGCTAATTCTCTTCAGCTTCATCACAGAATACATCAATTTGACCCAATTTTTTTTCATTAATGTTCTTTTTTTTAGGGTGGGGTCTACTGTTTCTCCTTTTGTACACAGTAGTCTCTTTCCTATTTTTGTACAAGTTTACCGACCACTGCCACCGGGCAGAAACCCACTTGCAGTACGTAAATATCATATCTTGTCCATCTTCCATGGGAACATTCGAGACTTCCCTTGTTTCACGTTAGTCCATCCTTCAAAAACTGTCACGCCACCAGATGTGTAACTGCGGCAAATTGGGTTTGTAGTGAATTTTATGCCTTCGGAAGGCAAATTGTCACAGTCAGATTTTATTTTATTACTAGTTTATTTTTATAATGTAGCATAATTAATTATATATTCATTCTTCTCTTTGTTTTCTGTCTGATAGTTTCATATGTGTCGTGTTTATTGTGCTTTGTTATATGTGATTTTACACTGTGCTCTTTCTATTATTAGCCATATGGCTATTGACTTAGCACACTAATACATAATAATTGAATAATAATAATAATAATAATAATAATAATAATTATTATTATTATTATTATTATTATTATTATTATTACCGTTGCTCTGTATGGGTGTGAAACTTGGTCGCTGACATTGAGGGAGGAACGTAGGCTGAGGGTGTTTGAGAATAGGGTGTTGAGGAGAGTATTTGGGCCTAAGAGGGACGAGGTAACAGGGGAATGGAGAAAATTACATAATGAAGAGCTTAGTGATATGTACTCTTACCGAATATTTTGCGGATGGTAAAATCGAGAAGAATGAGATGGGTGGGGCATGTGGCGCGTATTGGGCAGGGAAGAGGGGTGTACAGGGTTCTGGTGGGGAAACCTGAGGGAATGAGACCATTGGGGAGACCCAGACGCAGATGGGAGGATAATATTAAGATGGATTTTCAGGAAGTGGGAGGGGGTTATGGGGACTGGATGGAGTTGGCTCAGGATAGGGACAGGTGGCGGGCATTTGTGAGTATGGGTTCCAAAAATGCGGGGAATTTCTTGACTAGCTGCAGAACCAGTTAGCTTCTCAAGAAGGACTCTGCTCCGTGGAGTAAGTAAGTATTATTATTATCATCATCATCATCATCGTCGTCTCCTTTATGCAGGGCATCCATACACATATTCCCGAGACAAACCGTTTCCCTACGGGATATATTGTTGCAGCTATTCTGTCTTTGTTGTTTATGGTGCCTCTATTTCTAGTTCCTGCGTTGGCTCTTTTGTTCTTTTACGTTAGCACTTTCCGAAATATGTGTGCAGTGCCCAATAAGGCAGTTTTCTGTAGCTACTTAACGTCATGGTTCCCTGGTATGTCGCTCACGTATTTTCTGAATGATTTGGAAATGGTCCCAGTCGCTCCAATTATTACTGGTATCACCATTGTTTTTACATTCCACATGCGCTATATTTCTATTGTAAGGTCTTTATATTTTAAAATCTTCTCGGCTTCTTTTTTAACCACATTTCTATCTCCTGGGATTGCTACATCTATTAACATGCATGTTCTATTTTCATTGTCTCGGATTATAATGTCTGGCTTGTTATTGGAGGCAATTCTGTCAGTTTTCACTTGTGGATTCCACACCATAGTTACCTTGCCTCCTTGATTTGTTACTACTGAGTTTGGTACAAGTTCGTGGCAGTGTTTTCGTCCAGTTGCACCCCTATTTCCGTGCATATGTTGAAGTGTATTTGCGCACTCACTTTATCATGCCATTTTACATATTCTTCTTTTGCCAGTCTTGGGCATGCTGATATTATATGGTCTATTGTCTTATCATGTTGTTGGCACAGTCTGCATTTGCCGTCCGTCTCTGTGTGTAGTATTTTAGTGGCGTAGTACGTCGTGTTTAACGCTTGGTCTTGTGCTGCCACTATTTCGCTCTCAGTTTCTGCTTTTAAGTCTCCTTTCGATAGCCAGAGGAACGTATCTTCTTCACTAATAAGTTGTCTATCCGTATTCCTTATGTACTGCTCGTGCATTACGTTGTTTTTCCATTTCTTCTTTAAAACCTCTCCCAATCTTCCCTTCGTGTGTTGCATTCCACCCTGTTTTGCATCATTCATTCCATTGAGTTGATTTAATTCTTCTAAAATCTTTGCTGCTGACTTAAGTATTGAGTTTATATTTGGTTGTGTGCTTTTATGGACTTTAACACTGTTAACAAACTGGGCTTCTTTATAAACTAACTGGTCTTCTTTGTATTATTATTATTATTATTATACGATATAGATGTCTCTTGTCACATCCTTTTCTTCCTGGTACTTTTCTTGAACCAGCGGTGATCCCCACCGCTCAGGCTTCAAGCTCCACACTGCAGTATTTTCCGTATTATGTGTGATGTTCTAAGTACAGCTGTTTTTTGTAGTGAATCTATCGAATGTTTTCCTGGTACAGCTTCCAAATTATTCCTTAAGCTTCTCGTTACTATTCCACTGGCTCCAGTTATTATTGGTATAATCGTACAATCCAGGTTCCACATTCGTTGTATCTCTGTAAAAAACTCTTGTATTTTAACTTATTTTCCGCTTACTTTTGCACAACATTTCTGTCTGCGGGTATTGCCACATCTATCAGTGTACATGTTTTATCTTATTTATTTATTTATTTATTTATTTATTATTATTATTATTATTGGCAAAACATTTGTTGTTGAGTATTGTTTAGGAACTGACCGATAAGGTGCATTTGTGGGGAAATTTCCAAAGGTCTATATTCTATCACAGGAGATGCAAATTTGAGTTTTGCGCTAATTCCACAGACCTGCATCCAAAATAAATGTAACTGCCCAGCAGTAGGTCCACGGGACTGGGATAAGTTGCAAAAGAACCACGCTGTGATCTAATGCACTGGGAGTTCGGTCGTAGCCTCTTGTTAGATACTATTCCAGCAATTCCTTCGACGTATTGAAGAAAACTAGAACAAATCCCAGTCAGTTCAAAGACCTAAAGGATGAGAAACTACGAAACTCAGGCAGCAGGAATGCTGTGTAACCAACGGAGATATTCGGTATTTTTATCGTGTGAAAAACCGAAACCTACGAATAAGTATGTTCTGTGAGTAATACGCTCCTGTAATGAAAAAAAAAAGAGAAAAAAAGAAAAAGAAGGAAAAAAGAAGAAAAAAGGAACGGTACTGTGATAGAATAAATTAATATGCCTTCCTGGAGGAACAGAAAAAGCAACGTGAATATGAGCCAGAAGTGTACACGAATTACAGATGCGCACGAGTACGTAGGAAGTTCCACGACGAAGTAACCAAACTTCGCTATCATGTTATACACAGTATTCGAAAAGAGGAATCAAACCATATGTCTATTCTCACCTATGATCGGATTAAGTGGTAGCAAAGGAGGGCATTCCCAAAATTTCCGGACCGCGCTGATAAAGAAATATCCACTTATTTTGTTACTGGTCGCTGCGTTCCCCACAAAATACCCTTCTTCCAATTCTGTATTACAGGTCCAACTTGTTGGCCATTTCTGAAACTGACTTTTTAATCGCGTGTTGGACGGTCAATGAATGCTCCTGAATTTGAAAAGCATCTTAAAAACCACAAACCCATAGTTGAGATTTCATTTTAGGGGGGGGAAAAAACAAATCAAATGGGGCCAAATCCCGGCGAGTAAGGATGATCACTGACATGCTGTAGAGTTCAAAATTGCTGCACTGACAAAGCAGCATGCGCATTTTCATGGTGAATGAAAGGGTGTTAATTCCGGCCAGCTTTCCTAATTTTCGTGGCAGAATGGCTCCCTCAGACGTTTTGAAACATTCCGGTAAAACAGACCGTTAATTTCTTGGCCAGGAGGAAAAAACTGCTGATGCAAAATTTCCTCAGGGACGGAAAAGACTGCCAACTTGCCCTTGATGTTCGACCTGACTTGCCTCATTTTCGAAAGTGGAGTTGACAGTCCTTTACACTCTGAGGATTGCTACTTGGTAAACCCATGTTCTGGATGCAATTTTCCCGAATTTAAAGCAAAACTTAATGCATATGCGTTATTCCTTCAAAACAGCCACTAGAAAACCGCGAATTGCACCAACCACGCACAGAAATACAAACGCACTGAAAATAAGGCACAAGGTTGTGGTTACAAAACATAACAGACCGACTCAGAAAATAGCCGTACTACGGCATACAGTGGCAAAGAGCTGGATCACATGTTCTCGGTCCTGGAGGTGGGTTCGGGAACATTTGGATACGTCTTCTTACGCATTATTCTTTCTTTCCCCGCAGGCTTCCCTATTTCCACGCAGTTCTAAACACATGCATGACAGAAGGGATTTCAACCATTTACCATATTGTACACAGCTGGCATATTTTATCGGTAAAACTCCTCTTGGGAGGTGATGCAGATAAAAATCAGACTAGTGCAAGATCCTCCATACCCGTGTCGGTGTCACACCAGTTATCAAGGAAATTCTGCGTACATTTGTAAGAGGGATTTGCTGCACTGCTTCCAGCATGTCCTCTTCTCAGAGCCGCGGCTGCCCACCTTTTGCATTCACTCGTGTAAAGAACCAAACTCTTTCAAAATTCTATGTACATTCCCCTTTGTTTTACATTAAGATCTGATCCAAATGTCCTCTAGAACACGTACCTGAAACTTTCATTTCGTCAAACAACGTTCCGTGTGTGAAATCCTTAATCAAAAACACAAATTTCTGTTAACTGTGTTCGTAATGAGTCCACGCGTTTCAAGAAATGCAGGTAATTCATGTAACAATACGAGTAACTGCAGTTCCTGAAGGAATTGCCATTTAGAATGAGTAAAAGAATGACCAAATTTCAACAGTTTTTCTTATATGGACGTAAGCTGAAAAGGAAAATTTCTTCGGTCTTTAAAGAATGGGGTTTACTCATTTATGTGTGTGACGTAATATCGATATATCGATGCAACAAAGCAAGGACCATAAAATATTGTTATCTGAGGTTTTACGAAGGTGACAACAGAGATTAAGGTTTTCTTGGATGTGGCGCCGTACATTTATGCAGATACATACTGTAAACACAGTTTCGGACAAACCGGCTGCCTACATCTTCAATGTAGGCTCTTAAAGATGGAGGTAGCAGCTTTCTCCGAAGCCTTGGTATCTCTAAGAAACTACACAGCCTAACATGCCAGAGGCTAATATTCTTCATTCACTAGTTTTGCTCACCATTGGCTGATTTTGACTTGTGCCTGTTTTGATTCGAGATCAGAGTTACTTTCGGTCCGTCTGGCTGTAGCGGTAAGTCACGACGCCAAGGGAATCTAAACCGGACATAATGGAGCATTTCTTTCTTTCATTCAGTGCTGCAGATTGTGGAAAAATTCTTTATTGTAAGAACAGTTAAAATATGAACCTTGTCAATAGAATTTATGTCTATTCCGCTATGCGCAGAATGATAATTGCAGCCGCCTTTTCTTGTCGAGTGTGCGCCGAGCAGCAGAGCACAGGGTGTGGAGTTTGTTATTCGCCGAGCGAAAGGATCAACCAGTACAGAGTCTTTCCATTTATGCACGAAGTGTTCACTGGCATCAAGTGCGAGTCACGATTATAAGTATCATCGTCTTCTTGGATCTAGCACCGCGTACTTTCGTAGATGGGTAATCAGGTGTGGGAAATGAATGCTACCTTATTGTTTAGGGCAAACTCTTATTAAAGATATAGAAAGGAATACGCAATATACAATAAAAAAAGAAGGCTAACTGTATTGGTAACATCTTGCGTAGGAATTGCCTTCTAAGGCACGTTACTGAAGGAAAGATAGGCGGCAAGACAGAAGGTTAGAGAAGACGAGGAAGAAGAGTACTGAAATTTGAAAGAGGGAGCACTAAATCGCACAACCTGAAGAACTCGCTTTGGAAAAGGCTGCGAACCTGTCATGAGACACACTACGCAGGGGAACGACTACAATATATACCTTTAACATCTAACTAACGTGTTCTGATAACTAGATTACAGTGACTGGAACCTTAAAATTTGGTACATAACACTCTACTTCTTAAAGATATCAATATTATTATTATATTTCTTTACACCAAGAGTTCGCATACATTTTCGCTGCGTCGTGCCAGATTTACATTTAAAGCTGCTTATAAATAACAAGTGGCGACAGCCATCCTTGTTGTTCCAGAAACAACTTCTGTACTTCCATTAGCCAGGTAATCAAATTTTACTTTTCAGTGGTTTTCGGACTAAACAGACTGCGGGGATTCCTGTCTTCTGGGACGTGACGTTGCGTCGCTGGACGTGTGGTTCCCGACGTTTCAAAGAAAAGTATTGCTCATTCTCAAGGATCCAATCGACCAAGTCGGCTAATTCCGCTTTTCGGGCTTCTAATTCATTTGACTCCTTGCACCTCAAGGTCAAAAATAATAAAGTAATACAATGTTGTGTTTTCTTGTAGCCATCTTCCTTTGGGTTATCGTTCTTTAGTTCTTTAAGACGGATACGTTTCGCTACACGAAGAATTATCTGATGACGCGAATTATATTTTGGTGAGCTGCTGAATTTGGAAGCATTTTCAGATGTTAATGTGGGCACACGTTTAATCACCTGCATTAGCTGATATTTCAGTCGGCGCGAAACTTGTTATCGGTACCAACAACTTGCAAGTCCAGTCTTAAAAGTGTGTGTTACAGTTTGTTTCCAACAGGCCATGCACTTTATATAGTAGCTACACTTATAGGTCCCACACATCTGCTGTTGAATCTTGTTCTCGTTACGCACGTGAAACATCACTAGTTTCACGCTAGTGATGTTTCACATTCGTATCTGGTGTGCTTTTTAAATCGCAGTTCCGGTGTTCCTTAGGGTAAAAAGAAAGTGCTGCAACTTGTAACTCATGGAAAGGGTTTCTCGAACTTACACGGTCTGTGTTATGCAGCCTAAGGTAGAAAATTGTGCTAACCATTTCAAGCAATATTATCCTACGTAGGTCTATCTACAGAGTCGAAATCGGTTATAAAGCCATGAAAGTGACTGAACATTTTGTGTTGTTGTAAGTTCGTGTAATTCTAACTGAGGAGTATAATGTTATGGTTAACAGTGAGGAATTAATTAGCACCACAGGATATCTGACTCTACGGTATATACGTGGCATCGCATAAACCGATGTCATCATAACCGGTTTCGACAGCATTATATGTTATAATGCTAAGGTTCCTGTGTTGTCGTCGTGTATCTTCTTTTAGGATGCGAATCTGGGCACGAAATATTCTGTCCAAATGAAGGAACAGGCAAGTTTCTCAGAAAAGTTGGCAAATTCATATATATATATACATATATACCTACACTATTTCACATTCTAGAAGACCGTAAAATTAATATTCTTCGCCAGATAACCTCAAATATGAAAACAAATCTACCAGTTTGTAAGCACAATTCGCCACACTCTAATATTTCCAAATCTTTCCTATTTTATTTAAATGACGTTTTATTAACATGATAACCTAAAACTGCAGTATGCCGAACGTAACACTTAGAAGCCTCTGAAAGGAAGAAATATGAAATATTTTAAACCAACGTCCCTGAATATGGCGGAAGGGAGTAGATAATTAAGTTCGAAACTGTCCGTAGGGTGTAACACATATGGAGCGTTCATTCGTTTATGCTCTTTGGAATTCAAAACAGAGAATAACTGTAATAAAAAGTCTAACACTACACATGCTATAAGAACCCTCCGTGCCTCAGTTGCAGTATTACGATCTTCATTCCTGACTGAAATGCAACTTTTTGCCGAGATCTTACGAACGGCGAAATGTCATACTCGTAAACGTGCACAGGTCTTCGTGTAAAGTGTCTGTTATTTCCATCCGATTGTAATCGAAATTGGAATGTAGAGACAAATGTTAATAACAATTTCCAACAACAAATTTCACAAAAACTCGTCCTGTGGGACTTAATTTTTTCCATACCGAGAGGCGGGCGGACGGACTAAAAGAAACAGCGAAGCTAAGAGTCGATTTTCGCAGCTACTTTGCAGAAGCGCCTACAAGAGGAATACATTCAGTTATTATAATGGATCTATTGACCATTTGTTTCTAAAGAAGAATATGATAGCAGTCAAGTCGACAGCTCTCCCACTTCCTGTTACTGAAGTCCCGCGTTTAGATCGGCCACATCTCTTGAGGTAACTTGCAAATTTCTCTCAATCCTTCCAGGCAAATTCTGGGATTATACCTTAAACTAGGCCAAGACCGATTCTTTCCACGTCATTTACAACTCACCATTCGCTAGCTAACCATATTCGTCCTAAAATAAACCGTAATCAAAAAACTACAACAGGAAGTGTATAAAATGACTATTTGTGTGGTGGACAAGACGAAACGTAGAATGTTGCTGCAGATACATTCATATTGAGAATGACAATAAAGAAACAACCAACAATAAAACAGCAAATGTCATAATGTCGTTACTTCAGCACTGACCATAAATAATAATACTTGCCATTACTGCCTAATATCACTGTAATAATAGTGTCAAGAAAATCGGCGATTTTCTTTTTAATGGTGACATCTATAAAAAGTCTCACAAAAAGCGTTTTTACATTGCTGAGGGTGAATACTACAATAACTAAAATGGCGACGGATTTCCTACCATGTGCGAAGTAAAGAACACGAGAAGGTTGCTAACAACACAAATAAATTTAAAAAGACTTAGTCCATTATTTAGCACATAATGTTGCAATATGATATTGCACAACCCCCACATGGCAGTACTGCAAATTGCCTTAAATATTTAGGTTGTGTCATTTTCGGTTTATATAAAGTTCCTTCTTAGTTAATCCTTTAAACTGCAAATCTTATCTGAATAGCCTATTGTTATTATTTATGAATAAACACTTTCTGTATGCGGAATGCAGCGTTACTATGTTAGCGGAAACAAGCGTATTTCCGTCAGACACAGAACTTTATTATTTCATTAAACACTGCATATTTCGGCGAAGCTGATCACCCTCAGGAGTTTCAATACCAAAGTCTTAAAAACAAGGTAAAAACGTTTTTAAGGCTACTGTATTAAAACAACTGACGATGATCATCTTCTGATCGAAACATGTAGTGTTTAAAAGAATAATAAAGGGCTGTTTCTGACGGGAATACGCTTGTTCACATAATTACATGTACACAATTGGATGGCTAAAATAAATTTAAATATATATATTAAATGGTGTAGCAGGTAGCAGATATAGTTACTGCTGGTCTTTAACCATTTAAGCACAGTGGTAAATAAGTGTACCCATTATTTTCAAATTAAAAGCTCTGGATCATACAAACGTAGATATTTATATGTTTTGTGACTGTCACAACAAACAAAGATTATTTCCCTAATCCTCTCCGATTTAACTGTGTGTTTATAGATACAATGTGTTTTCTGTGAAGCACGAACAAAATTTATATATATTATTTACATTATTGTCACAAAGTTAAAAGTTTAGTGGCGTGTAACGGAAAAATACCTATTTCTTTCAAGAAATGATTCACGTACATCAGTACCATATACGTACGAAACATCAATTTATTAAACGTGACTTAATGAGGCCCAAATAGTCACCTCTTCACTTCTACGATTTAACTCTTAATACATATGTCCGTGCTATCACTTAGGGCAGTGTTTCCCAAAAGTTTTTGCTCGCGGATCCCATTTGACTTCGAAAAATAACCACAGATCCTCACACTCTTGTTCACGTAAGTATAGAGTGTCTGGATGACAGGTATTCGGAATTAAAAATTTTTATCTCAGAATTGATTTTAGATAGCTACAAATATATACCATCAACACATGTAACAATGTATTCATGCCTTGACCTTAATTAAACTGTCTTGTCGCTCGTCTCCTGGGTACAGGAGGTTACTAAATTAGGCTTTCTAACGATCGTACGAAATAAAAACATGGCCAGTTAGAGAGGTTTCGTGGTTATTTTCACATAAATATTATTCTCTTAATTACAAGATAAGTAATCTTCAAAGTAGCAATTACAGAAATGTATCCATAGATTGCCTGGGAACTAGTCGCGGATCCCTTGGGAATCGCGGGGCACACTTTGGGAACCACTAACTTATGGGGTTAGTCTCCGGCTTCTTGCTTCAGGGGCCTTATCCCTTCCCAACCTATTTCCTGTGGGATTTCTGGTAGAAAAAATGCAACTGGTTTATGTTTATGTTAAAACACTCCATTTTTCGCCAGTTTTCACAATTTGTCAACATTCATCTAGCACCCAGATCTGCTAAAATACGTGTAGGCTCCGTCTTGGCCGCAGTACAAAGGCACTAATCTCACCTCATTCACAACTTCAAAATCGTCACCCAGTAGAAAACATGTGCCTTTTATTGATAAATTACTTAACAAAGCCAAGAAATCTTTTCATCCATGAAGAGTTGCGCCGGCTGGTTTAAAAGTCATTCTTCTTGTACTGAAAAGACACAAAAGGTTGCGGCATACCAAGAAGGTACTGAGTGGATTGGCGCCACGACTTGTATGTGAAAGGTACTCGGTTAAAATACTTACCAAGGTATTGACTGTTGTGCCTTGAAAACTTCGCGGGCATCCTCTTCAGTAAATGCCAGTATACTGCCTTAACATGTGACACGACCACCTCCTTCCACATAATTACCTATTCACTGTTCGTGACAAATACACAGTTTCATTCTTTACTACAGTCGAAAATAATTAATTAAACATCGTCACAATCATTAAACAGGTCACGCAGACATGTTAATTATTTACGTGCGGATTGTCCCTGTACTTACCCGGGTTGCTCACCCACTCCTGAAGCGCTTTCTGCAAGCGACGCACGTGGAGTGGTTTGGACGCCATGCCGACTAACGCCATGATCTCCAGGAACTCCTCCTCACCAGCGTCACAGAGCTGCTGGACGTCGTCACCACCTGTGAAAACACATAGCTTACTGAGACGAAAGCAGACGAGGCGATATCTGAACGTGTCACACTGCAATTGCTTCCGGTGAACAGATTCCTGTTCAGAGTAAAATAATATTACTCCTGTGATTACTTAATGACGATGTCATAATGATATAGTGGGGAATAGAGGCACAGTTCAAATAATTCTTAACCTGATCACCTGAAGAGCAGAAGCTCTTAATCTACAGGCGCTCTAGTCTCATTCCCAAGAAATAAACCCGGTACCCTTTCAATATCAGGGCGGGTGAGGTGCAGACGCTGTGGAGAAGAGCTCTGCATCTACTGGGATTCGAACCCCTATTCCTCGGTTCTCTGCCCGTAGCCTACCGAGTACACAAAATTAAACATCCATGCGCGTAATTTCGCTTCACAGTAACGCAACTTAGACTTCAAGTTCAGAGTCGTAGAAAAATGAGATTGCATTGTTTTCCAAAGGCATATATATATATATATATATATATATATATATATATATATATATATACACACACACA
>Ga0209628_10000463_pt1 | contig 24653 bp, 28 predicted proteins | sample TergutCu122P4_FD_187285 | JGI IMG/M metagenome (GOLD analysis project Ga0209628, IMG submission 187285) | Cubitermes ugandensis P4 segment gut microbial communities from Kakamega Forest, Kenya - Cu122 P4 (SPAdes) (version 2) | ecosystem: Host-associated > Arthropoda: Insects > Digestive system...
TTCGATAAAATGTTATATTTTTGTTGCTCATAATTGGGTATTGTTTGCTATTATCTTTGTTTGTTTAACAGCCACAAAGATAGTAAATTATACCCAATTTATTATGTTAGATTGTGAATAATGCGGGTTAACATGTAATTTTCCTATGCCCGGAAAATTGGATTGTAGATAGGTTAAAAGCGCTTGTTTAACCTCTTTTGCCTGCATTGGGCAAGTAATTTGTTTGGGCTTCCGGAGTTGCAGTTCCGGAGGCAGTTGCGGCGCGATGGCGCCGGCTTCATTCTTTTTGTTGTTCATATCAAAAGAATTAAGTTAAATAAAAAAGCCTCACGTGGTGAACAACAAATTCCCGCAGGGCAAGAATGATACCTCTCTAAAAGGCGCACGTGGGGCTAAAACTGTTTTCTATTATTGCCCCTTTTTGGGTTTTTGTTGTTCGGGGCAAAAATAGATTTTTTTTTATTCAATCAAAAAGTTTTCATTGTTTTAAAAAAAATTGTTTCGTTGTTTTTGTTAGGTTTCATAATATTAGGTACATAATAATTGATATTACTGATACTTTCGCGCCCAAAATATTGCTTTGCCCCTCTTAGCAGCATATCTATTAGAGGTTCGGAGCAAATTTCTCTTGCTATATTCATAGCAAAATCACGTACTTCATAATGGCTTACCGTACGCAAAATATTATTTTCTACTTTTATAAAGTCGAAATCGTTGTTTTCTCTATGAATACGGAAAAAACCACGGTTGTGGAAAAATTTTTCCATTCTTTTATAAGCAAAAGAGTATTCTTCATATTCGTTTTCTCCTTTGCCTTTTTTCTTTATATGCCAAAATCTTTCATCATCGTATAGCGGTTGCGCCAGTTCTATTTCGTTTTGCTCGTTAAAGCGCCACATATTGCCGCCATATTTAAACTTGGGCAATTTTTCAAGCGCTTCTATATGATGCTCGCAAAAATCTTTCCTATCGTTCAAATGCCAAATCTGCATGAGCTTCAAATCGGGAATGGTAGAAATTTTGTACAACTCAAAATTCACGAAAGTACTGGCTTCCTTTTTGGCAATATCATTTATTTGTTGCTCTAATTCTTCAATAAAATTCGCCTCTTTACCGGATAAAACACGAACAAATAGATCATCAATCCCCTTAGCTTCCGGCGTGTTGCCGCAAACCAAATATACTTCAAGATATATTTGCCGGTTTGCTAACGTCTGGAACCAGTCGCGGAAATTTTTGGCAGCATAATAGAAGTTGCGGCTACGCTGGGATACATCTTTATCCTCTGTAATATTATCGGAAATGTCTCTAAAGTCGCTGTCTAATACTAAAAACACTTCTTTCACGCCGCACCGTTCAATTACTTTCAGTACATTGTCCGGGAATTGTTTGTTTTTACCAACCAACGAATTTATTCCCGGCATACCAAAAGCCGGCATGCCGTGTTTGCACATCTTTTCGGCTTTCTTTTCGCCTTCGGTAAAAAACAGACGCTTTGTTTGTCGGGAGTTTTTGTAAATTTCGCGAAGTGTTTCCGGAATGTACAACTGCACACTGGCGCCATAAGGCGTTTTGTATTTGCAGATACTGCCATCTTTCAGCTGGTGGCTCTCAGGGAACTGCCAGCGCACGCGGTAGAAGTCGCGCAGTTTTTTGTCATCTTCTTTGGCTTTGTACTGTACCTGTTTGCCCTCTAAGTCTAGATATTTGATAATCATATCGTCGCCGTCCACAATTTGCCCCATCTCATTGAGGGTTGCCGCCTCGAATATGTTGGCGCTTTTAACTCCCTCCATCGTGGCTTCCATTGCCCGAACATCTTTAACGGTGAGCCCCGATTGTTCTAACTGCCGGTTTTTGAACGATACTTCCCGGGCGCTTGCCTTAAGTCCTCTGTCCTTGTGCGGATCCTCCGGAATGGTTACGTTAAACTGCCTTGCAAGGTAGTGCAAGGCTTCCTGATACGTCATTCCTTTGGCGTCCATAACATACTTTACCGGACTGTTGCCGCCATAATCGCAGGAGAAACATTTAAAAAGGTATTCTCCTTTTACTTTGCTTACTTTCAGCCCATGCTCTTTGTGGCACATATGGCACTCTCCGGCATAGTCTTTACCGCTCTTTTTCAGTGTGGTAATGCCGTCTATTGTCTTAAACAGGTCGGCGGCGCGTTTAATATCATCGGCGGTTTCTTTGCTAATGTGGCTCATGGGGGTGCTTCATGTTTTTTTTTATATTTCGTCAATTTTTTTTACAATTTCTATCCCAATCTCATAAAGTTCTTCATAAAACCAATATTTATCTATTACAATTTTTCTGGTTGAAGTTTCTCTTAGTCCATCGTAGAAATCTTTCTTTTTCCTTATCTTTTCAAGCCCTCGCTTTAAATCATCTTTTATATTACTTAAAAAATAGTTAGTATCAACTATTTTTTTCTCTAAAAAAGTAATATGGTCTGAAAGTTCGATAAAAGTTCTCATATCTGTTTTTTTTTCGTTTTGCTATCATTATCTTTCCCAGTTCCGGCGTCCATCGGTACCGTCTGCCGTAATTTTGCTATCAAAATTTAAACCGGTTAAGATGGATCTGCGCTAATTTTGCAATCGAATATCTTGCAATCGCTCAAAAGAGGATACAAAGTTTCCGACACTGCTTTGCAAATTTTGGAACTTTTTTTCCAAAATGTACAATTCATTTTCAATCTTATTTTTTGCCACTTCGTGTGCTCTCCTTTCGGAAGCGTAAGCCAGTGCGGAATAAATTGCTTTTGTAGCAGATTTTTCGTTAAATGTATCCTGCACCAATTTAAGCGCACTTTGCACGGCAGGATTTTCTTCAATTCTTAATGTAAGTGTCATAATGTTTAATCATCAAATTCAACAATCGTTTTATCTAATTCGTCAATATTTTTCAGTTGCTTGTCTCTGGGCGTTTTGGTGTCGTATTTGTTTAACATTGTCCATACGCCAAAATTTTTACATTGCATAATGGCGTAATTTGTGCGCCCGCACTTTCCGGGAATATCTCTCTTACGATAGAGTGTCCAGCCGGCTTTTAGTAGTTTTTCTTTACTTTGTTTTGTCATAACATATAAGATTTAAGGTTAATTTTCAATTTCTACCGGTTCCGGTTCTGCCACCGGTATGCCCCACACCTGTGTTATGCCATACTCGGCAAATATGGCTTCAATTTTGCGGGCTTCGGTTATTTTGGGCTCCACATCGCCGCGCATACGGGCGTAAAAGGCGTAAGTTCTTAATTTTAATGCGGTTTGTATTTTTTCTCTAAGTTCGGCTTGTTTGTTCACCGGCAGAGACTCGTAAGCGTGTTTGAAGGAAAAATCTGTTGTCATAACTTATTGTTTTTTCGTTATTAATCTTTAAAAATGCGTGTCTTTCCACGCCGTCACCCGTTAGGGATTTTGTGTAATTTTACAGCGCCAAACCAAAAAAATACACGTATGTGGGAGTTCTTATATAAAATCATTATTTTATTAGTAAAATCATTATCCATGCCTAAAAAAATTGCGTTTTTTTCTTTGATGTTTCTTTTGTTTCCGTGTTATTTTTTTCATCGGTTGTATAATCCATTTTATTTAACTCAATCATTTATGAGTAATTTTATGATTATGATGGGCGTGGTGGTAATAGTATATTTTAGTTTTTTGGTTTTTCAATATATTATTGAAGCTACTTTGCCTCCAATTAACCATCATAGAGCTGTTTCCTTCGCTACTGTTTACAGCCTTTGTAGTTTCTTGATTTATATTTCTGTTGGCGCTATTACCGGATACACTAAATTTGTATTTCTTTGTACCACAGGAACGATTTTTTTGGTAATGCTTATTACGGTGTTCTGTTTTGTTTGGAGATACAGAAACCGGTTTTTGAACGGTAAAATAAAATAGCACAAATTCCCCACTTTTTTTCATATTACTTTTTTTATAATTTTGCTTTTAGTAAAATTGATTTTGTTCTTAATAAAATCAATTTTGTTTATAGCGCAAAAATAGGATAATTCCAATATTAAATTCGTTTTATACTATATTTTTTTTGTTTTTATTGTAATAATCTATAAATCAAATAAATATTTTTAATTATGCTAAACTTAAAAGAGAACATTAATTCAATTATTAAAGAAAAACGCAAAACACAAGAGTTTGTAGCTGAAAAATTAGGAATTAAACAAGGAACTTTAAGCGAAAAAATTGGGAAAGACAGAAACATTAAGTACAAAACATTATCGGATATAGCCGATATATTAGAGATTAGGGTTATTGATATAATTACGTATCCGGATGTATATGTTCTTGATAAAAAAACTTGCGAAAGTTGCGAGCAATTGAGGTTAGAAATAAAGCATTTAACTGATTATATTGAGATTGTTAAACAAAGAAAATGACGAAAGAACAATTAGAATTAGAAATTTTAATAAAAAGAATTGTTGATATTGCGGTTAGCAGTGATGATATACGGATGCCTGTGGAATTGTTGGTTAATATACTTCTTGAAATTACTAAACAAAAGAATATTGATGCGTACAACCTGCTTACTACAATTATTACTATATATGGAAATAAAGTCTTAAATTTCAAGGAAAAGGACGCGCAGCTCAATAAGTTGTTAAATATTTTAGAAAAATAAAAACGCGTCATCTTTGTAACACGTTAATAGCGTGTTTTTTACAGCGGTAAAAGTGTGCCATAATTGTGCCAAAAAGAGCGAAAAAACGGAAAATATAAAAATGTAAATGATTGATTTTTAAACAATTAGATGCTGTACAAAAAAATATTTTTAAATTCGGGTTCGATTCCCGGCGGAGCTACAAAAAAACTACTATATCAATATTTTGTACAAAAGTTTTACCTTTGCCACCCATTTAAAATTATGGTTAACACATACTAAATTGTAACTCTTAATAATTCTGTTTATGACTAAAACCAACTCGCCGGTTCATCAAGGTTATGCCCTGGCGGTACTCTGTTTGGCTGCTTTTTTGGTGCCATTTATGGGTTCGGCGTTAAATCTTGCGCTACCTGAAATAGGGAAAGCATTTTCTCTGAATGCTATAACTTTAACTTGGTTGGCAACTGTTTATCTTATTCCCACTGCTGTTTTTCAAGTCCCATTCGCGCGTTTGGGAGATATGTTCGGCAGAAAGAAAGTTTATATTTGGGGCGTTTTTTTCTACTCTTTTTGCACTTTTTTATCAGGATTTTCACCTAACGGTTCAATTTTGTTAGTTTTACGCTTTGTGTCAGGTGTAGGTAGCGCCATGATATTCGGCTCAAATATCGCTATTTTGACCTCACTTTTTCCTCCTCATAAACGCAGTAAGGTGTTGGGTATTAACACGGCAATTGTATATTTATCCATCGCGGCAGGACCGTTTTTTGGAGGACTGCTTACCCATTATTTTGGTTGGCAAAGCATATTCTTTCTTTGCGGAGGAATTGGTTTTATTACCGTAATTCTTATAAAAATGGTATTAAAAACCGAATGGATTGTTTCTAAGGAAGAAAAATTTGATTATACTGGTACCCTGTTTTATGGCATCGGGCTTTTTGGGTTGATTTACGGCTTTATTAATCTCTCTCATTTATTTGGAATAATATGGTTAATTGTAGGGACTATCTCCTTTGCTTTTTTTATTTTTCACGAACAGAAGTGTCGTTTCCCGATATTTAATCTCAAACTTTTCAGTAGAAATAGAGTTTTTGCTCTCTCTTCGGTGGCGGCATTAATCAATTACGCTGCCACTTCGGCTATCGGGTTCATGTTAAGTTTGTACTTGCAGTATGTCAGAGGTTTTGATGTGCGTCATGCCGGATTGATATTGATAACCCAGGCGGTTATTCAGGCTGTTTTTTCATTGGTAGCAGGACGTTTGTCGAATAAGATTCACCCCTCACATATAGCAACTTTTGGAATGGTAATTATTGTATGCGGACTTGCAGGGCTGTTGTTTGTTTCTACTACCACTCCCATAATTTTAATTGTTTTATGTTTGCTGTTTATGGGAGTTGGATTTGGACTGTTTGCCTCGCCAAACACCAATGTGATAATGAGTTCCGTTGAACATAGGTATTACGGGCAAGCCTCAGCCACGACAGGTACAATGCGTTTGGCAGGGCAAGCTTTTAGCATGGGTATTGCAGGAATGGCGATTTCTCTGCAAATGGGAACGAGACAGATAGTGCCGGAACTCTATCCACAATTCATGCAAAGCATGCGCATCACTTTTTTTATTTTTATCGGGCTTTGTCTTGTTGGGGTTTACGCCTCGTCAGCGCGGTTAAAAAAAGGATAGGGATATTATTATTTTTTAGCCAAAAAAAGATACTTTTGCGCTTTGATTTAATAATAGCAAAAAAGCAACTATTAACCTAAATATTTTTTTATACTATGAAAGTACTCATGTTTGGTTGGGAGTTTCCCCCACATATTGCAGGCGGCTTAGGCACAGCCTGTTATGGTCTCACAAAGGGATTGTCGAAAAACAATGTAGATATCTTGTTTGTTATGCCTAAAGCATCTAAAGATGAGGATGAAACCTATGTTAAAATTATCAATGCCAGCGATGTAGAAGTAAATACGCGCCATGTACACTTGAATACCTTTTCTGATAAAGTAGAATTTTTAGAAGTAGAATCAAAGTTGGTGCCTTATATCGGAATGGATGAGTATTATCGTATTGTTGACCAATTGAATAGCGGAATTTTTGAAGAAGAAGAGATAGGTGAAAAGCGAAAGTATGAATTTTCGGGAAAATATACGGAGAATTTAATGAATGAAGTGGAACATTATGCCATTGTTGCTGCTGAAATAGCACGAAATTATGACTTTGATATTATTCATGCCCACGACTGGCTTACCTATAAAGCCGGTATCGCTGCGCGAAAAGTCAGTGGAAAACCGCTGATTATTCATGTTCATGCTACTGAATTTGACCGTTCAAGCGAGCATAACAGAAACGACATTGTGTATGGTTTGGAGAAATATGGTATGATGGAAGCAGACGCCATTTGCGCTGTGAGCGAGTTAACGAGAAATATTGTTATTAACAAATATGGTGCTTCGCCCGAAAAAGTATTCACGTTGCATAATGCGGTTGAACCTACCGGAAAAGAGGTAGTTCGAAAAAAATATGTAGAAGAAAAGATTGTAACTTTCTTAGGTCGTGTTACTTTCCAAAAAGGTCCCGAATATTTTGTAGAAGCCGCCAAAAAAGTATTGGAAAAAGTGCCGAATGTTCGTTTTGTGCTTGCCGGAGATGGAGATATGATGGCGCAAACTATCAGTCGTGTTGCCGAATTAGGGATTGCTGACAGATTTCACTTTACCGGTTTTTTAAGAGGCAGTGACATTGACCTGATGTTTGGAATGAGCGATGTGTATGTAATGCCTTCTATTTCAGAACCATTCGGGATTTCTCCATTAGAAGCCATGCGGGCAAACGTTCCCACCATAATATCCAAGCAGTCTGGTGTTGCCGAAGTGCTTACCCATGCCATAAAAGTAGATTTTTGGGATATTGACGGCATGGCAGATGCCATCTATGGAATAATAAATTATCCCGCCTTATCCAATTTCTTTGCTGTAAAGGGAAAAGAAGATGTAGATAATTTAAAATGGGAGCATGTTGCTAAAAAGTTGAAAGAAATATATCAACTTACAATAGAACAAACACTAATGCACTGATATATTATTATATATCTATTTTTGCGTAATGTGCATTTTGTTCAATAAATTCGCGGCGTGGGGGAACTTCATCGCCCATTAACATGGCAAAAACACGGTCTGCTTCCGTTAAATTCTCAATAGTAATTTGTCGCAAAGTGCGTGTTTCCGGATTCATCGTGGTATCCCACAATTGCGTTTCGTTCATCTCTCCCAAACCTTTGTAGCGTTGCACGTGCAAACCGCCGGTATTGCTACCGTTGCTCGTAAATTCAGCCGTTACCATATCACGCTCTTTGTCCGACCACACATAACGTTCCTGTTTTCCTTTCTTAATCAAATAGAGCGGAGGCGTGGCGATGTACACATGTCCAAATTCAATAAGTTCTTTCATGTGGCGGAAGAAAAAGGTGAGTATCAGTGTGGCAATGTGGCTTCCGTCCACGTCGGCATCGGTCATAATGATAACCTTTCCATAGCGCAGTTTTTCCAAATTCAGTGCTTTACTATCTTCTTCGGTACCGATGCTTACGCCCAATGCGGTAAAGATATTCTTTATCTCTTCGCTTTCAAAAATTTTGTGGGGCATTGCTTTTTCCACATTCAAGATTTTACCGCGTAGTGGAAGAATCGCCTGAAACTTGCTGTCTCTACCCTGTTTTGCAGTACCGCCGGCCGAGTCTCCTTCGACTAAGTACAATTCACATTCTTCAGATTTTTTAGATGAGCAGTCCCAAAGTTTTCCGGGGAGCCCGCCGCCACCGAACACGTTTTTACGTTGCACTAATTCGCGGGCTTTTCTGGCGGCATGACGCGCGGTTGCTGCCAAAATTACCTTATTTACAATCTCTTTGGCATCTTTTGGATTTTCTTCTAAGTAGTTGCGCAACATCTCACCCACCATTTGGTCCACAATGCCCATCACTTCGTTATTTCCCAATTTTGTTTTGGTTTGCCCTTCAAACTGTGGTTCAGCCACTTTAACCGAAATTATAGCGGTTAAGCCTTCGCGAAAGTCGTCGCCGGAAATCTCGATTTTCTGTTTTTCCAATTTTTCCAACATCTTACTTTCGTCGGCATATTTTTTTAACGTTCTGGTTAATGCCCTGCGGAATCCCGCCAAGTGTGTGCCGCCCTCTATCGTATTGATATTGTTTACATAAGAGTGAATATTTTCTGTAAAGGAAGTATTGTATTGCATCACAATTTCAACCGGAACATTCTCTTTTTCGCCCTCCATATAAATGGGATGCTCCATGATTTTTTCGCGTCCACCATCCAAATAGTTGATAAAATCTTTTAATCCTTCTTCAGAATAATAGCGGTCTTTTTGATACCCTCCGTTTTCTTTAACTTCCCTCTCATCAATAATTTCGAGTGTAATTCCTCTGTTTAAAAATGCTAATTCTTTTAAACGGGTGGCCAATGTGCTATATTTGTATTCGGTGGCGATAAAAATTGAATCATCCGGTTTAAACCAAATCAGAGTACCGCGTAGTTCGGTTTTTCCTACTTCTTTAACGGGTTCTTGCGGTTTACCATATTTAAACTCTTGCACATAGTGAATGCCGTTTCTAAACACTTCTGCCCGAAGATGCTCGGAAAGCGCATTTACACAAGAAACGCCAACACCGTGCAAGCCGCCGGATACTTTGTAAGAATCTTTGTCAAATTTTCCGCCGGCATGCAGTACCGTAAGCACCACTTCCAACGCAGAACGCTGTTCCTTTTCGTGAAAGTCGGTAGGAATGCCGCGTCCGTTGTCCAACACAGAGATAGAGTTATCTTTGTGAATCGTAACAACAATGTGGTCACAGTGTCCGGCTAATGCTTCATCAATAGAATTGTCCACTACTTCATATACCAAATGGTGCAGTCCTCTTTCGCTCACATCCCCGATATACATGGCGGGACGTTTGCGCACCGCTTCTAATCCTTCTAAAACCTGGATATTTTCTGCGGTGTAATCTTCCGGTTGTTGTAGGTTTTTGTTTTCTAAATCACTCATAGTCAAAATTTATCTGTTTTTTCAAAAAGTGTGCAAATATAGTAAAAAAAGGTTGACAAAATTGATTCTTACATAAACACAACTGCCCCCTGTTCGATTGGTCAATACGATTGTTGATCAATTGGATTTTGAATAGCATTATGTAAGATTCTTTTTTGCTTCGGGAATCTGTTCCAAAACAACACCCACAACCCGACAAGTATTTAACTCATCACAGTCTCCACAGGTGGTGTATCCTTTCGTTTTTACACAAGTACGAATTTCACACACGTTACAATAGTCAAATTTTACACCTTCCGCACGGCAGCCCGTACAATTGATGGTTTCAGCAGTAATGTGGGGGGCGTTGTAATTTTCGCTCCACAATTTAGCAGTTTTTTCTCTTAATTCGTTGTCATTGTTGACAGTGGCAATGCGGGCATCGCAAAACTCGCAATCTAATCCGCAGCAGGCAATAAGTTGTTTCATAAATTTTTTTTTTTGGTTAATTAATTAGTGTGCGAAAGTAAATTTTTATTTAACTATTATAATATTAAAAAAAATCTACCTGCCACAACTGCACCCGCTCACTCTTTTGTATTTTGTGGGTGCTTTATAGGTATAGGTGTGATGTTTCGACGTTGCACAGGATACAAGTAAACAAAGCATTAATATTAAAGCGCTGATAATGCGCCAATTCCTTTTCTTCATCATTCTTTGATTATGGTTTGTTCTCTGTCGGGACCTGTTGAGATAATCCGAAAGGGGATTCCGGTTTCTTTTTCAATAAAAGATAAATATGCTTTGAAAGCTTGCGGTAGAGAATCGTAATCTCTTATATCAGAAAGATTTTGCTTCCATCCATTAAATTCTTTATACACCGGTTTTACTTTTGAATCTGTTTCTGCGGGGAAACGTTGGATTGTTTTTTTCCCGACTTTATATTTTGTACATACTTTAATCGTATCGAAATTGTCCATTACATCTGCTTTTGTAAGTACCATCTCCGTAACGCCGTTGAGCATGATGGCATATTTGAGTGTCACCAAGTCAAGCCATCCACATCGGCGGGGGCGTCCTGTTGTGGAGCCAAACTCCTGTCCTTGCATTCGGAGTTGTTCGCCGGTTTCATCAAACAGTTCGGTAGGAAATGGGCCGTTTCCCACGCGGGTGCAGTAGGCCTTCACAATTCCAATCACTTTTCCGGTTTGGTTGGGCGCTACCCCCAAACCGGTGCAGGCGCCGGCCGCCACTGTATTGGAGGAGGTTACAAAAGGATAAGAACCAAAATCAACATCTAACAATGTGCCCTGTGCACCTTCTGCCAACACCCGTTTGCCCTCTGTTAAATAATCATTAATTTCATATTCACTGTCAATCAGTTTGAAACGTAAAAGCGTTTGCAATGAATTGAACCACTCCGTAAAAACGGTCTCCATCTCTTCTTTTGGTGAATAACCGTTTTTTATCAAAATGTCTGCATGTTTCTTATAAATGACAGAAAATTTGTCTAAGAAGTTGGGGGTAATAATGTCGGAAATCCGGTAGCCGTTGCGCGCTGTTTTATCGGTATAGGTAGGCCCAATTCCTTTTAAGGTAGAGCCAATTTTTTGCTTCCCTTTTTGTTGTTCCAGCATGGCATCAAGCCACTTGTGGGTGGGTAAAATAAGATGCGCTTTTTTAGAGATAAAAAGGTTTTCCACAGGATGATATCCTAATTTTTCTAAAGATTCAATCTCTTTTTGAAAAACCACAGGGTCAATTACCACGCCATTTCCGATGATATTTATTTTATCGGGATGAAAAATTCCTGAGGGGATGGTGTGCAACACGTGTTTCATTCCGTCAAATTCGAGGGTGTGCCCAGCGTTAGGTCCTCCTTGAAAACGTGCTATCACATCGTAGTGCGGCGAAAGAAGATCCACTATTTTTCCTTTCCCTTCATCGCCCCATTGTAATCCGAGAAGTATGTCTAATTTCATATTGTTGAACTATGATTTTTGTTGGATTATTTATTTGTATTAACGGCGTAAAAATAGATTATTATTTTATTCTAATTGATTTTCCTTATCGCTCGTTTCCTCAACCACCTCTGCTTCTTCCTCAATTTCTGTTTCATCTTCAAAGTAAACCTTTTTCACGGGGCCTTCGTTTCTATAAAAAAAAGCAAGAATAATACCGGTGATTGCGCCGGCTAAGTGTCCTTCCCAAGAAATATGTTTATCAGGGAACAATTGCGGAAAAAACCCCCACACGATACTTCCATATAAAAAAATGATAATCAAAGAGTACGCCATCAGTTTTGGCTCCTGTTTCAGCACAGAGATGGTTACTAAAAAAAATGCCAAAGCATAAACTACGCCGCTGGCGCCAATGTGAATCCCTTCTGTGCCTATTACCCACGTTAAAATTCCTACCACCAGCCAAGTCATCACTAAGATGAGAGTCGCTTTACGATGAAAAAAATAGAAGATTGAAAACAGCAATACCAACAAAGGAATGGAGTTTGAAAAAAGATGGGAAAGGTCTCCATGTAGAAACGGCATCGTGAGAATACCCCAAAAACCCTCTATTTTTCGGGGGTGCATTCCGTACTCATTCCAGTGCAATCCAAAAATATCATTAAAAAGAAAGGCAACCCAGAGTATCGCCACAAGAATTACCGATTTTAAAATGGAGTGATAAAAAAGTTCTTTTTCAAACTCCATAGAGGTTTTTTGCGGTTCCTCGCTACTATGCTCGAATTGCTTCATACGATAATTATAAAATTTTTGCAAATAAACATGAATTTTTTTTCAATACTCTAAAAACAATTTTTCTGAATTAAGATTTTTTTTTGCATATTTGCAACCCTAAAAAAAAACATTTTTATATTTCAAAAAAATCGTTTCAAATAATTATTAAATTCCAAAATTTTTTAAAAAAACCACTATGACAGAAAAAGTTACCAAATTGATGAGAGACATTCCGGCGGTACGTTGGACTGCGCTCGTGTTCTTGGCATTTGCCATGTTTTGCGCGTATATCTTTATGGATATACTATCCCCTATTAAAGACCTGATGCAATCTACCCGCGGCTGGGACTCTACCGCCTTTGGGTTCATGCAAGGTTCTGAAACATTTTTAAATGTTTTTATCTTCTTCCTCATTTTTGCCGGTATTATTTTGGATAAAATGGGTGTGCGTTTTACCGCCATTTTATCAGGATTTGTAATGATTGTTGGTGCATTAATTAACTGGTATGCAGTAACCGACACTTTTTCCGGTTCAGGTTTGGAAGCCTGGTTTATTAACAACTTAAATTATATTCCGGGGTTTGATGAATTGGGAATTTCTCCGTTTTATAGAGGAATGCCCGCATCTGCCAAATTTGCCTCAGTAGGCTTTATGATTTTCGGTTGCGGCGTAGAGATGGCGGGGATCACCGTTTCGCGCGGTATAGTGAAATGGTTTAAGGGTAAAGAGTTAGCTATGGCTATGGGGTCTGAAATGGCACTTGCCCGTCTGGGTGTGGCTTCTTGTATGATTTTTTCTCCGGTTATTGCAAGGTGGGGTGGAAATATTGATGTTTCCCGCTCTGTTGCTTTTGGTGTTGTTCTATTGATGATTGCGTTGATCATGTTCTTTGCTTATTTCTTTATGGATAAGAAGTTAGACGAACAAACCGGCGAAGCAGAAGAGAAAGAGGATCCGTTCAAAATCAGCGACATCGGCAAAATTTTCGCCAGCAAGGGTTTCTGGTTGGTAGCACTACTTTGCGTTCTCTATTATTCTGCCATTTTCCCCTTCCAAAAATATGCCGTAAATATGTTGCAATGTAACCTTACCTTTACGGAAGTACCGGCAGAATCATTTTGGGCATCCCCAGAGGTTACATACATACAATATGTAATCATGTTAATTGTTGCGGCTACTGCTTTTATTAGTAATTTCTGCAAAAAAACACTGAAAATATCACTCTTAGGAGTATCTGTTTTATTTTTGATAGCATTCTGTTATATGGGCTATATGCGTCAGTCGGCATCTACTATTTTTGCGGTGTTCCCGCTGCTTGCAGTAGGAATTACGCCCATTCTCGGCAAATATGTGGATACTAAAGGTAAAGCGGCATCTATGCTTATGCTTGGTTCTATTTTATTGATAGTTTGTCACTTGGTGTTTGCTTTCGTATTACCCATGTTTAAGGGCAGTCCGGTAGGTGGCGTATTTGTGGCTTATCTCACCATCTTAGTGCTTGGCTCGTCATTCTCTTTGGTGCCGGCGTCATTGTGGCCCAGTGTACCCAAATTAGTGGATAGCAAAGTTATAGGTTCTGCTTATGCCTTAATTTTCTGGATACAAAACATTGGTTTATGGCTGGTTCCTATAATGATTGGTAAAATTGTGGATGCTACAAACCCCCAAATAGCCGCAGCTTTGGATGCCGGCACAATGACCCCTGAAATTGCCTCTGTTTCATACAACTACACCTACCCCATGATCACCTTTGCCTGTTTGGGTGTGGCTGCACTCTTTGTAGGTTTCTATCTTAAAGCAGTGGATAAAAAGAAAGGCTACGGATTGGAATTACCGAATATTAAATAAAAACTTTGCAGGGACGTTGCGCACAACGTCCCTGCAATTTATTTATGATGGCAGGTATCTATATTCACTTTCCTTTTTGTAGAAAAAAGTGCATATATTGTAATTTCTACTCTATTGTTAATACAAAAAAAATAGAAGAATATACAGAAACGATAGTAAATGAGATAAGGCAGAACAATTATAAGGAGTTTTCTGCATCGCATTCAAATGTTCTTACTGTTTATTTTGGAGGGGGAACACCCACTTTACTTCTTGTTCGTTCTTTAGAAAAAATCTTAAACGCTATTTATGAAAACTTTAATGTTGATTTAACGGCGGAGATTACTATTGAAGGAAATCCCGAACAATGTTCGTTGGAATATTTAACAGCATTAAACAAGTTGGGGTTTAACCGAATAAGTATTGGGGTACAATCTTTTAATAATGATATTCTACATTTTTTGGGAAGAACACATTCGGGAAAAGATGCTTTGCAAGCCTTGGAAAATGCACACAAAGCGGGTTTTAATAATATTTCTGTTGACCTCATTTATGGAATCTATTTGCGCTCGCTTCAAGATTGGAAACAAGAATTGAAAACTGTTTTTCAATTACCGGTTAAGCATCTGTCTGCTTACTCTTTAACTGTTGAAGAAAATACATTATTATATAAAAAAATTAAACAAAAAGAATTGCCAGATATAGATGATGCGATATCGTTACAAGAGATGAACCTGCTGATGGAAGAAGCGGAAAAAAATAACTTTGAACATTATGAGGTCTCCAATTTTGCATTAAAAAACTATCATTCCATCCATAATTCCAACTATTGGAACGGTACCCCCTATGTTGGTTTTGGTGCATCGGCGCACAGTTTTACCGGAGAATTTAGATACTGGAATATTTCAAATGTAGAGCAATATATTAACGCGATTCAAAATAACAAACCCTGTTTTGAAATGGAGCAACTAACTCCTGAAAATCAATATAATGAATATGTAATGTTGCGACTAAGAACAAAAGAAGGGGTTGATTTAAAACATCTTGAAAAAAATTTTGGAATAGAGAAGCGAGCATACTTTTTACAGGCATTACAAACCATTGCTCCTACTTTTTATAGAAACCATTCTCATCAAATATCAATTACAAAGGAGGGGTTGCCGTTATTGGATTTTATCACAGAAAAATTATTATTTACTGGCATAATATAAGAGTGTTTTTCTATTCCTGATGAAAAAAATCAAAAAACGGCACCTCTTCTTTTTTATCTTGATAATACTTATCATAGTATATTTTTTTTCGATACCTCGCAATCTCTTTCCTTTGCCCTACAGCACAGTGGTTGAATCGAAGGAGGGGGATTTATTAGGTGCACGAATTACACAAGATGGCCAGTGGCGGTTTCCATCTGTCAAAAAAGTACCTGATAAATTTAAACAATCGCTTATTACTTATGAAGATAAAAGATTTTACTACCATTGGGGAGTGGACCCGCTTTCCATGGGCAGGGCCATCGTCCAAAACATAAAAAAAAGGACGGTTACCAGCGGCGGAAGCACCATTAGTATGCAAGTGCTCCGAATGTCGAGGGGGAAAAAAAATAGAAACATCTGGAACAAATTTGTTGAATCTGTTTTGGCCACAAGATTAGAATTTCGATATTCAAAAGAGTCTATTTTGGCTTTGTATGCTTCTAATGCCCCTTTTGGCGGAAATGTGGTGGGCATTGAAGCGGCTTCATGGCGATATTTTGGCCGCCCTTCCGAAGAACTTTCATGGGCAGAAGCAGCCACCTTAGCAGTACTTCCCAATGCACCCTCTTTAATTCACATATCAAAAAATAGAGATTTACTTAAAAATAAAAGAGACAAATTGTTGCACAAACTTTACCAAAAAAAAATCATATCAGATATTGAATTGGAACTCGCTTTGTCAGAATCTCTTCCCAACAAACCGCTCCCATTGCCCATGTTTGCCTACCATCTTACAAATAGAATAAATAGAGAAAAAGGAAATATTGTGGTAAAAACCACCCTTCATTATGAGATTCAAAAAAGAGCGTCGGATTTAGCCGCCCGAAAACAGGAACTGTATTGCAACAATGGTATTCATAATTTGGCCATTTTGGTTTCAAACGTAAATACCGGAGAAGTAATGGCTTATGTTGGAAATGCGCTGCAAAAAGAAGATATGAGCAAGGGTTCAAATGTGGATATTATTACGTCTCGAAGAAGCAGCGGCAGCGTTTTCAAACCATTACTGTATGCCGCAATGTTAGAAGAAGGTGAAATTCTTCCCAATATGCTCATTCCCGATATTCCTGTTAGTTATGGTAATTTTTCGCCCAAAAACTACAGTAGTGCATTTCATGGCGCAGTGCCGGCACACCGCGTTTTAGAACGTTCTCTCAACGTACCTTCTGTTACTCTTTTAAAAAATTATGGAATTGAAAAATTTATCTATCTGCTTAACAAACTTGGTTTTTCAACCATTACCCGCCCCGCCGATGATTATGGATTAACGTTAATTTTGGGCGGTGCGGAATGCTCACTTTGGGATTTGGTAAACGTTTATTCCAAAATGGCGCAAAAGTTGAACACTGTAAACAATCATGCTACTGATTTTAAAAATCTTACTTTTTACGAAAAACAATCTCCATCAAAAGAATCTGTAAAGAACTTTCCTTTTGACTTAGCCTCTTTATGGCTTACTTTTGAATCTTTAGCCCATTTGAATCGTCCGGAGGAGGAAGGAGAGTGGCAAGCATTCAGTTCGTCGCGCAAGGTAGCCTGGAAAACGGGCACCAGTTTTGGCAACCGCGATGCCTGGAGTATTGGCGTTACGCCTGAATATGTGGTGGGTGTTTGGGTAGGAAACGCCTCGGGCGAAGGCCGCCCCGCACTAACGGGCGTTGGCTATGCTGCCCCAATTATGTTTGATGTTTTTTCTTTTCTCCCCGCAAGCAGATGGTTTTCCATGCCCGAAAACGAACTAACTGTTGCAGAAATATGTTTGAAAAGCGGACACCTTGCCGGCGCGCTCTGCCCGGATACAGAACAACAATGGATGCAAAAAGCAGGATTAAATACCTCGCTATGCCCCTACCATATTGAAGTAAATGTTTCTCTTGATGGAAAATATCGCGTAAATACGGATTGTGAACCCATTGATAATATCAAGCGGGAGGTTTACTTTGTTTTGCCTCCTGCCCAAGCCTGGTATTACAAAAGTATGAATAACGATTACAGGCAGTTGCCCCCCATTAGTCCAAAGTGCCTTTCCACTTTTGGAACTTCACCGTTGGCGCTTATCTACCCCCGAGAAGAAGTAACGGTGGTTATTCCCCGTAAATTAGAAGGAGAGAAAAGTGCAGCCGTTTTTCAGGCTGCCCACACCAACCCCCAGGCCCTTATTTTTTGGCATATTGATAATGAGTATGTAGGCACAACAATCTCTCCACATCAACTTGCCGTAAACCCCTCTCCGGGAATGCACACCCTTACCTTAGTAGATAGTGAGGGGTACAGTATTAAAATGAGATTCAAAGTAGAAAAATCATATTAATATTAAAGACTATCTTTTTATTACCGCCCTTATCGGATTCAAAAACTTATCCAACAACCGTAAATCTTCTGTGATAATTTCTGCACTTCCTGTCATTTCTTGGCTAAACGCTAATTTTTTTCCATAATTGGTAACCAACGAATCGGGGAATACAACCTCTAACAAGTAGTTTTTTTGATGCTCTTTGTTAATGGGAACCAGCGAAATATGAGATATTTTTACCTTCAGCATCCCAAACTCCATGTAGGGATAATTGTCGAATTTTACATTTACAAACTGCCCCTCTTTTACCTTTCCGGCGCCTCTGGGGGGCAACTCTATTTTTCCGATAATCTTGGTTTTATCTTGCGGAACCACCGTGGCAAACACCTCACCGGCAGTGATGTTTTGATTTTTTTGATAATATTTGGTAAAAGTTCTAATCTTTTTGCCAACAGAGATATAAGCTCATTTTCTCGAAAAACAATACTGTTCCCGGATAGAGTATTATAAAAAAGAGTGTTATTGTTTTTTGTATTGATGTGGATAAAAGGAAATATGGTAATAAATTTACTCATGCCTAACCGATAATTAAGTTATTAGTATATTTGTACAGGTGAGGATATTTTTCTACAAAAGCAAGGTAATATGCCATTGTTTCTATAAATTTTTGCTCATCCATAAACTCACTGCATTTATCTACTGAACACTTGAAAGTACAAAATCCACAACCGTTTTTATTGTAGCAATTTTTACACTCCTCTTTATATTTAGATGTAGTATTGTTAAAATATTCTGCTATAGCATCAAAGTCTAATGTAACTCCTTCTTTTTCATCAACATTGCCTATAGCATGGTTTATGCTTACCCTTTCGCAAGGCAAGATTTTACCTTCTGTTGTTAAAAAAGTTTTTCGGCTAAATGGAACACAAGTCCCGGTAGGTAAAATAGGCATTTTTCTCTTTGCATAATATACACTCATAAAATACTCAAAGTGATGTTGGCAATTTTTTCTCAAAGTGGATAAAAAATCATATTTACCTAATTCACTATCTGTTAAACCTAAAAGGAAATCACCGGTAACATCAGACATAAAGTCTTTGTACATTTTGTCAAATGCTTCTTGTTTCAATGGATCTACATTTTCTGTTGAAAGAGGAGATACCGAGGGTATTTTGCCATAGTAATTTTTAATAAAATTAAAAGTATTTTCCAACGAATTTTTATCATGAATTACAGTAATAAATTCGACGTATTTTTCAAAATATTCTTCGTTTTTTTCCTTTATACTGTTTACTCCATCAATAATTATATCAAAAGAGTTATCGCCGGATTTTAATACCCGATAGCTATTATTATCTTTATTTCCATCTAAACTTACAGTAATATGTACATTCTTTTCAATTAAAAAATCTCGATATTTTTTTATTAAAATGCCATTGGTTGTCATCGAAAATCTGAAGAAATCTTTTTCAAATCCTAAAGATTCACAATATTCAACTATTTGAGCAATAAGTTCGTAGTTAAGCAAGGGTTCCCCCCCATAAAAACCGATGGCAATTTGCTGAATGGTTTTGTTTGCAACTGCCTCTTTCCATATTGGTATAAAATGTGATAGCAAAGTCTTAGCAAGAGCAAAATCCAGTGTTTTTCCTTTTCTTTCACCACGATTCATGTAAAAATCTCCATAAGCACAATATGTACATTGTAAATTGCACCCTTCTGTTACTTCAAAAACAATTTGCTTTTTAGAGTAAAAATTTTCACGAATCCAGTCACCTCCTGCAGTGCCATAAGTTTTATTTATATCTGCTTCAAAACATAATTGTTCCTTTAAATACAGATATTGTTGATAAAATAAATTGATTTCTTTATTCGTATAATCCTTAATAAAATTTTTTTCAACTTCTTCCAAGTTAACCTCCCTTCCCTTGCGCGTTTCGAGAGCAATAAAAGCTACTATGGGATGTAACGGAAACAGATATTTACTTTGATGATTATAACTATATATATTGTGGTTTGATTGTAATAGCATTTATAAAGTATTGACTAATATCTAATAGGTATAATTGTAGCTTGTGTCTTTATTGTTTTTTTTCCATCCTGAATAAAAGGCTTATGTTGTGGAAATGATTCTACTACACGAAGAGCAACTTTCTCTATGGTGTCACTATTGTATGTTTCAACCAAATTTTTAGTTAGACGAGTTGAATCCAACCTAACATTATGAACAAAACCACAAGTATCAATATCGTATTTTACATAGACGAATGCAGCCAGCGAACTTGTAGGTCCGATGGATTTTTTAATGTAATCTTTAAATTCCGGGTGGGGAGGATTATTGAAAGCTAAAAATTTTTCTTGAGCATTGAGCCTCTCTTCCCAATCATTAGAGTCGAAATTATATATGGAATCGTTTGTGTACCATGCCTGATTCATCTTATACCGGTATTCACTAATAAAAGCATCAGATAGAAATGGCATCATAAGCATTGTGATAAGCGGCATTACTGCCATTGCCATATTAAAACCAAAATGAGCAAATATGGTTGGTAGAATTGATTGGTACTTATTCCGTAAATGCCCCAAGTACAAACCAGAAATAAAAATTCCGATAAGTAATAATAACCATAGTATAGTGCTTTTTGAATTTATAATGTAATGGAAATGAGCAACAGTAAATAAAAATGCGACAATAATAATAATGTTTCTAATCTGTTTTTTTTTGCCTGCTAATATATATTTTCTTGTTAAAATGCCCTGAATAAAACCTCTAAACATTATCTCTTCTGCAAAGGGCGTTATTAAGGTAGCCGCAACTATTAATACGGAGAGTGTGATTTCGCCATAAAGATTTGAGACAGGCAAATTAAAAAGAACTATTACTATGATTATTACGGTATTCATTACAACAGAAATTAGCAATCCTATGCCAAATGCTCTTTTAATAACTTTCTTTGTAATATCTTTTTTAGATAACCCTAAAATATCCCGCCATTCTTTTTTATAGCACCGAAAGGTAAAAAACAAAATGTATGCTGCTATTAAGGGCAAAAATATTAAAGGCGAAAATAATATTTTTAAAAAATTAATTTGGTAGCATTGGATATAACGGCTAAGTAAATATCCAAAAAAAAATAAAATCCCTAATCCAATAATTGCAAAGTTCTGAAACTTATTGTTTAATTTTATCATAAAACAAAGTTTTTAAAATTAATGCCACAAATAAAGCATAATTATTAATTATTGCATTAATTATAAATGGAATCATCAATAACTAACGTAATAAAAAACAAAGCCAATCTGCTCAATCAGCGTTATCAGAGTTCAAAATTAATAAAATGATAATTTACAATGTAAGTTATACAGTATCTGTTCCAGGACACTCCTTTGTTTCAGGAATACATTTTGCCCCATTAGGAGAAGTATCAAAAGTTGTGTTACATAATGTGCAAGTATTCATAGTTCCTCCATAAATTTTTTCGGAGTTATCAAGGTTTGCAATAATTTGCTTGTTAAGTGCTAATTTTTTCATAAAAAAAAGGTATTAATGTGAATTAATTTTTGCTGCATTTGGTAATTTACTCAAATGTTGGTGTGGGTTGCAGCATATAAAAATTATTATTTTTGTGGCTGCAACTTGGGGTGTGCTATAATGCTTACATACATCACATTATAATAAAAAGAGTAAAACTTTTTATGCCTTAGGCACTCAGAAAGCAGGGTTGGGTAAATTTTCCCTACAATGTCAAAAATACCTTTCCCTACCTAAGTGCCTTTGTTGTCGCCATCTGCCAACAAGCGCACACCATGGCAGAGGCTATGTTAGCTTAAGTTTGTTTTGCATAAAGTCCAAATGTTCATAACTAATGATTAATGATTAGTATTTAATGATTTTTTTAATTACCATTTCATCTTCCGTTAAAATCCTCACAAAATAAACTCCTGCCGGCAAGCTTGAAAGACCGAAAGACCGTAAGATAGTAAGACCATAAGAGTGGAATTCTACATTTTGTTTTCTGCCATAAACATCAAACACCTCAATATTATTCATAATTAATTGTTCATTATTCATTATCCATTGTCCATTGTCAATTGTCAATTCTCCATTTGTTGGGTTCGGATACACAGGAATATCCACTTTTTTGGAAAACTCTTTTATACCCACAAAATCGCAATTTAGGGCAAACTCCAATACCTCATCACGCCCTTCTCTAATGCCTTGAATAGTTGGATAAACATAGTAATCGGGAATAATACCTATACGTTGTGTAGGCGTATTATCAGGGTAGAATGTTCCTAAAAAAGTAGCATAAGTTTGAATCTGCCCAGGTAATTCGATACAAGATGTGTTTCCATCTGCAGCAGCAGTTGTACTGCCTATTTTTATAGCACCAGGAATTTGTTCTAAGCCCATGCAAGTATATTCTGCCTGACTTAAAGTTCTTTCATCAAATAGTAAAATTATTTTTTTTTGAAGGGGATTCGAATTACCTTCACCAATCCATCCTTCTTTCCAAAAAAAACTTCCTGCAAAATTTTTATTAGGTGTTGTAAAGTTTGCAATATGAATAGGTGTTTTGAAGAAACAGTTTACTAATAAAGGCAAGGTTGCATTCGGATAATTTCGAATATCAAAAATAATTGCTTGCATATTATTAAAATTGTCAATAATTTTTGGGAAATGATAATTACGGAGGTTACCCATGTGTACTATGCCAAACCTACAACCATTGTGTGTCACCTCTCTCCAATAAGGAGTATTATCTTGTGTTAAATTAAAAAAACCTCTATTTAGGTTTAATGACTTTTCTCCTTTCTCATTCAATATTGTAATCGAAAATTGACCTGCTATTCCTGACAAAACTATGTCTAATAAATTATTATCAATGCTTATTTCATTTGAACCATATGAATATTTTCTCAAACTGTCTCTTAAAACATCAATATAAAAATTGTCAATTTTTTTTATTATATCTCCTGTAAATATTTGATCAGAAACAGATTGATGCACCTTTGTAATAATAATTTTTTCTTCAATAAATCTTGCTAAAAAAGGAGTATATGCTTCACCTTTCCAAAAATTATACGTTTGACTGTTGAAAAAAGAATGGGAATCATTTATTTGTGATGTCAGAACCCTCATTGCCAAATGATATTCTGTTGCATTTACTGCTTTAACAATGTCAGGGATAGTTTGTTTCAGGGTAGTATCCCAATCTTGATCCATAATATTTTTATATGGAAAAAAATAGTGAATAATATTCCAATACCTAAAAACGGCTAATATTCTTTTACATTCATCAGGATATTGTGTGCCGGAATAATACTTATTGTCATAATTTTGAAAATTGGGATTCCCTGCTGCAAAAACCCCTACATATTTATTAGGTTTTGGGGTAAATCTCTTCATAATGGTATCTAACAATGCGCTTACTTCACTAGAAAAGATGGGATGGTAAAACCAAGATAAATCAGTATTATTATTTAAACTGTCGGGAACTTCGGGCAGAGGTTCATTACCCACTTTTGTTTCGCCTGCTTGTTGCAGCATCAATAGCAATGAGTCGTTAAAGGATTGATTGTCTGTGGCATTTTTTATACCCGGAAGCGCGTTTAAAAGTATGTCATCCCAATCCACATAACCTGCGGCAATTCGTGAGTGGTAGTATTTTGCATGTCCCCAAACTTTGCAGGTGTAATAAAGCCTTTCATAGTAAACGCTGTCTGTGGTTTGTGCATAAGTGCAATATAAAAAGGTAGTAACAATAAAAAGAATGAGCGTTTTTTGTAAGGATTTCATGGTTTTTTGTTTCATGTTAATAACTTTTTTAAATCGGTTCAAAAGTATTAAAAAGAGTTTACTAAATATTATGAGTTGTTTTTTTCTTAAACGTAATAATAAACTCATTGGTAAACGGATTGCCCTGCGCGTTTGCTACTACCCCGTTTTCTATGTTGAACAAAAATTCGGTTAACGAAAATTCCGGGCGTTTTTTAATGGTGGAATACAACATTTTTACACTCAAAACATTCTCAAAATCAATCAACAATTCGTTGTCTCCTTCGGTGAGTAGGGCTAATTGCGGTATGCTTCTCTCTTTGCGCCATTGCAGAACTTTTTCTTTAATTTCTGCATGGTTACTGAGCTTGCAGAAGTTAAACTCTTCCGTTTTTACTTTCCATGTTGCCAAACTTAGAATGGTATTTTTATAGGTCGCTCTCGGCAAAAAATCAAACTCACTTGCTCTAAAACATTATGCAAGTGTGTTAGCCATTCTTGCGAGATTTTGTTTTGCAAAAACAGTTCACTGCTTGTAAGTATTTGCCCACCGAGGCCGGTTAATAAACCTATTTCAGGCAGGGTGGTAGAGGTTATAATTTGGGTTATTTCATTTAACTTATCTTTCATAATTTTTTTTAAAAAGTGTTGTTTAATCTGTGTCATCTGCTTGATTTTGAGTAAAGCAGGAAATTGTAAAAAACATAATAATTCTATACTCTTATGGTCTTACGGTCTTATGGTCTTACGGTCTCAACTCAGCAAAAGGCACTCATCCCACGCCGGTTCCATTTCGTAATAGTAAGATAGCATTGTCAAACAGATGCCGGTAAGGTTGCTGTTTCTCCAACTTTAATTAAAAATAAATTATCAATACTTATACCTTGAACAGGTTCTTTTTTGCAGGAAAAGGGCACAATTACTAATACCAGCAAAATTGCAAGAAATTTGATATGTGTTTTTTTCATCCTTATATCTTATAAGTTTTAAAATATGCAAAAATAATAATTATTTGTAATGTTTTCATCTTTATTATGATTAGAAAAAATCCAACTCATCATCCCAAATATTCCTCTTTCTTTAAAAATGAGGCTGTCTT